>ERZ1034952.52-NODE-52-length-93865-cov-10.364044_pt1 | contig 93865 bp, 77 predicted proteins | sample MGYA00520625_ERZ1034952 | MGnify/ENA primary metagenome ERZ1034952 (study PRJEB33766, sample SAMN09781773) | gut metagenome | biome: gut microbiome | host: Homo sapiens | place: Madagascar | study: EMG produced TPA metagenomics assembly of the PRJNA485056 data set...
TCGCCCCCGGTCCCCAGACCGGCAGGGTGCCGGTGCCGACGGCGGCTCCGCCGCCCTGACTTTACTTCATCATCTCTTCGGTCAGTCTCTGCATCGCATCGGACTGTTCTTCCATCGAACGCACCAGCGCTATCTGCGTCCGGCAGCGGTCGAGGTTGTGTTCCGGACGGTGAATCCGGAAATAGACATCCCCTTCCAGGTAATCGGTCAGGAAACGAATCGCCGTCTCCAGCGTGATCAGCCGACCCGCAAACGGCAGCAGCGACTTCTCCAGCGGAGAAAGAAAGTTCCCGGCTCCGGCCAGGTAACCGCGCAGCAGCGCCTCGAACATCCCGAAACGCATGACGACCTTCGACAGATCGCGTTCGTCCTCGAGCGCCGGACTCGTCCCCGTGCGCACCATGTCTCCGAAGTCGTAATGCGGCAGCCCCGGCATGACCGTGTCGAGATCGATCACGCAGCAGCCGCTGCCGGTCAGGTCGTCGATCAGAACGTTGTTCAGCTTCGTGTCGTTATGCGTCGTCCGTTCGGTGATCTCCCCTGCCGCCTGGAGGTCAAGGAGTTTCGAGCAGTCGGCGCCGCGCCGCCGGATGAACTCGAGCTCCGGCCCGACCGCCGCCAGCCTCCCGGCACGGTCCTCCTTTGCCGCCCGCTCCAACGCGGCAAGGCGCGAAACCGTGTTGTGGAAATTCGGAATCGTCTCATTCAACCGCCCCTCGAGATCGGCAAGATCGTTCTGGAAACACCCGAACGCCGAAGCCGCCTCGAACGCCTGCTCCGGCGTCTCGAGGATGTCGTAGGTGCGCGCATTTTCGACAAAGCAGTAACAGCGGAAAAAGTTCCCTTCGCCGTCGCGCACGAACGGACGGCCGCCCTTCGCCGGAACCAGCTCGAGCGTCCTGTGACGCGTAGCCGGATTCCCGGCACGTTCGAGACGGATCTTCTCGCGGATATGGGAGGTCACACGTTCAAAGTTCTCCATCAGCTGCTCCGGCTGCTTGAACACATTCGTATTGACCCGCTGCACGATGTAGCGGACCCGGGTGCCGCTCTGGTCGAACGTCACCGCGAATGTATCGTTGATATGGCCCGTGCCGAACGGCACGCCGATCACATATTCGCCCCGGAGATCAAAGGAGCCGCAGACGCCGCGCAAATCGTATTTCATTGTCGAATATCCTTATATGAAGATCAGTTTCCCTCCTACCCAATATAGAATGCGGAGCGGATTTGCAAAATGGAAATTTTCACAACACCTATGGACTTTTCCGCATTCCGGAGATATAGTAGGAAAGGTGAGAGCTTATCCCTGAATCGGAAGCCGGGAAAGCGAAGCGTTAAATCAACGGTCACGCCGAAGGGAAAAAAGCGATGACAACTGCGTTCGAACTGTTTCTGAGCGATGAGGTTCAGTCCCTGATCGACCACTTCGCCGCAGTGCTGGACCTGCGCGTGACCTTCTTCTCCGTGGACGGGCGCGAGCTGCGCCGCGGCCAGCATATGCGCAACAGCGACTACTGCGCGATGGTCCAGCAGGAGCTCGGCACGCTGAAGGAGTGTCTTTCGATGGACACCGCCAAGCGGACCGAAGCCGTCGCAAAGCGCGGCATCATCGACTACCGCTGCCACGCGGGCCTGCGCGAAGCGATCGCTCCCGTGTTCATCCATGACAAACTGGCCGGATTCCTGATGATCGGCCAGTTCCGCTCGAATGACGAAGTCCCGGACTGCATGCTGAAACGGTGCGCGACGGCCGAACAGCGGGCGCGGCTCGGCGCGGCATTCCACGCCCTGCCGAAAATCAACGCCGAAAAGCTCGAAAACATGCTCGGGCTTTTCAAAATGCTGATCGATTACATCAGCGTGCGCGAACTCGCGGTCCTCCAGGGCGACCGGCTGCGTCACGACATCGACCGCTACCTCGAGCAGCACTGTACCGAGGAAATCCGGCTGCCGGAAATGGCGCGCAAGCTCGGCCGCAGCGTTTCGACCATTTCGCAGTTCCTCCGCCGCAACTACCAGACCAGCTTCAAGGAACTGCTGATCGAGCGCCGCCTCGAAAAAGCCGAAGAGTACTGGCGCGCCAATCCGGAGGCGACGGTCGGCGAAGCAGCATTCGCGGCGGGCTTCACGGATCAATTCTATTTCTCCCGGGTGTTCCGCAAACGGCGCGGCCTGCCGCCCGGCGAGTACCGCGACCGGAAACGCAGCGTCCGGCACTCATAGCCGGAGCCGCACTCCGGTTCCCGCGCGGAATCAGACCACGGCTTCGGCCGGACGCTTCCGGCAGCGGATCTCGTTGAGACAGGCGAAGCCGTTCGCTTCATCCGGCTCGAGATAGCTGCCCTCGGTCCATTCATTCCAGGCATTGACGGTCACGATCCGCTGCGAGGGCGGGAGTCCGGCGGCGAACTGTGCGGCGGCCTCCAGCGCCGCCCCGAATTCGCGGGGAGCCTGTTCCATGATCGGCATATGCGGATAACCCGCGTTGGTGAACGGCAGATTCTGGACAGTTCGCGGAGACGGGTCCCAGCCGACCGTCACATTCGGGAAATACGGCACGCCGAACTTCCGGGCAGCCTCCTCCCAATACGCGCGGTTCGCCTCAAACACTTCGCGGCAGCCGGTGCGCGGAAAGCGGTCGAGCCGGGCGTGGTGAACCCAGACATAGCTGGTCACGCTGTCGAATCGAAGGTGCCGGACGATCTCTTCCGGACAGTCCGCCGCCGTTTCGCCCGGAAGCAGTTGCACGCCCCAGAGCACCGCGTTCAGGTGCAGCCCCGGGAAGCCGGCCTTCCGCACCTTGCTCCGGAACCGGCCGAGCGCGGCCGCCGCATTCTCCCAGCCGCCGAGCCCTGCGGCCAGCTGGTAAACTTCGTAAATCGAGAAATACGGGCAGCCGTCGATTTTCCAATAGGACGGATGCCGGAAGTGGGTTTCGATCATATAATCAGTCATCCGCTCAAAGCTCTCCGGCGTGACCGCGCCGCGGTGAAGCAGCCGTGCGCTGCCGTCCGCCGGAAGAGGGTGAATGTCAGTCCAGTCATGATTGGCCCACATCAGCGCATAGGCGAGTTCTCCGCAGTTCGGCGCGCCGTGGAAACCTTCCAGCAGCGCCCGTTCGAGGAACGGGCCGTCGTCATAATAATACCAGTCGAACAGGAATGCGTCGATTCCGGAGTCGGAGGCCGCCCGGATTTTCCGGGCCATGACGCGCGGATCGGCCTCGTCTTCCCACCCCCAGAGCGGCACCTTCGGCTGCCGGTGCCCGGGGAAACGCGGCCGCGCACTGCGCACAAGCTCCCATTCGGTCCAGCCCCGCCCGTGAACCGCTTCGTTGCGCGGATCGGCGTGGTAGTTCGGAAAGTAGTAAACAGCAATCTGGATATCCTTCATGATCGTCTCCGGTCAGGGCATGGTGATCGTCTCTCCGGCGGAGCCGACGACCTGTTTGATCTGGCAGAGGCCGTTGCGCAGATCGCCCGCCTCCTGTGCGGCGACATGCCCGTCCGCCATCAGGACATTGGCCTTTTTGCCGTGGTTCAGCGCGATTCCGCCGGTCCCCTCCAGGAAGTTGCCGGTCGGCCGGAAAGCCCAGTAGCCGTACCCGGTGTTTCCGTTCTCAATGCGCCGGGAACAGGCGCCGAGCAGGAACCGGGAGGCTTGCGGAATCCGGTGATAGACCAGCGTTCCGCCGTTCCAGCCGCCGTCGATCGGGTCCCGGATGATCGAAGCGCCGGTGATTCCGTTCCAGTCCGGCACGACCGGGTGCAGGAACGCGTAGCTGAAATATTTCGTATAGTCCCGGTTCGGCCCCGGCGTCTTCGTGCAGAAGAACAAGCTTGTGGCGGTCAGGTAGGCTGAGTTTTTGAAATTCCCGTTTCCTCCGGCCGCGTTTTCCCCGCCGAGCACCTGCGGCAGATTGTTTTCATTCCGGTCGCGGAGCACGATGCAGCCGTTGAAGTCATTCGTGTACAGGATGATTCCGCGGCCGATCTGGCCGAGATTGTTGACGCAGGAGGCCCGTTTGCCGGATTCACGCGCCTGGTTCAGCGCCGGCAGCAGCATCGAGGCGAGAATCGCGATGATCGCAATTACGACAAGCAGTTCGATCAAGGTAAATTTCTTCATCATACCACCATTTCCTTCCATTATTTGCCGTAGACAACCCGTACGTTGCGGATGTAGTAGGTGAAATCATCGCACTTCGGATTCATGCCGATGCGCAGCATCCTGACGCCGGCGGGATCGAAACCGCCGAAGATCACGATCCGCTTTTCCCACTTGTCCGACACCGCGGGGAAACGCATCCAGAACGCCTTGCCGTGCTCCTGCACCGTGTCGAGCACCGCCATCAGCGCCGTGTAGGCAATGCCGTGCCGGATCTCGGGCCCGGCTTTGATCTCGAAAGTGATGCCGACCGCCCCGGCCAATGACTCGCCCGGCAGATCGAGCAGATATTCCGGATAGATCCAGCGGTCGGTGCCGGGAGCGAAGACGGTTTTCAGTTTCAGCGCCTGCTCCTTCTCATCGAAGGAGATCTCCATTTCCCCGGAGGAATTCGCCCGCCAGCGGGCCAGGCTGCGCCACTCCGGCTCCCGGCCGACGTTCTCCGCCAGCATCGCCCCGGTCTGGATCAGCGGCACGACGGCGGGTGTGATCTCCCGGCCGCCGAAGCGGCCGGAGAAGGCCAGGTCGACCTGACAGCCGCCCGCCGGAATCTCCGGCGTGACTTCAAGCGGAATTTCCACCTTCGAAAATGGTCCGACCGTCAGCTTCTCCGGAAGTCCGGCCGCCCGGCCGCCACGCATCGTGACGAAACCGCTTTTCGGCTCCGCGCTGAAATTGTACACTTCAAGCGTCAGTTTGCCGGGGATCGCGGTCAAATCCGCATACGCACCGGATCGGGCAACCTTGAACTCCTCCCCGGGAACCGGCTTCAGCACGATCGAAAGGTCGTACTGATCCGGCCGCTCCGGGGCGGCCGCCGCCGGAACCGGAACCGTCGCGGACAATCCCGAAAGTCCGCCGAGATAGGCCGGATAACGCGTCGCGGTCAATTCGAGCGAGCCGTTCTCCGACCGAACCCGTGACGGTGTGCCGAAAATGCCGCTCAGCCGGTAGCTGCCGTCCGGCTGCTTCAGGCGGAATTTCCGTTCCTTTCCGTCGAACTCCCGGCCGTCGATTCCGCTTTTGCTCCAGAATGCGAGCGTCTGCGTGCCGTCCGGCTGTGCATAGAGGTAGCCGCACACGTTCTCCGCCGGTTCAAGCGTGCCGAGCAAACGCGCATTGCCGAGCTCCGCATTCAGCGCGGCGAAGGCGACATAGGCGGGCTTGACCGTCAGGTCCATGCGAAGCAGTCCCCAATCCTTCTTCCCCTCGTTTTCCCAGTACGGCGTCATGACGAAAAAGAAATCCCGCTCCACCCCGAGCGACTGCATGAGAAGCTGCGATTTCGGCACGAATTCGGCGACCTGCAGCTCCTGCCGGAACGAATGCACCATCGTGCCGGGACGGTAACTCCGGCACGCGGCGTTTCCATCGACATTCGTGCCGTTTTCGGTCAGCCAGACCGGCATGTGTCCGAGGCCGTGCTTCGCCATCTCGGAACGCAGCCGCGAAATCGTCCACGGATAATCCGAAAGCGAGCTGTACACATGGTAATTGAAGGCATCGATGTATTCACCGATGCCGCTTTTGAGCGCGGTATGGGCGAAATGCTGCAGCGGGGAAACGCAGAAAGAGCTGTTCAGCACCCGGAGCGCCGGATCAGCCGCCTTGACACCGAGCGAAAACGCCTTGGTTCCGGCGGCAAGAAGCCAGGCCGGCCCGTGGAAAGCATTGTCGGGCTCATTGAAAAATTCCCAGGCGAAAATCCGGCCGCGATACTGTCCGGCCAACCGCTTCGACGATTCGTACACCGCCGCCAGATCATTCGGAAAGTCATCCGTCGGCCTCGTCCACGCCGGCGCCATGTCGAAAATCGTGCAGATCCGGATGCCGCGTTCCTCCAGCAAAGCGGCGTTGCGTTCGTAAACTCCGGGATCGAAAACGCCGCGTTCAGGTTCGACATGTTTCCAGCCGAAACGGTCGCGGACCACACTGAAACCGGCCCGGCGGCAGAGTTCGCTGACCGCTCCGTACTGCTCGCCCGGAAAGCGTTCGTTCCACTTCTTCGCGCCGGAGAGCCAGCTCTGCGCCGTATCCACGGCGAAGAAGCTTTCCGGATTCGGTTTCCGCGTCGAGGCGTCCGCAACGACCGCAAAGCTCATCGGTTCGCCGAATTTCCGGCTGTCCGACTCGAGCGCCAGCGTATAATAGCCGCGCGGCAGCTCCGGCAGCGTCAGCAGCCTGCCGCCGTTCTCCGGCCAGGCTCCCGCGGAAACGGTCTCTCCGGCCCAGTCCGCAACCCGGTAACGCAGATTTCCCGCGATCGATCCGCCAAACTCGAACCGGACCGGTTCGGTGTCGTAAAAAACTCCGGAGACCGGTTTGCTCTTCACCGCCATCACGACCGGCAGCGGCGGAAGCAGCGACGGATCGACCGGCCCGCCGTCCGCAACCAGCCGGAAACCGCGCACCCGAAGCGTGGTTTTCCCGGGATTCTCCGGGTTCAGGCCGACCGAAAACGTCCGCAGCGTTGCGGCATCGGCCGGGTCCAGCTTCACACTCACGCGCCGCCACTCCGGGCCGGGAACCGGATAGGCGAGATAACGCCCGCCGGCAATCACGAAGGCGTGTCTGATGCCGCCCGGACAATCCGCCTTCACCTCGAACGAAAGCTCCGTGCAACCTGCCGCCGAATCGAACTGCCGCAGCGCGAAAACCGGATAGAACCAGAGATCCCCGGCTTCGGCAAAGAAGGCTTCGAACCGCACAGCGCCGTTCTCCTGCACGATGTTCAGTTCTCCCGAAGCGTTTCTCGTCCAGTTCTCCGCCCGGTTCATCCTTCCTGCCCATTCGGGCTCCGCCGCCGGAACCCGGAGCACGACAGCGCACAGCACCGCAAAAAATCCGGCTCCAATCAGAAAATGTCTCATCGACCGCATCCTCCCATGTTGACTGCCGTTCCCGGCACCTTCCTGCGAATCAACCATCCATTTATAAATTCACATTATGATCTATATTTAATTATGACAAACTATATCATAAAAAGCAATAGCGAACGGCAAAATTTCTGAAAAAATTACGATATGGCAGACGAAGATGAAAAACCGCCTCTCTTACGATTCCGGCGTGATTTCTCAAGCGAAGCAAATATCCCGCGTCTCCGGCAAGGAGACGACAGATCCGACCCGGCTCCGCAACTATTTCACGGCAGGAAGAAAAATCGCATGACGACCGACGCTCCGATTACGGGACGGATCTCTTCATGCCGTCCGGCGGCAGCAAGCCCGGAACAGAGTCCGAAGCCATCCGGGCAGAAAAAAGCCCTCCCCCGCCCGGAAGCGGAGAAGGGCCGGATTGATCGGAGAAACAATTACTTCGCCTGGCAGACCGTGATGACGATCTGGCCGAAGATGTCTTCGGAAACGCAGCCGCGCGACAAGTCGTTCAGCGGCTTCGCCAATCCCTGCAGAATCGGGCCGTAGGCGTCGGCCTTCGCGAGACGCTGCACGAGCTTGTAGCCGATGTTGCCCGCGTTCAGGTCCGGGAAGATCAGGATGTTCGCGCCGCCTGCAAGCGGGCTGCCCGGCGCTTTGGCGGCGGCGACGCCCGGCACCAGCGCAGCGTCGGCCTGAAGTTCGCCGTCGGCGACGATATCGAGCTTTTCAGCCTCGATCTTCTCCTTCATCAGCGCGGCGGCCTCCTTGACCTTGTTCAGAATCTCATGGTCGGCGCTGCCCCTGGTCGAGAACGACAGGAATGCGACCTTCGGCTGGCCGCCGAGCAGCGAACGGTAGGTCGCACTGGTGGCCAGCGCGATGTCGACGAGCTCCTGCGCATTCGGATTCGGGTTCACGCCGCAATCCGCGAACAGCAGCACATCGTCGCCGGACGGAGTCGGGCTCTTGAGGTCCATCACGAAGCAGCTGCTCGCGATTTTGATTCCCGGCGCGGTCCCGATGCAGTGGAACGCGGCACGCAGCATATCGGCGGTCGAAGCGATGCTGCCGGCCACCAGGCCGTCGGCCAGGCCGCGGCGGCACATCATCGCGCCGAAGTAGATCCGGCTTTTCATGGTCGCGGCGGCCTTCTCCGGCGTCATGCCCTTCTTCTCGCGCATCTTGCAGAACTCGGCGGCGAAATCGTTGAAGAGCCCGCTGTTCAGGTAGTCGATCGTTTCGAAGTTGCGAGCGGCGATGCCCGCCTTCGCGCAGGCTTCGGCGATTTCCGCCTCGCTACCGAGCACAACGGCTTTTGCGACGACTTTTTCTTCGACCGCCTTGTTCGCGGCGGCGACCACGCGCGGGTCCTGCCCTTCCGGCAGGACGATCACTTTCGGGTTCTTCCGGGCGCGTTCGATCAGGGTTGTCAGAATCGACATTTCAACTTACTCCAAATCAATCAATTTTCAGGTTGTTTACTTCTTGAGTCCGAGCGTGTTGACCGTATCCGTCGCGATCATGAGCTCCTCGTCGGTCGGCATGACGATCATCTTCCACTTGCTGTCGTCGGTCGAGATCACGCCCGGCTTGCCGAAGCACTCCTTGTTGCGCTCGTCGTCGAGCTTCAGGCCGAGCGCACCGAGCTGGCTCGTGATGCGCTTGCGCATCGGAACCGAATATTCGCCGACGCCGCCGGTGAAGACCAGCGCATCCGCCCCGCCGAGCAGGACATAGTAGGCGCCGACGTATTTGACCACGCGCCGGGCGAACATCTTGAGCGCGAGCTCCGCCTGCTCATTGCCGCCCTCGGCCGCGTTGATCATGTCGCGCATGTCGCCGGAGTTGATGCCGCCGACGCCGTAGAGGCCGGACTTCTTGTTCAGGATCGTGTCGACCTCCTTCGTCGAATGACCCAGCTCGATCAGGTGGATCACGACGGCCGGGTCGAGGTCGCCGGACCGGGTGCCCATCATGAGCCCTTCGAGCGGCGTCAGGCCCATCGTCGTATCGATGACCTTGCCGTTCTTGACCGCCGCCATGCTGCAGCCGTTGCCGAGGTGGCAGGTAATAAGAGTCACATCCTCCGGTTTCTTGCCGAGGAATTCGGCGGTGGCGAGCGTCACATAGCGGTGGCTCGTGCCGTGGAAACCGTATTTGCGGATGCCGTACTTCTCGTAATATTCGGTCGGAATCGCGTAGAGATATGCTTCCGGCGGCATGGTCATATGGAACTGGGTGTCGAACACGGCCACGTTCGGAATGCCCGGCATGGCGGCTTCGCACGCCTCGATGCCGGCGAGGTTGGCCGGGTTGTGCAGCGGCCCGAGCGGAATGTATTCGCGGATGATCTCCTTGACGCCCTCGTCCACCTTCACCGGCTTCGTGATCTTCTCCCCGCCGAGCAGGACGCGATGGCCGATCGCCACGATTTCGCCGAGGTCCTTCATGACGCCGTCGGCCGGATCGACCAGCTTGGCGCAGACCCGCTTGAGCGCCTCTTCGAGATTCCTGACCGGTACGATCCCTTCGAACTTGAGCCCGTCGGACAGGCGCTTGTAGATCATGTTCGGCTTGTCGGTGCCGAGACGCTCGAACTGTCCTTTGGCCAAAACCGTGTTGTTCGCCATCGAGAACAGCGTGAATTTCATCGAACTGCTGCCCGCGTTGATGACCAGTACCTTCATTTCTTCCTTCTTTCCCTGCGTTGAATATTGAATATGATTAACCGTCAATCGATAAAACAGCCTGACCGCAGAAAAGCGGGAAAGGAGCCCGGACCAGGCTCCTTCGCCCGCGTCATTTCTTGCGGAAAACGATCCGGCCCTTGGTCAGGTCGTACGGCGACATTTCGAGCGTCACCGAATCCCCCGGCAGGATGCGGATGAAGTTCATGCGCATCTTGCCCGAAATGTGGGCGTTGACCGTATGACCGGTCTGAATCTCCACCTTGAACATTGTGTTGGGCAGCAGCTCGCGCACCACCCCTTCCACGCGAATTACGTCGTCTTTGGCCACGTTAAAATCTCCGATTCGTTTTCTGTGATTAAAACCATATGTTCAAAATGAGCGGCGCAGGCGCCGTCTCGAGTTCGTACCGTCCAGTGGTCATGCGAATCGGTCGTGACCTTGTGCGTCCCGAGATTCAACATCGGCTCAATGCAGATCACCATCCCCGGAACCAGCAGCGCGCCGCGGCCGAAGCCGACGAAATTCGGCACCTCCGGCGGCTCGTGGAGCTTCACGCCGCAGCCGTGGCCGACATATTCACGCACCACGCCGAGACGGTGCTTCTTCGCGGTGGATTCGACCGCCTGGCTGATGTCCCGGATGCAGTTTCCGCGCTTCGCCTGCTTGATACCGGCCATCAGCGCCTCTTTCGTGCCGTGCAGCAGCCGCTTGAGATCCGGCGTCAGCTCCCCGAAACCGAAAGTCAGCGCCGTATCGCCGATGCCGCCGTCGAGCTCGATGCCGACATCGATGCTGACGATGTCCGTATCGAGCAGAATGCGGTCCGGCGTGCCGATGCCGTGCACGACTTCGTCATTGACCGAGATGCAGATGTTGCCGGGGTAGCCGCGATAGCCGAGAAACGCGCTCTTCCCGCCGGTCGCGCGGATCAGCTCGCCGGCGAGCTGATCCAGATCGAACGTGGTCATGCCGGGCCGGGCCTGGGCGGCAATTTCGTCGCGGACCTGCGCGGTAACCGCGGCGGCGAGACGAATCCGCGCAATCTCCTCCGGAGTGTGGATGACCTGATCGCGCGACATGATTATTCCAGCTCCGCCGCGAGAACGGCGCAGATCTTGTCCTTGTCGGTCTCGGTGATTTCGAGCATCAGCCCCTGCTTCCGATAGTAGTCGATAAGCGGGCTGGTCTGCCTGTAGAAGACCTCGAGGCGCGACTTCGCGGTCTCGAGCGAGTCGTCCGGCCGCTGGAACAGCTCGGAGCCGCAGTCGTCGCAGACGTTCTCGACCTTCGGCGGCATAAAGAGCTTGTTGTAGATCTTGCCGCACTTTCTGCAGTTCAGCCGGGCGGTCAGGCGCTTCAGGATCACATCGTCGTCGACCTTGAAGTAGACGACACGGTCGAGCTTCCTGCCGAGCGAGGAGAGTGCCTCCTCAAGCAGTTCGGCCTGGCGGATGGTCCGCGGAAAGCCGTCGAGAATGAAGCCGTTATCGCAGTCGGGCTGCGCGAGACGTTCGCGCACCATCCCGGCAATGACTTCGTCCGGAACGAGCTTGCCTTCCTTCATGAGTTTTGCGGCCTCGCGGCCGAGTTCGGTGTCGCGCTTGACTTCGTCGCGCAGAATGTCGCCGGTCGAGATATGCGCCATCGGATGACGCTCGAGCAGCAGCGCCGAGAAGGTTCCCTTGCCCGCGCCCGGAGCGCCGACGAAGATCAGATTTTTCTGTTTCAGCATTGTCTTTCTCTCTTTGATGTAAAGTTAAAGGTTCCGGGCGAAGCCGATCAGATAACCGGCCAGCTCCGGATCCGCAAGTTCGATCTGTTCCCCGGTCGCCATGGTCTTGACTGCGGCGACTCCCTTTTTCAGCTCCTCTTCGCCGCGGATGACTGCGAGAAGAGCGCCGGATTTATTCACATTCCGGAGCTGCGCCTTGAAGGAGCGCTCCTCAAGCTCAAGCTCGACCCGGATGCCGGCCCGGCGAAGCTCTCCGGCCAGCTTCAGATTCGCAATCCGCGCCTCTTCGCCGAGGCCGACCAGGTAGACCGGCAGGACCGGGGAGGCGGGCGCGCCGAGTCCGAGCGCGTCCTGCACCATCAGCAGCCGCTCCATGCCGGCCGCGAAACCGACGCCCGGGACCGGCTTTTTCTGGCCCGGCAGATAGAGTTCGTAACGGCCGCCGCCGGCGATCGCGGTCTGCGCGCCGAGTCCGCCGTGCGTGACTTCGAAAACGGTATGCACGTAATAGTCGAGCCCGCGCACCAGCAGCGGATCGACCGTGTATTCGACGCCGAGCGCGGTAAGCGCCGCCCGGACTTCGTCGAAGTAGGCGCGCGACGCCTCGCTGAAACTCGCGACATAATCCGGCGCTTCGGCGACGACCTTCCGGCACGCCTCCTGCTTGCAGTCGAGGATGCGCCAGACATTGCGGGTCAGCCGCGCCTTGCAGTCGTCGCACATGCCGTCGATATGCCGCCCGAAATAGTCAGCGAGCAGCTTTCCGGCCGGACCGCGGTCCTCCATGACGCCGCGCGTATTGATCGCGAGCTTCGCGTCGGTGATCCCGATCGAATGCAGATAGTCCATCAGCATCGCGATGCATTCGGCATCGATGAGCGGCGCGACCCGGCCGACGTTTTCGACACCGACCTGGTGGAACTGGCGGCGGCGTCCGGCCGCCGGGCGTTCGCCGCGGAACATCGGCCCGTAATAGTAGACCCGCTGCTCGACGCCGTTCATGACATCGGTGCACGACAGCGCACGCATGACGCCCGCCGTGCCCTCGGGGCGCAGCGTCAGGCTCCGGCCGCCACGGTCTTCGAAGGTATACATCTCCTTCTGAACCACTTCCGTCTCGTTCCCGAGGCCCTTCTGAAACACTTCGGTGTACTCGAAAACGGGGGTCCGGAGCTCACCGTAACCGTATCTGGAAAAGACCGCCGCAGCGGTGTTTTCCAGATTCCGCCAGCGGCGCGCCTCGTCCGCGAAAATGTCCGCCGTACCGGGCGGGGGGGCAAAGGTCGCCATTTCAAAAACTCCCAGTTTCAGCCGTGATTCCGTTCCGCATTCCGCGATTCCGGAACCCGGCAAAACAAACCACGCCCGACGAAAATGAATGCATTCGTCAGGCGTGCGTTCGACTCATAACAGACGGCCGGATTACTTGAACTGTTTCGGATCAAGCTGTTCGACGGCCTCTTTCAGCTCTTTTCCGGCGCGGAATTTGACCACGGCGCGTTCCGGAATCACGACTTCGTTCTTGGGCTGGTTCGGATTGCGGCCCTTGCGGCTCTTGCGAACCTTGATCTCGAAAACGCCGAAGTTGCGGAGTTCAATCGTGTTCCCGGCAATCAGGTCTTCCGCGATATAGTCGAGGGTCTTCTGCACGACTTCGGCCACATCATTCTGGATAAAGCCGGTCTCGCGGGCAATCTTAACCACCAAATCACGCTTGGTCATTTTCAATCTCCATTTTATGTATGAAAGGTTTTTAAGTTTCTCTTCTTTTTACAGTTAGATAATATTACGCCAAAATCGCCCTTAGTCAATATCTCCGGGTGAAAAAAGCGGATTTTTTTACGCTCCGCCATTTCCGAACCGGGCCGCGGCGTCACGGATGACCTCTTTCAGCGGCAGGCCGCCGGATTCGGCAATCCGGCGGCAATCTTCGAATTCCGGCTTTACGGAAAGAACCCCGCCATCGGCGCCGTATGCGACCTTGACCCGGATCTCTCCCCGCGGCGTCACGACCTTCCGTTCCCGCCGGGCAAGACTCCGGCGCGCGAGCGGGGCAATCCGGACGCCGAGCGTCGTGCTTTCGCGGAAAATCAGCGCAAGCATGGTTTCGCGCTCCTCCGGGCGGGTCAGCACACAGAGCTTCACGCCCGGACGCTGCTTCTTCATCTGGATCGCCTCGGTCCAGACATCGAGCGCGCCGGCGGCGAACAGGCATTCGATCAAATAGCCGGTCACCTCGCCCGTGCAGTCGTCCAGATTGCAGGAGAGCTCCTCGAGCGCATCTTCCCCTTCCGGCCGCTCCGCCGCGTCGATCAGCATGGCGCGCAGCAGGTTCGGACGGTGCAGCAGTTCGCGCCGCCCGAACGAAGACGCGGCCGCCAGCACCCGCGAACCGGACGGAACCGCGGCATGCGGCCACGCCGCCAGCAGCGCGGCGCCGGTCGGCGTCAGCAATTCGAACGGCTCGTCCGAAGGGGCGATCTCAAGTCCGCGCGTCAGCAGCTCGGCCGTGGCCGGCGCCGGAATCGGCATGACGCCGTGCGCGCACTCAAGAGTCCCCTGACCGGTCGGCAGCGGCGAGACCGACACGGCCTCCGCGCCGAGCAGATGAAACCCGTAACAGCAGCCGACGATGTCGACGATCGAATCGACCGCGCCGACTTCGTGGAACGAAACCTCCTCCGGCGCCTTGCCGTGAATCTTCCCCTCCACTTCGGCCAGCAGCGCAAAAACCGCAACGGACGACCGTTTCACCGGCTCCGGCAGCGCGGAGCCTTCGATCAGCGCCCGGATTTCCCGGAACGCATGGTGATCATGGTGGTGGTGTCCATGCTCCTGCCCGTGCTCTCCGCGGCAGTGATGATGATGCTCCGTCTCCGGCAGCGCGACGCGGGCACGGACTCCCGCGATGCCGTGGGAGCTCGTCTCTTCGACCGAAAGCGCAAAATGTCCGGGCAGCAGAGACTCCAGGCCGCGAACGATCGTATCGCGGTCCGCCCCCAACGCGATCAGCGCGCCGAGGATCATATCCCCCGACGCACCGCCGACACTGTCAAACCGAATGATTTTCATAAAAGTAAAATCCTTAACCTTTTTACTGTAACGCCGGATATCCGGAAAGTCAAGCCTTCCGCCTGGCCCCGCTCCTTGAAGCGCGATGCAAACCTTCCGGATTCCGCTGCGGCGCCGTCCCGCGCGGAATCCCGGGATATCTCAACCCTTCGGATCGCGGAATCTCACTGGAACTCTTTCCGCAGCTCTTCGAACGTGCCGTTTTCGATCGAGGCGCGAATCCGGCGCATCAGGTTCAGGAAATAGTGCAGATTGTGCAGCGTCACCAGGCGCACGCCGAGGATCTCGCCGACGTTGAACAAATGCCGGATATACGCCTTCGTGAAGTTCCGGCAGGCATAACAGGAACACTCCGGGTCAATCGGCGTGAAATCGTCCGCATAGCGCCCGGCTTTGACCGGAATGGTCCCGCCGCCTCCGACGAAGGCGGAACCGTGCCGGCCGAGCCGGGTCGGCATGACGCAGTCGAACATGTCCACCCCCCGCGCGACGCTCTCGACAATCTGGCGCGGCGTGCCGACGCCCATCAGGTAGCGCGGCGCGTTATCCGGCAGGTGCGGCGCGGCGGCATCGACCGCCAGCATCATCTCCGGCTCGCTTTCGCCGACCGAAACGCCGCCGATCGCATAACCGTCGAACCCGATTTCAACCAGGCTCTCCGCCGCGCGCTTCCGCAGCTCAGGATAGACCGAACCCTGCACGATCCCGAACCGGATCTGCCCGTCGTTCAGCGGCTGTTCGCGGCTCATGCGCTCCCAGCGCGTCGTGACGGCCAGCGACTTCTCGGCCTGCTCGAAGGTGGCCGGATACGGCGTGCATTCGTCGAACGCCATGACGATATCCGAATCGAGCGTCCGCTGGATCGCCATCGACTCGCGCGGCCCGAGGAAGAAACGCGTGCCGTCGATGTGCGACGCGAACCGGACGCCGTCCGGCTCCATCTTCCGCAGCGTCGCGAGGCTGAACACCTGAAAGCCGCCCGAATCGGTCAGAATCGACCGCTTCCAACTGCTGAATCTGTGCAGTCCGCCTGCTTTCGCCATAAGCTCCATGCCGGGACGCAGAAACAGGTGGTAGGTGTTGCCGAGGATGATCTCGGCGCCGAGTTCCTCAAGCTCGGCAGGCGACATCGCCTTCACGCTGGCCCGGGTGCCGACCGGCATGAACACCGGCGTCTGAACGGTTCCGCGGCGGGTCGTAAGGACGCCTCGCCGGGCATTCCCGCAACGGGAGAGTACTTCAAACATAAAAAATTCCTGAAAAATTAAAATGGCCGGAACAGCGGACCTGCTCCGCAATTCACGATATACTTTATCCGCATCCCAGGCGGTTTTCCAACTTCGGCGGCAAATATTTCCGAAACAGTTCGGCCGTCTCCGGCATCGGAAACGGGCGCATGAATCACCCCCGAACCGGATTAACGAGCCGCTTCCAAACTTATAATTTTACGAACATGGCCCGATAGAGCTCATCGGTTTCCGCCCCGAGCGCTCCGGCCAGAGCCGCAGCGAAGGCGAAAACCGCGCCGGGCCCCTTTCCGGTCACGATCCGGCCGTCCCGTTCGGCGGCACCTTCGCCGGGGACACAGCCGTCCGGCAGATATTCGCCGAGCCCCGGATACATCGTAAACTTTTTTCCTTCAAGAACTCCCGCTTTCGCAAGAACAATCGGCGCGGCGCAGATGGCGGAGACGATCTTGCCGGAGCGCTCCATCTCCCGCACGAATTCCACCACGGCCCCGGAGTTGTACATCGCAAGCGCTCCGCCCATGCCGCCGGGAAGGAAAACGGCGTCAAATCCGGCCGGGGAACACTCCGCCAGCAACCGGTCCGCCTTCAGCCCGAAATCGTGAGCTCCCTTAACCTCAAGGCGATGCAAACCGGCAACCGTCACCTCCATACCGAGCCGGCGCAGAACATCGCCGACCGCAATGAATTCCGTCTCTTCGACCCCGTCGGCAAGAATAATTGCAATCTTCTTCACAAAACCCCCTTGACGATTTATCATTTTCAGGATAGATTAATAATTGCACGCATTTAATATAACATCCAGAATGGTCTCCGACAATCATGTTCGAACGGGATTTCACCGATTTTCTCCGCTACCTCACCATTGAACGCGGTCTTTCGCGCAATACGGCCGACGCCTATCGGCGCGATCTGGAAGACTACGCCGCCTGGCTTACCGCCCGCAGCATCGACTCCTTCCGGGAAGTCAAACGCGAAACGATTGTCAACTACCTGAACTTCGGGCACTCCGAGCGCGCCATGGAGCCGGCGACGCTGGCCCGCCGTCTCGTGGCGATCAAAATGCTCTACCGCCATCTCGAAGAGGAGGGGCTGATCAAAGAGAATCCGGCTGCAGTGCTGGAATCGCCGAAACTCTGGCGCGTCCTGCCGGACTTTCTGACCGTCTCCGAAGTCAACGCATTCCTGAACGCATGGCCCGAAAAGGGTACGGCGCTCGAGCTGCGCAACCGGACGATGCTCGAACTGCTCTACGCCTCCGGGCTGCGGGTTTCGGAGCTGACGAACCTGCCGCTGGCCGCGCCGGACTTCGACAATCACCTGGTCCGCGTCACCGGCAAAGGAGAGAAAACCCGCATGGTGCCGGTCGGGGAAGCCGCGCTCGAACTCCTGCAGCGCTATCTCGCCGAGGCACGCCCGGTATTGGCCGCGAAAAATCCGGCCTCCCCGTTCGTATTTCTCTCCCGCAACGGCAGGCAGCTCGACCGCGAGCGCGTCTGGGCCGTAGTCAAGGAGGCCGCCGCCCGGGCCGGAATCAAGAAAAACATCCATCCGCACACACTGCGGCATTCGTTTGCGAGCCATCTGCTGGCCAACGGCGCGGACCTCCGCGTCATTCAGGAGATGCTGGGACATGCCGATATCGCGACGACGGAGATTTACACCCATGTCGATGCCGCGCGCCTGCGGGAAACCCACAGGAAATTCCATCCGCGCGGCTGACCGCCGGCGGCCCCCCGCGCGTGGCTCAATCCGCGAAGAGATTGCGGAATTCGTCCAGATTATCTTTGGTTACAAGCACATAGCGGATCTTGAACGCCTCCGTCCGGTCCTTCGGCGCCGGCACGTCATAACGCGCCTTCGGGTTTGAGAACACCACAGCCGCGACCTTGCCGCTCCGAATCAGGTCGACCAGCCCCGGAATCGGTCCGGACGGCAGCCCGAGCAGCAGAATCCTCGGCCCTTCCTCGTTTTTGAGCAACTTCAGATTCTCGATATCCGACGGGAGGCCGATCGTGGAAATCACGACGGCGGCATCCGGATAACGCTCCACGACTTTATCGAAATCCTCCGCCGTCATCGACATATAGAGCGGCATCGGCATCTCGGAGAGCTCCACCGGCAGCTGGATCGTGTCGAGCATGACATCGCTGCTGCCGTACCCTTCGATCATCGCATAAGCCAGCTGCTTGATGTTTTCATTCCGGTGAAAGTCCGGATCGACCAGAAGCAGCAGCTGCCGGTTCGGCTCCGTTCCCTTCAGAAAAACTCCGGCCTCGTATCCCTGAGAAGCATAAAACGCCATCTCATTTTCCAGCAGATCATCGCTCAAACCACCGAACTGGCGGTGCCAGAACAGCGCCCCGCCGGAAAACACCATGATCGCAAAAGACACGGAGGCCGTTGCAAACAGAAACGCCAGAAGCGTTTTGAAGAATTTGGCCATCCCAGTTACCCCTCATTACCTCAGACAGTGATTATCAAAAAAAACACCACCCGACAGTGTATGGCAATACGCTATCCGGTGGTGACTCCGTTTCTCAGAAACCCGAAACTCAGTTGGAGAAATGCGCCTTGTACTGATCCGCATTTTCCTTGGTGACGAGCACATAGCGGATATCGAACGCCTTCATCGGGTCGGACGGGGCCGGCACATCGTACTTCGCATCCGGGTTCGAAATGATCAGGCCCGTGATGATGCCGCTCTGCAGCGCCGCCATGATCCCCGGCACCGGGCCGGAGGGCAGACCCATCAGGAACAGCGCCGGACGCTTGTCGGCCGACTGCTTCATGAACTTCAGGCGATTCGCGTCCTGCGGCAGCCCGACAGTGGTCACGATGACGCCGCAATCCGGATGCTTGTCGACCATTGCGTCGAAGTCGGCTGCCTTCATCATCATGTAAAGCGGCATCGGAGCATCGGCCTGGTTGCCGGGAAGCTGAACGGTGTCGGTCACCACCTCGCCGCCGTAACCGGCCTGGAGGGCGTCGGCAAGCTTCTTGACGTTGTCATTCTTTTCGAATCCCGGGTCGGCGACCAGCAGAACCTTCTTGCCGGGGAACGTCGTCTTGAGATAGTCACCGGTCTTGGTGCCCTGCGAGGCGTAGAACTTCATCTCGTTCTCGAGCAGGCCGTCACGCGTGCCGAAAACATTCATCTCGTTGAGGAGAAGCCCCGCACTGATCACGACCACGACGAAGAGCACGAACGCGACCGGCTGCATGGCCGGATTCGTCTTCTGCTTCTTACTGCAGACAATCATGCCGATCAAAGCCAGAATCATCAACGCGATATATACAATATGCATACCCTTTTCCCCTTTGTTTTAGTTATGCAAGGTGACCGCAAACGAATTTTCTTGTCAGTTAAGCTATAATCAATTCTCCGAAAAAGCAAATTGTTTTACCGCTTTTTTTATATTTTTTTACAATAATTGCCGGAAAAATACGTTAAGGCTCCTCATTTCGCAGACTTCGCAGGAGTTCCGTCCGGCCCCAGGCCCTCTTTTTCCAGCTGCTTTGCATTCGCATACTCCTCCCGGACGGCGGCGATGTCGACCGACACCGGCGGAAGTTCGAGCCTCATCTCCTTCAGCGTGTCGGCCAGGATGCGCGAAACGGCGTAATTCCGGAAGTATTTCCTGTCGGCGGGGATGACATACCACGGCGCCTGCGCGGTCGAGCAGCGCTCGAGCGCCTCTTCGAACGCCTTCCGGTATTCCGGCCAGAGCTTGCGTTCGGCATAGTCGGCACTGCTGATTTTCCACTGCCGCGACGGGTCGTCGAGCCGGTCTTTGAACCGCTTGAGCTGCTCCTCCGGGCTGATGTGGAGATAAAATTTGACGATCACGGTCCCGCTCTTCACAAGCAGCTTTTCGAAATCGTTGATGAATTCGTAACGCTCGCGCCAGACCTCTTCCGGAACCATCTTGTGAACGCGCTGGATCAGCACGTCCTCGTAATGCGACCGGTTGAAGATCACGATCTCCCCCTTCTTCGGCGCGACCATATGGACGCGCCAGAGGAAATCGTGCGCGAGCTCGAGCGCGCTCGGCGTCTTGAACGACTGCACCCGGCACCCCTGCGGATTCAGCGGCGCGAGAACGTGGTTGATGACGCCGTCTTTCCCGGCCGCATCCATCCCCTGCAGCACGACGAGAAGCGAGCGCTTCCCCTCGGCGTACAGGTCGAACTGAAGCTTCGCCAGCTCGGCGCTGTTCCCGGCCGTCTCCTTCAGGATTTCGTCGTCCTTGCCGAACCCGAACGTGCCGGCGGGATCGATCCGGCCCAGATCGACCTTCTCCCCCGGACTGACCATCAACTCTTTACGCAAATCCATTCTCCGCCCTCCCCGGTTGGTTCCTCTTCAATATAGACAGCCCGGGCGCGGATTGCAAGCGGAAGTCACCCGACCCGGTAATATTTCACGGCATCGGGCGGCCGGATATCGGTCAGGTCGCCACGGTAGTGGCGCAGCCCGACCGGCTGGTACGGGTGTTTCAGAAGTTCGTTTTCGTCGAGGTCGATGCCGATGCCGGGGCGGTCCGGAATGACCATCCTGCCCTCGCGCACCACGAGCTCCTCGTCGCAGATTTCCGCCCGGTAGGGCACGTCGGTCATCATCATTTCGAGGATCACGAAGTTCGGCACACAGCCGGCGAGCTGCAGCGTCGCCGCGTTCGCGACCGGCCCGGACGGATTGTGCGGGCAGAAACCGATGTGGCGCGCCTCCGCCTCGGCGCCGAGCAGCCGCATTTCGAAGATGCCGCCGGCGTGCGAAATGTCGGGCTGGATGTAATCCGCGCAGTTCAGGTCGAAGAACTGCCGGTACTCGTAGCGGTTGTAGAGCCGTTCGCCGGCCGCGAGCGACACGCGCACGCGCTCCTTGACTTCACGCATGCCGTTGAGGTCGTCGGGCGGCAGCGGCTCCTCGAACCAGCAGATGTCGAACTCCTCGAGCCGCCGGCCGATCTTCACCGCGGTCGGAATGTCGAAACGGCCGTGTCCCTCGATCAGCAGCAGCACATCCTGTCCGACGGTTTCGGAGACCTTGCGGACACACTCCATGGCGGAGTCGAGTTCGCGCCTGCCGATCTGCTGCCACGCCTTGCCGAACGGGTCCCACTTGCAGCCGAGAAAACGGTGCTCCCGGACCGCGGCGGCCTTCGCGGCGAATTCATCCGGCGTTTTCGCCGGGGCGAACCAGCCGTTCACGTAGATCGGGACCGCGTCGCGCACCTTGCCGCCGAGCAGCTGCCAGACCGGAACGCCGAGCGCTTTGCCCTTGATATCCCACAACGCGATTTCGACGCCGGCGAGCGCGCTCATCAGGACCGGGCCGCCGCGCCAGTACGCATCGCGGTAACAGTCGTGGCGGAACGCCTCGATATTGTGCGGGTCCCTGCCGATCAGCCAGCCTTCAAGGTCATGAATCGCCGCGGCGACGGTCGGCTCTCGGTACTCGAGCGTCGCTTCGCCCCAGCCGTGAATGCCGGAATCGGTCTCGACTTTGACGAACACCCAGTTCGTGCGGAAACAGTTGCAGATATAAGTCTTCAGTTTCGTGATCTTCATTTTCCATTCGCGGCGGCCAGCACCGCCCACCCCCATTCTCCGAGCTTGAAATTGAATGCCCCGTCGCGGAACTCCGCAGTTTCATCGCCGGCGGAAACGCCGAGCGGCCGCATCTTCTCCGCCCCGTCGAAACGGAGCGAAAATTCACGCGGCACATCATCCATGTTCAACACGAACCACAAACCGCGGCCGTCCGGCTGCCGGCGCGGCACGATCTGAATATATTTCCGCGCTTCGCCGCCGGCGCCGGAAATCCTCCACTTCGGCAGGATGCCGGATTTTTCAAGCTGTTTTGCCAGCTCCCGCCGGAACGGCCCGGCCTGCTCCCACGACAAAACCGGAACGTCGTTCGGATAGAACGGCCGTTCGATCTGGTACGCCATCGAAAGCTGCGATGCGTACAGCACGGTTCTCCCTTTCCCGTATGCGTGCGACACGACCGCCGGAGCTCCGTCGGCGAAACGCGCCTCGACCGTCCCCGCCGCGACCTCCATTTCCGCCCTGAAATCGAAAGCCGGAATGCCGCCGCAATCCGAGCCGGGCAGCTTCCCGAGATCGTAGACCTGCGCGCCGAACAGATCGGTCATGCCGCCCGGCGTCACCTCGTAGTGAATGCCGCAGCTCCCCTTCAGCGCAAACGGCGACTCGGCAATCAGCGCGCCGCCGTTTTCAACGAAGCGGCGGAGCACCTTCTCCATCCACGGATCGACGTACGGCCGGAACGGGATGAACAGCGCCTTCGCGCCGTCGAGTATGCCTTCGCGGATTTGCCGCAGGTTGCAGACTTCGGCCCGGATGCCGATATGCAGCAGCGCGTTGTAGAGATTCGGCAGGGCATTGTTGTACCGGCCGCGATAGCCCTCCGCCTCCGCCATCGCTTCGCAGTCGCGCGAATCGAGAATCAGGACGCCGGAGCGGTCCGCGACATGGTTCAGGAAATCGTCCGCATGTTCATTCAGGAAGCGCGAAAGTTCGCCGAACGCCGCCGCGCGGTCCGTGATCCGGCCGTCCCAGCCGACCAGGTTGAACTCCCCGGCCTGCGCGTCCGAAATCCGGCTGCGGTAGAGCCAGCGCAGCACGGCCCGGGCGCCGTGGGCGACGAACAGCAGGTCGCGCGCATTCATCTTGCGCGGCGAGTAGCCGCGCGGCACGAGGTTGTGGACCCAGCTGACCGGGCCGGCTTCGGTTTCAACCACCCAGAATCCCTCCGGATCGCGGCGGAAAGCCCGCCTTCCCTGCGGCAGAAGGTGGACGTTCTGATGGGTCGTGAACTCATACGCGGAAAATCCGGTATCGCTTTTCCCCTGGGCATGGATCGTATAGATGCTCGTGCCGAGGATATCCTCTTCGCCGAAGATATCGGCGTCGCCGGGCCAGCACATATGCGAGATGACCGGCGTATCCGGGTCGGCGGACCTGATCCAGCTCCTGACGAGATTGAATTTGCAGGTCCGGTTCCAGGCGGTGAATTCCCTCCAGTCGAGAAACGGCCGGTAGCCGCCGGCTTCGAAACTCGCTTCGGGCTGCGGATTCACATCCTCCCAGCTGCGGAAACGAACCGGGAACTCCGTGCTCCACGCCTCGGCGAGCGCTTCGAGGGCGCCGTATTTTTTCTCCAGCCACTCCCGGTAGAGCGCGACGGTGTGACGGCAGTAGCACTCCGACAGGCGCGGTTCATTCCAGCCGGACCAGGCCAGCAGCGACGGGCGGTCCCTGTAACGCGACACCGCTTCGCGGATGAATTCTGCCGCGAGCTCCTGATAGACCGGATCGTCATAACAGAGCTTGAAGCGGTTGAACCGCAGCTCCTCCGGCGAATCCGGCTTCGGCTTCAGCAGCGTGCAGTGCCGGTCGTAGACAAGGTGGCGCGGCGGATAGATCGCCTGCAGGTTCGTAAAGGTGCCGCCGACGTTGCCGATCACCTTGAGCCCGTGTTTCTCCGCCAGGTCGAACGCGCGGTCGATGCGGGAGAAATCCCGCACGCCCGGCTCCCTCTCAACCCGGTCCCAGCAGAGAAAGAGCCGGAATACGGTAAGCCCGAGCTTCGCGATGTTCCCGATATCCCGCGGCCATTCCGCGATATCGACTTCGGTCGCCTTCGGCAGCGGCGCATAGGTTGCTCCGACCGGAAAAAAACGTTCCGTCATTTTTCCATCTCCCCGGTAAAATTCCCGAATGCCAGCAGCAGCGGATAATCCCGGACCGGCAAATGGAGGAATTTGCATCGTCCCTTTCCGTCCGTCTCCGCCATCTCCGGCGGCAGCGCATATATTTCGCCGTTCAGCAGGTCGACCAGCACGGGTTCGCCTTCGACCCCGGCAAACTCCACGGAAACGGTCGATTCGTATCCGGCCGTCGTCAGCAGCTCGGCCGGATGCCAGTAGACGAATCCGGCCCCGTCCGGCTTGCGGAAGCCGTATGTGAACAGTTCCTCTCCCGAATCGTCATGACGCATGATGCGCGGCGAATGCAGCCCGGTGATGAAACGGAACGGCAGCGGCTCAACGGCGCACTCTTCGCGGAAAATCGCGGCGAGCGTCTGCAGTGTCCGGTACGAAAGCTTCGGCGCATATTCCCCGGTCGACCGTCCTTCGGCATCGAACTCCGCTCCCAGCACGCCGAAGAAACCGTAATCGAGATAGCTGCCGCGGTCGCCGACCTTGCCGTTCAGCGCTTCGACCATGTCGAGGCATGAGAAATAAGAGTTGATTTCGACTCCCTGCGCGAAATGGACCAGCAGATGGCGGGCGAGGAACTTCGCCTGCCGTTCCGGCGTCCAGGCGCCTTCACGGAGCGCTCCGGCCCCGCCTTCGCGCGACTGGGTGCCGGTCTCTCCCTGGATGAAGGCGATCTCCGGATTGCAGCGCCGGACGAGCGCCCGCAGCCGCCGGAAATTCCCGAGCCCGACCCGTTCGTCCGGCGTATAGCTGTGATAGCTGAAGGCGTCGAGCGAAGCAGCCGCGCCGGTTTCGAGAAAATCAGTCAGCCAGCCGAAATCGCAGCAGCAGATGACGCCGCCGATCACCTCCGCCTCCGGATTGCCTTCGCGGACCGCGGCGGCGGTCGCCTTCGTGAATTCACCGGTTTCCGCGCCGTTCACGCCGTGCTTCCAGCACCAGCGGCCGTCGGGTTCGTTCCAGATTTCGAAGCGGGGGACCCGGCCGCGATACCGGGCCGCGGTCGCAACGACATAGTCATGCCACGCCCGCCGCTGCTTTTCGGTATGGATCGGCGGGCAGCCGACCGCGCCGAACACCTGCGCCGCCGCTTCGTCGTATATGCCGTTGCCGTAGCAGAGGCAGATCCACGGGACGAGGCCGCGCGACACGAGATTGTCGACGATCGAATCGAGCCAGGCGAAGTCGTAAACGCCTTCGCTCCGTTCGGTCCGCGCCCAGCCGGACTGAATCCGGATCCATTTGACGCCGAGCGCCGCCACTTTGTCATACGCCTTCCCCGGGTCGAACACATTGCGGTCGAGCTTTTCAAACCCGAGTCCCCAGACGGAGTTCCGCACGTCCCGGGCCTGTACCGGAGCGACCGCCCCGAGCCGTTTCAAACCACTCATTTTCCACTTCTCCCGGTTAAGGCGCATAATACATGCCGCCGTTGATATTGATGGTCTCCCCCGTGACGTAGCCGTTGCGGAGCGGAAAAATCACCGCGTCGGCGATCTCCCCGCAGGTTGCGCCGCGCCCGAGCGGTATCGCGGCCGACTCCTCGGCGTACTTCTCCGGCGTCAGCCGCTTCCCGATATTCTCGGTCACGACCATGCCGGGCGCGACGGTATTGGCCGTGATGCCGTATGGTGCGCCGTTGTCGGCAAAAGCGCGGGTCAATGCATGCATGCCGAGCTTCGAGACGCCGTAGGCGATCATGCTCATCTCGGCCGGGCGGAAGCTCCGCACGCTGGCGATATTGACGATCCGTCCCCAGCCGCGCGCCTTCGCCCGCTCGAAAAACGCGAGAGAGGCGAGAAACGCCCCCTTCAGGTTGACTCGCATGACCCGGTCGAACCATTCACCCTCGCTCATATCGGCGGTCCGCAGCCACGGGTCGAGCCGCGCGTTGTTGACGAGAATGTCGACCGGACCGAGCTCCCGGAACATCTCATTCACGGCCGCTTCGTCGCCGACGTCGCAGCGGACGATGCGGACATCGCCGCCCGCCGTTTCGATCTCCCGCTTCACCTGTTCGGCATTTGCGGTGTTGTTCGCGTAATTGACGACGACCCGGCAGCCGAGTTTCGCGAGTTCCTGCGCGATGACCCGGCCGAGTCCCTGCGACGCCCCGGTGACCAGGGCGACTTTTCCTTCGATGCTGTCCATGCCTGTTATCCTGCCGTGTTGATGATTGAAACCGCTTTGCTGATTTCGGAGGCGGCGCGGGAGAGCCCTTCGGCAAACGCCGCGCCGCGCTCCGCATACTCGTCGAACGGAATCGAGCCGCCGAGCGTCGCGAGGAACGCCCCGTTGCGGAAAACCGGAAACGCCGCGATGCCCTGTCCGCGCGCCGGATCGGCGAACACGACGCTCTTCGCCTCGCGGATTTCCGCCAGCTGTTCCCGGATTCCGCGCGCCGGGTCGAGCAGCCGGAACCGTTCGCCGCCGGACGAATCCAGCAGCGCCGGCAATTCCTCCTCCGGTGCGAACGCAGCGAGCATAAGCCCGGTCGCCGTGTCGAAAAGATCGCGGAACGCAAGTTCGGAGAGCCGGATCGCCAGACGCGGCGATTCGTTCCGGTGATAGAGGATGTAACGCAGCCCTCCCTGCCGTTCGGCCAGCAGCACGGAAGCCTCGAATCGCCGAGCGGCTCCGTCGGCAACCGGACGGGCCGCCTCCAGCAGCGCCGGTTTATAGCTGACCGCATTGGCGAAGGCGAGTGCGCGCGGTCCTGCCGCATAGCCGTCCTGCCGCGAAACCTGAATCAGATATCCGGCATCGGAAAGCTCGCGGATGATCCGCGCGCAGGTGCCGGTGTTGATGCCGAACCGTTCGGCCAGCACCGAAATCCGGAGCGGATGCGGCGAATTCAGCACCACCGCCTCCAGAATCGCAAAGGTTTTGTCGAGTACTTTTATCATCTTCACTCTTTCATATTATGAAATACAATTGTCTTATAATAAAATTATACTTCATATTAACTCAAAAAGCAAGAGCCTGATCCGATTTGCGATTCTTATTTCTTTAAAAAAATGCAAATCTCATGAAAACGGCTTGCTTTTTCAATGCGAATTGCGTATAATATAAATGTCCGATGAATGTCCGTTAAATAGAAAGGTCCTACCGATGAGCAACGTACGCGGCAGACCGGTACAGGAAAGTCTGAAGATCCGGCACTATGTGATGAACCTGATTTACACGCATCCCGGAGAAGCGGTCATGCTGCCGAGTTCCGTTGAGCTGAGCAGGATGTTCGGCGTGGCGCGCAGCACGGTCACGCTCGTGCTGCAGGCGCTGACCCGGGAAGGGTATATCGAAGGCAAACGCGGCATCGGCACCTTCACGAAATGCAACGGGACCTTCTTTCCCGACCGCAGAAAAGCACCTCTGGTCGGACTCCTGTACGGGGACGGCAAATTTTTCTTCTATGAGTACTCGGCATGGTCGCTGCTGAGCTGCACCGGACGGTCGCTGACCCGGAGTCTCCGGATGGTCCGCCACCTGTCGCTTGTCTCCATGAGCGACGACGAGATGTTCAATGAGATCCGCAGCCAGTATCTCGATGCATTGGTCTGGTTCAATGCGAGCGAGACGCGATTACCGCTGATCCGGCGGCTCGAAGAAGCGGGAATCCTGATCGTAACCTGCGGCGAGCTGCCGGAAGAGGCCGCCGTCGACAACTTCCGCTTCGATCTGCACGGATCCGGCCGTGAAATGGGACTGCGACTGCTCGCCGAGGGGCGCCGCCGGGTCTTCTTCGCCGTCGAAAACGACGCCAGCCGGAGCCGCCTGCGCGGTTTTGAAGATGCATACCGCGAAGCCGGCAGAAAGCTTGATCTGCATGCGTTCCGGGAGGAACCCTCGTCCTCCGTCTTCGACCAGATCGCAGCGAAGCTCGAAGCCGGGGTGATCCCCGATGCATTCTACACCCATGGGGAGTACCTCTCCGGCATCCTCGAACTCCTGAAAATGCACCATGTCGATACCGTTTCGCAGTGCCGGATGCTCGCGGAATTCCACACCATCCATACTCCGGAATTTTGCGGCATCGTATCGGAAGTCCCGTTCGAAGAACTCGGCGACCGGATCGCCCGCCGTGTTTCCGAACGGCTGGCGGATGCTTCCGCACCTCCGGTTCATATCGCATTGCCCGTGCCTTTGAAAGTTTTGCAGGCAGCCAGATAAGTGGGATGATGTTCCCGACAACGCCCGCCGGCGCAGGGCGGAGCCGCGGAGCCGCCGAAAAGCGGCCGAAACAACGATCATTTGTTGGAGAATATGGGAGTAATTCATGAGAAACAAAACATTTCATTTCACACTGATTGAACTTCTTATCGTAATTGCAATCATCGCAATCCTCGCCGCGATGCTGCTGCCCGCCCTGAACCGGGCACGGGCGACTGCAAAACGCAGCAGCTGCCAGTCGAACCTGAAGCAGCTCATGCTCGCGCATATCATGTACGATACCGACTGCAACGCCTTCGCAAGCAACGGTTCGCAGACAAAGATCGTCGATGGAGGCGGGAACAGTTTCGCACACTTCGGGCTCCTGCAGCTGCGCGGCTATCTGAAAAAACTCGCAGGCTCGTCACAGGGATGGAGACCGGACGGTGTCGCCCTCTGCCCGGCTTATGCCGGGGACCCGTCCAAAGGCGGCGGCTACGCGATCAACGAGGCAACGATCCATAACGCCTCGCTCCTCGGAACGAACGGCAAGTGGATCAGCTTCCGGCAGTGCAGAGGCCCCTCACGGAAGCTTTTCATGGTCGACGGCTACAAAGAAATCAATTCCGACAAATTCTCGTACTGGTTCGGCTATTGGAAGCGGCTGAGCTGGGATTACGATACGGCGGTCTCCGACCGTCATCAATCCGGAGCGAACGGCGCATTCGTCGACGGTCACGTGGCGTGGCTCCAGCGGACCGCGGATACGACCTGGCCGACGGAGATGACGGCGCGCGACTCCATGTTCCTCTACTGGGTTCCGTAAACATATATGAGGCTGCCGATGAATAAGACAGTACCGCTGCTGCTTCTCCTGCTCTGCTCTGCATTCCCGGCGGCGGCGCAGGCAATCTCCCTCCCCATGACCGGAACCGGCGCGCTCAAAGAGTGGAGCGTTCGAGGCTGCGAAGCCGCGCCCGGCCGGGAGGGGATCACGCTCAAGCTGCCGAGGGAGAAGCTTTCGAGGGGGACGGTCGGGATCTTCCGCTCCCTGCCGGTCGATCGCCTGCGCGGACGGCGTGTGAGCTGCTCGATCGAAGTCCGGGCGGAAAACCTCGTGCCGGGACCGCAGGCGAAACACTTCCACGGAGGAAAGTTCCTGCTCTGGATAAAGTCGCCCGGAGGGGAACTTTATCCCGGTGGAAAAATCGCCCCCGGCAGCTACGGGTGGCAGCGCATTTCGTTCCGGACGAATATTCCGACCGACGCGGAAACGGTCCTGCTCACGCTCGGCTTTCAGAATGCCGGCGGAAAACTGGAGTTCCGGAATTTTTCCGCCGAAGCGGACGACACGATGCTCGATCTCTCCGCGATTGCGAATATGGATTTCTCCGATGAAACCGCCGGAGACGGCAAAGGCGGCTGGTCCGATCAGGGACGCGACAGCGATGCCCGGAATTTCGACCGGGGAAGGGAGGTGTACGGCGGCGTTCCCTTCGTCCTCTCCGATCCCGCCCGAAACGGCGGCCGGAGCGTGCTCTCCATGTACTCGACCCACTTTCCGAACGGCCGGAAAGAGGCGGAACTGCGCTTCAAAACTCCGCTGCGGGGGAAATACCTCTATCTGCTCCACGCGCTCTGCTGGGGGAATACCGGCAGAACCGGCGAACTCGAAATCACCTCTTCAACCGGGAAAACCCGCACCGTCGACGTCATCGGCGGCCGCCACGTCGACGACTGGTGGCGGGTCCGCGAACTGCCGGAGGCGTGGCCCGGCGCGAAATGGACAGCAGGAAACGGCAGCAGCGTCGGGCTTTTCACCGCACGATTCGCGCTTGATTCCGATATTGCGCGGCTGAAGTTCCGCTCGGCCGGTGGAGAAGCGCTCTGGATCATCGCCGGAGCAACGGTCTCGGACCGGAAGTACACCCCTGTCCGCGACACGGAATATGTCATCGAAGCGGGCGGGCCCTGGAAACCGCTGAAACGCCCGGAGTCACCGTGCATCCTCCCCGGTTCCGCCCTCGATCTCTCTTCCGGCACCATCCGTCCGGTCGAACGGATCATCGTCAATGCGGCGGGGCGGTTCGCGCGGCAGAGCGAACCCGAAAAAGCCGTACGCTTCTATTCCGCCTCCGGCGGGCTCGGCGGCACGATCCACTTCATGCACAACGGCAGACGCGAGAGCCTCAGAATCCGGGAGAACGACCTTGACTCGCACGAAAAGATCGACCGCTTCGTCCGCGAAATCCGGCGTCAGGGCTATAATATGTACCGCATCCACATGCCGAATATGAGCCTCGGGAATCTGGAACAGGGGGAAGTGAAGCTGAAGCCGGCGGAGCTCGATCTTCTGGACTACCTTGTCAGCGCACTTAAAAAAAACGGGATTTACCTCATGATCGACGCGCTCGGCGGACCGACCGGCTACTCCGGAGCAAACCGCTGGCTCGTCGGCGGCACAATGGAACACCGTTACACCATGTATTTCGACGCAGAAAGCCGGAAACAGTGCGAAGAAGGGATGCGGCAGCTCTTCACCCACCGGAACCCCTACACAGGGACGCGCCTGATCGACGATCCTGTCCTCGCACTGATTACAGGCTGCAACGAGCAGGAGTTCGCCTTCATCCGCAATCATGATTTTCATGAGCTGGGAGCCCCGGCGTGGCGACGCTTCCTCCGGGAGAAATACGGTTCCGCCGAAAGGCTGAACGCGGCATGGAAAACCGCGTTCGGCGCTTTCAGCGAGGTGCCGGCGTTCACTCCGGAGCAGTACGCCGCACGCGGCAGACGCGGTGCGGACCTCGATGAATTCATTGCCCGGCAGGAACGCGGCATGATCCGCTACTTCACGCAGAAGTTCCGGCAATGGGGCTATAAAGGGCTCTTCACAAATTTCGATATGACGAAATCCATGCACTACTCTGCGGTACGCGGCGACCTCGAGGTCGTAACCATGCACTCCTATTTCGGCCACCTGTCCGCAGACGGCACCCAGCAGAGCCAGGGAAGCATGGTCGGAGGCGGCGCACCGCTCTTCCGCGACTGCGCCTCGACCCGGATTGCAGGAAAGCCATTCATGATCAATGAGTACGGCCATCTGTTCTGGAACCGTTACCGCTATGAGGAGGCGCTCGGGTTCACCGCTTTCGCCGCCATGAACGATGTGGACGGCCTCATGGCCCACGAGGGGCCGGCCGCTATCTCGAACGCCCGGATGATCGACACCTGGGCGATCTACTGGGACCCGGTCAAATGCGCACAGCAGCTTCAGGGGTACTTCCTCTTCCTGCGCGGCGATATCTCTCCGGCATGCGGAGAAGCGCGCATCCGCTTTTCCGAACAGGAACTCCGGAGAACGGGAGCGTATCCGGACGCGCTCGGCAGCGCTCAGTCCCGGCTGTCCCTCGTAACGAAGCTGACCCTGGAGCAGAACGATTCCGGGAAACCGCTTCTTCCTGCCGGGAAAGGAGTTGCGATCATCCCGCTGTCGGGGAATTCGCGCGTGGAAAACAATACCGCCGGATTCTCGCAGACGCATGAGGCCGCGCCCTCCGGCTTCAATCTCGCCGCCGAACTCTCCGCCCTGAAAAAACAAGGCATACTGCCGGAGGCCAATCGCAGCGGCGGCTGGACACTTTTCGAAAGCGAGACCGGAGAACTCCTGCTTGACGCGAACCGGAAACTTGTCCGTGCCGACACGCCGCGTTTTCAGGGGATGGCCGCTCCTGCGGGAACGGCGCTGAAGCTCAGCGACATTGAAATCACCCGTTTCACGACAGACGGCAATCTCTCCGTCATCGCACTCGACGGCACGATCCGCACGGCAAAACGGCTGCTGGTCGTCTACGCTACCAACGCACTGAACTCCGGCATGACGTTCACCGACCGGACCATGACGGTCCGGAAACATCCGGGGAAGAATCCGACTCTCGTCCGAACCGGAACCTTCACGCTGATAGTCAGGAACGAAAACGCATCGCAGATGAAAGCATATCCGCTGGAACTGAACGGCGAACGCCGCGCCCCGATTCCGCTCTTTGTTTCCGGCGGCAGGCTCGAGCTGCCGGTTGACACCGGTACCCTGCCGGGCGGCCCCGTTCTCTACTTCGAAATCGCCCGCTGAGGAGCACGGGAACGCGGCTGACCGGCACGGCGCCGATGCCGTTCCGGGCCAGCCGGACCGCTTCGGCATAGTCGTCGGCGCAGCCTGTACGCGACGGAATTGCCGGCGTTACGATTCGCTCTCCGGCTCTTCGGAGAGCCGGCGGAGCAGCAGCTCGGCGGGAGTCAGGAACTTCTTCTCCTGATTGCAGCTGCGGCAGCAGACGACGAGGTTCCCCTTCGTGCTCCTGCCGCCGCGCGCAACCGGAACGATGTGATCGAGCGTAAGCTCTTCCGGCGGAAACTTCTTCCCGCAGTAATGGCAGATTCCCTTCCGGAACAGATTCCGGTAATACGGCGTTTTGCGCAATTCGCGCGCTTTCGCGCGCTCACGCCTGATATGCCGTTCGTCGCGGCTGATTTCCACCCAGTCATCCATGCGGACCTCTTCTCCGAACCGTCGCGGAATGCTTCAGCCGGCGAGACGGCCGGTGTCGAGGACCTCGCGGATCGCCTTGGCGACGGTCGGCAGCCGGTGCGGTTTCGGGAGGAAACCGCAGGCCCCCTGCTGAAGCAGGTCGTGGACCTCGGCCTCCGAGACAAATCCGCTCGAAAGCAGGATCTTCGCCTTCGGGTCGATGGAGCGGATGCGGAAGAAAGTCTGGTGTCCTCCCTGTTTGGGCATGATCATATCGAGCAGGACGAGGTCGATCTGCGAAGGATTCGCCTCATAAATCTCAACCGCGTCGAGACCGTTCTCGGCGAGCAGCACCGAGTAGCCGAGCTGCTGGAGCGCTTCGATCAGGAAGTCCCAGATCGTTTCGTGATCGTCGACGATGAGGATCGTCTCGCTCCCTCCCGGCAGTGAATTGACTTTCTTATTCATGGTTGTAAACTTGCCTCTTCGGTTGCACCGATTCCGTTACGCTGCCGACTTAAAACAATATGTACGCGCCGCGGCAGTGCCGGAAAATCGCTTTTTATTTTATCTTTCTATTGGCGTTGGAAATAAGTTATGTATATATTATACTCGATTTCCGCAGGAATGGCAAGCACCGGAACGATATTTTGACAAAAATGGCAAAGACCTACTATCAGATCCTGAACGTCGACGCGCGGGCCGGATTCGCAGAGCTGAAGCGCGCGTATTACCGGCAGGCGAAACGGTGCCACCCGGACCTGTTCGGAAATTCACCGGAAAAGACCCGCGAATTTCAGCTGCTGGCGCTCGCGTTCGACGTCCTGACCGATGCCGGGAAGCGCCGGGAATACGACCGCAGCATCCTCTCCGACAACGAACTTTTCCGGCGCGACCCCGAGAGACCGCCTGAACCGATGATGGATTCGGAGGCGGACGACATTCTCGAGGAACTGATCGTCGGGAATCATGCGCCGCCGGAAACGTCGCTCGCAACCCTGCTGGCCGATCTCGAAAAGACCGAAATCTTCATGACCTACCGCGAAGGGCGCGACCATCTCCGCAGCGCACGTTACGACAAAGCCGAAGCCTGTTTCACGGAGGTGGTGCTGGCGGCGCCGCAGAATATCGTATTCCGCATCTGCCTGGCCCGCGCGCTGACGGCGCAGGGGAAGTACGGCGCGGCCGTGAAGCACTACCGCGCCGCGCTGTCGACCGGGCGCCGGCGGAAGCCGCGCCAGCAGCTCTGGCGGGTGCGCCGCGAACTCGAAGAGGCGCAGATCAGGCGCCTGCCGCTTTTCGGCCGGTTCCGGCAGTGGTTCCGGCCGAAACCGGCCGACTTCGGCGAGGATGAAGCCGACCGGATGATCGGCGAGCTGAACCGTTCGCTGACCCGTGCCGCGCGGCATCAGAAATTGGAGCACCGCGACGATGAGTGAAGAAAAGACGGCGGCGTTCCGCGAACTCTGCAAACTGACCGGGCAGGCGGTCAGCCGGTACCGGATGATCGGAGAAGGCGACCGCATCCTGGTCGGCCTCTCGGGCGGCAAGGACAGCTTCATGCTGCTGCATGCACTGCATGCGCTGCGGCGGAAGGCGCCGGTGCGGTTCGACCTGATTGCGGCAACCTTCGATCCCGGCTTTCCGGAATTCAACGTCGCGGGCATCGCGGATTACTGCCGGCGGCAGGGATGGGAGCACCGGGTCGTGAAGCTCGACATCGCCGGCATCCTCGCAGAAAAGCGGTACGAAGGGACTCCCTGCGTGCTCTGTTCGCGGCTGCGGCGCGGCAAGCTGTACGGGCTCGCCGCGGCGGAGGGGTGCGGCAAGCTGGCGCTCGGCCAGCACTTCGACGACATCGCGGCCTCGTTCCTGATGAGCCTGTTCCGCGGCCAGGGCCTGAGCACGATGGGGCCGAATGTCGCGGCGAAGGCGAAGGAGGGAATCCGGATCATCCGGCCGTTCGTGCTTGCGCCGGAGTCGCTGATCGTCCGCTGCCGCGAAGAACGTGAACTGCCGCAGGCCGGAAAATGCCGTTACGAGGCGGAGCTTGCCGACGGCGACCGCGCCTACTTCCGCGGGCTCGTCGACGAACTGGCGGAGCGGATTCCGAATCTGCGCAGCCAGATGCTGCGTTCCCTGGGCAATATCCAGCCCGGCTATCTGCTCGACCCCGCCTACCTGAAACCGGGCGACCCGGACTGAGCCTCCTCCCGCCGGACCGGTTTTCCGTTCCGGCGGTGCGGTTGTCACAACATCGCCCTGATCAGTTCGGCGATATGCGTGTTGTCATAGTAATTCGAGAACAGTTCCGCATTCACGCCGCGCGCGAAGGTCATGACCGGCAGCGCGGTATGGGCGTAGGTGGTCCAGCCGATTCCGGCTTTCGCCGCCAGAATCCGGGTCGCCGCGACGGCGAGCGGTTCATAGCCGCCGCAGCGCAGCTTGCTCTCCGCCGACGGATGCAGCGACGCTTCGAGCGCCTGGTCCAGCTCGTTTTTCTCCTCGTCCGCAAGAACGAGCGGCCCGGTTCCGTCGAACCGCAGTCCGAACCGTTCGGTGACGAGGCGCCGCATCCGTTCCGGTGTCAGGACATCCCTCTTCTTCAGTTCCCGGAGCTCGTCCGAAAACGCCTGAAACGACACTTTCTGGGCTTTCAGGAGCCCGTAGCGGCTGCCGTACGGCAGGGTGCGCTGGCCGAGCGTGAGCCCGCCGGTCTCGTGGTCGGCGGTGACGATGATCAGCGTCTCGTCCGGATGGGCGTCGGCGAAACGCACGGCTTCCGCCACCGCATCGCGGAAGGCAAGGGTTTCCGCGACCGCGGTCGCCGCGTCGTTGGCATGGCAGGCCCAGTCGATCATGCCGCCTTCGACCATCAGAAAAAAACCGTTCGGATTGTCGAGCAGCTCGATGCCCCTGGCGGTCAGGGCGGCGAGGGTCGGAACTCCGTCCCTCCGATCGATCGCATACGGCAGGCTGGCCGTCCGGTTCGGTTCGGGCGATATGACGATGGTCTTGCCGGCCCCGCGCTTCAGCGCGTCGAACGCATCGACGGTGCGGACGACGGTATAGCCGTTCTCTTCGGCCAGGCGGTAGGCGTCCGGCCGGTCCTTCTTTTTCCCGGCGGGCCGGAGCAGTCCGCCGCCGGCGAGGTAGTCGATTCCGCTCCGGCCCATCTGCACGGCGATGTCGTAGTAGTTCGAGCGGGACGGCACGTTCGCGTAGAAGGCGGCCGGCGTCGCGTGGTCGAGACTCACGCTGGTGACCACGCCGACCTTGCGCCCCTTTTCACGGGCGGCGATGACATAGGACGGAAGCGGAGTCCCGTCCGGCGCCCGGCCCACCATGCCGGAGTTGGTTTTGCTCCCCGACGCGAGCGCGGTTCCCGCCGCCGCCGAATCGGTGATATACGAATTCAGCGACCGGGTGGCAGTCAGCCCGACGGTTTCGAATCCGTCGAACAGCTGCGGTTTTCCGCAGAATTCCGCAGCGAGGCTGACCTGCGGAGCCCCCATTCCATCCCCGATGAAGAGGAAAATGTATTTCGGTTTTTCGAGACCGGCCGCCGGAGCGGCAACGGCCAGCAGTGCGGCGCAGACCGCCGCGAACAGTCGAAGTTGTTTCATCGATTTCACCTCATATGGTTCTAAAGCAAAGTTCTTTCTATCGTCGCCGCCGGCCATGGCCCGGACTGCGATGGCTTCGGAAAACGCTTCCCTCTCTCTCCGCCGCGAAAACAAAAGGCGATTGTACCCGTCGCGGCGGAAGCAGTCTCCGGAACGCGGGAAGCGGGACGGACCACCCCGCCGCTTTCCCTCGAAACTTCTCCGTCACGGATTCTTCTTCATGAAAGGCTCCTTTCGGTTAATCCCCCCGGCGTCCCGGCACTTCGCCGCGCAGCAGCCGAAGATGTACATATGCCGCCCTTTTTCACATGGACGCAGAACACGGACGGGACGCAGGCGGGAGAGAAGTCCGGCCGGAGAGAACCGCCTCATCCTGTTTCTTCCGGTTCCGATCCGCAGGACGGCATCGTACCGCTCCGTCTTGTTCATGCCATAAGATATCACCGGAATATTCGGGTTTGGTTAGAGAACGGTTTGAATTCGGAAATATCGGGAGATACGGCACGGCAAAACTTGCATGCGGAGCATTTCCGTGTTATGGTGAGAAGGTTCGGAGAATTTTCACGCGATGATGGACAAAAAGAAAAAACGGCTGCTGATCCTGGCCGCCTTCGGAGTGCTGCTGATCGGCGCGGCGGCATTCTCTCCCTACCGTCTGATCATTGTAAGCGGGGAGTCGATGTCGCCGACCTACCATTCCGGCCGGCTGCTGCTCGGGCGGAAACAACTGTTCTGCCGGAACATCCCGTTCCGGCGGGGAGAGGTCGTGCTCTTCCGGCACGAAAACGAGACCTGCCTGAAGCGCATCTACGCGCTGCCGGGGGACGAAGTCGTGATCTTCCGGCTGGACGAAGGGTTCAATCTGCTGGTGCAGACAGCGGACTATATCCGCTATTACCGGCTGGCGGAGGAGATCGGCCAGGCGCGAATTGACCGCTTCGAGGTTCCGGAGGGTGAACTTTTCCTGCTCGGAGACGCGCCGCAGATTTCGCTGGACAGCCGGGATTTCGGCCCGGTCCCGCAAAGCGCGGTGATCGCCCGCATACCGGCGGACCGGTAAACCGGTCTGCCGCTCCGGCACGCTTAAGGGTTCCTCCGGCGCGATTATTCTCGCTCCAACCGGCGTTTTCGGCCTGCCGCCATCCCGTATTTTTCCGCCTGCCCCGTTCCCGCATTTCCCGTCCCGGAACAGTCGATGCCGGTTTCCCCCCGCATATTTGCACGGAAAAGCGCGTTTTTTTGCATTTTCAGATTGAAAACTCATTTTATGAGGCTAAAAGTTGACTATTTTTTGATGTGGGAACAGCCGCGGCAATCGGCGGCGGATAACAACGGGAGAATGTCAACCATGGAAAACGAAACGAACCGGAACCGTCCCGGCGGCAGCGAGATCGTGGAATATGCACTGAAGGCCGTGAATGTCCTGACCGTGGAACGGGGAATCATCCGCCATCTCTCCGGCCTGAGGGTACTGCCGGATTACGAACGGATCCGCTACGGGGTCCTCGAGCCGGATGAAGTCGGCGTCGGCCTCTCGCTCTCGCGCAGCTTTTTGAACAGAGACGGAAGCCGGATCTGCTTTGAATTCTCGCTGTGGGGCAGAAGCATCCGTTTCGAGGAGTTCCGGGAATGGTTCCGCAAACTCCCCCGGAAATTACCGGCACACGGCTGCCGCATCGCCCTCCCCGGCGGTTCGGTCATCGCCCTGACCCGTCTCGACGCTCCGCTCGGCACCGTCTTCGAAACGGAGTATTTATTCGGAATCCGGGTCATCAACGGCCTGCTCTTCCTGCGGGCGGAGCTCGATCCGCTCGAATCCGGCTTCCACACCGACGACGCGCCTTCGCAGAAGGAACTGATCGTCGAAGAACGCAAGCTTCCGCTGCTCGAGTTCGAACGCACGGCCGCCGCTTATCTGCGGCAGCGGCTCGGAGTGCCGATAACCGTCGAGCTCGATTCACTCTCCCCCCTGCGGCGGCGCGGCGGCGCGGAATTGCGGCTTCGCATCAGCTCCGCATCTTCGCCGCCCGAAGCGCTGGCCGCCCGTTTCCCGATCATCCACCCGGAATTTCCCGATCCGGCCGACGCCCCCCTCGCCATGCTGCCGGACACCGTCACCAACGAATACCTTACATTGCTTTGCATCTATTGAAAAACACGGGAAATGAGCGCCCGCTCTTCCGCCGCGAGGCTGAATTTATCGAAGAACCGCTCTTCCAGCTCCTCTTCCCCCAGCCGCATGAGTCCGTCGGCCTCCCCCGCGGCAAGCGGCGGAAACGGCAACAGTTCGAGATCTTTCCGCAGCACCTTGCAGGTTGCAAACCGTTTCATGAAGATATAACCGGCCAGGCGGGAATTCAGATACCGCGCCGCCAGCTCCGCAGGCCAGCCCGGAAGATGCGGAATCAGCAGATTCGCGCTGTTCAGCGTCAGGAACCCGTCCGGGTCCACGGCGCAGACCGGGCGGTTCGCGATAAAGCGGTACACCAGCTTCGGTTTTGTCCGGTAAAGCCGCTTCGGGGCCGCCTGCTGAAGTTTGCCGGGCCGCAGATAGCGCTGCGGCGTCTTCAGCCGGTTCGGCCGGATGTCGCAGCCGCGCAGAATCGGTTCCGCCCCCGGCTCCGGCGCGGTGGCGAGCAGTTTCGCGTTATCACCGGTCACAATGCCGAGCGCCCACTCCGCGTTGCCGGCGAGCGTCAGATGCGGACAGGCGTCGATCTTATCGAGCAGCGCGCGGTCGGCCGCCGAAATTCCGGTCTCGATGGCGCAGTCGCGGCATCCTGGCTCCTGGCGGTGCAGTTCGCGCGCACCGTCCGGATGGACGACCGGGAACCGGTGTCCGTCTCCGGGCGGCGCATTGACCGCGTCGAGGCGGACGACCGGCGTAAAGACACCCGTAAAGCAGCGGCCGAGCAGAGTGACGGATTCGATCCGGCACTCTTCGAAAAGCATGCGCCGCAGCGGAGCGTGCGCCCGGATATTCAGCACCGCTTCCGGCAGGAGAAACGACAGCCTGCCCTCCGGGCCGAGAAAACGCAGCGCCTGCCGGATGAACAGCGCAAAGCTTTCCTCCCGTCCGCTCCGGACCGCCCCCCACGGCGGATTGGTCGCCACCAGGTCGAACGAGCCGTACGCCTCCCGCAGAATCCGCCCGGCGAGCGCGTCCCCCCGGAAAATATGCGGAGTGAATTCGTCGAACGGAAATGCCAGCAGGAGATTGATCCGCGCCAGCTCCGCCGCGACCGGATCGCACTCGATGCCGTAGATCCGGTCCGGCCCCAGTTTCAGCACACTCGCCGCCCGGACCAGGTAATGACCGCTGCCGCAGCACGGATCGAGAAACCGGCCCGCACCGGCTCCGAACCGCAGCGCATCGTCGGCCAGGCCGGTCGCCGTGTAGTAGGCTCCCCGGACGGCGCGATGCCCGATGGAAGTCAGCGCCTGGTGCAGCTCGCCCAGCGACTCTTCGCCGTCCATCGCCGGCAGCGCTTCGAAAAAACGCAAAGCCCGCTCTCCGGGCTCCTGCCGCAGTCGCCTCCGCCAGTTCTCCAGTACGGTCCGCACCGATTCCCGCAGAAAACAGACCGGTCGTATGCCGTCGAGCTCAATCTCCCCCGCCGCTTCGAGGCGCTTCAGCGCGGCCGTGTACATCGCGCACTCGAGCCCCGGCCGCAGCGAACGGAAAACAGCCGCCGCTTCCCGGCAGGGGCCGCGGAAACGGCGGACCGTCGAACGGCTTTTGTTCGCCCGGCTGGTCAACCGGGCGCCGCTTTCCGACCGCTTTTCCCGGCGGAATGCGGCAACGGCCTCCACCCGGAACCGGTACGGCCTCTCCCGGTCCGGCAGCAGCACGCCGAGACGAATCCAGTTGCGGAGCGTGGCGGTCGACACATGAAGACGGGCCGCCGCTTCGCGCAGCGGCAGAAGCCTGCCGGCCGCCGTATCGGCGGCCGGTGTCGCATGTTCCGGCAATTCGTCCGTTTCGCTCACTGTCCATCCCCGTTCTTCCGCTCGCAGCGGGCTGCCGATAATATAAATCCGCCGGGCCGTTTTATCAATCCGGAACCCCGAAAGAGTCCATGAAAAAAGCGGCCTCCGCCAGCCGGCGGAAACCGCTTTCCGGAATCGCTCCGCGAAAATTACTTGTCGGTGAGCGCAACCACGCCCGGGAGCTCCTTGCCCTCGAGATATTCGAGGGAAGCGCCGCCGCCGGTGGAAATGTGGCTCATCTTGTCCGCCAGGCCGGATTTGTTCACGGCCGAAACGCTGTCGCCGCCGCCGATGATCGAAACACCGCCGTTGGCCGCGACCTCGGCGACCGCCTTGCAGACGCCGAAGGTGCCGTTCGCGAATTTCGGCATCTCGAAGCAGCCCATCGGTCCGTTCCAGACCACGGTCTTCGCGCTCTTGATCGCATTCGCGTAGAGCTCGGTGGTCTTCGGGCCGATATCGAGCGCCATCCAGCCGGCCGGGATATCGTCGCCGACGATCTGCGTATTCGCTTCGGCGTCGAACTTGTCGGCCGCGACGTTGTCGACCGGCAGCAGGAAGCTGACATTCAGCTCCTTCGCCTTCTCGATCATTTCCTTCGCATACTCAAGCTGGTCGAGCTCGCAGAGCGAGTTGCCGACATCATGCCCCTGCGCCTTCAGGAAGGTGTAGGCCATGCCGCCGCCGATGATGAGCGTGTTGACCTTGGTCAGCAGGTTCTTGACCACGGCGAGCTTGTCGGAGACCTTCGCGCCGCCGAGGATCGCAACGAACGGACGGACCGGATTCTCGACCGCGCTGCCGAGGTAGGCGATCTCCTTCTCCATCAGGAAACCGGCGACCGCCGGCTTCAGGAATTTCGTGATGACCGCAGTCGAAGCGTGGGCGCGGTGGGCCGTGCCGAACGCATCGTTGCAGTAGATGTCGCCGTAGGAAGCGAGCTTTTCGGCGAGCTTGAGCTGCTTTTCCTTCATCTCGGCCTTCTTCGCCTTGTACTCGTCATCGGTCATGCCTTCCTTCTTCTTGACCTTGCCCTGCTCTTCGGCGTAGAAGCGGGTGTTCTCAAGCATGACGATGTCGCCCGGCTTCATGGCGGCGACCTCTTTGTCGGCATTCGCGCAGTCGGCGGCGAAGACGACCGGCTTGCCGAGCATCTTCGAAAGGTATTCCGCCACCGGCTTCAGGCTGAAATCAGCTTCGTAGCCCTTCTCGGCCGGCCGGCCGAGGTGGCTCATCAGCACGAGGCTGCCGCCGTTTTCAAGCACGTACTTGATCGACGCGAGCGCGCCCTTGATGCGGGTGTCGTCCTTGATGACCCCTTCCTTGATCGGCACATTGAAGTCAACGCGCATGACTACGCGCTTGCCCTTGAGATCGACGTCGCGAAGCGTTTTCTTGTTCATGATTTTCTCTCTCTTCTTCTTTTGGCTTGATGCAAAAAAGGCGGGCGGCCTATTACCACCCGCCCTTTCAGGGAATTACAATCGAATGTAATTACTTGGAGATGACGCGGACCATCTCCAGAACCTTGTTGGAGTAGCCCCACTCGTTGTCGTACCAGGAGACGACCTTGACGAAGGTCGGGTCGAGCTGGATGCCGGCGCCCTTGTCGAAGACGGAGGTGCGGGCTTCGCCGCGGAAGTCGGTCGAGACGACCTTCTCTTCGGTGTAGCCGAGAACGCCCTTGAGTTCGCCTTCGCTGGCTTCCTTCATCGCGGCGCAGATCTCTTCGTAGGTCGCAGCCTTCTTCAGCTCGACGGTCAGGTCGACGACCGAGACGTCGGAGGTCGGAACGCGCATCGACATGCCGGTCAGCTTGCCGTTCAGCTGCGGCAGGACCTTGCCCACGGCCTTGGCGGCGCCGGTCGAGGACGGGATGATGTTCTCGAGGATGCCGCGGCCGCCGCGCCAATCCTTCTTGGACGGGCCGTCGACGGTCTTCTGGGTCGCGGTGGCGGCGTGGACGGTGGTCATCAGGCCGCGGACGATGCCGAACTTGTCATCGAGGACCTTGGAGATCGGAGCCAGGCAGTTCGTGGTGCAGCTGGCATTGGAGATGATCGCCTGACCGGCATAGGTCTTGTCGTTGACGCCGAAGACGAACATCGGGGTGTCGTCCTTGGACGGGGCGGACATGATGACCTTCTTGGCGCCGGCCTTGATGTGGTTCTCGGCGGTTTCCTTGGTCAGGAAGAGGCCGGTGGATTCGACGACGACGTCGGCGCCGACTTCGTTCCACTTCAGGTTGGCCGGATCCTTCTCGGCGGTCAGGCGGATCTTCTTGCCGTTGACGACGAGCGTGCTGCCCTCGACGGCGATGTCGCCTTCGAATTTGCCGTGGACCGAGTCGTACTTCAGCATGTAGGCGAGGTAGTCCGGATCCAGCAGGTCGTTGATGCCGACAATTTCGATATCATTGCTGAAATTCTTGACCGCGGCGCGGAAGACCATCCGGCCGATACGACCGAAACCGTTGATACCAACTTTGATCATTTTTCGACGTTCCTTTTTTTATGTTAAGGGTCAGGTATAAAATTATCGATGTTCTGAAATATAGCCCGGTTTTCCGAAAAGTCAAACCGCATATCGGGTGAATTCGGGCCTTTCGCCGTTGTTTGCCAACGGATTTACGCCGGATTGTGGCGCGGCGGAATTTTCATGCTATAGTAAAAAATAATCAAAAATAAATTCCACGGAGAGAAAACCATGTCCGACTCCGCCGCCCGCGTCCGTCGTTTCGTGCGGGAGAACCGCGTCCTTCTGACTCTGCTCGCCGCGGGGCTTCTGCTGCGGCTGGCGGTCGCCCTGCCGGGGCTCTGCGGCGACGCCGAAACGTGTTTTTCGCGCCCGGATACGCCGGGCTACCTCGGCCCGGCCCGCGCGCTCGCCGCCGAGGGGAGCTACCTCGACTGTCCGGGCGGCGAACCGAATTGCGGGCGGGCGCCGGGCTTCCCGTTCTTCGCGTCGCTGGTGTTCCGGCTTTTCGGGCCGGAGAACGCGGCGGCGCTGGCTGTGACGCTGCTGCTGGCCGGGGCGCTGATTCCGCTGGCGGTCTACTGGGCCGGAACCGTCTGGTTCGACCGGCGGACGGCGCTGTGGGGCTGCGGCTTCACGGTGCTGAACCTGACCATGATCGCCCAGGCGCCGATGCTGCTCTCCGACACGCTGTTCGGACTGGTCGCCGCGCTCATGTTCGGCTGTTTCGGGAAGTTTCACCGGAAAAGCGATCCGCGCTGGTTCGTCCTGACGCTGTTCCTGGCCGGAGTCGGGGCCCTGATCCGGCCGATCAACTCGGTCTGGGTGCTGCCGGCGCTCTTCCTGATCGCCGTCCGGCCGGGGCTCGGCTGGAAACAGAAGCTGGCCGGCGGAGTTGCCGGGCTCGCGGCGTTCCTGCTCGTGCTGCTGCCGTGGATGGGGCGCAACGCGGCCCTCGGCGCGGGGTGGTCGATCGATACGAACACCGGCGCAATGTATCATCAGAACGGCGCGATGATTCTCGCCCGGGTCAACCGTTCGAGCTTCGAGGAGGAGAAGGCGAAGATTCTCGCGGAACTCGAAACGGAATTCGCCGATGCGGAGAAATATCCGGACCGGAAGAGCCGGAGCAGCTATCGGCTCAAGAAATTCCGCGAGCTGATTTTCGCGCATCCGCTGGTCTGGCTGCCGCAGCACTTCCGGCCGCACATCCTGCTGCCGGACGCGCCGACTTTCTTCGAAATCCTCGGGGTGACGAGCGCGGGGCGCGGCACGATGGACGTCATGCAGAAAGAGGGAGTGTCTGCGGCGGTCCGTTTCTACTTCGGCGACAGGCTCTGGGTGCTGATTCCGGTGATTCCGCTGCTCTGCGTCACGCTGGCGATGTACGCGCTGGCGCTGTGGAAGCTGATCGTCTGGGCGGCGAACCTGCGCCGGGAGTGGTACTGGATTTTTCTCTTCCTTGCATTTGTTGAGTATTACTTCTTCCTGCCGGGGCCGATCACGGCGCCGCGCTACCAGCTGCCGGCGCTGCCGTTCCTCGCGCTGATGGCGGCGCTGCAGCTTCAGGCCGCCGCCTCCGGGCTGCGCCGCTCGAAGCAGGCGCCGGCCCGGATCGGAGACTGACGCGCTCCGGCAAGCGCCGCATTGCGGATTCGGCTGAGCCGTTTTCACCCGCGCAGCAGGGTCACTTCCTGCTCGTAGCTGCGGATATCGTTCATGAACCCCGCGTCCGGCGGAACGCCGCGGGTCAGGCAGTAGTAGTTCCAGACGGCGCCCCACGGCAGCGTTCTGGCCTCCTCCCCGAGCGCGAGGCGGCCCGAAAAATCCCAGTCCGTCTCGCAGGCCCGGATGCGTTCGAACGGCTCCAGGAGCCCGCAGAGCAGCGCTTTCTGCATATTCCGCGCGCCGACGACCCAGGCCGCGATACGGTTGATGCTCGCGTCGAAATAGTCGAGCCCGATATGGATCTGAGCCCCTGCCGCGAGGCAGCGCACCGTTTCCCGGGCGATCGAAAGCAGTTCATCGTTCAGCACCAGCACGTGATCGCTGTCCCAGCGGACGCCGCGACTCACGTGCAGCAGAATCCGCCCCTGCATGGCGGTGATGGCCGAGAGCTTGTCGCCGATCGACTCGGTCGGGTGGAAATGGCCGGAATCGAGACAGATCAGCTTGCCGGACTTCGCGGCATAGCTCAGATAAAAATCGTGCGATCCGACCGTGTACGACTCCGCGCCGATGCCGAAGAGTTTCGATTCGACCGCGTCGAGGACGAGGGATTCGTCGATCGTCTCCGCAAAGATTTCGTCGAGGGATTCCCGCAGCCGTTCGCGCGGCGCAAGACGGTCGGCCGGAATGTCTTTGAATCCGTCCGGCGCCCACTCGTTGCAGACCGCAGGCGTACCGAGCGCCCGGCCGAACTCGGCCGCGATGCGCCGGATCGCTTTGGCGTGATCGATCCAGAAACGGCGGATTCCGGCATCCGGGTGCGACAGCGAAAGCCCGTGGTCAAGCAGCGGGTGCGAGTAGAAGGCCGGAGCGATGTCCATGCCGATCCCCTTCTGCCTCGCCCAGTCGAGCCAGCAGGAGAACTGCCGGATCGTGAATGCATCGCGGTCGATTCCCGGGAGGGCGCGGTCGATCTGGTGCCCCTGCAGGCAGACCCGGTGTTTCCCCGGAATCAGCGCGAGGGCGACATCGAGGTCGCCTCGCAGCTCTTCGGCGTTCCGGGCGCAGCCCGGATAGTTCCCGGTGACCTGGCAGCCGCCGGTCAGCGCATGCCCGGCCGCTTCGAATCCCTTCACGTCGTCGCCCTGCCAGGCGTGGACGGAGAGCGGAATCGCGTCAAGCTTCCGCAAAGCCTCTTCCGTGTCGACTCCGTATCCGGCATAAATCTCCCGGGCGGAACGGTAAATCTCTTCCGTGTGGTCCATGATCCCTCCTGTCATTGCACAAGGTGTTTCCTGCATTATACCAGATTTTTTCGGAAACGGAATGGACGCGACGGAATAAATTGTATCCGTTTATGACCAACGCAGCGGAAATGGGGGCGAACCTCCCCCTTCCGGCCGATACCGGGCTCAGAGCAGTTCGATCCCGTAGACCGGATTGCGGCCGACTTCGGCCCGCCAGACGGTTCCGGCCGGCGGCAGGGCGAGCCCTTCGGCGGCCGGATCGATTTCGACCGTCCGCCACACATCGCGCGACTTCTCCGCAAGCGGAAGCGTCTTTTCGGTTTTGCCGTCCGACAGTCTCAGGAGGCTCTTCCCCTTCCCCGCCGCGAGCGTGACCGCAAAGCCGCCGCCGCGCAGCAGAGTCGTCGCCGCACCTGTGCACACATCAATGCAGCCAAACCGCCTCGGCCGGAGATCGGCGCCGGCGAATCCTCAATGCAACTCCGGCTGCAAGTACTGAAGGAATTTGAAAACAGCAGCAGAGAAAGTTATCTTATGGGAAAACGGGGAACTTGTCGTGCACCTGTTTCATCTTCTTCATCTCCCGGAAATATCGAAAACGGGTGTGCAAAAGCGGAAATACGGATAAGCGGCCGCATCAGGACGAAACCCGGTAAGCTGAACTCAAAGCCGCAAAGGATTCAGGCGGAAAAATGGAGCCGGCTGTCGGAATCGAACCGACGACCTGCTGATTACAAGTCAACCGCTCTAGCCAACTGAGCTAAGCCGGCCCGGCCATGGACACAATATACTGCGTTGCCGCCGGTTGTGCAAATGGTTTTGGAGTATTTTCAAACTTTTCTGCCGAACTTTTCCTGCCGATCTGAATCATATGCCGCGTAAACTTTATCTCATTCATGCAAAAATTGCATAAAAACAGAAAAAATTGTCTTCCCCCTATTGACATTTGCATATTTTTTTGGTATAATATAAACGTAATGCAAAAGACTCATAACATGAACGGGTTTTTAATATGGCTGCTGAAACGAGAGTAAAAAACAGTGCATCGACCTCCGGCGTGCTGGCGCAGGTGGCATCGAGAGCGCGGGTTTCCACCGGGACGGTGAGCCGCGTATTCAATAACAGTTCGCTGATTCCTTCCGAAACGCGCAGCCGGGTGCTTTCCGCGGCGCGCGAACTCGGCTTCCGCCCCCGCGTCGGCGTGCGCAGCAAGCAGATCGCGATCGTCACCGAGCCGCCGCACCGGACGGTCATGGGCGGCTACGTCAATACGCTGACGCAGCATATCTGCTACGCGCTCTCCCGCGTGGACGCCGGAATCACCATGATCACCGAAGACCGGATCGGCAATCTGGCCGACTGCTGGTTCGACGGCGTCATCGGCATCGCCTGGGAGGACCGGACGATCGAAATTCTGAAGAAGATCCACAACATTCCGATGGTCTGGTTCAGCGACAATCAATCCTCCTGGTGCCACACGGTTTTCACGAACTGTTACGAGAACGGCAAGCTCGCCGGCCAGTATCTGCTCGGCAAGGGGCATCGCCGGATCGCCGTCATCCACGACCCGGATTACACCGGCTGCGGCCGCGCCGAAGGCATCCGGATCGCGATCAGAGAGGGCGGCTTCGAACAGGACGGCTTCCTGCTCGCGCTGTCGAGCAGCGAACCGCTGCACCTCTCCGTCAAGCGGCTGATCGACAACGGCTGCACCGCGGTCTGGGTTCCGGGCGAAGACATGCGCGCGCTCGAAGTGAACTGGCTGCTGCAGGAGCTCTCCGGCAAGCGTGTGCCGGAAGACATCTCGCTGCTCGGCTCCGAAAATCCCGGCATCTCCGAATTCCAGCGGCCGTCGCTGAGTACGATATCCATTCCGCTGCACGACATGGCCGAGATCGCGGTTGACCTGGTCATGGAGGGCGAGTGCAAGATTCTGAGGAAAGTTGAAATACCGGCAAAACTGATTGAACGCAATTCCGTGATGTCCCTGAAGTAAAAAATCAAATGAATTTTCAATTCAAAAGACCCTTTATGCCAAAAAACAAGAGGATTCGGACTAATATGAGATTAAGCAGAACATGGATTTCGACGGCGCTGGTCTTCTGCACCGGCTGTCTGCTGGCGGGCGGGCTGGAACTTTCGAAGGATCAGCTGGAAGCCCGGTACCGGGCCAAAGTCGAGCAGACCGCCGACGGCATTCTGCTCAAGAGCGACACGGCGGAATGGGATGCCGGACTGCGGATCAACCCGCCGAAAGGGCAGAAGTTCGACTTCTCCGGCGCCGAATATCTCGCGGTGGACGTCGAAAACCTCTCGAAGGACCGCCAGATGCGGCTGACCATGCACATCACGAGCGGCGGCAAAGACAAGGCCAGCACGAGCCACGTCGACCTGCCGCACCGCGAGGTCAACACCGGCGTCGGCCTGAATCCGGGCGAGAAGCGCACGATGCGCCTCTACCTGCCGCACGCGGCGCTTTTCACGGCGCCGGAGGGCGGCAGGAATATCAAACGGCCGCTGGACACGTCGAAAATCAACTCGATTGAATTCAAAATGCAGTGGCCGTTCGAGCCGCACCAGGTCAAGGGGCTGGTCGACTGCCGTCTCTCGAACCTCCGGCTCGAAGGCGAGGCGGAGACCGATAAAAAGATCACCGGCATGGGGGACAAATACTTCCCGTTCATCGACGTCTACGGACAGTACAAGCACGGCGAATGGCCCGAAAAGATCCATTCCGATGCGGATTTGACCAAAGAGCACCAGCGCGAGCTCGCCGAGCTCGCCGCAACTCCGGCACCGTCGACCTGGGACCGTTTCGGCGGCTGGGCGGAGGGGCCGCAGCTTGAGGCGACCGGAAACTTCCGTACCGAGAAATACAACGGCAAATGGTTCCTCGTCGACCCGGAAGGGCGTCTCTTCTGGTCGACCGGCATCGACGTCCTGCAGGCCCATACCGACGCGACGACCGGCCGCGGCCATGAGAAGTGGTTCGAAGGCAAGGTCCCGGCGGACGGCGTGATGCCCTTCACTCACTGGAATCTGCAGAAAAAATACGGCAAGGGCCGTTACGAGGACGACTTTTACGACACCATGTCCAGGCGTCTGAAGGCGTGGGGCATCAATACGATTGGCAACTGGTCCAAAAGCAACATCATGCTGAAGGGCGAACAGCCCTACACGATGCAGCTGGCCGACTTTGCGCGGAACTTCCCGCGGCTGCCGAATGTGAAATTCTACGATGTATTCGACCCCGCGTTCGAGGCTAAGATGGGCAACATCCTGCGGGACCGCGCGAAGGAGGACGAGATGACCCGCAAGTCGATCGACGACCCGATGTGCATCGGTTACTTCATCGACAACGAACTTCAGTTCGGCCGGATCATGGAGGGCGTGATGAAGGCGAAGGCGGATCAGCCCGCCAAGCAGGAGTTCATCAAGGACCTGAAGGCGAAATACCAGAAGATCGGCGATCTCAACAAGGCGTGGGAGACCGACTATAAGGACTGGAAGCAGCTGGCCGACGGGGATACCGTGCCGAAGAGCGCCGGTTACAAGAAGGACGCCAATGAATTCAACGCGAAAATGATCGACCGTTACTTCGAACTCTGCAGCAAAGGAATCAAGAGCGCGGCTCCGCACCGGCTCTATCTCGGCTGCCGGTTCGTCGGATTCCGCCAGTCGAAGGAGTGCCAGGAGAGCGCCGCGAAGTACTGCGATGTGGTCAGCGTCAACACCTACCACAACAGCGTGGCGAACGTCGATCCGAAATCGTTCGGCGGAAAGCCGATCCTGATCGGCGAATTCCACTTCGGGACCTACGACCGCGGCATGTTCTCCGCGAGCCTCTGCCCGGTCGGGGACCAGCAGGAGCGCGCGACCTCCTACCAGCGGTACGTGCAGGGTGCGCTGGTTCACCCGAACATGATCGGAGCACACTGGTTCCAGTTCCGCGACCAGCCGCTGACCGGCCGCTGGGACGGCGAAGGCTACCAGATCGGTTTCGTCGACGTCGCCGACACCCCGTATCCGGAGATGATCAAAGCCTCCCGCGAAGTCGGCGAGAACATGTATACGTACAGAATGAACGGCAAACTCAACAACTCCATGAAATAATGGAAGAAAATTGATTGAAAGATCGGTTAATTCATATATAATATAATTGCCGTTTCGTATAATACCGAATATGTGAGGCCACTGTAAAATTTATAAACTTGATTCAGTCATCATAGGAACAAAAAAGAGGGTAAAAGAATGAAAATCGAACAGAAGTCGCACAACATATTCGGTATTATGCGCCGGAAATTCACCCTGATCGAACTGCTGGTCGTGATTGCGATCATCGCAATTCTCGCCGCGATGCTGCTGCCCGCGCTGAATCAGGCGCGCGGCCGGGCCCGGGATACCTCCTGCCTCTCGAACATGAAGCAGATCGGTACGTTATCGCAGATGTATGTCGATGCAAATAACGGCCAGTTTCCGAAATTCAATGGATTGCTGGAGCCATATGATTGGTGTGCCGGTTTTCATGGGAAATGGCAGGATGGACTCTATGTCCTTCAGAATGGTGGTCAATTGAAGGATTGGGTACATTGGGATTCAACAGCCGGTCGGCCGAAGGGGATTTTTGGTTGCCCATCACAAGTTGTAACTGGAACTGAACAATATAATGGTTCACGGCATTATGGAATGAATCAATGGCATGGTCATTATCAAGAAAAAACAGCAGTTACCAAGGCTCCGAAAGTAAAATATCCGAGTAGCCGAATGCTCTATATGGATATCGATAAGGTCGGAAGCTGGAAAGATGTGATCGTGGGAAAGGTGCCTTGGGGATATGAAGGAACTGGAGCGATATGGCGACATCGTAATGGACAAGGTGCCAATGTTGCTTACGTCGATGGTCACGCCGGAATGAGAACCCGCAATGATATTCCGTATGATAATACTTACGACGGCGGAAAACAATTCTGGAAGGATTTGTAATTTCCTGAATATCGCCGCCCTTGTTGGGGCGGCATCCCAAAGCGGTTTCAGTACGAGAGAATAAGAGTTTGAAATTTTCGTAAGTTCCTGAAAATTTAGGAGATAGCAATATGAAAAAAACATTCACCTTGATCGAGCTCCTTGTCGTCATCGCGATCATCGCGATTCTCGCTTCGATGCTGCTGCCCGCGCTTCAGCAGGCGCGGGAACGCGGCCGGACGGCCAACTGCACCTCGAACCTCAAGGGCATCAGCCAGATGGCCATGCTCTACACAAATGATAACAACGATTATCTGATGCCGGCCCAGCCGCGCTGGGGCGGTGACACCTGGATCGCGGCGTTTTACGACTGGTACAACATCAATGACAAAGCCATGTTCTGTCCGAGCGTCGCGGACAGCCTGCCGTGGAAAAAATATCGTGACAATCCGCCGGCGGGTACAAAGCTGAATATGATTTACACTTACGGCATTCATTACTATACAACCGGTGAACATCACAGAGGTGATGCAAAATATAATCAGGCACGCAAAATTTCAACCCTGCTTGGAAAAGGAGCCCGGCTCGCACAATTGATCCACTTTGGTGATTGTGAGCCTGATATGAATTTGAGTAAAGGTCTTCAGAACATGACCGGAATGATTCAGCCGGGCGCTTACTGGGGACAGGGAAAGACGGATAAATGGTATCCGGTTGCCCTCCGTCACAACGGAAACGCGAATTATGCCATGTTCGACGGCCATGTCACATCGCTTTCGCGGACCAAGACGGAAGAAAATTCCAGAAATATCTGGCGGCCGTATTATGCTTGGAATACTTGGTATCTTCCCCGTTAAACCGCCAAGCCCGCAAAGAGCGGAAGTGAGAGGCTGATCTGATTATAGAAATACTTGGGTTACTTGAAGGTTCCTGAAATTCTGAAATCCGGGAGGTGCTGTATGAAGAAAACGTTTACCCTGATCGAGCTTCTGGTTGTCATCGCAATTATCGCCATCCTTGCGGCCATGCTGCTGCCGGCGCTGAATCAGGCGCGGACCAGGGCGAAAAGCGCCGACTGCATCGCCCGTTCCAAACAGCTCGGATACGCCAATATCATGTACGCCGGGGACAATCAGGACTTCATCGCCTATTCGACGCTGGGCAGCGACGGGGCGTCGCAACTGTTCGCCAATTCGAAGCAGTCGATCCCGCAGCTTCTCGAAAAATACCTCGGCAAAACCTCCTGGCGCAACGGCGGCAAGAACGAAGAGCCGGACAAGCTCTGGGAGTGCCCGCTGATTCCGCGTTACAGCGGAACGAGCTGGACCACCTCGTTTTACTGCAGCAAATGGCTGAACGGTTATCTCTACCTGACCAAAAACGCCCAAAGCAGCCGGAAGCTGACCCGGGTGGTAGACGTGTCGAAGAAGATCCTGCTCATGGATACGCTGGATACGGAGAAGGGCAACATCAGCATGCAGCTCTATTTCCGCCCGAAAGCGAACGACGCGGCGAACAGCAGCTTTTCGCCGGCAACCCGTCTCGGCGCCCACGGCAGGACGAACGGCGCGCTCTTCGCGGACGGCCACGCCGCCGGAATCGCCCGCTCCTACTGGATCAACGGTTCGAACAACGGCACGAACAACAGCGCCTTCAACGCGCACGAACCCTACCAGCAGGGAATCACCGGCTCGCTGCCGAACTGACCGACGAAAAAAGGTCCGGGGCCTTCCCTTCTTTCACGAAGATCAATCCCCGTTTTCATACCGCGGAGTTCCGTTTCCCCCGGAACTCCGTTTTTTCCGTCATATAAATTGAATTCTTTCAAATTGCTTTCCAGACGCCTTCACCTGACCACTTCGGTATCACCGGAAAAGTTCCGGTGGCTAAAAAAAGGAGCATAAATGATGGAACAGCGCAGAATGACAGGTTCGGGAATGTGGACGAATTTCTTTGCAGGAGTGCTTGCCGCTATTGCATTTTCGCCGGTATGCCTTTCTGCCGCGCCGGAACTGGCAACCGCCAACGGCAACGATACCGCCATTACCCAAAACTCCGTACAGATGCTGGAACCGGAATATTTCAAGCTGGGAATCAAATATACCAACACCACGTACAAAGGTTATTACTCATGGATTACCAGCGCACGCCTGGTTGGAATCGAAGGAATTCCCGGATGGCAAACTCTTGGATTATCAATGCTAACAGATGGAACGATGCCTTCTTTGGTTTATACTCTGAATTTTGTAGGAGTTTGGGAGTTTGTTGGAGAACTCACGCTTTATGATGAACACTTTTATGCCACTGCTCGCCAAAAAGCAGATTGTGCTCTAGTATTTGCTTTGACAGAAGATGAAAATGGTAATGCAAAATGGAGGATATATAAAGGTCGCCTTCCTATAGCAGTTGCCACATCAGAAGGAGGAATCAATGTTTCTGGGTATTGGGGATTGTGTGTAGGTGATGGCGATACAACCACTGGAGGAATTCCGTTTAATAATGATCTGAATTATGAGTACCGTGAACCACATGAAGCTGCTACAACATCAGCCAGTCAAACGTTAACTGCCTCTGAATGCATTTCGAATTACCCTGTTTTCGCTCTGCTTTCTGATAATATAGTCAGAATAGAATTCCCTGATGATACTTATTATGATCATACACGTGCAGCAATTACGTTGGAAACCGGTGCGAAAGAACCCGGAATGGAGGATGTCACGATTTTGGATCCAGAACTCTGATTTCGTGGCCCGACGGCATAATCCAGCCTCGTTTCCGGGAAAAAGCAGGGATGAAGCCCCTCCCTCCGAACCCCATGACCTATTACGGTGGGATCAGTCGTTGAGGCGCATCAGCTCTTCCTGAAGCCGTTCGAGCGGCAGGCCGATCACGTTTTCGATGGAACCGTCGACCGATTCGACCAGAAACTCGCCGGATTCCTGAATCGCGTAGGCTCCGGCCTTGTCGAGCACGGAGACAAGCGACAGATAACGCTCCGCCGTCTCCCGGCCGAACGGCTTGAAGGTGACGCGAGTCGTTTCACGCCAGATTCGCCGGAAACCGTCCGCGCCGCGCAGCAACGCAAGTCCGGTGACTACCTCGTGCGTCTTGCCTGCAAGCGAGAGCAGAATGCGCAATGCGTCGGCCTCGTCCCGCGGCTTGCCGATGACCGCATCGCGGAATACGATGACCGTATCCGCACCGAGAACCGGGTCGTGCGGATGGCGGGCGGCGACTGCCGCCGCCTTGCGCTCCGCATTGCGCAACGGCACCTCGCGCGGATCGTCGAGCAATTCGATCTCCTCAATATCGGCGGCTTCCACCGCAAACGGGATTCCGAGCGACAGCAGGAGCTCCCGGCGGCGCGGCGAATTAGAGGCCAGAATCAGCATCGGGCTTCTCTCCGGTATCGATCAGCCGGGCCGGGACCCGGATCTCAGGAGCGGCCGGAGCCGCGTCGCCCTGCTCTTCCACCCGGAAATCAATCCGTTTCAGCGTCGTAATGCCGAACAGCTTCCGCAAAGTCTCCTGAATATCCGCCCGGATTCCGTCGGCGATCTCGGGAACTCCGTTCCCCCCGTCGAAAAATGTGCAGCAGAGCAGAAGCGAATAATTTTTCCCCTTCCGGTAAAGCTGGATACGGCGGATATCAAGTTCGCCGACCTTGTCCAGCACCGTCCGGGCCGCCTTCTCCACGACGTTGCGCGAGATGGTCAAATCCCCGTTCGGACTCGGCACCACGATCGCACCGCACCGGCGGCGGCGGAACAGAATCCGCAGCACGAGCCGGACAATAAGAAGCAGGACCAGAAGCCCCAGCACAATGCCGGCGCCGGTCACATAGCCGCAGTTGAAGTCGCTGCTCAGCAACTCCTGATAGAATTCACCGGAGAAAAGCCGCTCAAACATTCCGAAACCTCCTCTTCAGCAACAAGGGGTGCGCCTTACCGGCGCACCCCGCTCTTCAATTCATCGGGATCGAATCGATCTCCGCATTCTCGTCGTCCGGCTCCTCTTCCGGCGGCGTCACTTCGTCGATGTCCTGAACCAGAACACCGACCTTGGTCACGGTCATGCCGGTCACCTTCTCGACCCGCTCGATCACAGCCTTCTGCACCTGCGCCGCAACTTCGGGAATGTTGAAGTCGGCTTTCAGGATCAGCTTGATCTCAATCGAAACACGGTTGTTGTCCGCCATCTCGATCGTAATCGCCCGCGACTGCATGCGGCGGCTGCCGACGATTTCCGCGATGTTGTCCACCAGCGTGCTGCCGGCGAGGCGCGAAACCCCTTCGACCGACAGCGCCGCACGGCGCACCAGCGAAGCGATCACGTTCTCATGAACCTTCACTTCACCGAGTTCGGAACCCTCCAGCGCCGCCGTCGTGTTCTCGACTTGCGGAGCCTCTGCCTTCTTGCTGTTCGCTGCTGCCTTCATTTTCCGTCCTCCTTGTGCTTGGCCGAACTCTCCTGCATGAAGCGTTCGACAAATCCGGTATCGTACTTCCCTTCGTTGAAACTCTTGTGGGAAACGATCTGCTTCTGGAACGGGATCGTGGTCTTGACGCCCTCGATCGTCATTTCGTCAAGCGCGCGGCGCATGGTCGAAAGCGCGTCCTCGCGCGTCCTTCCCCAGACGATCAGCTTGCCGATCATGCTGTCGTAATAGGTCGGAATCCGATACCCCGAATACACATGCGAATCGACCCGCACATTCGGGCCGCCGGCCGGAATGAACAGCTCGAGACGCCCCGGGCTCGGCGTGAAGTTGTTGAACGGGTCCTCCGCATTGATCCGGCACTCGATCGCATGCCCCTGGAACTGGACATCCTTCTGGCGGACGCTCAGCCGTTCGCCAGCGGCGATCCGGATCTGCTCTTTGATCAGGTCGAGGCGGGTCACCGCCTCGGTTACCGGGTGCTCGACCTGAATGCGCGTATTCATCTCCATGAAATAGAAATTGCCGTCCTCGGTGTAGAGAAACTCGATCGTTCCGGCGCTCGTGTAGCCGGCCGCCTTGGCCGCCTTGACCGCCGCCGCGCCGATCCGCTCGCGGAGCCGCGGCGACAGCGCCGGCGACGGCGCTTCCTCGATCAGCTTCTGGTTGCGCCGCTGCACACTGCAGTCGCGCTCGCCGAGATGGATCACATTGCCGTAATTGTCGGCGAGAATCTGAATTTCGATATGGCGCGGATTTTCGAGGTATTTCTCCATGTAGAGCGCGCCGTTCGCAAAAGCGCTCTCGGCCTCCGAACGCGCGGCGTGATATCCCTGGACCAGACTCGCATCGTTGCGCGCAATGCGCATGCCGCGCCCGCCGCCGCCCGCCACGGCCTTGATGATGACCGGATATTTGAGCTGGTGGGCCATTTTGAGCGCCTCCTGCTCCGAAAGCAGAATGCCGTCGCTGCCCGGCGTGGTCGGAACCCCGGCCTTCTTCATCGTGTCGCGGGCGACCGCCTTGTCGCCGAGCGCGCGCATCGCCTCGGGCGTCGGCCCGATGAAGGTGATGCCGTGCTTGCGGCACGCCTCGGCGAAATAGGCGTTCTCAGAAAGAAAGCCGTAGCCGGGGTGAATCGCATCGACGTCGCAGATCGCGGCGACCGACAGAATCCGGTCGATCAGCAGATAACTCTGGCTCGAAGCGGCCGGGCCGATGCAGACCGCTTCGTCGGCCATCCGCACCGGAAGGCTGTCGGCATCCGCCTGCGAATAGACCGCGACCGTCCGGATGCCGAGTTCCCGGCAGGCCCGGATGATGCGCAGCGCGATTTCGCCGCGGTTGGCTATCAGAATCTTATTGAACATAGTCGTTTTCCGTCACCTTTTATTCGATTACGAACAGCGCTTCCCCGTACTCGACCGGCTGGCCGTTCTCGACGAGGATTTCCTTGATGACGCCGCTCTTCTCGGCCTTGATCTCGTTCAGGACCTTCATCGCTTCGATAATGCCGACCACCGTGTCGGCGGAAACCCTGTCGCCGATCTTCGCGTAGGGCTGCGCTTCCGGGGAGGGCGCACGGTAGAAGGTGCCGACCAGCGGAGAGTCGATCGTCTCGGCCGGAGCGGCCTTCGGCGCCTCCGCAGCCGCGGCCGGTGCCGGCGCCGCCGCCGCGACGGCCGGAGCGGCCGGCATCGGAGCCGCAATCTGCGTCACCACCGGCGCCGGCGAGCTGCAGCCGCGGCGGATGCAGAGATTGCACTCCTCGGCCTCGATCTTGAACTCGGTCAGATCATGCTCGCTCATCAGCTTCACTATCGTCTTGATTTCTTCGATTTTCATTGCACAAAACTCTCCCTGGACTGTTAGGGTTTGGAAACTCTTTTATTTCTGACCCCGCTTTTTCAAGCAGGAAAAAAGGGCATGCAGCGCAAGACCGTAGGAATCCGCCCCGAAACCCGCCACCACGCCGATGCAGACCGGCGCGGTCAGCGAATGGTTGCGGAACTCTTCGCGGGCCTGCACATTGCTGAGATGCACCTCGACGGCGGGCAGCTTCACGGCTGCAATCGCATCGCGGATCGCCACGGAGGTGTGCGTGTAGGCGGCCGGATTTATGACGATGCCGTCGACCCCCTCCTCCAGCGCGGCGCCGATCCGGTCAACGATCGCGCCTTCGTGATTGGACTGGAAGTCGACCAGCTCGCATCCGAGTTCCTCCGCCAGCGTCCTGAGACGCGACACGATCGCCGGCAGCGTGTCATTTCCATAAATCCCCGGCTCCCGGACGCCCAGGAGCTGCAGGTTCGGCCCATTGATCAGCAGTATTTTCATAACCAATTACTATAGCACTCCATTCCGGATTTTTCCAGCACCGGGCACCGTTTCCGTGAAAAATCGCGCTTTTTCACTTCAATTCCTGGACTTCAAGCTTCGGCTTCGGCTGGAGGTCAACCAGCAGATTTTCATTGAACGGGTCCGCAGGGGAAGAGGCGGATTCGCTGCTCCGCAACCCCATCAGAATCAGCACGCCGCCGACCACAAGCGCCAGCACGATCAGGACCGCCGCCCCTGAAATCAAAAGAATCAGCTGCCGCAGCTTACGTTCGTTCTCCTCGCTGACCTCATGGTCCACCACCGTTTTGGAAATATCTTCGGGCAGTTCGTACTGCAGCCGCTCGCGCAGCCCGGCGGTCAGGGCGTCCGCATCCTCCTTGCCGACGCCGTAGAGCGCGCAAAGCTTGCGGATGTAACCCATCACATAGACCAGCTGCGGCAGATTCCGGTAGTCCTCCGCCTCAAGCGCCTCAAGATAAATTTCACGGATCTTGGTCTCCTCGGCCAGCTGCCGGATCGTATAATTGTGGCGCTGCCGCAATTCGGCAAGGCAGCTTCCGAACGAACCGTCCCCGGCCACCCGGCAGAACGTATTCTTCTTCGCGGGAGCGCCGGGCACTTCACGGATTTCGGAGTCGATCGGGCCGGGCGGCAGCTCCGGCTCTTCCGGCTCCGCATTCCGCCGCTGCCGCTGTTCCGCCGCCTGATCCGGCTCCGCGGCGAACAGTCCGGGCTCTTCTTCCTTCTTCCGGCCGGGCAGCAGCCCGTTTCTCAGGTCTTCCATCTTCTGCATCCTTACCGTATTGGGATGATCATCCTGTTTCAATATAATACTTTCTTCGTCATTCTGCAATCGGGATTTCCGAAAACCGCGGCTTCCGGCCGATCTTCATGCCGTTTTCCGCGTCACTCTTCGTCCATGCCGTCGAAAATCAGGATCTCGCGCTTGTTGCCGCTGCCTGAAGCGGCGCCGACAATGCCGCGCTCTTCGAAAAGATCCATGATCTCGGCCGCCCGGTTGTAGCCGATCTTCAGCCGCCGCTGCAGGTAGCTGGTGCTCGCCTTGCGGTCCAGCACGACCACTTCGAGCGCGCGGCGCACGTTGTCGTCGTCTCCGGGACGCATGTACTTCTTGATGACCGGCGCGATATCGGTGTAGTCGTCCTCGTCGTAATCGACCGCATTGTCGTCGATCTCCTCCTCCATCGCCTCCTCTTCGGCCACGACCTGCGCATTGAAGCTCTGCGGAACCTGGTCCGAAACGAATTTGACGACCTGCTTGATGTCCTCGTCCTTGACCCAGGCGCCCTGCACGCGCTCGAGATCCATGCCGCCCGGGGCGAGGAACAGCATATCGCCGGAGCCGAGCAGCTTCTCGGCTCCGTTCTGGTCGAGAATGACCCGGCTGTCGACCATCTGGCCGACGCGGAACGCAATGCGGGTCGGCAGATTCGCCTTGATGACGCCGGTGATGATCTGCGTCGACGGCCGCTGCGTCGCCACCACGATATGCACGCCGGCCGCGCGCCCGAGCTGCGCAATCCGCGTGATGTACGCTTCGGAATCCTTGCGCGCATCGGTCATCATCAGCTCGGCGAGCTCGTCGATGATGACGATGAGGACCGGCATCTTTTCCGGAGCCGCCACGCCGTTTTCATCGTAAACCGGCTCCGGATCGCGGCGGCTGTTGTACTCGGCCAGCTTCTTCACGCCCGCTTTCGCGAGGATGTGGTAACGCTTCTCCATCTCCGTCACGGCCCAGCGCAGTGCAATCGGCACCTTTTTCGAGTCGTTGATGACCGGGGTGATCAGATGCGGCAGCTTCTTGTAGTCTTCGAATTCGACGATCTTCGGGTCAACCATGATGAGCCGCAGTTCGTCCGGCGGGAACTTGAAGAGCAGGCTCATGATGAGCGTATTCATGCAGACCGACTTGCCCGAACCGGTCGAACCGGCGATCAGCAGGTGCGGCGCCTTGGCCAGGTCGAGCATGACCGGGTTGCCGGCCACGTCCTTGCCGAGCACGATCGGAATCGCGGCGTGCCCCTTCTGCCATGCTTCGGACTCCATCACGGCGCGCATGAAAACCGCTTCAGTCTTTGTGTTCGGCACTTCGACGCCGACCACAGGGCGCCCCGGAATCGGCGCCAGCACGCGGACGGTTTTGGCCGACAGGTTCATCGCAATGTTGTCGGCGATCGCCTCGACCTTTTTCACGTTGACTCCCTCGTCGAGCGAGATTTCATAGCGGGTGATGCGCGGACCCGAAATATACCCCGAAACTTTGCCGGAAACCTTGAAGCTGTCGAGCGTCCGCTGCAGAATCTCGCGGGAACGGGCGATCGCCTCCGGCGCCTCCCCGACCGAATCGGAGCCTCTGCTCAGCATCGACAGCGGCGGCAGCACATATTCCCGGCCGCTGGCCGTCGCCTTTTCGCCCCGTTCGACCACTTTCGTGCTGACGGCCGGAATGCCGCGTTCCGGCGCGGCCGGCGGGCGCGCATCCGCCGCAGCGGGGGGAATGTTCTTTTTCCAGTCCGGCCGCTCGGCCGCCGCAACGGCCGGTGCCCGGAGCGGCGCTTCGGGTTCCGGCTCCGGTTCCGGCGCGGCAATCAGGTCCGGCTGAGTCGCCTCGACCGGTTCGTCATCCTCGTCCGCCTCCCCCTCTTCCGCTTCCGCCGCGCGGGGGCGGGCGCGCAGCGCGCTCAGCGCGTCGCGCATGCCGGAGAAGAGGCCGCCGGAAGCGGGGGATGGTTCCGGCCCGTCATCGTCGTCTTCCTCCTCATCCTCTTCGGCCGCAAGGGCGGCCCGGCGGCTGCGCGGAACGGATTCCTCCGGATAACCTTCTTCGCCGGGACGGGCCACGAACACCCGGTCGCGCAGCAGAGCGTGCCAGTCGGAGAAATAGATGATGATCGTGCCGCCGAGCACGAGCGCCCAGCCGAAAATCGTCGTGCCGACTGCGCCGATCAGCTGGCGCAGCACCCCTTCCGGCAGCTCCGGGGACTCCAGGCCGGGGGCCGCGAGCACCTGTCCGACAGCGCCGCCGGCCAGCGCAAGCTCCGGGACGCCGCTGCGGCCGATGCCGAGCTGTTCGGTCATCGAAACGAACGGATAGGGCGACAGCGCCAGCAGCAGGATCGAGCCGAACAGGATCATCGCCTCCCCGGTGAAAAACAGCAGCGGCCGCCCCTTGCCGGGCAGGACCGCGCGCAGAAGCCGCAGCAGCGTCACCAGCGCCAGCAGATAGGTCGCCAGCCCGAACAGGTTGAAGAGCCAGAAACCGAACCATGCGCCGGCATTGCCGATCCAGTTTGCGGGAGGCGCGTCCACACCCCCCGAAATCGCGGCGCTGTCGGCCGGCGAATACGAGAAGATCGCCAGCAGCGCCAGCAGCAGAAGCGCAATATAAAAGATGTAGCGGACCCGGAAGCCTGACTCTTCTTCCCGGACCGGAGTCGAATTGGCCATATCGCTCAAATATCCTCAAAGCAGTTGTAACAGTTCCATCGGCTGTAATATAAACCGGAGCCGCCGCAAATGCAATAGGTTATGCCGATTCAACCGAGGATTTTGTCGACTTCTTCCGCTGAAACGAAGCGATGTGCGTTCCAGCCGTGTTTCCGGGCGCCCTCGATCAGTTCGGCGCGGTCGTCGAAGTAGAAGGCCGGAACACCGAAACGGGCCTCGAACGCCTCGAACATCGGGAGCTCCGGTTTCTTCGCATGGACCCGGTAGCTGTAAATGCCGTCCGGAACCGCGGAGGCGGCCGGGAATTTCCGGCGCAGCTCTTCCATATGGGTGACCGACGTATCGGAGAAGAAAACCGGCCGGTAGCCGCGCCCGGCCAGCCCGGAGACCAGCTCCGCCATGCCGGGCACCGGCTCCCCGATGATCGCGCAGAACGCCCGGCGCAGCTCCGCATCCGAAAGCGCGGAACCGGTCAGCCGTCGGAAGCCGTCCAGAAATTCCGCTTCGGAAATTTCACCGCGTTCGAACCGTTCGCCGGCCAGGAACAGCACTTCGCGCGGAATATCCGCCAGGCTGCGGAACCCGAGCGCCCCGAAACAGCGCTCCGGATGAATCCCGATGCAGACATTGCCGATATCCAGTGCGATCACTTTTTCCGTCATGAGTCCGAACTCCTTTTTCAAAATATGATTTTACGCAGGGATAGTATAGCATGCTTTTTCCCGAAAACCAGTTGAAATATGGGAAAACACGTGATATAGTCCAGATGCAGTACCGGAGCGGGCGGAAGTGGAGAGCCCCCGTTCCGGCCCGACTTTCCGACGATGCAGCTTCAACTTGAGGAGGAGAAAGATGATGCAGAATCAGAAGACTTTGACGACCGCAAACGGAAATTCCGTGTACGGAGGCCCGGTCTCCGGTTCGACCGGCTGTACCCTGGTGCAGGATGGCCCCCCGATTGAAAAATCCGCCCGCTTCGACCGTGAACGGATTCCGGAGCGGGCCGTCCGCGCCGGAGGCGCCGGTGCGTTCGGTTACTTCAAAGTCACGAACGATCTCTCGAAATACACCCGGGCGCGCCTGTTCGGCAAGGCCGGCGGAAAGACCGAACTTTTCGCCCGTTTTTCGACGGACGGCGGTGAACGCAGCCCGGCCGACCCGGTCCGCGATCCGCGCGGATTCGCGGTCAAATTCTATACCGAAGAGGGCAATTATGATCTGGTCGGCAGCAACATGCCGGTCTTTTTCATCCGCGATGCGATCAAATTCCCGGACTTCATCCGCACCCGGCAGCGGAATTCCGGCAGCAATCTCAAGGACGCAACCATGTTCTGGGATTTCCTGTCGCTGGCGCCGGAGTCGCTGCATCAGGTGACGATCCTGTTTTCGGACCGCGGCACGCCCGCCTCCTATCAGGAGATGGACGGCTATTCCAGCCACGCCTTCATGTGGTACAACGACAGGAACGAGTATGTGTGGGTCAAATATCACTTCAAGGCCGCGGCCGGATTCCGGGCGCCGGACGCCGGGCTGGCGGAAGAGCCGGCGAAAGCGGACCCGGGTCTCGCCGCACGGAAGCTTTATGAGGCGATCGAGCGCGGCGACTTCCCGAAATGGAAACTCTATGTGCAGATCATGACGCCGGAGCAGGCCAAAGCCTCCCGCTTCGATCCGTTCGACGTCACGAAGGTCTGGTACCATGCCGACTTTCCGCTCATCGAGCTCGGCGAAATGGTGCTCGACCGCAATCCGGATCATTATTTCCAGAATGTCGGGCTGGCGGCTTTCAATCCGGCGAATTTCGTTCCCGGCATCGGTCCGTCGCCCGACAAGCTGCTGCTGGGGCGGCTGTTCGCCGGCGGCGGCATGCAGGACGGACCGGAGCCCGGCCAGGCGTTCACGCCGCCCGCGATCGACATCTCGGGCAGTATCGCGCGCCACGACATCGATCCGGAGGACATCGACTTCGAGCAGCCCGGCGAACTTTACCGCCGTGTGCTCGGCGACAAGGATAAAGCGCATCTCGTCGCCAACATCGCCGGACACCTCTGTTATGCGAAGAAGAACATTCAGCTCCGTCAGTGTGCGCTGTTCTACAAGGCGGACCGCGAATACGGCACCCGGGTGGCGAATGCGCTGAGGCTTGAACTCGACACGGTGCGGCATCTCTCCATGATGTCGCAGGACCAGCGGGTCAAGCTCACGCTGTAACCAAACCGGAAAAGCGCCAAAGCGCGGCCCTGAAAGGTTCCCGGAGGGGGGGCTCCCTGCCCCCGGCGGGACTCGAGGCGGCACTTCAAATTGAATCCGGGCGAAACACCGGCCGTTCAGACCGCAGCGAAAGGCGGCGGCGGTACGCTGCCCGGCCGGTCAACCGTCACATTCAAACTGCCGTCGGCCAGCCGGGCGACGAGCCGGGTTCCGGCCGCCACATTCGCGGCGCTCGTCACCGGCTTCTCCTGCGCAGGGTCGAACAAAATCGCATAGCCGCGTTCAAGCTGGCGGCGCGGATCAAGCGCAAGCAGCGTACTCTCCAGCCGCTCCAGCCGCGCCCGGAACTGGCCGTGGAACCGTTCCGCCGCCGTTCCGAGGCGCGTATCAAGCTCGTCAAGCTGCTGCCGGCGCATCCGCACCAGATGCGCCGGTTCGCGGAAAACAAAACTCCCCGCCGCACGGTCAAGCCGGGCGCGCGCCTGTGACAGCGCCGATTCGAGCGCATAGCGCATATCCTTCTCGCTGCGGTCGAGCTCCCGGACCATCTCCTCCCGGCGGCCGATCACCAGCTCCGCCGCCGCCGAAGGCGTCGGGACGCGCAGATCGGCCGCAAAGTCACAGATCGAAAAGTCAATCTCATGCCCGACCGCACTGACCACCGGAATCCGGCTGGATGCGACCGCACGGGCCAGAATTTCCTCATTGAACGGCCAGAGATCCTCCATACTGCCGCCGCCGCGCGTTACGACAATCACATCGGCCCCGTCCGTGCGGTTGAAAAATTCGACGCCGCGCGCCACCTGCTCCGCCGCCCCGGCCCCCTGCACCGCACACGGATAAATCCGCACATTCACATTCGGAAAGCGGCGGTTGATGATCTGCAGGAAGTCGCGGATCGCCGCCCCCGACGGACTCGTCACCACCCCGATCCGCCCCGGCAGCTTCGGAATCGGCCGCTTGCGCTCCTGGTCGAACAGCCCTTCGGCGGCCAGTCTGCGCTTCAGCTCCTCAAAACGCATCCGAAGGTCCCCGACGCCGGCCGGCCGCAGCTGCCGGATGCCGAACTGGTACTCGCCGCGCACTTCGTAGACCGAGAGGTTGCCGAACGCTTCGATCATCGAGCCGTTCGCAATGCCGAGCCGCGTGCAGGCCGCGGCGCCGCCGAAATAGACGGCCCGGATCTGCGACTTCGCGTCCTTCATCGTAAAGTAGGCGTGCCCGGAACGGTGCAGCGTCAGCGAACCGACTTCACCGGCCATCCAGAACGGCAGCAGCGCGCCCTCGACGATCTCGCGAACCGCATGATTTACGTCCGACACACTCCAGATCTGCGGATTTTCCATCTTCCGGTTCCCTCCCGTCAGCCGAATATCCCGACCAGTGTGCCGCACAGCAGGTAGAACATGAATCCGCCCGCCAGCGCCACATACCGGAAGCCGACGAAGAAGAGCAGCATGAAGGCCACAAGAAACGCCCCTGAACTCCACTCCGAATTCACCTCGCCGAGCTTCGGGAAGAAACTCTTCAGGATCGCAAAGCCGTCGAGTCCCGGGACCGGCAGGAGATTGAACAGGCACAGCACGATATTGAGAACGCTGCCGAGCTCAAGAAGCATGAGCGCGGCCTGATTTTCGACGCCGGCCCGGTAACAGACGTAGAACAGGATGCCGAAAATCAGGAAAAGCCCGAAATTCGTGGCCGGTCCCGCCAGCGAAACAAGCGCATCGCTGTGGCGGTGCCGCATCTGCCACGGCCGGACCGGAACCCGCCCCCAGGCAATGCCGCAGACGGCAAGCATGACGAGTGAAAACGGCCCCATCTGCTTCATCGGGTTCAACGTCAGGTGTCCCTCGTCCGCCGCGGTCGGGTCCCCCTGCTTCAGCGCCGCCCAGGCGTGCATGAACTCGTGGCAGCAGATCGAAAAAATCACGACCAGCAGCCAGATGAAAAAGCGCTGCGGATCTTCAAACAATTGCGTGATAAACAAATTCATGAAAAAATTCCATCAGAGTTGAACCGGCCAATACTGAAAAGCCGGCGTTTCGTACGGATGTGCAGCCCGCAAAGCCTTCAGGACGGCGTCGAGAAGCGGGCGCTCCACGATCATCTCGAGTTTGGTTTCCGCAACCGTCTCGACCGCGCCCTCCGTGCCGAGAAACGGCCTGCTCCCGGCGAGCGGCCGGAACTGCCCGGTTCCGGCGCACTCCCAGATGCAGGAGTCGTAATTCCCGAGCCTCCCGGCCCCGGCCGCCGCGAGCGCCTCTTTCAAAGCTCCGGCGTGCGTCGCCGGAACGTACACTTCAAGCTTGCAATATTCCATCATGAAATAAATATAACCGCACTCCCGGAAAAAATCAATCGAAATTCCGGCTTTCTGCTTGCTTTCTCCGCCGCAGCAGCTATATTACAAATCTTGCACTTTTTTCAGAAAGACAATCGCCATGGAACTGTTCGGAATTCGCAAATCATTCAACCGCCGTAATTTCATCGGCCGCGGCGGCTATCTCGAAATCTGCCGGATCGCTTATCCGCTCATCATCATGAGCGCGAGCAACAGCGTCATGCAGTTCGTCGACCGCTGGTTCCTGGCGCATCACTCGACGCTCGACGTCGCCGCCGCCATGCCGGCCGGCATCCTGTACTTCACGCTGTTCTGCTTTTTCATGGTCACCTGCAACTTCACGTCGGCCATGGTTGCGCAGTACCACGGGGCGCACGACCGGCAGAACCTGCTGCGCGCGGTGTGGGCCGGGCAGACGGTCGCCGTTGCCGCCGGCCTCTTCATCACATTCATAATCCCGGTTCTCGGGCTTGCGATCCTCGGCGGGACCAACCACAATCCCGAGCTGGTCGGCCGCGAGATGGACTATTTCATTTCGCTGCTGCCGAGCGGCGTGTTCGTCTGCGCCGCCGCGCCGTTCTACTCTTTCTTCTCCGGGCAGGGACGCACGCTGCCGGTCGCCGTCATCAACATCGGCGGCTGCCTTCTGAACATCCCGCTGAACTGGATGTTCATCTTCGGGCATTGCGGCCTGCCGCCGCTCGGCATCTACGGCGCCGGAATCGCCTCAAGCATCTGCGCGGGACTGAGCATGATCGCGATCGTCATCTACTTTTACAGCCAGAACCAGCGGAAGATCCCGACCCGCCGTCGCTGGGAGTTTCACCCGGACCTCGCACTGCGCCTGTTCCGCTACGGTGCTCCGGCCGGGTTCCAGACGCTGGTGGACGTCGGCGCCTTCACGCTCCTGGCGTTCCTGATCGGCGACCTCGGACCGACCGCGCTTGCGGCGAGCGTCATCGCGCTCTCGATCAACAATATCTTTTTCGTGCCGCTGACGGGCCTGGCGGATTCGACCGCGATCGTGGTCGGCCAGTACATCGGACGCAGGCGGCAGGGAATCGCGGAAAAGGCGGTTTACCGCGCCTGGCGGATTTCGGCGATCTACGCATTCGCCGGCGTATTGATCTACATCTGCTTCCCGGAAGCGCTGGCGACGTTTTTCGCTCCGCGGCAGGATTCCGGCGTCAACTTCGACGAAGTCGTGAAAATCTGCACCGGCGTACTGACCGCTGCAGCGATGTTCAACGCCTGCGACAGCATCAAGTTCATCTTCATGGGCGGCCTGCGCGGCGCGGGCGACACGCTGGCGATCTTTCTGCTGAACAGCCTGACCGCCTGGGGAGTCCTGGTGCCGGGCATGATCCTGCTGACCAAGTGGTATCCGGCGACGATTCACCAGGTCTGGGCCTTCGTCGCCTTCTGCGGCTTTATCGACGCCATGATCTTCCTCTGGCGGTTCAGCTCCGGCAAATGGCGGAAGATCCGGATGATCGAGCAGCCGGCCGGAAACGCCCGCTGACGGCCCGAATCGGAATTCCGATGCCGAGGTAAAAAGCATTGTCCGCTCTTCCGCGCTGTTTTCTTCGTGTTTCAGGCAGAACAATCCGGAATTTGCCGGAATACAATCCGGCCCGGAAAAAATCAGAGGAAAAAATGGTAGCGGCTCCAGGATTCGAACCAGGGACCTGCGGATTATGATTCCGACGCTCTAACCAACTGAGCTAAGCCGCCAATTATGAAAAGTGGTAGCGGGTTCGTGATTCGAACACGAGACCTGCGGATTATGATTCCGACGCTCTAACCAGCTGAGCTAACCCGCCACGCCTTATTACAATAGATGATTTTTACCTTTTTACAAGCTTTTCGCGGAAAAAATCCCGAAAAAATCAAAAGGGCGCCGCTTTTTTCCGGAAAAAATACGAATTTATTTCCAAATCCCGCTTGTAAAACCAGACAGAGGTGATATATTTAAAAACATGTTATCAGACGTCCCTATCGTCTAGAGGCCTAGGACACCGGGTTTTCATCCCGGCAACCGGGGTTCGAATCCCCGTGGGGATGCCATTTACCGGCATCGTCGCCGTTCAGTTCGCTGAACGGTTTTTTTCTGTCCGCATTCCGGAAAAGCCGGACCGCACTTGATTTATTTTCGCAGCATGATTATATTGAACAGGACGGCGGGATGCGGCTTGCGTCCCTTTGCCGGTTGCAGCGGTTTCCGGAAAAAGGCAGGCAAAATGAATCCACGGATATTGATGATCGAAGATGACGCGTCGATCTGCGACATGACGAAGATGAACCTCAATATGAACGGCTTCCTGCAGGTCTACTGCGCCTCCGACGGCGAAGAGGGGCTGGCGATGGCCGCCAGGCTCGTCCCCGATCTGATCCTGCTCGACATCATGCTGCCGGGAATCGACGGGCTGACCGTCTGCCGGAATTTGAAGAACAATCCCGCCCTGGCGGATATTCCGGTCATCATGCTCACGGCCAAGGGCGAAGAAAACGACATCGTTCTCGGGCTTGAGATGGGCGCCGACGACTATGTCACCAAACCGTACAGCAGCAAGGTGCTCGCGGCCCGGATCGCAGCCCGACTGCGCAAGAAATCCGCCGCGCCGCCGGAGACGCGCACCGTCACACTCGGCGCATTGACCATCGACCTGATCGCCTACCGGGCCGAGCTGAACGGCCGTCCGCTGATGCTGACTGCGGATGAATTCAAGACCCTTGCTCTGCTGACGTCAAATCCCGGCCGGGTATTCACCCGGAATCAGATCATCCGGGAGGTCAAGGGGGACAACTACTCCGTCACGGCGCGGGCCATCGACATGCATATCGTCAACCTGCGGAAAAAGCTCGGGGAGTGGGCGGACCGGATCGAAACCGTCCGCGGCATCGGTTACAAAGCGGCCGGAGAGTGAGCGATGGCGCGAAAGGACTCCGTTCTGCTCTTCATCCCGGCGCTGATCGGCGGAATCATTGTCGTCTCCATTTTTCTGCTGGATCTTCAGCTTGCCGACTTCCAGGAGGCGTATTTCCGGGAGGTGATCGACGAAACCAGGCGGAACAATTTTTTCCTGATCCGGTTCTGCAAGGAACAGCTCGAAGCGAATGATCCGGAGAAAATCCGCCGGCTGCTCCGCACCAGCGGGCCGAATCCCGTGGTCGCCAAAATCATCGCCCGCAGCAGAGGAGTCGTGGCCGAAACCGAAAACGCCCCGGACTACCTCGCCGAACATATCCGCAGCCCGAGAATCCGGGGATTGTTCAAGAAAAACGACCAGGAGGATGTCCTCGTCAAATATGACGAAACATTGAACTCCTTCATGGTATACCATTCGGCCCACTTCAACGCCGGAGGGCAGGACTACATCCTGGTCATGGCCGCAAAGTGCAACAGCATGACCATGCTCATGCGGCAGACCCGGGACGGCATGATCATTCTGACCATCCTCGGCATTCTGTCGACGATCGTGCTGATCGTTTATTTCTGTTCCATCATCCGTTCGCCGCTGAATCGGCTTTTCGCAAGCATGTCGAAGATCGCGGCGGGAGAGCTGGAGTATCCGGTCTACGTGCCGCGCTACGGCCTTGTGCGTGAAATCGCAATCTGCCTGCAGAGCCTGACGGAACAGCTGAAAAAACAGATCGTCTCCCTCCGGGACGACGCGAACGAACGGGAGGCCATCCTGGATGCATTGACCGAAGCGATTCTTCTGGTCAACGCCTCCGGCCGGGTCGAGCGCTGGAACCGGACTGCCTGCGGCCTGTTTCCCGGCCTGGAACCGGCGGCAAAACTGCCGGAGTGCCCGGCGGAGCTGAGAGAATATATCGAAAAAGTCGGAGAAACCGGCGTCTATTCGGAAGAGCTTTCCGTAAAGCGCGGAGAAAAAGAGCGGCAGCTCCTCGCGAATGCCGTCTCCTTCACCCGGGACGGCGGAAAGTACGTTCTCGTTTCGATCACCGACCTCTCCGACATCCGGAAACTCGAGGCGTACCGGACGGAATTCATCGCGGCGATTTCGCATGAGATGAAAACGCCGCTGACCGGAATCGTCGGCGCCGTAGACGCCATCAACAACGGCGCGCTCGACAACGAGGAGTACAAATCCCGCTGCATCCAGACCCTGACCCGCCAGTCGGAACGGCTGCACACCCTGCTGCAGAGCTTCCTGACGCTGAGCTCCCTCGAAACGATGCGGAAGGGAACTGAAAACGATTTTCTGCCGGTCCTGCCGGCGGCAGTCATCCGCGGAGCGGCGGAGGAGTGCAGGAGCATGGCCGAAGCGGCGGGAATCGATCTGGTCGTCGGAGAGTGTTCCTCCATCGAATTTCCGGGTGATTTTCTCCTGCTCCAGCAGGCGCTGAACAGCCTGATCACCAATGCGGTTCTGCACAGCGGAACGAAACGGATCGAAGTCTCCGCCGTCGCGGCGGAGGGAAAGCAGATCGATTTCCTTGTCCGCGATTACGGCTGCGGCATCGCGCCGGAACACCGGGAACGGATCTTCAAGCGCTTCTATCGGATTCCCGGCAGCCGGAACGGGCCGGGCAATGGAATCGGGCTGGCCATCGTCAAGCACATCGCACTTTATCACGGCGGAAACGTCTCGGTCGTTTCCGAACCGGACGCGGGTGCGGAGTTCCATCTCCGGATTCCGTACTGAACGCCGCCGGCGGGGTGCCGGGCCGGTTTCGCACTCCCGGATTGTCGGGGAAAAATCAATTTTTCGTCAGGATTCCGTCAAGGTTGTTGCAACCGCCTTCCATCACGTTATTTTTACAGAAAAACACGTTTGAACCAAGGAAGGAAACCATGCATCACTCTCTGCGCATATCGCTCGCAATTGCAGCCGCCGGCATCATCCTCGGCAGCGCCGGCGGCTGCGGGAAAGAACAGAAGAAGGAAGTCGCGGAACGGGAAACCCGCGTAACGCTCCAGCCGCTTCAGAAACGGATCTTCCAGCGCCGGATTCCGGTGCAGGGAACCGTCTGGCCGGTGGAATATGCCACCATTTCCGCAAAGATCAGCGGCACGCTCGAGCTGCTGAAAGTCGACGAAGGAGATGTCCGGAAAAAGGGCGACCTCCTGTTCGGCATCGACCGCCAGATCCTGAAAAATCAGGTTACGCTCCGCGAAGACGAAATCAAGGTCAAGCAGGCGGAACTCGAGAGCGCGAAAATCGCGCTCGAAAGCGCGAAAATTCTTGAGGAGAAGGCGACCATCGATTACAAACGCTCCCTGACGCTCTGGAGCTCAAAAGCCACCAGCCAGAGCGAATTGGAGACCTACGAGACCAATTACAAAAAAGCCGAAACCGACGTCAACAACGCCAAGGCCGCCATCGTCAACGCCGAAGCCCAGCTCAAACAGGCGGAGGGAAACCTCATCATCGCCAGGAAAAATCTGGACGATTCGGTAGTCTACGCCCCGTTCGACTGCGTCGTCACCGACAAATATGTCGAAGAAAACGAGTATGTGAGCACCGGGCAGAATATCCTGAAACTCGAAAACCAGCAGAAGCTCGAGGTGATCTGCTATATCAGCGCCGTTTATTACGATCTGGTGAAGGCCGGCAGCACCCCGGTGCATTTCGCGCTCGACGGTGTCGACAAGGGGAAGGGAGTCGTTACCTACAAAGCGCCGAGCATCGACCCCGAAAGCCGGACCTTCAAATTCAAGGTGCTGGTCCCTCCCGGCATCTCGCTGGTCAGCGGCACGCTGTGCGACCTGAACATCATCCTCGAAGAGAAGGAGGCGTACGGCCTGCCGACGGATGCGCTGCTGCTGCGGGCGAACGACCGCTATATCGCCTATGCGATCGATCCCGAAAAGCGTGCGAAGAGTTTCGATGTGGTCCGCGGCATCGTGGACGGAGCCTATTGCGAGATCGTGAACGCGCAGGAACTGCTGAACGAACGTTTCGTGGTCACCGGCCAGACCTTCGTGAACAACGGGTCGCTGCTTCGTGCGGTCGATGAAAAGTAACGGAAGGGACCGGTCATGTTTCTGAGTCAATGGTCCGTCCGGCGGCCGATCGCAATGACGGCCCTCATCATCGTTCTCGTGATGATCGGCATCACGCTTTATCCGCGAATCAGCATCGACCTGCTGCCGAACATGGAGGTTCCGATGGTGCTGGTCCGCTGCGAATACCAGGGCGCCAGCCCGACGGAAATCGAGGTCGAAATCGTCAAGCGGATCGAGGACGCGGTCTCTTCGCTGGACGGAATCAAGTACATCACCAGCATGTCGATGGAAGATGAGGCCCGCATCCAGCTCGAATTCAACATGGGCACCGATGTCGATGTGGCCGCCACCGATATCCGCGAAGCGCTGAACCGCATCCGCGAGGACCTGCCGGACGGCGCCAACGAGCCGACCATCCGCAAGATCGACACCAACGCCACCACCGTCGCGCAGGTGTTCCTGGTCGGCGACCGCACGCAGGACGATCTCTATGACTACGCCGACGATGTGATCGCAGACCGGTTTTCCTCGGTTCCCGGCGTGGGCGAGGTCCGCGTCTACGGCGCGAACGAGATGCAGATCCACGTCCTGCTGGACCGCGAAAAACTGACCGCAATGAACCTGTCGATCAACGATGTCGTCACGAAGCTCAGGGAGAACAACGTCCGCGAGCCGCTCGGGCGCATCCAGTTCGACAAGGGAGAGAAGAACGTCACCTTCGACGGAGACTTCAAGGATTTCGAGCAGATCAAGGCGCTCGAAATCGGCAAATTCAAAGACCGGCGCATCTACCTGCGCGATGTGGCCGAGGTGAAATTCATGAGCCGCGAGGTCCGCAGCAAGGCGTATGTGAACGGCCAGCCGGCTGCGCGGTTCCGCATCGTCAAGAAGGGCGAAGCCAATGCGATCGAGGTGATCAAAGGCATCCGGCAGCGATTCGACTCGATGGTGAAAAACGGGGAGCTGCCGACCGGCATGCAGCTCTTCTGGTTCACCGACTCCGGCGCCTTCATCCAGGCTTCGGTCGACGACGCCTGGAGCAGCATCATCACCGGAATCATCCTGACGGCGGTTCTGCTCTTCCTGTTCCTGCACGAACCGAAATCCACCTTCATCGTCATGGTTTCCATGCCGATCTCGGTTATTGTGACCTTCGCGGTAATGGCCTATTTCAACTACTCGTTCAATATCATGACCCTGCTGTCGCTCGGCTGTTCCGTCGGCGTGCTGGTCACCAACTCGATCGTCGTGATCGAAAACATCTTCAAGCATCTCGACCGCGGAGAGTCCGTCAAGGTCGCCGCCGAACGCGGAACCGGCGAGGTGATCGCGGCGGTTTCCGCCAGCGCGCTGACCAACGTCGTCGTCTTCGTGCCGGTCATGATGATGAGCTCCCGGATCGGCAGCATGATGGTGCCGTTCGCCGGTGTGATGGTCGGCGCGACGCTGGTTTCGCTCTTCATCAGCTTCACGCTGACGCCGATCCTGGCCTGCGTGCTGCTGAAGCGGAAAAAACAGCGCGGGCCGCAGAAAAAGAGCCTACTCCAGCGGCTGTTCATACCGTGGGACGCCGGCTACGACTGGCTCTGCCGCAAATTCGACCGCAGCATCGAATGGACCGCCCGCTATCCGAAGACCCTGATCGCGGCGGTGCTGGCCCTTTCCCTGGCGGTGCTTTTTCTGGTCGTGCCGCAGGTCGGGCTCTCCTTCCTGCCCTTCTGCGACCAGGGGGAGATCCGGATCAAATTCGAATTTCCGACCAACTACAATCTCGATACCACAAACCGGCTGATCCAGGAAGCGGCCGACCATCTGAAAAAATTCGACTTCATCCGCGGCATGTCGATCTCGGTCGGCGATTCGGACGGCGGCAGCGGACAGGTCAGTTCAGCCGTGTATATCGGGCAGATCACATTGCGCACCACCGATAAATTCGAACGCGAAGAAACCATCGACGAGCTGCAGGCCCTGCTGCGCAGCGAACTCTCTTATCTCGACAACTGCCGGGTGACGCTGTCGATTCCGCCTACCTTCGGCGGCAGCGGCGCGGAAATCCGCTGCGTGATGAACGGAACCGATCTCGACGTTCTCGAAAATGCCGAAATGGAAGTCATGGAGAATCTGCCGAAGCTCGGGCTCACCCGCGACCTCGACTCCAGCCGCCGCGAACGCAAGCCGAACATCAACATCACGCCGCGCCGGACGGTGCTGCAGAATCTCGGCATGTCGGCCAATGAGCTGTATGAGTATATGCTCGGCTCCCTTGACGGCATCGAGGTCGGCGATTACCGCGACGGCGCCCGGACCTTCGACATCCGGGTCAAAAACGAAAAAGAGTTCGGCGAAGAGCAGCTCCGGCAGGCGGCTCCGGCCGTGAAAGACGGCAATCCGCTCGGCGCGGAAACCCTGGCCGTCATCACCGAAGATACCCGCCCGGTGGTGATCAACCGCTACGACAAGGTGCGGACCATGTGGCTGTACGCCAACACGGCGCCCGGCATGGCGCTCGGAACGGTGTCGGACGCGATCGGAACCATGGCGAAGGAGGCGCTGCCTCCCGGTTACGATGTGCGGATGAGCGGCAATGTGGAGCTCATGAACGAAACGGCCCGGGAATTCGTTCAGGTCATCATCCTCGCAGCGATCCTGACCTATCTGCTGATCGCGGCGATCATGGAGTCGTGGACGCGGCCGTTCCTGATCATGTTCACGGTTCCGCTCGGCTTCCTCGGCATGTACCTGACGCTCTGGCTCACCGGCATGTCGATGTCGATGATGGGCCTGCTCGGCGGCGTCATGATGATCGGCATCGTGGTGAACAATGCGATCCTGATTATGGACGAGTGCGCGGTTCTGGTCAAATCCGGTGTGACGACCCACAAGGCGATGCTGCTGGCGACCCAGTCGAAATTCCGCCCGATCGTGATGACCAGCATCGCATCGGTGGCCGGCATGCTGCCGATGGCGTTCGGAACCGGGCTCGGTTCGGAACTCCGCTCCAGTTGCGGCATGGGCGTGGTCGGAGGGCTCACGATCGCCTCGCTCCTGACACTGTACGTGATTCCGGCGCTCTATTTCATCTTCGTCCACGATACGGCGAAACCGCGGCGGCGCTATCTGCACCGGCTGCTGCGCCGTCTGCGAGGAACGGCCGGACGGCGCGCGGCGCAGCAGTAGACGAAAAAAGGGGCTGTTGCAAAACCTCATAAGGTATGCGACAGCCCCTTTTTCACAAAAACCCCGGAAACGCCCCCGGCCTCCCGGCCGGGGAACTTTGTCTGAGGATCAGGCCTTGCTGACACGCTCGGCGTAAGCGCCGGTACGGGTGTCGATCTTCACGATGTCGCCCTGGTTGATGAAGAGCGGGACCTGAATTTCGTAGCCGTTGTCGATCTTCGCCGGCTTGGTCACGTTCGTCGCCGTATCGCCGCGAACGCCCGGCTCAGTGTCGACGATCTCCTTTTCGATAAAGGTCGGCAGCGTGATCTCAATCGGCTCCCCGTTGAAAAGCAGGAAGTTGCAGAGGCTCTCCTCGATCAGGAAGTAGACCTGGTTGCCGAGCGTTTCGGCCGAAACGGCCATCTCTTCATAGGTGTTCGGGTCGCTGAAAATGTAGTGGTGCCCGTCGAAGTAGGAGTAGTACATTTCGCGCTCTTCGAGGTTCGGCTTGTCGATCTTGTCGGTCGGCCGGTAGGTTTTTTCCATGCCGGAGCCGTTGACGAGATTGCGCATGCGGCAGCGGTAGAGCGCGGTCCCCTTGCCGGGCTTGCAGAAATCAAACTCGGTGATGACCCACGGCATGCCGTCGATTTCGATCTTGAGGCCTTTCTTCAGGTCGGAAGCACTGAACATCTTTGTTTCACTCCTTGAATCAGATGGTTTCACAGTCGGAAATTTTTACATGAACTGGATAATATACACCCGGTTACGGCTTTTTTCAAGTGCCGAAGGCACGGGAAACCCGTTCGAAAAAAGCGGCTTCAGGCATCTTTCCGCGGCGGACGCAGCTTCCGGATCTGGTCGCGCAGGTCGGCGGCGCGTTCAAATTCGAGCGCTTCGGCGGCGGAGCGCATTTCACCGGTCAGCTCATTGATCAGCGCATCGAGATCGGTTTCGGAGAGTCCGAGCTCGGAGATATCGGTCGCATCCGTGAACATGGTTCCGGCCAGCTTCGGCATTTTCGACTTCTTCCGGTCGCCGGAATCGGGTGCGACGATCTCCCCGATCGTGAAATTCCGCCCCTTTCTGATCGTCTCGGGAACGATGCCGTGCTCCTTGTTATAGGCCATCTGCCGCTCGCGCCGCGCGTTGGTCTGGTCGATGAGCTTCTGCATGCTCGGCGTCACATTGTCGGCATACAGAATCGCCCGGCCGGCCTTGTTCCGGGCGGCGCGTCCGGCCGTCTGCACGAGGGAGCGTTCGGAGCGCAGGAACCCCTCCTTGTCGGCATCGAGAATCGCAACAACCGCGACTTCGGGAAGGTCGATGCCTTCACGCAGAAGGTTGATGCCGATCACACAGTCGAAATCGCCGTCGCGCAGTTTATTCAGCACCCGCACACGTTCGAGCGCGTCGAGCTCGCTGTGCAGATAAGCGGCCTTGATGCCGAGCTCAGCCAGATAGTCGGCCAGCCGTTCGGAAGCTTTCTTGGTCAGCGTGGTGACCAGCGTCCGCTCGCCGGCGGCGGCGGCGCGGCGGACCTCCGCAATCACGTCGTCCACCTGCCCTTCCAGCGGACGGATTTCGATGACCGGATCCAGCAGCCCGGTCGGACGCACGATCAGTTCGACCGGCGCGCCGGAACGCGACAGCTCGAACTCTCCCGGCGTGGCCGAAACGAAGATCGTATCTCCGGTGAGGCGCTCGAACTCCTCGAACTGCAGCGGACGGTTCTCCAGAGCCGACGGCAGCCGGAATCCGTGGTCGACCAGGACCTGTTTGCGGTTCCGGTCGGCCCGGTACATGGCCTGCAGCTGCGGCAGCGTCACATGCGACTCGTCGATCACGGTCAGGAAATCGCGCGGAAAAAAGTCGAGCAGGCAATACGGGCGCGAACCGGGGCGGCGGTTCGCCAGATACATCGAATAGTTTTCAATTCCGCTGCAGTAGCCGATCTCTTTCATCATTTCGAGGTCGTAGGTTACGCGCTGGTAGAGCCGCTGCGCCTCGACAAGGAGGTTGTTCCGTTCAAAATAGCCGACCCGGTCGGCCATTTCGGCGAGAATCGCATCCGACGCGCTCTGAATCCGTTCGGGGGGCAGAACGAAGTGCTTGCACGGAAACATCGTGACATATTTCGGCCGGGTCTTGACCTTGCCGCTGACCACATCGCGCCGTTCGATCGACTCGATCTCGTCACCGAAGAACGAAACCCGGATATAATCATCCCGCTGCGGCTCGTAGACATCGATCACGTCGCCGCGGACGCGGAATTCGCCCTTCTCCGGCGAAGCGTCGTTGCGCGCGTACTGGATGTCGACGAGACGGCGCAGGATTTCGTCGCGGCCGGTGGTGTCGCCGACCTCGATCCGGACACAGAGGTCCGCATAATCGTCCGGCGAACCCAGACCGTAGATGCAGGAGACGCTGGCGACGACGATCACATCGCGCCGTTCGACCAGGCTCGCCGTCGCCGCCAGCCGGAGTTTTTCAATATTTTCGTTGATCGACGCATCCTTTGCGATATAGGTGTCGGTCTGCGGAATATACGACTCCGGCAGATAATAATCGTAATAACTGATGAAATATTCAACCGCATTTTCCGGGAAAAACGCCTTGAATTCGCTGTACAGCTGCGCCGCCAGCGTCTTGTTGTGAGAGAGCACCAGCACCGGCCGGTCGGACTGCGCGATCGCATTGGCCAGCGTGAAGGTTTTTCCGGAACCGGTCACGCCGAGCAGGGTCTGAAAACGCTGCTGACTGCGAAGATTCTCCACCATCTTCGCAATCGCCCGAGGCTGATCTCCCGCCGGTTTGTACGGAGCATGCAACTGAAACAAACTCATGATATTACACTGTCCAATATTTTAAATGACGGAAATATGACGGACAAAAAACGGATCATGATTCCTCCTCATTCCTCCTGCGGCGGACCAATCTGTAACGCCCCAGCAGCGTACACAATCCATAGCAGTAAAAGAATGGAATCACCAGAAAGAAAACCGGCAACACCACCCATGCCAGCCATTGACAGAAAAAAGCCAGTGTCATACCGAAGAACGTAATAATGTACAGCGGAAAGAAGATCCAGTTGCACAGCACGGTGCCGAACGTCACAGCATGCATCATGAAACAGATCAGCCACACCAGCGTCATCACGGCGGCAAGCAGCACCCGCCTTCTGCGCGGCATCTGCTTTTCCGTCCGCTCCAGCCGCCAGCCGAACGCGAAAGGGGCCAGAAGCAGCAGGAATGCGCCAGCCGCAATTACCCATGCCCAGATACGGCAGTGCGGCTCCACGAACATCGGGTGAAGCGTCGGCATACCGCATCCGGGGCACGCCTGGACGGAAACCGCAGACAGAAGCAGGAGAAAAACAGCCGCGGACTTCAGCAAGCCGGAAAATCTGCCGTCACTCATTTCATCCTCCCCCTTATCTGGAAGATTCGCTCTGCTCCACTGCCTTCAAAGCGGACTGCGACAACAGTGCAGGCGATGGAATCACCATGCCGGAGGTGTCGCTGCACTGCTGGAACACCCGCAAATCGAAGATCGGCAAAATCGCCAGCAGGTGGTCGAAAATGTCCGACTGGATTCCCTCGTAGACCGCCCAGCGCGTGTCATTCGTAAAGCAGTAGACTTCAAGCGGAATCCCGGTTGCACCGGGCTGCAGCTGGCGCACCAGCAGCGTCATGTCCTGACGAATATGGGCATTGTTCCGCAAGTACTGCTCGACGTAGGCGCGAAACGTACCGAGATTCGTAACCCGCCGTTCATTGATCGGTTTGGCCCCCTGCTGCTCCAATTCGCGGTTCCATTCGGCCAGTTCCCTGCGCTTGCGCTCCAGGTAGTCGTTAAGCACCACGAAATCCTCCAGCCGCTGCATCTCCGCTTCATCCAGAAAACGGACGCTGCGCTGATCGATGTACAAAGAGCGCTTGATCCGGCGGCCGCCGGTTTCCTGCATGCCGCGCCAGTTTTTGAACGAATCGGTGATGAGCTTGCGGACCGGAAGCGTGGTGATCGTCTTGTCCCAGTTGCGCACTTTCACGGTGTGCAGCGCGATTTCGATCACATCGCCGTCGGCATTCTGGCTCGGCATTTCGATCCAGTCGCCGATCCGCACCATATCGTTCGAGCCGAGCTGAAGGCTCGCGACCAGCGAGAGGATCGTATCCTGGAAAATCAGCATCAGCACCGCCGCCATCGCACCGAGGCCGGAGAGCAGAATCAGCGGATTCCGATTGATCAGCGTGGCCACAATCAGAATGGTCGCCACGGTGAAAACCACGATCTTGCCGAGCTGCAGATATCCCTTGATCGGCTTGTTCGGCGCGTCCGGACGGCGGCGGTAGGCGATTTCGACCAGATCCAGCAATTTGCCCAGCGCCAGCGCCGTAGTCAGGACGATGAACGCGATGCAGACATTGCGGATGATCGTTTCGAGCGTATCATGGACATCCGGAATCGCGACGGCGCCGTAGGCCAGAACCAGGGCCGGCACGATATTCGCAAGGCGCGAAATAATCGCCAGGCGGACCTTTCCCTCTTCGCTTTCCCCGGACGGCAGGGCGCGCAGAATTCGCGTCAGCCCGCGCAGCAGAATCCGTTTGGTGATCCAGTTCACCAGAAAGGCGGTCAGAATCAGAACCCCGGCGACAATCGCGCTGTAAGCCCACGGATATGGAGCCAGCGAAGCCTGCAATTGTTCCAGCCATTTCATCATGTTTTCCTCCCCCGGGACCGCCTGTTTGTCTCCTAATAATATAACCCGAAAAGATGATTTTGAAAGGGCAGCCCGGCAATAATCAGCCGATCTGTGGTTTTCGACATGGAATTCCGCAGCGGTTTTCGGAAAATTTTCACCTTTCCAAAGTAATTTTTTCGATTTCCGCTTGCATTTTTCCGCCGGATGATTCATAATTAAAAGGTAGAACGTTCAACTAACTATGGAGACGATACAATCGATGCGATCGGAAAACCAGCCGCGAACCGGTTTTTTCAAATGTTTCGCCGGCCGGCAGGAAACTATGCCATGCAGACGCTCTTATTTCATAACAGTTTTAACTGAAAGGAATTGAACATGAAGAAAAAAAGTTCCTCCTTCACTCTGATCGAACTTCTGGTGGTTATTGCAATCATCGCCATTCTGGCCTCGATGCTGCTGCCCGCGCTGAACAGGGCGCGCAGCGTCGCGCGGGGAACGACCTGCAAAAACAACCTGAAGCAGCTCGGGCTGGCCGTCCACATGTATCTCGGCAATCACAATGACTTCTTCTTTCCGTACACCCAGACCGGCGGCCACTGGACCGGAATCCTGGTCCGGGACCGGTATGCCGCCAAAAACCAGATGAAATGTCCCGAACGCACCCGGCTGCTGCCGACCTCCGAATGGTACCGGGACTTCTGGAACAATCCGACGATGAAGCTGAATGCACCCGCCGACAGCGACTGGACCATCTGCGATTACGGCGTCAATCACAAATACATCGCCCCCGCCGGCAGCGGCGTCCGCCTCACGATGTGCCGCCGGAGTTCCGACACGGTCCTGCTGGTAGAATCCGCCCGGAAAAACCGCGAGCTTTTCGACCTGTCGCCCCTCGGCTACTACATCGTGGACAACACCTATTCCGCGCCCGGTTCCGGCCAGACGGTCTGGCCGGCTCACAACGGCCTCTCCGAATGCAACGTCGTCTACGTCGACGGCCATGTGGCCGGGGCGAAATCCACGCGCACCGGCGAACACGCGGCGGAACAGCTGCTCAATACCCGCGGGACTCCGCTCTACGGCCCGTGGGTGGACGGCAGCTACCGCAACGACGAAAGCAAATGGGTCCGCCACGACGGAGTATTTTAAGATGCGCAAACTGATCCTCATCGGCGTCTGTCTGGCCGCGGCGGTACTGTCTGCGGGCGAACCGCTTTACAAAGGAAAATTCCGGAAATTCTCGGTTCCCGGCACAATCGCCGCTGCCGCCGGCACCGTCGAACTGACCCTGAACCCGGCCAAACCCGCCTCGGAATTTGAGAACGAATGGGCTTTTGCGTTTTCGATGGTTCCGGCCATCGAGGGAGAAGAAGCGGCCCGTACTCTTCTCGGAATTTGCATTTCCAGCGGAGAAAACGGCCAGCGCGCGCTGCTCGGCGTCGCCCGGAGCGGAAAGCAGACTGCCCGCGTCTCCGGCCCCCGCGAACAGATATTCGTCAAGGGCAGACCGGTCAACGTCGCCCTGAGCTGGGGCGAAGCGGGGCTGATCCTCAGCGTCGACGGCCGGGAACTTTCGCGGGCGCCTTTCTCCGGAAAACTCTCTCCGATGCCGGGCAGTTTCTCCGTCTCGGCGGGACCGCCGTTCTTCGCAAGCGCCATCCGGGTCTCCGCCCGGCAGCTGCAGGGCGCGGAACTCGACTCGACCCCGGATACGCCCTTCCCGCCCGGAGAATCCACAACGCTGCTGGCGGACCTCCGCTCCGGCAAAACGGAGCTTCTGACCGCCGCCGGGCAGAGCGGCGCCACCCTGCTGCCGGTATGGTCGTTCGACGATTCGCTCTCTCTTCCGGGTGAAAAAGCGGTGCTGCGTCTCTCCGGCGCCAATTTCTCCGATACGGAACAGGACTTCCTCCTGCGCCTCACCGGCAGAGAGACCGACGGCGCCGCACTGCCGGAAGTGCGCGAAACAATCCGCATTCCGGCCCGGACCCGGCAGAAAGAGTTTCAGATCGAACTGCCGGTCAGAACCCCGGGACATTACAGCTTCACGCTGGAGTGCGGCGGCGAACGTTATGTCTTCTCGCATGCTGAACTGAACCGGCCCGATGAGGAACTGCCGGACGGCCGTTTCGCCGACTACATCGGCCACCATCTTTTCGACCTCCCGCACGTGCTTGCGAAAACCGGAATCCGCAACAGCCGCAGCGATGCCTTCCACTGGTTCATCGTGGAGCCGGAAAAGGGACAGTTTGACTGGCGCTGGAGCGATGCCATCGTGGAGCGAAACCGGGAAGCAGGCATCCGCATGCTCGGCATTCTCGGCTCTCCGCCGGTCTGGGCGGCGGATTCCGCAATCGTCCCCACCCATAAAAATGCCGACATGTCCGCCCGGCGCAAGCCCGCCGACCCGGACGACTGGGAGCGCTACGTCCGTGCCGTCGCGGAACGTTACCGCGGCAAGGTTGCCGCCTGGGAGATCTGGAACGAAGTCGACTGGCACCCGCCCGCCCCGGCCGCAAGCTTTTCCGGTTCCACCGCCGACTATCTGGAGCTCCTGAAAAGGGCGCACCGGGCCATCCGTTCCGCCGATCCCGAAGCGAAGATCCTGGTCAGCGGTTTCGGTTACGGAGCCGCCTGCGACAACGCCATGCCGTTCGAGCTGCTGACTCTCGGAGCCGCCTCTTACTGCGACTTCTATAACGTCCACTCCTACCAGGGGCTCAAGGGAATCGCGGAGTTGAAGCGGGCAGTCGAACAAGCCCGGCCCGGCATGAAGCTCTGGCAGACCGAACAGATGTGGCACACCATCGCCGACCCCGCGATGCAGGCGAAGCTGACTGCGGCGATTCAATTCTGGTTCATCGAAGAAGGGTTCGAAAAATACTTCAGCTTCGGAGAGGATTTCTTCTTTTCGCACCAGACGCTTTCGCCGATTCCGTCGCTGCCGGCGCTCGCGTTCGCCCAGGCGATGCTGCGCAAATGCGATCGCTACACCGGACAGGTGACGCAAACTCCGCTCGATCTCCGCCACGGCTTCCGCCGCACCGACGGAAGCATCCTGACTGTTCTCGGCCGGACCGCCGCTGCAGCGGTCTGGGAACTCGAAGGCGAAGTCGATGCCGTCTACGATCTCTACGGACGCGAGGTGAAATTCTCCGGCGCCTCCGGAAAATACCGGACGCTGCGTCCGACGGAAATCATCTATGTCGTCAGCAGGCAGAAGCTCACCGGCTTTAAAGAGATCGCGGAGACGACCAACTTCTGTCCGAATTACTCCTTTGAAGAAATTTCCGGCGACGTGGTGACCGGCGGTCTCAAAAACGCCGCCGCAATGCAGTGGCAGCTGCGCGACAGGCAGTTCGATCCGCAGGGACGCATTGCGGTAACCACCGACGCGGCGGCAGGAAACTACGCCTTGGAACTGACTTCGTCCGGAGCCGGACGGGTTTACGCCTTCTTCGACGCCCGCGTGCCGGGGCCGGAGCGCTGTCTCTTCAGCGGCAGTTTTAAAAATACCGGCGCCAAACCCGTTTCTCCCTACTTCGATGTGTTCGACCGGAACAGCGGTTACTTCAAACGCTATCATACCGCTCCGGTTGCGCCGGGAGACGGTTTCGTCCGGCGCAGCGTGAAAGTCGAGATCCCGGCGAGCGATGCGACGCTGGTTTTCTGCGTCGGAATCGAGCGGCCCGGCACACTGGTCATGGATGACATCGCGCTGGAGAGAGTGTCGAATACACCGATCCCCGGCTGCACGCCGCTCTCGCTGCCGGCCGGCGCTCCCCGCGCCTCCCTCGGAGAGAAACACGTCGGCACGGAGGAGCTCGGCAAAGCGCTGCATGGGAAAGAGCTGATCCATCGGATTCCGTTTCGCTTTTCCTCTGCTCCGGTACTGCTTTCCGCCGCTGCATGGAAAGGAATCCACGGCTCCCGGCTGACGCTTCCGGTCGATGCCCGGCCGGAGAAGCTGTTTCTCCTGCTGACCGCCGCTTATGTACCGGAACAAGCGGAGACGCTGGGCCGCGTCCATTTTGTCCGCCGCGACGGCAGCCGCACTTCTCCGGCGGAACTGTGTAACAAACGGGAGCTGCGCGACTGGTTCCTGGCCGCGGACAGCCGCGGAATTCCGCCCGCCTTCCGTTTCGTCACGCCGCGTATGCTCGAATACGGCCTTTTTCTCGTGGAAATCGACAATCCCGATCCGACGGCGGATATCGCCGCCGTAGAACTGGAAGCAACCGGCGAATCCCTCCTGATTCTCGCCGGAGCCTCGCTTCTTGTAAAGTAAAAAAATCCGGCGGATGCACTTTCGATACTCCAAAGCATCCGCCGGAAACCATATCGCAAGCTCAAAGAAAAACTTCACCCAGAATCAGGTATTGTAAAATTTGAAGAATTCGTATGGTATTGCAAAATCAGAGTAAGGTTGCCGACTTCTCATTTGACCTAGATCACATCAGAACTATTCTCTGCACCGGGCACTACCCGGTAAAAGTTGTGATTTGATGTTATTTGAAGGGGGGTTATATTAGAGATAGAGAAAACCATAGAACAAGGTAAGTTGTAATTTGATGTTATTTGAAGGGGGGTTATATTGAAGATGGATGGGCGGTCTATATCTCCGTCGTTGTGATTTGATGTTATTTGAAGGGGGGTTATATTTTCAGCTTCGGCGCAATCACAAAGGGATCGAGTTGTGATTTGATGTTATTTGAAGGGGGGTTATATTAGACGATAGAAAAAATGTTTCCGAATGCAAGTTGTGATTTGATGTTATTTGAAGGGGGGTTATATTATCGACCTGAAAAACAGTTCCGGCGATTACGTTGTGATTTGATGTTATTTGAAGGGGGGTTATATTAATAAGGCGGCTGTATGCCGTCTCCGGCATGTTGTGATTTGATGTTATTTGAAGGGGGGTTATATTTCGCCATTAAAAATGGAGACTTCCCATTCTGTTGTGATTTGATGTTATTTGAAGGTGGGTTATATTGCCGAGCCATTTTTTGTATTCTGACAGATTGTTGTGATTTGATGTTATTTGAAGGTGGGTTATATTTGCATCGTCGAACCGATGCTGCTGTCGAACGTTGTGATTTGATGTTATTTGAAGGTGGGTTATATTCTACATCAGTGTCTCCAGCGGAACAATGGAGTTGTGATTTGATGTTATTTGAAGGTGGGTTATATTTCTTCCGCTCGAAAATAGAAGTGCCCCGGAGTTGTGATTTGATGTTATTTGAAGGTGGGTTATATTATCGACCTGAAAAACAGTTCCGGCGATTACGTTGTGATTTGATGTTATTTGAAGGTGGGTTATATTCATGATGTTGCGCGTCATCTCCGCGATCGTCGTTGTGATTTGATGTTATTTGAAGGTGGGTTATATTGCGAACGCGGCGACGAGGCGTTTTTCGCGGGTTGTGATTTGATGTTATTTGAAGGTGGGTTATATTATTTCAGCATATCGGCAGCAGACAGCCGCAGTTGTGATTTGATGTTATTTGAAGGTGGGTTATATTAAGTCAGCCGCACATTGACCGTGGCATTGCGTTGTGATTTGATGTTATTTGAAGGTGGGTTATATTTGCGGACGTTCAACAGCGAATGTGACCTCAGTTGTGATTTGATGTAATTTGAAGGTGGGTTATATTAGCTTGAAGAGCTGAAGCTCCAAGTTCGAGTTGTGATTTGATGTTATTTGAAGGTGGGTTATATTCTGCAATGTGTTCGCCGTAGCGGCTCGATTGGTTGTGATTTGATGTTATTTGAAGGTGGGTTATATTGAACGATGACCGGCACCTCTTCTCCGGTGGGTTGTGATTTGATGTTATTTGAAGGTGGGTTATATTCCTCCGCTGTACGAGGCGTATATCCCTATAGTTGTGATTTGATGTTATTTGAAGGTGGGTTATATTTGCAACTATCAACGAAGTGATGGTGAGTTTGTTGTGATTTGATGTTATTTGAAGGTGGGTTATATTCAATTAAGGAAAGTGGTTGTTATGAGTTGAGTTGTGATTTGATGTTATTTGAAGGTGGGTTATATTGTGTAATTTCCGCTTCTCCGCTGTCGTACAGTTGTGATTTGATGTTATTTGAAGGTGGGTTATATTTCTGAAGCCGAAACCCGTTCGGGCCGATCAGTTGTGATTTGATGTTATTTGAAGGTGGGTTATATTCGCGGTACTTGTGACATGTTACAATGTTATGTTGTGATTTGATGTTATTTGAAGGTGGGTTATATTTCTGAAGCCGAAACCCGTTCGGGCCGATCAGTTGTGATTTGATGTTATTTGAAGGTGGGTTATATTCGCGGTACTTGTGACATGTTACAATGTTATGTTGTGATTTGATGTAATTTGAAGGTGGGTTATATTCCGTGGTACGGCTACGAGATGCTGCGCAATGTTGTGATTTGATGTAATTTGAAGGTGGGTTATATTCGGCGGCAGCTCGCTATTGTTAAATTGCACGTTGTGATTTGATGTAATTTGAAGGTGGGTTATATTCTGGTCTACTTGCGTGAACAGGTCAATTTCCGTTGTGATTTGATGTAATTTGAAGGTGGGTTATATTTGGCACGGTTAGCTTGTCATACCAAAACGTGTTGTGATTTGATGTAATTTGAAGGTGGGTTATATTAATCCATTGCAGCAAATGCGGAAAAGCATGGTTGTGATTTGATGTAATTTGAAGGTGGGTTATATTCAAATATGAGGAAGTATGTTTACCCTTAGCGTTGTGATTTGATGTAATTTGAAGGTGGGTTATATTTGTGGCCGCCAGTTAAAAAATTTAGCGTATGTTGTGATTTGATGTAATTTGAAGGTGGGTTATATTGAACGGTAGTCTTTGGCTCGTTCACCTGGTGTTGTGATTTGATGTAATTTGAAGGTGGGTTATATTCGGGTTAAGCGTATCAGTATCATAGTAGATAGTTGTGATTTGATGTAATTTGAAGGTGGGTTATATTGGCCGCCAAACCAACGAAAGGTAAATACCAGTTGTGATTTGATGTAATTTGAAGGTGGGTTATATTGCGCCTTTTCTTCTTCTGCGGCTTGCCCGAGTTGTGATTTGATGTAATTTGAAGGTGGGTTATATTTCGTAGCCATATACTTCGCCGCGGATATACGTTGTGATTTGATGTAATTTGAAGGTGGGTTATATTGCGCCTTTTCTTCTTCTGCGGCTTGCCTGAGTTGTGATTTGATGTAATTTGAAGGTGGGTTATATTACCACACGGAATCCGGTTGGGTAATCTAAGGTTGTGATTTGATGTAATTTGAAGGTGGGTTATATTTTTTTCGGCCATGTGGCGGATGTGCGCTTCGTTGTGATTTGATGTAATTTGAAGGTGGGTTATATTGTCTTCATAATACTTATCATAGTCGAAATAGTTGTGATTTGATGTAATTTGAAGGTGGGTTATATTCTTCTTCTTCTTCTTCTGCGGCTTGCCCGAGTTGTGATTTGATGTAATTTGAAGGTGGGTTATATTGAAGGGCTGCCGCATTATGCGGCGGTCGTGAGTTGTGATTTGATGTAATTTGAAGGTGGGTTATATTGAAGTTGCGGCGCGCCTTGTTTGTTGTGAGGTTGTGATTTGATGTAATTTGAAGGTGGGTTATATTTATGGACGATTACGGTTACTACGTGGACGTGTTGTGATTTGATGTAATTTGAAGGTGGGTTATATTGATCAAGTTTCCGTTTCCGATATCCAAGACGTTGTGATTTGATGTAATTTGAAGGTGGGTTATATTATAGTCGAAATACATTTCGCATAGTCCGAAGTTGTGATTTGATGTAATTTGAAGGTGGGTTATATTATTGGGGTTGCAACTCCTTTAGTATGAGAAAAATCTTCGATATTTTTCAGAGTTTTTTTTAAAAAAGCTCCAATTGAAGAGGTGCGGGCGGCGGCGGAGTAGTTTTTCTACCGACAAAAGTCCGCGTGTCGCTGAATTGACGGTCGGTCACTTTCAAAACCGTGACAATACCTTCCGCCGGAACCATTGCTTCAACCCGGTTGATGTGCACCAGAGCATTCTCTCCGGTAGCACAGTGCCGGATGTAGACGGAAAACTGCATCATTTGAAATCCGTCCTTGATTAAATCATGACGAAATCCGGCAGCGGCTTTCCGTTGCGCCTTCGTATTGGTCGGTAAATCGAACATCACATAGATCCACATCGCCGCATACCTGCTGACAGCTTGATATTCCGCACTCATTTTTTCACAAATTCCGGATATTTTACAACCGTTTCCTCCCGCAGAAAACAACGAACCAGCGATGCGGAAGTACAGCTGATGCTGTTCAGAAGAGGACGCCTTTCCGTTCCCGATATGACATCCGCCGTTAAAAGCTGGAGCAGTTGTGCTTTTTGAACCTTTCCCAATTCCGGCACGGCAAAAAAATCACGGGAGGAGAAAACCATTTCGTCCACAAACGGACGGAACGGCTCCATGATGTCGTCCGCAAGCCCAAAAGGATTGTACTGATTCGAGTGGTGAATCCCCGCCACGCAAAGCAGCCCGGAACCCGTCAAGGCACGGGCCACTGCCGCCCGCAAAATGGCGTATCCGTAATTCAGCGCGGGATTCGGAGGAATCCCGTCCCGACAACGGGAAAATGCTTCCGGTTCGGCGAGCTGCTGAAAATAATATCGTGCAGCCACGGCTTCCGCATTGTCGGAGTCTCCCGCCTTAACCGATTCCGCCAGCACACGCAACCGTCGATCCGGCAAGCCCAGGCGCTTCAGGCATTCAGCCTGATTGGTGATCTTGGCCTTGACCGTCTGCCGCCAGAGACGGGCTTTCAGCGCCTCGGTGGCCCGCAGCTGCGCTTCCGTATGCCGTTGCGCCAGCGTGTTCCCGGAAAACGGCTGAAGCATTGCCGAGGGCATGTGCGCATGATCGCAGACGACAACGGCAATATTCTCTTTCGCCAGTGCATTGAGACATGCCGTTGTCACGGCAAGCTGCAGAGACTCCAGAATGATGAAACCAAGATCTTCCAGCGGAAATGTCCGCTTCTCCGAAGCATCGTTCGCATTTCGCGTTTCATAAGCCAGCAGGGAATGTTCGAGGAACAACCTGCCGGGAGATCCGAAAAACAGCGTCCGCTTCAGCATGACCATCTCCACTCTGAGGATTTTATTTCAGAAAACGTATTTCGCCGTCAATGGACATGACAAAATCAATTCCTTCGAAGATCAAATGATTCGAAAATTCTCCACTGGTGATTTTCAACAGCTTTGCCGGCTCCTGGAAAGAAATGGTTGACGCCTCTTCGACTCCCAGCGTTTTTTTCATTTCCTCCTGTACCTCGGATTTGGCCCTGGCCTCGCAATGATAACGAAGACTCAAGCGTTGAATATCCTTTTCTATCACAATAATTTTATACAACCGCTTATTGAGTTCCCGCCGAGATAGTTTTTTCAATTCGTCAGGCGTATTTTCATAGGCGAGCACCATGGTTCCCGGCGCAATGAAACCGAGGAATTCGCCCACCCCCGGCTGTTTTTCCGGAGGAACATAGTCTGGCCGCTTATGTGCGTTCGCCCAGTTCCAGAGCGATTGCAGACAATAGCAGAGTTTTCCCCGAGGCGCCCGGAAGAGCGCCGCTTTGAAATTGCCGCCTTTGGCCGTATCGGCATAAATGTAGTTTTTGTATTCCGCTTCGGATGCATAGGCGTGTCTCCGGATTTTCAACGGCTCTGCAGTCCGGACGAAACTCCGGACTTTGCGGATCGGCGGCCCTTGGAAGACGTCGTCCCCGGATCTCATGCGAAAACCACCCTCATCCATCGCTTCTTTGAAGCTTTTCCCTGAACTCATGCGGAGACGAAGCTGAGCGGATACGGCCTCCCGAATCGCAGGATCGACAATTGCGGCGAGAGCGGATTCAGCTTTGAAATTTTGAGAGTTCAACTCTTTGCGCAGGACGGATTTTTTTTCACCGGATTCCGGGTCTCTGATCCGTCCGAAATAACTTTCTTTATGCAGCTGCCCGCGGACTGTGTCGCCGCCGGCAGTTACCACCCGCCGGAGTCCGCCATCCGCCGTTTTGTACGGCGTGACAAGATGAACTTGTTTTTTAGCCTGCTTCGTTTCATTGTGCCGGATAAAATGGGTGACCAGAATCTCTTCTGATTTTTCAAATACATCTTCCGGGAACGAGCGCCACGGATAGGCGTCGGGCAAAGTACTGTTGTATCGGGCGTATGCCATCGCCTTTTCCTCGTCAGCCCGATGTGCCGCGCTGATCTTCTGGAAGAAATCCTCCGTCAAGGCCGCAATGCACATGGCATCGATGGCATGATGCCGGTGATCGCAGCGGTCTTTCTTTTCATAGATCCCCTGCACACCCCACGCTTTTCTTACCCATTCCGTCACGCGCCCGTTTCTGGAGTAGGTATTTCCATAAACGGATTTCAGCAGAAAAACCGCATGCCGGGCGATGATTCCGGTATCCACCAGTTGCCGTCTGGAAAATCCTTTCCGGCGCAACTCCTCATCCGTAATTTCAAAGGCGGCCAGTTTGGCGCACCAGTATTCGAATTCTCTTCTGCATTCGAGCATTTCGACCCGTTTTTGCGGATTGCCTCTGGCGGCAGAACGGAGCTTTTCCAGACGCGAACGCAGATTTTCCCGCTTTTCCTCCCAACCGGCAACTTTGATATTCTCCCGGATCGAGTTGTATTCCTTCCATTTTACGTCATAATTCGGACAAGCCGTCGGCAGACCGTTTTTCTTGGTGTAGCGGTTGTAATCCGTGAAACAGAGAGTCAGATTTTCCCTGCTGCTGTCCCCGCCCCGGGAACGCGGAACGGTGTGTTCAAGCTCAACAAGGTCGTTTTCGCTCATCAAGTCCACCAGCCCGATTGCTTTCCCGGTGTAAAGACAGTGTTTGTTCTGTTCCATCCAGAGGACATAGCGTAAAATCCGCTCTTCGGTCGCTTCAAATCCTTCTGCTTCGATCGCTTCCTTATACTGTTTGCGCAGATTTTCCTGTTTTTTCTGATCGTTCGCAACAGCCATACGCGTATTTTTGTCATTTACCGAACGGGCGAGTTCCACATGAATCTCGGTATCTGCATCAATTTTCCCCGTTTTGCGAAGATGATTGACCAGACGTCGGAGAACGTTAAGCGACCGGTACACCATCGGATTGTAGATCATTCCCAGATTCACTTCCGGAAGAATCCCGGATCGGGTGTGATCCTGATAGTCGGAACGGCTGTTGTAGCGGTACAGCAATTCAAAACGATCCGGTGTCACATGAAATTCATCCTCCAGATAGTGTTTGATCCGTTCCGTCAGGGAAAGAAATGCGGCCCGTTCGCCGGATTCCGACGCCGATTCCCGCTCCATACGCCAGTCGGCCTCCAACTGTTCCATATCCGCAATAATTTTCTCCCCGTTTTTCTGAAAAACGTCTTTCCCAAGTACATCCGGTAGTTTTGCCAGAAACACCGCTCGGGTCTGAATATGCCCTGCTTCAAGGAAAGGCAGAATCTTCCGGATCGCATAAAGACTGAAATTCGCATACCCTGTCGGAATTCGAATCTTGACAAATTTTTCCGCCTGATCTACAGTCAAACCGGCTCGTTCGATGGCAAAATTTTTCAGCATACCGTCGTCATCGAAAAATGTAAGAGCGTCTAACAGGGTCTGGTAATCCATGCTTTTCGGTTTGTTGTCGCGCCCGATGTATTCGTGGTGCCAGGCGAAAAGATCTTCAGTTCCCAGTATTTTCTGCAACTGGTTCGTGACGGGAGATGATGCGATCGATTTATCCGGGGGATAATTCCACTCTGACCATTCATTCTTCGGATATCCGGGGGATAATTTCCGAACCAGTTTTTCAAATTCAAAACTTGGCTTGCTGACCAGAAAAGCAGCCTGTGCTTTCTGCCGTTCCTGTTCATTCAGAGGAACGCCATTCTTTCTGATGCTGTTGATGAACGAAAGCATCCGATAGCGTTCAAACAGCGGATGGCCGATCAGACAGCGAACTCGTTTTTTCTCCAGAGAACAATGTCCTGCAAGATATTTCTGCGAACGCAGGGGGCGTTGCAGGAAAATGGCCTTTCTCATTTCAGAGACAAAGGGTTCCGGAAGATTCTGCACTTCGCATATTTTGTCAAATTCCGGCTCATAGTGCTCTTTTCTTCCGCAACGGTTGATTTTCCGGATTTTTTCAGACTTCTGGAACAGTTCATAGAAATACTGCCCCAAAGTGCACTGTTTTCTTTGCAGAATTTCAGTCAGGCGGTTGATCTCCTGCTTAAAACTGGTCAATTCTTTTTCGTTCGAACCGGAGGTCTCTTTGCGGGAACTCCTGAAGCCCCGCCGAATCGCCAGATGATAAAACGCCCGTCCCAATTCGAGTGGCGGCAACTTCCGTTCGGCGGCTTTAGCCCGGAAATAATAGGGATTGTCTTCTTTCGTGCTGCTGAGCCAGGCGATGAATTCTCGGTTTTCAATGGGAAATTTTCCATTCCGAATCCAATTTTGCAATTCAGGTATGGTCAATGGGCACATCTGATTTTCAATCAGTACCTTCAATGTATGATATTTTCTCAGACGGCGACGGTATTTCAAGCGACGTGCAGCCCGGAATTTCCGCCGCTCGGCAGCCGGGGAACATTCTGCCTCCCTCCCTTTTTCTTCAGGAATCCCCTGTTGGAATACGACCACTCCCGTGTCAACAAACACCTTTTGAAAAGGATCCAGAATTGCCCAGCCAAGAGAATTCGTTCCGACATCAAGTCCGAGGATACGACTCATGATTTTGTTCCTTTTCTCAAAAATGGAATTTGCAAAATTATTTTGTTGTGATAAGTTAATATCATCTTATCACAACAAGGCTATATGCCGAAGGTGATTACACCTGTGAGACCGGTTCGCCGGCCTCTTTTTTTGTACATGATTTTCAAAAAGCTTTTCTCAAGTTCTGCCGAATGCGGAGAGCAATTGATATACACGGCAGTCTTCATTTTATTTCCGTTCGGACGAATCGCCCCCTTAAATGGTCACAGAGAATGTGATCATTTGCCTGAAATAATGCGGTTGAGGGTCAACGCTGCCCCGGAATGATCTCAAGCCAGTAGCCGTCGGGATCGGAAATGAAGTAGATTCCCATTTCGGGATTTTCGTAGCAGATGCAGCCCATGGCTTTGTGTCTGGCATGGGCTGCCTCGTAGTCGTCCGTCTCGAAAGCGAGGTGAAATTCGTTGTCGCCGAGGTCGTAGGGACGGTCCATATCCCGCATCCAGGTCAATTCCAGCAGGTGATCGCCTTTGTCGCATTTCAGGTAGACGATGATGAAAGAGCCGTCCGGAGCGGAAATTCTCCTCGTTTCCTTCATATCCAGCGCTTCCGCATAGAACTTGAGGCTTTTGTCAAGATCGAGAACATTGAAATTATTGTGGATCATTCGGAATTTCATAGCAGGCACCCTCCAGAGGTTGTTTGCCGCAATATAGCTCCGGTCAGAAGAAAATTCAATCCCCAAAAGATACGGAAAACAGCGGAAAGTGAATCATTATAATTCCATCAACTTCTTCAATGAAGACAAAAAATCTGCCGGCGCCGCACGATCGCACAACGCCGGCAGAAGAAAACGAAATCCGCTTATTTCATCGCTTCCAACGCCGCCTGGAACTCCGGAAGTTTTCCGTAACGTTTTTCCAAAGCAGCTTTCGCAGCAGCGTCCGCCGCAGTGAGCCGGTCAAAGAAATAGGCGGTCATAAACGGCTTGTAATAAGTTTTCCAAAATGCATGATCCGCGGCTTCCCGCTCCGTTTCCGGCGTGAAGTTGCCGGTCATCATATCAAGATAAAATCCAGGCTTCTGAAGCTTCAATCGCCGTTCGAGACGCTGAATGAAAATGGTTCGGACCCGCGAATCGGAGAGATCGAACGGAACCTGCTTTCCCAGACCGTCCACCGCGGTAATGGAATCCGGCTTTACTCCGGTGATGGTCAAAAGATCGCGGTTCGGCATTTCAATCGAAAAGCTGTCGTTGTCCGGCGTAATTTTGCCGAGACGTTCGACAAAGGCGCGCAGATTCTTCAATTCATTCGGCAGGTCGCTGCCGAACGTGTTGAGCTGATTCAGAATCCGCATCTCCTCCGCACTCTCTCCCGGGACAAACGGGAACATGCGCAATTCAGAGAGATCGCGATTGAAACCGATCGTATTGCCGGTGCGGGCCGCGACCAGAAATGAATTCGCCACTTTTCCAAACAGCGGCCGCAGTTTCGGCATCACTTCAGCAAGACGTTTTGCCGCAACCGCTTTCGCTTCAGCATCCCGTTTGGCCTTCTCTTCGGCAAGACGCTTTCTTTCCGCTTCGGCCTGTTCTCTCTGCTGCCGCTCCCTTTCCAGCTTTTCCGCCAGCTCCCGTTCCGCCGCTTCCGCAGCAGCATGGCGTTTGCCGAGAGCCGTCGTAAATTCCGCATGCGCCGCCGCACGGGCCGGCGCCACGCGGGCAACTTCGTCCACTCGGTGAAACGCATTCAGGAAGGGACGCAGTGCGGTTTCTTCCTCCGGAGTCTGAAAATTCGGGAACTGCCGGAAGAAACGATCGGACTCTTCAAGAAATCCGACACGGTCATCCGGATTGCTCCTGATCCGTTCCATCAATTTGTCGATCGCCGCCAGATATTCGCGGCGCGTTTCGATTTTCGGCTTCGGCTGTTCCTCGGGTTTCTGACCTTCCGCCGGTTTCGGCGTTTTCGACAGGTCCGCCGGACCGGCCGTCTTGTCATCCGGTTTCCTCTGACCCGGATCGGACGGCAGATTCAGAGTCGGCAACTTATTCTCCTTACCCTGAATCATGGCCACCAGTTTGTCGCCATATGGCTGGATGGCAGACGGCAGTTTGTTCCCCGCCGCCAGAAAATAGAACGCTCCTCCCAGACAGCCCAGCGTAATCAGCAGCATAATCAGCGTGCCGATCGCCATCATAACCGTTTTTCCGATGTTGCGCTCTCCGTCTTCCTTTTCCTTCTTCTTTTT
>ERZ1034952.53-NODE-53-length-93041-cov-11.502721_pt1 | contig 93041 bp, 90 predicted proteins | sample MGYA00520625_ERZ1034952 | MGnify/ENA primary metagenome ERZ1034952 (study PRJEB33766, sample SAMN09781773) | gut metagenome | biome: gut microbiome | host: Homo sapiens | place: Madagascar | study: EMG produced TPA metagenomics assembly of the PRJNA485056 data set...
GCGACAAAGTATAACATGAAAAAGAGACATCGCCGCCTGCAAAACAGGCGGCGATATTTTCGTGTATGGAGGGGGAATTATTTCTGCGGACGCGTCTTGAGTTTTTCTCCGTTCGGGCCTTCGTAAAGGCGGCCGATGCCAGTGAAAATGAACAGGAGAACGGTGGCCAGCATGGTCCAAGCATAGAACGTGGAGTAAACGAAGGAGGCTGGGTTGAGGTCCGGAATGAAGGAGTACTCGCCGATAACGCCGTTTACGGCGCTAATTGCCACGAAGATGAACGCGCTGGTGGCAGGGATGATGACCGGGATGGTAAAAGTGCTGGAACTGAGAATGTTGGCGCGGCGGTACGGGTGCAGATCGTGCGTTTCACCGATGCGCTGCGCAACGGGCGCGAACATCAGAACGGCCGGCGCGGCGGCGGAGCCCATGCAGATACCGGAAACGATGCCGCCAAGGCAGATGACGAGCTCCGTGCCCCATTCGGTCGAGGTGATCTTGCTCTTCTGTAGTGCCTCGACCAGCTTATCCAGAGCGCCACTGGCGTTGAGAATGCCCATAATACCGGACATGCCGTAAAGGAAGATGACCGTACCGACCATGTTGTTGATGCCCTCGATCAGGAAACCGCTCAGCGCACCGTCGGAGTAACAGACGATATCTTTAAAGCCGAAAAGGCCGAGCGGGAGAGCAACGACGCAGCCGGAAAGGAGACCCCAGGTGACGGCGATAAAAATACTGCCGGTCTTGAACGCAATGATCAGAAGGACGGCGACGGGGATCAGCATGGCCAGACCGGTCGGGTTAGAGTACTGGCTGATAAGATCGACGGTCTCCGTCGTGGAAATAGCGCCCTTGCCGCCAAAGATGAGGAAAAGAACAAAGGCAATAGGAGCAGCGACGGCAACATATTTCAGCCGCGACGCCACAACACCGGCAATGTCGGCATTTTTGCCGTTTTTAAAGCTCTGCGAGCCGGCGGAGGCAATCGTAGTATCGGAGATGGGAGCAATGTTGTCGCCGAGGATCGCGCCGGAGAGAATTGCGCCGGCGAGAAAAACCGGCGAAGCGCCGAGCAGAATGCCAGAGGGATAGAGAATGGGGAAGCAGGTGAAGATCGTGCCGAAGGAGGTACCGGTCGCGGAGGCAATGAGTGCGGCGATCAGGAACGTGAAGGCGCAGAACAGGGAGCCGTGCAGACCAAGCTTCATGCCGAGCCAGACAAAGCCGTCGGCAACGCCGGATTTTGCCATCATCTTCGCAAAGATACCGACAACGATGAAGATGAGTGCCAGCGTGTTGATTAGCGGCTGACTCATTCCGCCAACAACGGCGTCCCAGTATTTGCTCCAGTTTTTAGAGAGAAGGCTGCCGATGATGAGAGCTACGAACGCGCCGAGCGCCAGCGCAATCATTTCATAATACTGGAGAATAACAAAAAAGACGATGCAAGAGGCAATAAACAGAATAAAAGGGAGAACTGCGCTGAAGATCCCACCGTGGAATTCCAGCTTTTCGTTTTCTTTCACTATGTTTCTCTTCCTTTCTTTTTAATCCGAAGTATTAGATCACAAAGCCCCACTTCAGTGGGTCGGTTGGGTCAATAAGATAGGTTGCAATGCCGGAAATGTAGGCGCTGCCGGTGATGACCGGAATAATCGCCGGGTAATCGCCGACCATGGCCTCTTCCTTGACGAGGCCTTTGAAGATCGCGCCGGTGAAGTTGCCGTTGACAAATGTTTCGCCCAGCTTGAGCTTTCCGGTGGAGTACATGTAGGCGAGCTTCGCACTGGTTCCGGTGCCGCAGGGAGAGCGGTCGACCTGACCCTCTTCGCTGATGACAACGTTGCATTGATCCGCTTCGAGTGTTTTGGGAGGGCCGTAGAACTCAATGTTGGCAACGCCGGAGATATTCAGCTCCGGATGGCGAACATCCATCGTTTCGTTGATCTTTTTCAGGATCTTCATGCCCAGCGTGCGCAGCCCGGCGACGGCCTTGTCACGGATTTCCAGACCGAGCGCTGTGACGTCTACCAGTGCGAAGAAAGCGCCGGAATACGCAACGGCGAACGGAACGACCATGCCGTCGTCCATCGTCACGGAGCAGTCCTTCGCATAAAGAAACGACGGGATGTTTTCAAAGGAAACCTCGTAGGCGCGGCCGTTTTTTATGTAAACATCGGCGTGGACAAGGCCCGCGGGCGCATCGAGCACAACATGGGTCACTGGCTCCTGAACGGGGATGAGACCGGCATTTACGGCAACGGTGGCCGTGCCGATGGTTGCGTGGCCGCACATGTTGATCCAGCGGTTCGTATCCATGTAGATAACGCCGAGATCGGCTTCGTCATGGATCGGCGGAAGAAGGAGGGCGCCGACCATGTCGTTGTGACCGCGGGGTTCTGCCATGAGTGCCTGACGGAAATGGTCATAGTTTTTCTCGTAAAACTCCTTGCGCGCGATCATGGTGTCGCCTTCCGGCTCAGGGAAGCCCGAGAGCACCACGCGCGTCGGCTCACCGACGGTATGGGATTCGACCGTGACAAAGCTATTGGTGTAATCGCTGAGCCGGATCTTATCAGTATTGAACATCCTTCAACCTCCCTCTCACAGCTTTCCCGCCGCAATATCGTTCAGACAGGCTTCCAGACGGTTGAGACCTTCTTCCAAAACTTCGTGGCTTGTCGAAAGGCAGATGCGGATGTGGCCCTCGGAGCCGGGGCCGAAGAAGCGCGCGCCGCCAGGGACAAGCGCCACACGGTACTTTTCCTTGAGTACGTCGATCAGCTCGACCGGATCCCAGCCGGTGCCGGTGATGTCGGGGAAGAGCACGAACGTTGCCTGCGGCTTGTGGCACTTGATGCCGGGCATCTTTTCGATGCGCGCGAGAGCATAATCGCGGTTCTCGGCAATCTGTGCGCGGAACGCATCCACACGCGGGAAGCCGTACTTCAGCGCAGCCTCACCGGCGATCTGAGAGAGCGCGTCAATGCCGCCGATCGTCGTGTCGACCAGAGAGGCCTTGACAACGCGGTCGTACATCTCCTGGTTCATCGTGTACACGCAGCCGATGCGCAGTCCCGCGAGACCGAATGTCTTGGAGAAGCCGTAAACCGTCAGCGTGCGCGCGTTGCGTTCGGCACCAAAGTGGAGAAGGCTGGTGAACTCGCACTCGGGGTAGATCATGTCGGACCAGATCTCATCGTTCATGATGTAAAAGCCGTACTTCTCGGAGAGACGCAGCAGATAGTCGAGATCTTCCTTCTTATAGAGCATGCCCATCGGGTTGTGGGGGTTGCAGAAGCCGAGCATTTTCGTCTTCGGCGTGATATAATCCTCAAGACCTTCAAGACTCACGCAGTCGCTCTGCAGGTTCGTCGGGAAGAGGATGACCTTTGCACCGGCGGACTCCATGCTCGTGCGGAAGAGGAAGTCCACAGGGTCAAACACGATAACTTCGTCGCCCGGCTGAAGGACCGCGTCGGCGATGACTTTCATGCCGCGGGCGGCGCTGTCGATCGGGAGAACAAAGTCGGGGTTGACATCTTCGTTCTTGCGCTCCTTCATGGCCTTGGCGATGGCCTGCTTGAAGCTCGGAAAGCCGCGGTGCGGGGTGTAGGTGAAGTAACCTTCTTTAATATAGTCCTGAAGCGCCTGAATGACCTCGGGCGCGCAGGGAAAGTCGTGGTCGGCAGCAGTGAGAGGGATGACATCCGCATCCTGCTCAGCCCAACGCATGTTGTATGCACGCTGGCGGAGAACATCGAATTTGATGTTTTCGTTCGTAAAGCCTTTCATTCGTTTTACCTCTTTATTAATGAAATTAAATCAGAGCTCCGCGATGGCTTCGATTTCGCAGAGAACACCCTTCGGCAGCGCCTTGGCGGCAACGCAGGAGCGGGCCGGGCAGCTGACAAAGTACTTGGCATAAATCTCGTTGAACTTGGCAAAATCAGCCATATCCGCGAGGAAGCAGGTGGTCTTGACGACTTTTGTCATGTCGCTTCCGGCAGCAGCGAGAATGGCGGCGACGTTCTTGCAGCTCTGCTCGGCCTGAGTGTCGATGGTGTCACCGGCAGGAGCGCCGGTCGCAGGATCGACGGGAATCTGGCCGGAGGCAAATACAAGGCCGTTCGTGACGATCGCCTGAGAATACGGACCGATCGCGGCGGGGGCGGTTTCGGTGGAAATTACTTTCATGACAACATTCCTCCTTAAGAATAATGTTTTCGGAAATTGGCAGCGGAACTGCCGTGCTTACGATGCCATTATAAGCGCGTTAAAAATGTTTAGTCAATATAAAAACGTTCATTCAACGCGCTTTCGGATGAGTGAACAATTTTTCATTGACGTTATTGTTGACTATCGATATTGACACGGCGCGGGGCATGAATTAAAATAATTAGTTGTGTATAAAATGGGGAATCTGGTGTGACTATGGAACAGAAAAACAGTAAAAAAACCATGTCCTTCACGCGTATGGACCGCATGGTGCTGGAATCTTATAAGACACTGTGCGAGGGCCTTGCCAACTATCTGGGGGACGGGTACGAGATCGTTCTGCACAGTCTGGAAAACTACGATAATTCCGTTATCAAGATCATCAACGGCTACTATACTGGCCGCAAGGAAGGCGCGCCGATCACCGATCTTGCGCTGCATATGCTGGAGGATATCCGCCACAACAACGGCAAGGACTTTATCGCCTATTATTCTAAAAACAAAAAGGGCGAGCCCATGCATTCCACGACGATCGCCATCCGCAGCGAGAACGCGAAGATCGTCGGGCTGCTGTGCATCAACTTTTATCTGAATACGCCGCTTGCCTCCGTTATAAGCACGCTGATGAAGACGGATGGTGGCGCAAGCGTCGGCCGGGAAGAAAACTTTGCTGACAGCCCGTCACAGCTCGTCGGCGATACGATTGCGGAGACAAAGCGCGTCGTAATGGCGGACGCCGATATCGCCGTGCACGACAAGAACAAGGAGATCATCGCGCGGCTCTACAGTAAGGGTTTTTTCAAACTGAAAAACAGCGTTGTAGAATGTGCCGAGGCGCTGGGCATCAGCAAGAATACCGTCTATCTCCATATCCGCAGCTGCAAAAATTCCTGAAGGGCTGCATGATATATAAAGACATAAAGAGACCGCCGCGCACGGAGCGGCGGTCTCTTTTATCGTGGGAGCACTCTATCTGCCGTGCTGTACCGTGCGGCGGATGGAGTGCTCTCGCTGTCAATGAAAAAAATCAGGTTTTATATAGAGAACTGTAAAGAAAAAATATGTATTAATTGCAAAATGCGAAATATGGTGGTATTCTTTTGTTGAACCTAAGCATCCCGGCGGGATAGCAAAAGGCCCCGCCGACGGCGGGGCCTTTTGCTTTCACACACTGTGAATCCGCAACTAAATGCGGTAAGGGCGCAGAACGCTTATTTGAACTTGTAGTGTAATCCCAAGTGGTAGTAGGGATCATCTATATTTTTAGCATAATTTTTGAATTTGTCAATAGAGGAGAGCCAAAAATGGAAGAGAAAAAAACGATCCGGCCGCATTCTCCGTATTATATCGGCCTTGACGTAGGCACAAATTCCGTCGGCTGGGCGGTGACCGATCCGGAATACAACGTTCTGCGCTTCAAGGGAAACTCCATGTGGGGCGCGAGATTGTTTGAGGAGGCAAAACCGGCGGCGGACCGGCGCGCGGCGCGCATTGCCCGCCGGCGTCTGGAGCGGAGAAAACAGAGACTTTTGTATCTGGAAGAATTCTTCTCCGCAGAGATCGGGAAGTCTGACCCGCTCTTTTTCCGACGGCTGCATGAAAGCGCGCTCTTTCCGGACGATAAGACGGCCGGAACAGGGAAATACACGCTTTTCAATGACCCGGATTTTACGGATCGGGATTATCTGCGCCGGTACCCCACGGTGTACCACCTGCGCAGCGAACTGGTGCATTCCTCCGAGCCGCACGACCCGCGGCTCGTATTTCTGGCGCTGCACCATATCATCAAGCACCGCGGGCATTTCCTTTATGAGACATCGGAGAACGGCGACGAATGCCCGACGGTAGACGCTGCGATGCAGGAGCTGACAGAGTATCTCTCGGCAGAAATGAATGTGGAGCTGGGATTGGAGCCGGAGTACTTCACGATCCTTACCGACCGCAATATGCGCATATCCCAGAAGAAGGCGGCGCTGCGCGCCGCTCTGGGGAGGTCGGTGCAGACGGAGGAGAGCGGCGTGGATATTCAGGCCCTGTCCGATCTGCTTGCGGGGGCCAAAGTCAAGCTGGCTGCGCTCTATGATGATGAGTCGCTCAAAAATGCCGAACCGGCGAGCGTCGCGCTGAGCGATGATCTGGACGCCGTGTTTGACGCTCTCTCGTCGGCGTTGGGCGAGCGGGTGGAGCTGCTGCTTGCGGCAAAAAAAGTGTTTGATGCGGCGCGGCTGTCGGAAATGCGCGGCGGCGAAGCGTATCTCTGCGATGCAAAGGTCCGTCAGTATGAGAAAAACCATGACGACCTTCGTGCGCTGAAAGACTATGTGAGAGAAGCGGCGCCGGACAAATACCGGAGCATATTCTATAAAAACGCGAAGTTCCCGAATAACTATGCCGCCTACAGCCGCTACCGTTCGGAGAGCGGGGATAAGACCTGCAAGCAGGAAGACTTTTGCGCGTTCCTCAAGTCTGTGCTGCCGAAGCCGGCGGCGGAGCATCCGTTCGCGCCGCAGTATGCGCAGATCGAAGAGAAGACGTTTCTTCCGCGGCTGACCGGCAGCGAAAACGGCATCATCCCGTATCAGCTCCACCGGCAGGAGCTGCGGAAAATTCTGGATAACGCATCGGCGTATCTGCCGTTCCTGCTCGAAGAGGACGAGGACGGCATCTCCGTGCGCGAGAAGATCGAAGCGGTGTTTTCCTTCCGTGTGCCGTATTATGTCGGGCCGCTGAAAGGCCGTTGGGCAGAGCGGACTGAGGAAGCAAAGAGAACCGGCGAGAAAGCCTACCCTTGGAATTTTGAAAAAGTTGTGGATCTCGACGCGAGCGCGGCGGCCTTTCTGAAAGACCTGATCGGAAAATGCACCTACACCGGCGCGCCGGTGCTGCCGAAGGACTCTCTGCTGTACAGCGAATTTATGCTTCTCAACGAGCTGAACCCGCTGCGTCTCAACGGAAACGAGCTCCCGGTCAGCGTAAAGCAGCAGTTGATCGAAGACCTGTTCAAAAAAGAAAACCGCCGTGTGACGAAAAAACGCATTCTGGACTATCTGGTCATGCACGGCTATGCCGCAAAAACCGATGAGATCAGCGGCATTGACGATCCGGTGAAGACCAGACTGCGTTCGTACCACGATTTTGCGCCGCTCATCCCCGTGCTCGGCGAGGAAGCGGTGGAAAAGATCATCGAAGGAACGCTGGTATACAGCGACGACAAGCGTATGCTGCGCCGCTGGCTGAAAAAGAATTTCCCTGCGCTGAACGAGGACGATGTGCGGAAGATCTGCCGTCTGAAATATGCCGACTGGGGACGCCTTTCCAAAGAGTTTCTGACGGAACTCTATTCCGGCGCGGATGAGCAGGGCGAGGCGCAGAACATTCTGTATTTTCTGCGAAACACCAATCTCAATCTCATGCAGCTGCTCAACGATCCGGAACATGCCAATCTTCCGGCCGCGGCGGAAGAGCGGCGGCGCGCCCGTTTCGGAAACGACAGTCTCCGCTCACAGCTGGACGAAATGTACATTTCTCCCGCCGTGCGCCGCGGCATATGGCAGACGCTGAAGATCGCCGAAGAAATCGCCCATATCCGCGGCGGCGCGCCGGCGAAGATCTTTGTCGAGGTGGCGCGCGGCGAGGATAAGGAGAAGAAGGGAACGCGAACCAAATCCAGAAAAGAACAGCTTCTGGAGCTCTATAAGTCCTGCGAGCGGGACAGCGGCGAGCTGTACGAAAAGCTTGCGGCGACGGAGGAGAGCGCGCTGCGGAGAGACAAGCTCTTCCTGTACTATACACAGTTCGGAAAATGCATGTATTCCGGCGAGCCCATCGATCTGGAAACGGCTCTGCGCGATGATACAACGTATGATATCGACCATATTTTCCCGCGCTCCCGCATCAAGGACGACAGCATTGAGAACCGCGTGCTCGTAAAGAGCGTTCTCAACCGCGAAAAAACGAACACCTATCCGATCTCGCAGGATATCCGCAGCCGGATGCTGCCGTTCTGGTCGATGCTGCACGATAAGAAAATGATCGGCGATAAAAAGTACGACCGCCTGAAACGAAACACGGAGCTGACGGATGACGAGCTGGCGGCCTTCGTACAGCGCCAGCTTACCGAAACGCAGCAGTCCACCAAGGCGCTCGCGCAGCTTCTGCAGGAGATCTATCCGGAAGCGGAGATCGTATACTCCAAAGCGGGCAACGTTTCCGAGTTCCGGCAGGAGTTCGGCCTTCTCAAGTGCCGCGAGGTGAACGATCTGCACCATGCCAAGGACGCCTACCTGAACATCGTAGTCGGCAACGTGTACAAGACAAAGTTCACCGACCGGTTTTTCCTGAACATCCGGAAGGAAAACTACAGTCTCAAAAAGGTCTTTGACTGGGATACGCCGGGCGCGTGGAAAGCGGACGGAACGAGCATCGCCACGGTGAAGAAGTACATGGCAAAGAATAACCCCATCATCACCCGCATGCCGCGAGAGGAGAAGGGACAGCTCTTCAACCTGAACATCATGCCTGCCGGACTGGGCCAACTTCCGATCAAAGCCGGAAAACCCATTGAGAAATACGGCGGGTACAACAAGCTGACCGGCTCGTATTACTGTGTCGTGGAGCATACGGAAAAGAAGAAACGTGTTCGTTCCATCGAAACGGTACTGCTTTACGCACGGGGACTGTATGAGAGCGATCCGGTAAAATACTGCCGTGAGATACTTGGCCTTGTTGACCCAGTCGTTGTTGCACCGAAGATCCGTATAGATGCGCTTTTGGAGTTGGATGGTTTCCGGCTTTATCCGTCCGGAAGAACCGGGGATATGATTGTTTACAAGCATGGGTATCCGCTTGCCATTGACGCCGAAAGAGAACGCTACGTCCGCAATCTGACAAAATACATAGAGCGCTGCGCAAAGATCGAGTATCCGGCAACAGCTTTTGACGGGATCAGTGCGGAAGAGAATGTGGCGCTGTACAACTGGTTTGTCGAAAGACTGGAAAGCAGCGTATACGGAAAACTTATGCCGGCTCTTCTTGCCAACCTGAAGTCGAGCGCTGAGGCGTTTGTAAAGATGGGTGTTCTCTCTCAGGCCAAAACACTGATGGAAATATTGAAAGCATTCAAGTGCGATGCGCAGAACCCCAATCTGAAAGAGCTTTGCAGTAAGGGGCTTGTTGGGAGAATTCAGAAAAAGGCGGCGCTGCAAGGCTTCGAATCGGCCTATCTTATCAACCAGTCGCCGACCGGACTGTACGAGTATCGTACCGACCTTCTGCACTGAAAAACCATGAGCTGGCGGGTCGTAACGGTGTCCAGCCTGTCCAAGCTGGATTACAAAATGGACTATCTCGTCGTGCGCAATACCGACGGCGTAAAGCGCATTCACCTGAGCGAAATATCCGTTTTGATGATTGAATCCACAGCGGTCTCGCTGACGGCTTATCTGCTGTGCGAGCTGAATAAGCGGAAGATCGACATCATTTTCTGCGATGAGCGCCGCCTGCCTTACGGAATGCTTCTGCCGCTTTACGGCAGCCATAATGCCAGCTTGAAGCTCCGTGAACAGATCCAGTGGAAAGACCCGGTCAAGGCGGCGTTGTGGGCGGAGATTGTCCGGGAGAAGATCGTCGGCCAGATCGCCGTGCTGGAATCGGAAGACTGCACGGAGGCGGCGTCGCTTCTGTGCGGTTATCTGGAGGAAGTGCAGCCGGGAGACGCGACGAACCGCGAGGGTCACGCCGCGAAGGTCTATTTCAATGCGCTTTTCGGAAAGGCATTTTCCAGAGAGCAGGAAAATGCGTGGAACGCCGCGCTTGATTACGGCTACAGCATCGTGCTTTCCGCCGTAGCGCGGGAGATCACGGCCTGCGGCTATTCCACGCAGCTCGGCGTGTTCCACGATAATATGTTCAATAAGCTGAATCTGGCGTGCGATCTTGTGGAGCCGTTCCGACCGCTGGTCGATCATGCCGTGCGGCAGATGGCGCCCGAAAAGCTGGAGCATGACGAGAAAATGCAGCTGGTTCAGATATTGAACCGCCAGATCCTGATCGACGGCAGCCGCCAGTATATGCTCAACGCGATCCGCATATTTGTAAAAAGCGCTATGGACGCAATGCGGGAGGAAAACATCTCTTCCGTTCGGTGGCCGGTGTATGAGCTACAGATTTATGCGAATGATGATCTTCTTTGACCTTCCTACCGATACGATCAAGGATCGGCGGGAGTATGCCCGCTTTCGCAAATATCTCATAAAAAACGGCTTCGTCATGATGCAGGAGTCGGTATACTGCAAGCTGATATTGAACCAGAGCGCAGTGTGCCCGGCAGCGGACGGCATACGCAAAAACCGTCCGCCGAAGGGCCTTGTGCAGATGCTTTGCGTCACGGAAAAGCAGTATGCCGGTATGGAATACATTGTGGGCGTCGGCGAGAGCGACGTGCTCACAACGGACGAAAGGTTTGTGGAACTATGATGCTGGCGCACCCGCTCTTGCAAAGCCCGATCGAGTTCAAGGAAAACCGTGTGCCGGTTCTTATTGTGGAAAACGGACAGCTGTTTCGCCGGCTCATCGGCGATCTTCTGGCACAGGAAAACGGCGAGCCGGGAGAGTTTGCGCTTTCCGAAAACGCCGGTTTGATAGAGATCGGGAAAAACGTGCAGATGACGCTGAATCCCCTTTTTCCGGAACTGGACGGACGGCGAATTGTGACAAAAATTCAGCAGATGGCGGTGACAGCGGCGGAGGATCAGCCGGCGAAAACTGCGGAATGCCTTGCCGCATTGAATGACTACGGCGCGGCGCTTACCGCAGCCATTCCGTTCAATGTCACGTTTTCCGAAATGGAGAGCGCCGACGATGTGGTAAAAGCGCTCGCCTTCCGCGTGGATACCGAAGAAATGTCTGTCCCGGAACAGCTGCTGGAAATGATGCGGCTGCACCGAGAGTGCTTTCGGAGACGGCTTTTTGTGTTCGTGAATCTCAAGTCGTTCTTTTCCGAGGATGAAATAACGCTATTTTATCAATCGGTGTTTTATGAAAAACTGTCCGTTCTCCTGTTGGAGAGCGGACAGAAAGAGCCTGTCAGACCCTGTGAGGAGGTGCGAATCATCGATAAAGACCTTTGCGAATTTTGATTCATGTGCTATAATCGTTTTGCTGCCGCCGGATACTCTGTTGTAGTGTCGGAGTGCTGCTCCAAACCGTAGGAAAACGGCGGGTTTTCCCATTTTTCAGAACGAAATACCTGCCGTTTTGAAATTTGAGGTTTGAGAGTAGTGTAATCCCAAGTGGTAGTAAAACAACGGCGGCGTACAAGCGCTTTTCCGCGCAGTTTGAGAGTAGTGTAATCCCAAGTGGTAGTAAAACTCTCGCCGTCCTCGGTGAAGATCACGGTCTGTTTGAGAGTAGTGTAATCCCAAGTGGTAGTAAAACCCAGATGCTGTCGCTGATTTTCTTGAGGTCGTTTGAGAGTAGTGTAATCCCAAGTGGTAGTAAAACGCAGCTGCACATAGTCGATAAAAATCACGTGTTTGAGAGTAGTGTAATCCCAAGTGGTAGTAAAACCAAGAAGCCACTCAAAAAACATTTTATACTGTTTGAGAGTAGTGTAATCCCAAGTGGTAGTAAAACTCTTTCAGGATCGCCAAACATATATGGATGGTTTGAGAGTAGTGTAATCCCAAGTGGTAGTAAAACTTTTCTGATTCTGGAAAGCTCGCCGCAGTTGTTTGAGAGTAGTGTAATCCCAAGTGGTAGTAAAACCGTTGAACGCACCAAAATCAAGATCGCCGAGTTTGAGAGTAGTGTAATCCCAAGTGGTAGTAAAACTCTGACCGGGAGTTCGCCGTGTTCGACCCCGTTTGAGAGTAGTGTAATCCCAAGTGGTAGTAAAACAATATTTCCTTGACAAATCACCAATTTGGTGTTTGAGAGTAGTGTAATCCCAAGTGGTAGTAAAACTATGGCTGCCCCGACTACGCAAGCAAAGCCGTTTGAGAGTAGTGTAATCCCAAGTGGTAGTAAAACAATCGGTTAGCAGCTCGCAGCACAAGCTCTGTTTGAGAGTAGTGTAATCCCAAGTGGTAGTAAAACAATTCAGCGAAACGACAGCGGAAAAGCGACGTTTGAGAGTAGTGTAATCCCAAGTGGTAGTAAAACCTTGCCGGTCGCTCGTCCTCCCACCACCATGTTTGAGAGTAGTGTAATCCCAAGTGGTAGTAAAACTGTGCGATTGTGTCAGCCGGGCTATGATCGGTTTGAGAGTAGTGTAATCCCAAGTGGTAGTAAAACTGCCGCCGCGAAACGCTTCTCGCAGCAACAGTTTGAGAGTAGTGTAATCCCAAGTGGTAGTAAAACCGGCAGACTGGACACAAGGAACTCGGAGAGGTTTGAGAGTAGTGTAATCCCAAGTGGTAGTAAAACAGAACGTGTTAGCATAGCGGCCTCGCGGATGTTTGAGAGTAGTGTAATCCCAAGTGGTAGTAAAACATTCATTGCGCGGGGCATAGCGCCCATTGTGTTTGAGAGTAGTGTAATCCCAAGTGGTAGTAAAACAAGAAAAGTGTCTGGTCGCAACGTTTGATAGTTTGAGAGTAGTGTAATCCCAAGTGGTAGTAAAACTATGAGTTCGTGGCGCAGGCTGAAAAGCTCGTTTGAGAGTAGTGTAATCCCAAGTGGTAGTAAAACGGATTTTCGTGCCGAACCACGACAGCGACGGTTTGAGAGTAGTGTAATCCCAAGTGGTAGTAAAACTTATGCGCTTTCGATAACTTCGCGCCGAGCGTTTGAGAGTAGTGTAATCCCAAGTGGTAGTAAAACCGAGGCTCTTTCGCCATCCTTTTTCGATGAGTTTGAGAGTAGTGTAATCCCAAGTGGTAGTAAAACCCATCGCCGCCGGCATTGCCGGCTTAATCAGTTTGAGAGTAGTGTAATCCCAAGTGGTAGTAAAACCCTCGTCCAGCTGCCGGATGCCCCACTTGAGTTTGAGAGTAGTGTAATCCCAAGTGGTAGTAAAACGGATTTTCGTCCCGAACCATGAGCGAGATGGTTTGAGAGTAGTGTAATCCCAAGTGGTAGTAAAACCCACAAAAATAAAAATGTCAAGCGCTGTTTGTTTGAGAGTAGTGTAATCCCAAGTGGTAGTAAAACAGCTGCTTGATTCTCAGAAGGAGGTTAATGGTTTGAGAGTAGTGTAATCCCAAGTGGTAGTAAAACGCGAAATGCTTTCTTTCTATCTACTTCTTAGTTTGAGAGTAGTGTAATCCCAAGTGGTAGTAAAACAATTGACGATCTCGTTGGAGGCGTCGCGGAGTTTGAGAGTAGTGTAATCCCAAGTGGTAGTAAAACTCGGGACAATCGTATCTTAGCACTTCTCTAGTTTGAGAGTAGTGTAATCCCAAGTGGTAGTAAAACCTGCCAGACAGAGCCGGGAAGAGAACGCCAGTTTGAGAGTAGTGTAATCCCAAGTGGTAGTAAAACAGTGTAGCTTAGCGTTTTGGCGAATATTCCGTTTGAGAGTAGTGTAATCCCAAGTGGCAGTAAAACCGACGCCATAAAGGACGAGTTCGGGTGGGAGTTTGAGAGTAGTGTAATCCCAAGTGGTAGTAGTGTAGACTTGGCACCGGGATTGTCGTTGCGTTTGAGCGTAGTGTAGTCGGAAAAGACACTTCCGAAAGCCGTGCGGGACGGATGCCGTTCGTTCCGCGCGTTCTCCTTTTTACAATCATTTTACGAAACTGCGGTAACGGATTTTACCGTGCGGCGGTATGCTTACGTCGTACCGAAGGGTTAATAATTTGAAAAAAGGAGAATCTATTATGAAAGCAAAGAGAATTTTCACGCTGGCTATGGCCGCTGTACTGACGCTCGCGCTGCTCGCGGGCTGCGGCGCTGCTGCCCCGGCTGCCGATCCCACCGCCGCCCCTGCTACGGACGCTCCGGCGACCGAGGCTCCCGCTTCCGAAGCGCCCGCCGCTCTTTCCGGCAGCGTTTCCACGAACGGCTCCACCTCGATGGAGAAGGTCGTCAACATCCTCGCCGAGCAGTTTATGAACGACAACCCCGGCGTCAGCGTTACCTATGACCCCACCGGCTCCGGCACGGGCATTGAGTCCGCCCGCACCGGCAGCTGCGATATCGGCCTTGCCTCCCGCGTGCTCAAGACGAGCGAGACCGGTCTCACCGGCACGGTCGTCGCGCTCGACGGCATCGCGATCATCGTCAACAAGGACTGCCCCGTGGACGATCTGACCATTGAACAAATTGCCGCCATTTTCAAGGGCGAGATCAAGAACTGGAACGAGCTCGGCGGCGAAGACCTTGCGATCTCCTGCGTCGGCCGTGAGTCCGGCAGCGGCACGCGCGACGGCTTTGAGTCCGTCACCGGCACGAGCGATGCGTGCGTCCTCGCGCAGGAGCTGACCTCCACCGGCGCTGTGATCTCCGCTGTGGCGGCGAACCCCAACGCCATCGGCTATGCCTCTCTCTCCGCGGTCGAAGGACAGGACGGCATCAAGGCGCTGAAGGTAAACGGCGTTGACTGCTCTGAGGAGACCGTTCTGGACGGTACCTACGCCGTGCAGCGTCCCTTCGTTCTGGTGACCCGCGAGGGCGAGACGCTCTCCCCGGCGGCACAGGCGTTCTTTGATTACGCCACCAGCACCGCGGCGAACGACCTCATCCGTCAGGCCGGCGCCGTCCCCGTGGCGAAGTAAAAAAATCGCATAGCCAAGTCTCCCTGCCAATGCGGGGAGACTAGCCTGACGAGAAAGCCTCGCAGAGTTTGCGCCCGCAGGCGCAAATAGAGTGTTAATCATTTTCTCCGGCGACATGTGCGTCGGAGAAAATACATTTCGGCTCGCATACGTGCGAGTTGTGCGCCTTCGGCGCACAGCGAGTGCGCTGCGGCGAGCCGCAGCCCCTTCAAACGAGAGCCCAACGCAGTGGGTCTCGTTTGAGAGCGTGTCAAAAATACTTTTTTGACACGCTCAAGCTCCCCGCCTATGCGGGGAGTCTTTTGGCTTTTCAAAAAACGAAAGGAAACGGTATGAACAAACGGGTCTTAACGGTGCAGGACATCTCCTGTGTGGGCCAGTGCTCTCTCACGGTGGCGCTGCCGGTTTTGTCGGCGTGCGGCGTGGAAGCGGCGGTGCTGCCCTCGGCAGTACTCTCCACGCACACCGGCGGAGGCTTCGCGGGCTATACGTTCCGCGACCTGACGGCGGACATGCCCGCCATTGCGCAGCATTGGCAGAAAGAGGGGTTCCGCTTCGACGCGGTGTACACCGGATATCTCGGCAGCGGCGAGCAGATCGCCCATGTCCGGCACATCATGGACACGCTGCTCGTGCCGGGCGGCGCGCGCATCGTTGATCCCGCCATGGCCGATAACGGGAAGCTCTATGCGGGGTTTGATGCCGCCTTCGTGGAGAAAATGAAGACGCTGGCGTTCTCTGCGGACATCCTTCTTCCGAATATCACGGAGGCGGCGCTGCTCACCGGCATGGAGTACCGCAAAGAATATGACGAGGCGTATATTGAAGAGCTCACCGCCGCGCTGCATGAAAAGGGCGTCGGCACGGTCGTGCTCACCGGCGTGAGCTACGAGCCGGAGACAACCGGCGTCGTGGTGAGCAGCCGGAAGTTTCGCGGCTACTACCGGCATGCGCGCCTTGCGCGGACTTGCCACGGCACGGGCGATCTCTTCGCCTCGGCATTCACGGGACTTTTGTGCCGCGGGTACGAGCCTTTCCCGGCGGCGGAGGCCGCGGCGGAGTTTGTCCTCGCTTGCATCCGGCGCACCGAGCCGGAGCATTGGTACGGCGTGCGGTTTGAGCCGGTGCTCTATACGCTCGCGGCGAAGGCCGCGGGGATCGATCTTCCGGAATGACCTTGCCGCGCGGCAAAGCGTGTGATATACTGTACTTAATATTCCTCCGGCCTTCGCCGGAGAAAGGGGAGTAACGCCATGGTCCTTTATTTTACCGGTACGGGAAACAGCGAATACGCCGCAAAGAAGCTCGCCGCCGCGCTCGGCGAGGAGACAATGCCGCTCATGGAGCGCATCCGGCACAACGATACGTCGCCGCTCGAATCCGAAACGCCGTGGATCGTCTGCACGCCGACGTATGCCTGGCAGCTGCCGCACATCGTGCGCGACCATCTGCGCCGCACGCTGCTCCGCGGCAGCAAGGAGATCTATTTTGTTATGACCTGCGGCGGAGAGATCGGCGAGGCGGGGAAATACGCCGCTGAGCTCTGCGCGGAGAAGTATCTCACGTACCGCGGCTGCGCCCGCGTCATCATGCCGGAAAACTATATTGTGATGTTTGACGTGCCGGATGAGGCCAAGGCGCGCGGGATCGTTGCCGCGGCGGATCCCATGCTCGACCGGCTGGCGGAGCTCATCCGCGAGAGAAAGCCGTTCCCGCAGCCGAAGGTGAGCGCTGCCGACAAGCTCAAAAGCGGCGTCGTGAACAAAGCGTTCTATCCGCTCCTCGTCCACGCCAAGCAGTTCACCGTGAATGAAAAATGCACCGGCTGCGGCCTGTGCGCGAAGCTCTGCCCGACATGCGCCATCACGCTGCACGACGGCCATCCGGTTTGGGAGGATAACTGCACGCACTGCATGGCATGCATTACCCGCTGCCCGGCCGAGGCGATCGAATACGGCAAAAAGAGCCTTGGCAAGCCGCGCTACCGCTGCCCGGTAAAGCTGTAAATATTTTGCGAAAAAGCCCGCCGACCATGCCAATGCATGGTCCGGCGGGCTTGAGCTTGTCAAAAAAGTATTTTTGACAAGCTCTCAAACGAGACCCACTTCGTTGGGCTCTCGTTTGAAAAGGCTGCGGCTCGCCGCAGCGCACTCGCTTACGCTCGCACGTTTGCGAGCCGAGAAGTATTTTTGCCGACGTACACGCCGCCGGCAAAAATGCTTTGAACTTTATTTGCGCCTGCGGGCGCAAACTCTGCGAGGCTTTTTCGACAGACTGAAGCCCGCCGACCATGCCAATGCATGGACCGGTGGGCTTTTCGTATGTCTATGTATCAGAGATTCTCAAACCGCTCCGCGCCCTTTGTGCGCAGCCAGCGGCGGAAAAACGCCGCAGCGAGCGCGAGCACAAGCGTGAGCAGTGCGATATATGCCTCACCGGAAATTTTGCCGTGCAGCACGAGCATATACGGCAAGACAAGGATCACCGGCGCGGCCCACCCGGCGAGCAGCGCGAGAAGCACCTGCGAACCCTGCTTGATGACGTTGATCTCATTCGTCCAGACAAGATTCACATTGTGCAGACCGATGTACAGCGCGAAATACGTCGAGAAGAACACAAACACCGCGCAGCAGAGCGCCATGAGAAGTCCGGCGGCAAATCCGGCGCGAAGAGCAATCGCCGAGCACACGGCGGCAAAGACCGCGCCCGGCGCGGTGAGGAGGAGCTGCACGCCGCATTTGGCGCGCAGCGCCGTCCATGCGTCGACGGGCAGCGACCGGGAGATCCAGAGCGTCTTGCCTTCGAGCGACACGCTCGGCACGGCCATATCGTTCATCGAGCAGACGAGACACACCGCCGCCGTGAGCAGCACCGGCATGGCGCCGTCCGTTTCGAACACGCTCTCGAGCGTTCCGGCGATAACGCCGCCGCGGAGAAGCAGCAAAACGCCCGAAATGGGCAGCAGAAGCGTACCCAGGCCGCAGTTCAGCATATAATTCGCGCTGCCGGTGAAGCGGCCGAACTCTTTTCCGAGCATGGCGGAAAAGGCGCTCTTTTTCTTCGCGCGCGTCTCGCGGTAGACCTTCCGGTCGGTCTTGCCGGTCGCGGTGGCGATCTTGAGAAAGCTGCGCGAGAGGATGTACCATGTGAGCGCAAAGAGCGCGGCTACGGCGAGCGTTACGAGAAGGAGAGAGGAAAGATCGCCCTCAAACGCCCGGCCGATGCCGAAAACGAGAGGCGCTGCGGCGTGCAGATCCTCGCCGTAGAGCGCTATATTCGCCACGATCTCGCCGATAAAGCTGCCCGCCTTGAAGTAGGCAAAATAGTAGATCACAATGAAGAGCAGCGCGAAAATGACCGTCATAAAGCTCTTGTTTTTGAGCTTGAGCGAGAGACGGGCCACGCCGTAGCCGAGCAGACACGAGAGCACGAGCACGAATACGGCAATGATGGCCACAAAAAGCACCGCGCCGAGAAAACCGTTTACCGAGAATCCCGCCGTGGCGAGATATACGATCGCCGCCGGGATCGAGACGACGCCGGAATACATAAGCCCCATGAGAAACACGGTGAGCAGCCGGGACGCCATGATCGAATGCACCGGGATGGGCATGGAGAGCAGGAGATCGTTATCGCGGCTCAGATACAGCCCGGAGAACGTGTTGAACACGCTGCCGAACGCGCCGATGCAGACGGCCGCGAGCGCGAAGATGAGATAGTAAAACCAGCCGTATCCGGCTGCGATCGTGCTGCGCAGCGTGAACGCCAAAAAGGTGAACATGCCGCCGAGCAGCCCGACCATAAGGAGCGCGAACAGGACAAAGTAAGCGATGACCGTGCCTTTGGAGCGCGCCTTGTTCTTCTTCGCATCGTAAAAATACGTGCGGAAGATCTCAGCGAGCTGCTTGCGGAGGAGAATTTTTGTCATTTCGCGTCTTCCTCCAGCTCGAGGAACACTTCCTCAAGCGAATCGTCGCCGCGCACCTCGTCCATCGTGCCGGAGCGGACAAGCTTGCCGCGGCGGATGATGGCGACCTTGTCGCAGAGCTTTTCCGCGACTTCGAGCACATGCGTGGAGAAGAAGATCGCGCCGCCATTATCGCAGTGCTCGCGCATCATGCCCTTGAGAATGTGCGCGGCCTTCGGGTCGAGACCGACGAACGGTTCGTCCATGAGAATGAGCTTCGGCTCGTGCAGCCAGGCGGAGATGATCGCGAGCTTCTGCTTCATGCCGTGGGAATAGGCGGCGATGGGCTGTGCCAGATCGTCCGTCAGCGCAAACTCCGCGGCCCAGCGGCGGATACGTTCGGCGCGCTCGTCCGCGCCCACGCCGAAAATGTCGGCGATGAAATTGAGATACTTGATGCCGCTCATAAAGTCGTAAAGATCGGGGTTATCGGGGATGTAGGCGAGAGCGCGCTTGCACTCGAGCGGCTCGGTGCGCACGGAATGTCCGGCAATATAGATCTCGCCTTTGTCGAACTGCTGGATGCCCGCAACGGAGCGCAGTGTCGTCGTTTTGCCCGCACCGTTGTGGCCGATGAAGCCATAAATTTCGCCCGGGGCGATGTGGAGAGAAAGATCGTCCACGGCGAGCTTATCGCCGAAGGCCTTGGTAAGGTGTTCGATTTTCAGCATGACAGTTCTCCTGTTCTCATTTCTTTTTTATTTCTTATCCGGCGCGGCGATATACTCGCCGAGCGCCCCGGCGTCAACCTTCTTGCCCGGAACGATGGCGGTCCGCGCGTCGCGCGGCACGCGCTGCGCAATGAGCAGCGCCCGGCACACCTCGCCGAGCAGACGGGCCGCCTCCGCGTCCGGTATGTCGTTCACGCCCGTGACGATCAGCGTGCAGAGTCCGTGAACATAGATCCAGAGATGCCGATGCAGCTCGTCGGCCTGCGTGTCGGTGAGCGAGAAGGTCTCCCGAATGGCGCGGCGGATATCGGCGCTGTGGTTTTCCGTCGGCGGGAGCTCGGCGGTGTCTCTCCGGCACAGAAAGAGCAGCCGGAAGAGGTTCGGCTCCTCGCGCGCAAAGCGGATGGTCTCCATGCCGTAGCCCTTGAACGGCGGGTTCATCGAAAGGCCGCGCTCCACGTATTGTCCGTAGATTTTCCCGGCTTCCTCCACTACGGCGGCACGGACTTCCTCCAATGTGCGGAAATAGGTGAACATAGGGCGTGTGGAGGTGCCGAGAACGCTCGCAAGCTCCTGCGCGGTAACGGCTTCGAGCGGGGCGCGGCGGGCAATATCCACGGCGGCCTCCACGATCTCCTGACGGGTAAATTTGGCTTTCGGCGGCATGGTCGGTCATTCTTTCTTTGCGTTATAATTGTTATGCAACGAATATTGCGCAACAATTATAACGCAATAACGCGAAGACGTCAATAACAGCGCGGGCGAAAATGTTAATTGTACTGCGGACGATTTATGGTATAATGCGCAGGAAAGAAGGGCTGATCATGATCCAACGGAAAAAGGCGCTCTGCGCCGCGTCTGCTTCGGCGCTTGCCGCGCTCGGCGGATTGTATGGGCTGTACCGCTACGCATTTTATTCGCCGCGCGGGGCGCAGAACGACGACCATCACATATCGACGAACCCGCAGATGCAGGTCTACCGGGAAGAGATATCCCGCGCCATCGACGCGCTCAACGCGCTGCCGTGCGAGCGCGTGTACATCACCTCGGCCGACGGGCTGCAGCTCACGGGGCGGTATTATCCGGCAAAGCCGGGCGCGCCGCTCGTGATCGCCTGCCACGGCTACCGCGGCACGCCCTCGCGCGATTTCAGCGTCGGGGCGGAGATCTACCGCTCTATGGGCTGCGCGCTGCTGCTCATTGAAGAACGCGGACAGTGCGGCAGCGCCGGGCACACGATCACCTTCGGCGCGATGGAGAAATATGATGTCCTTCTCTGGACGCGCTGGGCAGCCGAACGGTTCGGCGGCATCCCCATTTTGCTCGGCGGCATTTCCATGGGCGCGGCAACGGTGCTTATGGCGTCGGCGCTCGGCCTGCCGGAAAACGTCCGCGGTGTGATCGCCGACTGCCCGTATACGAGCGCGAAGGATATCATCTGCTCCGTCGGGCGCGATTCGGTCGTTCCCATGGAGCTGCTGTATCCCTTCGTGCGCCTGAGCGCGAAGCTCTTCGGCCGTGCCGATCTCACACAGGCGGACGCGCTCTCCGCCGTGAAGAGCGCAAGGGTGCCGATCCTGCTCATTCACGGCGAGGATGACCGGTTCGTGCCGTGCGATATGTCCCGCGCTATTGCCGCGGCAAATCCGGAGAAGATCGAATTTCACACGTTTCCCGGCGCGGGCCACGGGCTGAGCTGCCTTGTGGACATGCCGCGGTACGAAGCGCTGGTAAAGGCGTTCGCCGCGCGGACGATATTTGCAAAAGAGGAAAAGAGGGAAGAGCCATGAACGAAAAGCTGAAATTCCGTCTCCCGACGGCGGAGGACGCCGCGGAATATATTTCCTACCGGCAGGCGTTTCTCGACGCCGGAAGCTCCATGGACGGCACCGGTCCCATGCGCCGCACAGCGGACCCGATGGAATGGCTGGCCATCAACGCGCAGTACGCCGACCCCGCCACCGTCCCGGAGGGGAAGGTGCAGAGCACGCAGTTCGTTTGCGAGCGCGTGAGCGACGGGCGCATCGTCGGCATGCTGCAGGTGCGTCTCGCGCTCAACGACTATCTGCTGCACTACGGCGGGCACATCGGCTACTCGGTGCGCCCGGACGAGCGGCGGCGCGGCTATGCCTCGTGGATGCTTGCGCAGGGACTGGATTACTGCCGCTCGATGGGACTCCGAAAAGTGCTCATCACCTGCCTCGATACGAACGAGGCGAGCCGCCGGACGATCCTGCGCGCGGGCGGCGTATACGAGAGCACTGAGCACGAGCCGAACGAGAATGAAAATCTGGAGCGTTACTGGATCACGCTGAAAGGGGAGTGAACGCATGGGTTCCTGGAGCGCAGGCGTCTGGGGAAACGACACGGCGGAGGACCTGAAATTCGAGTACCAGTGCGCCTTTTACCGGTACGACCCCGAGGAGGCTGTCCGCCGGCTCGACGAGTATGTGCGTACTTCCGTCGGCGATGAGTCCGACACGATAGAGTGGTGCAATTATATCTATTCGCTGGCGGACTTCATGTGGAAAAAGGGGATACTCACCGAGGCGGTCAAAACCGCCGCTGTTTCCATGATCGATTCCGGCTTTGGGCTGGACGAATGGGAGAAGAGCGGCAAAAGCGTGCTCGCCAAACGGCGGAAGGCGCTGGAAAAGCTCCGCGCGCAGCTCCTGTCCCCGCTGCCGGAGCGGAAGCCGATCCGGCCGAAAATTCCCAAATCGGAAGAGCTTTTTACAGACGGAGACTATATTGCTGTCCGGCTGATGACAAAGGACAAACCGTTTAGCTGGATCGCAGGCCATTACTCGGATATGACGGATGAGGAGTTTCACCGTTTGGACGGAAAATACATCATTATGCAAAAGGTTTGTACAGGGACCAAACGGTTGAGCGAATTGGTCCCCGAATTCGTGGAGAGGGACGCGCTGTTTCGGCTGTTTGACGATGTGTACGATACTTTTCCCTCCGGCATCGATACTGCGTCGCTTCGTCCGGCAAAGATGATCACGAGTTACGTCAGTAAAGACATCTGCATTACATCCCTTTTCCTTTCGGAAAGCAGAATGACCTTTTTCCGAAAACGAAAGGCGCAGATCATCGGACATGGAGAACCGCCGGAGTATTTTGTTCGCGAGAACTACAGGTATCCTCCCTGCGCAGATATTTCCCTGGCGCCAAGCGATGATTATTCAAATCCTGACGCAGAACTTCTGTCCCATATGGGAAGAAAACGGGAAGTCCGGAAGGAAGACCCGGGGAAGGAAATGCTGTCCCTTATTGCAACCAAAGCCGAACGGTTCAGCGGCTTTGACCCTCGTTTTTCCATGAGCAAATATCATGACCTGCGTGAAAAAGCGGAAGCCGAAATACAGGCGCGTATCCGGAAAACGCTGAACAGCGGGGCCGAAATCTATACAGTGCGGTTTGGAAAGCTCTGCGGCTTTGCTGCGGTGCGGGACGGCGTCGTCGAAAACGTGTGCATTCTGCCTCAGTTCCAAAGGCTTGGTCTCGCCAAGTATCTGCTGCGGGAACTGCGCGGGAAGATACCGGAGCTGCGGGTGATGATCCCCGATGTGCGGAAAAAGGACACCGTCCGGCACATATGCGAAACGCTTGATATCCCGTTCACCATGGAATAAAACCAACGCCCCGCCCCGATGCATATCGGGGCGGGGTTTCCATTGTATAAAAAAGCCCCCTCTGACGAGGGGGCTGGGTTCAAAGTTTATACAAGAGCGTCCGTCACATAAACCGGCAAAGCAGGATCGGAAGAAAAACGGCGGGGATGAAGTTCGTTACCTTGATTTTCGTAAGCCCCAGCATGTTGAGCGCGAGACCGATGATCATCAGTGAGTCGACGCAGGTCATTTCGGCGATCACGGCGTCGCTGAGCAGGGGAGCGAGGACGCTGGCAGCGAGTGTGATGAGCGCCTCATACACAAACACGGCAATGGCCGAGAGAGGCACGCCGATGCCGAAGGACACGCTGAATACAACGGAGGAAACGCCGTCGAGAAGGGATTTGGCAAAGAGCATAGTGTGGTCGCCCAGCAGCCCGCTGTTGAGCGAGCCGACGATCGACATCGCGCCGACGCCGAAGAGAAGCGATGCGGTGACGAAACCCTCTGCCACGGTCGAGGCCGCGCCCTCCTCGCCGGGGTGCGTCACTTTTTTCTGCACCCAGTTCCCGGCACGATTCATTGCCCCGTCCAGATCGAGAATTTCTCCGATCACGGCGCCGATCACGAGCGATAGGATCGCAAGGAGCGTATTCTGCCCCTTGAGCGAGCCGCTGATGCCGATATACATTGTGCAAAGCGCGAGCCCCTGCATGACGATCTTCTGCAAACGATCTCCGATCCCGTTTTCGCTCTCGCTTCGGCGGGAGGAACGGCGGAGAATAAAGCGGAGAAACAGTCCTACGGCAGAACCGGCGAGAATGGCGGCGCCATTGACAAGAGAACCGAGCAGCATGGAGATGACCTCACTTTCCGTCTGCCATTATAAAGCACGACCCGCCGTTTGCAAATACGTTTTTCCGCGAAAAACAGTCTTTCCCCGTCATGGAAGCGCGATTACCATAACAGAGCTCGGCTGAAAAGATTTACTCTGCGGTTCTCCGGATATGCAGCGTTCCCGCTGCCTGCCGGCTATCGACAGAGATGGTGTAGACGCCGTCCGCCGGGATGTTCACCGTGAAATCTTCCGCCTCCGTGCCGTTGCCCGCGTACAGCTCCGTGCCGTCCGGCGCGGTGATCGTCAGCTTGAGCGAGCCTTTTTTCACGGCAAATGCAGCACATCACCCTTTTGCAGCGCAAGTGTATGGGTGCCTGTGCCGGTCATGCGCTCCGCATTTAGCAAATAGGAATCGGAATTCTTCACGAACGAGCCGCGAAAGGCGCCGGAGCCCTGGCTGCCGCGCACAAGGAGGAATACGGAAAGCCCGGCGGCGAGCACTGCCAGCAGACAAAAGAGAACGGATTTCTTTTTCATTTCCGTCCGTCCTTTCATAAAAAATATCGCCCCGGAGTATACTTGCCGACCGGCAGACTGTCAAGCAATGCCCGAAAACGGTTTATCCCCGCGTACGGCGGTTCGCCCGACGTGCGCGGGGAATATGTTTATTTTTTCGGCGCGGGGTCGAGCCGCCACACATGAGCCGAGGCCTCGTCGAACAGCTCATCGCAGCCCCATCCGTATTTATCCAGCCCGCGCATTTCCACCAGAAAGACCTCTCCACTGGAGATGAAAGAAAAGCAGAGCCTTCCGGGAACGGAGCAGCGGGAGACCATGGTGCCGTTTTGGTCGAACACGGTGAGCCGATCCTGCTTTCCGTTCACGCCGAGTATACGCCCGTCCGGCAGAACGTTGGTCGGAAAAACCGGGATCTCCAGCGGTGTGCTCCGCACGGAACCGTCGGAAAGATCGAGAAAACGTATCGACGAGGGACTATAGTAGAGATCCCAAAGGCAATTCCCGTGAAATTCGGAAACACAGGAAAAGCCGCTGTCCGGCATACGCCGCACTTCTTCGAGCGATTTGTCCAGAACGACAAGCTCTCCGGAGGCGTCGCTGCGGCAGACCAGGACGCCGATGGGCTCGGCATAGATCATTTCGCGCATACCCTCCTCGGGAGGAAAATGCCTTGTGCGAAGCAGCTCTCCGGTCTCGCCGTCGATCTGTATTATCGCCGCACTGTCGTCGTCGGCCCTTCCGAAAAGCGTGATGACCCCGTCAGGGGCGGCATGGAAGGAACCGATACTGACCTCCGTGCTGAAGCTCCACCGCACCGTGCCATCTTCCCCCAAACAAGCGACTGCGGGCAGAACGGGAAGCCCAAGCTCACGGCTTCTCACCCGATACACTTTCGGCAGACCGTCGGAAAGCATCACGGGATCGCCGCTTTTTGTTCGCCGGATAATGCGCCGGACATGATTGGCAAACGGCCCCAGTGTCTGCTGCGCTCCGGTTTCTGCGTTGTATAAAAAAAGAAATTCCGGAAACGGCTCGCATGACTGATCTACGTTATAGGGCGGCTTAAAATCTATATAGGGGTAGGCAAAGAGCCCCGTGTCGCCCGGCACCATGTATGGCCGCGGGTCGGGGTGATACAGCAGCGTGCTGAGCTCACAGTGCCTCCATTGCGGCCGCAGCAGCCGGAAGACTGTCTGCATGATCTTCATTTCCTCCGGCCAGCTTTCTTCCGCGAGCTCCGTGAGAACGAACTGCTTGGGGCGTTTCCGGAGCATCGACTCCCGCGCCTTTACCGCGCGCAGCGTGGCATCGCAGCGCGGAACGACGCGCGGCGCGTCCTCTTCCGGCACATCGTACAGCGCCGCGCCGACGGTCTCCTCCAGCAGTGCGAGCTTCTCTTCCAGAGAGCTGCAGCGCGAAGCATAGCGGAACGCTTTGGAGGCGGATGTGTCGCCGAACAGCTCGTCGAGCTGTTTTCCCAGCTTTGCCCAGGATTCGTCGCTGTGACAGGAGGCGACCCGCCGACCGTTTCGATACAGTCGGCAGACAAAAGCGTCATCGTCGTAATAAAAAAAGAGCAGTGCCGCCGCGTCAGAGCCCTTCGTCAGACGGCGGGCGGCCTTTTCCAGCCGCAGCGGGAAATCGCCCTCTTCCTCCTGCGCCGGCACAAGGGTCAGCCACGGCAGATTCCGGTCGCGGAGCAGATCGCCCGGCGCAAGCGCCGCTTCGAGAGCGGAGCGCTCCGCACCGTACAGACTCAGTGTTGCAAACGACATTCCCATAGCGTCCTCCTCATCCAATTCCTTTAACCTTTTGAGCCACTTGCTGACATAGCCGTCTTTGGCGAAATCATCGAAGGCGCCTTCACAGAAGTGATCTGCCCTGCACGCTCCAAAGAGAACAGCAACGACTCCTTGTGCATCCATTTCGGATACATCGGCGGCACGCAAATCCCTCTCGTCCCATTTGAGCTCATATTCTTCTAAAACTCTGCCATACTCATGCAGGCGATACTCTTTGTATTCGTCCGCCAATCTGTATAGCTCATCAAACAGGCTCGGATGCCCGGAGAAGACAGATTCTTTCCGATCCATCGCAGGAATAAAACACGTCAACGATTCAAACATTTTTCTTCTATCCGACGACTATTGAACCGTTACTGTTTTCAGATGATCAGGAAGGGATCCGATAACAATCCGCCGCTGGGCATCGTCATGCAGGAAATAAATCCGCAGAAGATTCTCCGGGTCATTTCCTACGCGCAGATGGTAATCAAGGTCGCTGTCGGCATCCTTGCCCTGCGCGTTCTTGTAATACTTAATGCGGTACTCAGACGGCGTAAACTCAATCGTCATCTGGCCTGTCGGTTTTACATCGAACGGCCTGCCGTACTTCTCGCCGCAGCGCGTGAGTGCGATCTCCTTTGGAAGCTGTAAATATCGCTGCTCCCAATAGTCCGTGGCCAGGTAATCCAATGCATCACAAACGAGGGCAATGTCAGCGCACTGATTGGATTTTGTCAACATCCGAGAAATGGCTTTCGGGTGCAGAAATAGCCGGTCGCTGAAATGCTCCTCAACCCAGGCCGCAATACCGTCATAGTCTTTTGGCTGATCATACCGGCGCTGCAGGAACTCGATGGTCGCTTCGCGGGTGTCGATCTCTGCCTGCATCTTATCTTGTACAGCGGCGCATTCCTCGCGAATCTGTGACTTTTCATCTTCCAAGCGGGCAGCATATTCTTTCTGCCGCTGCAGCTGTGCGGTGACCGCCTCTAAATCGCGGTCCTTTTGTGCCATTTCGTTCTTCCAAAAAGAGTTCAGCTGTTCCAGCTTCTGCTTAAAATGGGCGTCTGCTGCCTCGGCACTATCCATCAACTCATCTGACAGCCGAAGCAGATGCTCACGAGCGCCGGACAGAAATTCAATCTTGCCGAAGTCTATCGGCCGGGCTTTCAGATAGGATTTAACCCCCATCTCTATGATCTCTATGGCTTCTTCACGCTTTTCTGCATTCTTCCTGAAAGGAATAATTTCTTGTCCGCCGCCATACGCGGTTGGATACAGCACGACAACATCCCCGGGGACAAAACGGATCCCGCTTTGGGAGGAGAAGCTCTTTCTCGCGCCGTCTTCCAGAATATAAGTTCTGCAATGAGAGAAGGTGTAATAACAGAACTTCTCCAGATCATACGGGGGATCAATGGCGACAGTCTCAACCTTTCCCGCGGCAGCTGCCGGTTTTGGCAGGTTCATCCCCGGCAGATCAAACTTCAAAGTCGGGGGCGGGAAGCTGTTGTTCAGGCGTATCTTGCTCGGGTCAGTGATACCCGGCATGGTTTTCTGCTCTTCCAGGGGCTGCGTGAAGATAACAGTTGGCAGCGCATTGTCCGCATGATGCGTCACATAGAGCATCGTCTTGACTTGGGAAGCGTTTGTCAGCCGGAGCGCTGTCATGGGGATGTCCGTGACCTGCTTGAGGCCGAATGCAGGATTGCGCATCAGCTGCCGGACAACAGCGATGCGATAAACCTCCGCTTCCGGCTCGGCCCCGACGGGATCAGAGATGATGGTCTTGAAGCCGCATTCGAGCTGTTTGCCGACGATCAGGAAAGCGATATTTGTCTCAATGATCCGGCCGGGAATGGCCTGCCGCGTTTGCTCCGGATTGCCCGGATCAGAGCCGAGGTCAGGTTCAGTGATTTGCAAAGTCCACATGCCCTTATCCGGCAGTGACACGATATTGACTACATGTCCCTGGTTAATGTACAGGGAGGGAAGGTCGTCATCGGTCGCGGACAGATACTCTTCCGGAGATGGGAGCGCTTTCCATTCTTCTGGCACATCGTCCCCCAGACGGATCTTCAGCCACTGCATCGTTGTGAGGGCAGCAAGCCTGAGCCCGTCCTGCGGTGTTGTTTTTTCATTCGCCATGAACGCGTGCAGTTGATAGGTCGGGTACAGATGGTTTTTTAGCAGTTTTACGACACGATAGGTGCTGATCATATCCGTTGCCTCCCCGTGTTTTCTCGTCACGATTGCAGTGTATAATCTATCTAATTAAATAATTATAACACAAAATCGATCGTACTTCAATTCCTCGATGCTTTATTGCTGTCGTTTCTAGCTGAAAATTCGCTTGATGTCTAGCAAGACTTGCAGTAATATGCTCAGCTGATGAAGGGGACGTCATTATGGCAGACCGCATTGCCCATATTTTAAAAGAGCGCCGCGTTCTCAAAGAACACGGCGCATATGTCAGTCCAGATTTTTCAGTCCGTCGTACAGCTCGTTGAAGGACTTCGTGTCCTTGCACCGACCGAAGGAGAACTCTCGATCGTCGCCAAATTCCAGAAGGAAGCACTTTGTGAGCTCCTCCACCGTCTGCTCCAGCGTGCTGAAAAACTGGCGGTAAGCAAAATTGCTCGCCGGAGTACCCTCTTCAAAAGTGCTTGTGATAAGAGATTCCGTCACCTGATCGAGCGGGTACATTTTTAGATGCATCAGCTCGTGCACGATGATCTCTTCCAGATTCTCCTGCTTCGGATTGACCGTGTTCAGCAGGAAAACGGCCTTTTTATCCTCGCAGTCCACCTTGAAATCGCCGGTCTTGCGCCAGGACGGGTCCTCCACAAATTCCAGCTTCACGTCCCACGCCGGAACGATCCGCAGCTTTTTGCAGTATTTATCAAAAATCTCTGTCAGCTCGGCTTTGTCCATCGTATGCTCCTCCTTATATTCAGTAAACCGGAATGGTTGTGTTATACTTCTACGACCAATACCCCTTCTTTATCAAGACCGAGGCTCTGTTTGACTTTACCGTTCTCAAAGAAAAAGGCTCCCCCTCGGCTGGCGGGCTCCTTGGACAGCGGATTAACCAACAGCGCTTTCCCGCATGCCATAGCCGCCTGCTTTGCGTATTCGCCGGATTCGCTTTCGTCCAGATCAAAATTCACATAGACCGGCCAGATCAGAAGACCGCGAGAACGGAAGGATTCCGGATAGATCCACAGAACGCCGCACAGCGCAGCGGTCATCTCTACGCCGTGAAACAGAAAGGGGGAGGTGTCCGTTCCTTCCCGGTAGTTTCCGTTCGTGATGCTATAGTCTTTCCAGTTCTTGCTGATCCTGCGGTAATTATGAATCACGTTGCCGCCTTCGATCAGCGCGTAGGAGGAATAGATGTCCGTCCCGTCCTTTTCGATATACCCGACCATAACGGCTTTGCGGTATTGCAACGACAGCTCCCGGATCTTTGCCACAGGCAGAGAATCCTGCTCCGCGGCCATTTTTATATCCGTTTCATAATCCGATGTAACGGCGGCAAAGCCCTGAAGAAAGGCTTCGCCAAAGCATACCAGATCCGCATCCTTCGATTCAACGATCGCCTTCTCGATCTGCTTCAGGTTAAAACCAATGTCATTCATCCGGCATTCATAGGAAGCTGATCCGATTTTCATGGCATTTTCCTTTCTTCTTCGCTGCGGGGCACAGAGCGGGAAAACGGCAGAAAAAGCCCGCCGCATTTTGCTATTATTATGAAAGCCCAAGAGTGCTGCGAAGCTCATCCAAATAGGGTATATGCCCCGGGCAACGCGAGCGCGTTTGCAGCGCGCTTTCATAGTGTTCGTCAAACAGTTCTCTCGCCTTTGCCAGATCGCCCAAATGCCCATAGATCATGCATTCTTCCAGCTTGATCAGATGATGGTGCAGCATGTCAAACCATGGATACTCCCTTCGATGTTCCAGAATCGCTTGGCGGCTTGACAGAATATCAAATACGGGAAGGACATTGTTTTCGATTTCGCTTATAATCTCCCCGCATATCGTTTCGATGTCATCGTAAAGGCAGAAGGTCTTTACAGCTTCAAGGTCTCTTGACGCAATAACACCCAAACAGGAACGCATAGTGCAATGATACTCGTGGTAATACTTTCTGCTGTTCACGGCGTCAAACCGTCTTTCCGTGCATTCCGGGATCCGGATCCCGATATTGACCCACATCAGGTGCGTAGCGTCCAGATATGCCTGACCGCATTGAAAAGTGATGACCTGAGAAATGTCGCCGGAAACAAACCGGTGCAGAGTACGTCCGTGCTTCCGGAAGCCCAGGGGCTTGATCCTCTTATAAACCTCGGATTCGATATAATCGATTTGCTGCGTTACGAAGCTCGTGCTCATATCATCGCCCTCCGTTCTATCGTTTTACTCTTTTCGTGCAGAAACTCCTTTGCTGCGCCCGCAGAGATTCGACGGTCTGCAATTCATTTTTATCATATTCGGGTATAAAAAGTCCACCGTAATTCCTTCAGAATTACGGTGGACTCATGGCGGAGAAGGAGGGATTCGAACCCTCGATACCCTTATGGGGTATACACGATTTCCAATCGTGCGCGCTCGACCGGGCTACGCGACTTCTCCATAGCGGTCAAACTGAAAACTATTCAATTCAGCTTGTCTACTATAGCAAATGCGCGCGGCAAAGTCAAGAGCGACTTTGCCGCGCGCGAAGATTTTTTCGGTTTTTTTCAGTTATCCTCGCGGTCGCCCTTCTGACGGATGGTGATGCGGATGGGCGTGCCCTCCAGTCCGAACGTCGAGCGGATCTGGTTTTCGATATACCGCTGATAGGAGAAGTGGAAAAGCTCCCGGCTGTTGCAGAAGATGACGAAGTGCGGCGGTCTCGTACCGGTCTGGGTCATATAATAGATCTTCAGACGGCGGCCCTTGTCGGACGGCGGCTGCACGCGTGCCTGCGCATCGGCGAGCACGTCGTTGAGAAGGCCGGTCGTGATGCGCATGGAGCTCTGGTCGTTCACAAAGTTCACAAGCTCAAAAATGCGCTCGGTGCGCTGGCCGGTGAGCGCGGAGATGAAGAGGACGGGGGCATACGTCATAAACGAGAGATCGCGGTAAATGTCCTTGCGCATCTTGTCCATCGTGTGGGTGTCCTTTTCGACGAGATCCCATTTGTTCACGATGATGATGCTCGCCTTGCCTGCTTCGTGGGCGAGACCGGCGATCTTGGTGTCCTGCTCCGTAACGCCCTCGCGCGCGTCGATCATGATGAGACACACGTCCGCGCGCTCAATGGCGAGCTGCGCGCGCATGACGGAAAACTTCTCGATGCGGTCGTCCACCTTGGACTTGCGGCGGATGCCGGCGGTGTCGATGAAGATATACTTGCCGTATTTGTTCTCCAGGCGCGTGTCCACGGCGTCGCGCGTCGTGCCGGCCATATCCGCGACAATGACGCGGTTTTCACCGAGCACGAGATTGACGAGCGAGGACTTGCCGACGTTCGGCTTGCCGATGACGGCAACGCGGATGAGATCGTCCTCTTCCTCGCCCTCTTCCTCGGGCGGAAAGTTTTCGATGCACGCGTCGAGCATTTCGTCCGTGCCGTGGCCGTGGATGGCCGAGAGCGCGATCGGGTCGCCGAGACCGAGCGAGTAAAATTCATAAATGCCCGGGTCGACCTGACCGACGGAGTCCATCTTGTTCACGCACAGCACGACCGGCTTATGCGAGCGCTTGAGCATCGCGGCGACCTCCTGATCGGCGGCGGTGACGCCGGTGCCGATCTCGGTCACGAACACGATCACGTCTGCGGAGTTGATGGCGATCTCCGCCTGCTCGCGCATGAAGAGCAGGATCTCGCTGTCCGCCGTCGGCTCGATGCCGCCGGTATCGACGATATCAAAGGTACGCCCCGCCCATTCGCACTCGGCGTACAGACGGTCGCGCGTCACGCCGGGAGTGTCCTCTACGATGGAGAGACGCTTCCCGCACAGGCGGTTGAAAAGCAGGGATTTGCCCACGTTGGGGCGGCCGACGATCGCAACAAGGGGTCGTTTAGCCATAATAGGAAAATCCTCCTTTCGGGGGTGTTAAAGTTCTTCAAAGCGCATCGCGGCGAGCAGCTCCGCGCCGTCCACCTCGAGCGGGATGACCGGCACACCGAGCTCGCGCGATACGTCCTCGGGCGTAAGATCGTCAAGAAATACGCCCTCGCCGTGGCGCAGCATGGTTTTGGGAATGTATACCCGCTCGCCGATGTCCTTATCCCGGAGATGGCGGATGATGTCCTGCCCGGTGAGCAGCCCGGCGACCTCGATCGTGTGGCCGAAGAAGTCGTTCGGAATACCGTAGACCGTGCCGTTTGCTCCGGCCTTTTCCAGAAGCGCGCGCAGATACGGTTCGGCGGCCTTGCCGGTCGCAATGGAGAAGCGCGGCGTTTCCGTCCGGTCGGCCTCGTCCTCCAGCGAGAGGGCAAGGTCAAATTCCGTTTCGAGCAGACGCAGCATGCCTACGCCGTTTTCAAGCTGGGCATAGTCTTCGTAATATTCGTCCTCCGGCAGGGGAAGACCGGCACGCAGATACATTTCGTCGCTGCAGTAGAAAATGTGACTGCCGTATTTTTTAAAGCACTCCGCCGCGAACGACTCCACCTGCGCGATCGTCGCGCGCGCCTGCTCGGGCGTATAAGGGGAGAGAGGGGTGAGCTTTTCGCGGTGGCAGGTGAGACCTACCGGCACGATGGAAACGCTGCTCACATGCGGGTAAAGCCCCGCAAGGTCCTCCAGCGAGCGCTGCAGCGCCGTGCCGTCATTCCAGCCGGGGACGGCGACGATCTGGCATTCCATGAATATGCCCGCCGCGGCGAAGCGGCGGAGAATGTCCATGATCTCCCTGCCGCGCGGGTTGCCAATGAGCTTTGCGCGCAGCTCCGGATCGGTCGCATGCACGGAGATGTTCAGCGGGCTCACCTTCAGATCGCAGATGCGCTGCAATTCACGCTCGGAGAGATTCGTACACGTGATATAATTCCCCGTGAGGAACGAAAGACGCGCGTCGTCATCCTTAAAATAGAGCGTTTTGCGCAGTCCGCGCGGCAGCTGGTCAATGAAGCAGAATATGCACCGGTTGGAGCAGCCCGTCGGCTTATCCATCAGGTACGTTTCAAAGTTCAGACCGAGATCCTCGCCCTCTTTTTTGCGGAGGCGGATCGTGCCGGCGTCCCGGAATTCCAGCGTGAGCGAGCAGTCATACGCCCAGTATTTATAATCGAGCACATCGTGGATCTCGTGCCGGTTGATATAACGCAATTCGTCGCCGGGGAGCACCCTGCCCTCGAGCCGGGAGCCGGGGTCTACGGACGAGATCGTGTTGAACATACAAACTCCTCATAGCAAAAGAAGAGGGGGCAAAGCCTCCTCTTCTTAAGCTCGGTTACTTTTTCTCCTCGTCTACCTTGAGAACCTGACGGCCATCGTAAGAGCCGCAGGCCTTGCAGGCCCGGTGGGGGAGCTTGAAAGCGCCGCACTGGGGGCACTTGACCAGAGCGGGAGCGGTGAGCTTCCAGTTGCTGCCGCGTCTCTTGTCGCGTCTGGTACGGCTTACTTTACTCTTGGGGACTGCCATGGTGACACCTCCTCGTACTTTGGCTGCTTTGAACAGCGCATAATCATGGTTTATCGTCCAACAGCTGTTCCAAAACAGCCAGTCTTGGATCCGATTCTGTCCTGCAATCGCAGGGGCCTTCGTTGAGATTCTTGCCGCAGCGGGAGCAGAGCCCCTTGCAGTCGGCCCGGCAAAGAAACCGGGTGTCCATGTTCAGGATGAACACGGTCTCCAGCAGCTCTTCCAGATCGAGCTCGTCACCCTCCAGCAGGAAATAATCGGGGTTTTCCTCGTCCTGCAGTTCGGAGGCGAGCGGGACATCGAGCGGATAGCTCACTTCCCGGTCAAACTCGGCGGCGCACCGGTCGCATACGCAGCGCATCGCAGCGGAGAGCGTGCCCCGCAGCGTCAGAGCGCCGGCGTTGTTCACGATGAAGCCCTCGCCCACGGGGGCGGCGGTGTAGGAGAGAACGGCGGGAAAATCCAGCCGGTCAGTGGAAAGCTCACACCGGAAGGGCAGCCGTGAGCCGGGATTCAGGAGAAGTTCGTGGAGATTCATGTTGATTCCAATCCTCTGTCAGCATCTCACAAGCCTTGCTATTATATATGAGCATTTCTGTATTGTCAACAGAAAAATCAACAGACCGCTTCTTTTTCCGTAGTTGAGCGGTCTGTGCATGACCACAAGATATTGTATCACACCTTCTCGGAAAAAACCAGAGGAAAATGACGAAAAAAAGAAAAAAGCCTTGCCCATCATAGCGGCCTTTGATATAATACTCATTCACGATAATCAAGAAAAAAGCGAGGAAACGGATCTATGGAGGAAACAAACAGCCTGGCCCGGTCCCGACGCATGGGCGAAATGCCGGAGGGAAAGCTGCTGCTGTCAATGGCGGTGCCCATGATGCTCTCGATGCTGGTGCAGGCTCTTTATAATATTGTGGACAGCGTATATGTGGCGAAGGTGTCGGAGGACTGCCTTTCGGCGCTCTCACTCGCGTTCCCGGCGCAGAACATTCTCATCGGTCTTGCCACCGGCACGGGCGTCGGCGTTTCGACGATGCTCTCCCGCGCTCTCGGCAGCCGGGACAATAAGCTCGCCAACCGCGTGGCGGGAAACAGCCTGTTCCTCTGCGTGTGCTGCTGGATTGTTATGGCGATCTTCGGTATTTTCTTTGCCGACGCCTTCATCCACTCGCAGACGGATATCGAGTCCATCCGCAGCTACGGAGATTCGTATCTGCGCATCGTTACGATCGGCTCGGTATTCGTGTATTTTGAGATCAACTTTGAGCGCCTTCTGCAGTCCACGGGCCAGACGAAGCTCTCCATGTGGGCGCAGATAATCGGCGCGGTGGCAAACATCATTCTTGACCCGTTCTTTATCTATGGCTGGTGCGGCCTGCCCGCGATGGGCACCACCGGCGCCGCCATCGCCACGGTCATCGGCCAGGCATTCGGCGCGCTGGCGGGCTTTCTGTTTCACCTCAAACATAATAAGGAAGTCAATATCCGTCTTTCCGACTGCCGCCCGGACGGGCACATCATCCTCGACATCTATCGCATCGGCTTTCCGTCCATCCTCATGGTCGGTATCGGGTCCCTTACGAACTATCTCATGAACCGCATCCTCATGGCGTTCACGCCCACGGCGGTCGCGTTGTACGGCGCATACTTCAAGCTGCAGAGCTTCTTCTTCATGCCGGTGTTCGGACTGAATAACGGCATTGTCCCCATCGTCGGCTACAACTACGGCGCGCGGAAAAAAGAACGCATTTACCGGACGATCCGCTACGGCGTGCTGTATGCCGTGTGCATCCTTGCTGTCGGCCTGCTGCTCTTTGAAGCGATCCCCGGCGTGCTGCTGCAGGCGTTCTCGCCGTCGGAGCACATGCTTGCCATCGGCATTCCCGCGCTGCGCAAGATCGCCATCCATTTCCCGATCGCGGCGTTCTGCATCGTGGGCGGGTCGGTCTGTCAGGCGCTCGGCAAGAGTCTCTATTCGTTCTTCACGTCGGTGCTGCGTCAGGTCGTGGCGCTCATCCCGGCGGCGTATCTTCTGTCGCTGACAGGGAACGTCGGCAACGTATGGTGGTGCTTCCCGATCGCGGAGGTCGTATCGGCGTGCGCAACGGCGTTTTTCCTGCGCCGCGCGCTGCGAAATATGGACCGGGAGCTGACGCTCGCGGAGGGGCAATGAAGGAATTTACCATCGGCCGGAACGACGCCGGGCAGCGGCTCGACCGGTTCGTGAGCAAGGCGGCGCCGCTTATCCCGGAATCGCTGCTGCAAAAGACGCTGCGGAAAAAGGATATAAAGATCAACGGCCGCCCGGCAAAGGGCGAGACGCGCCTCGCCGAGGGCGACACGGTGCGCGTCTATCTCCCGGACGAGTTTTTTGAAGCGCCGCGGGAGGAAAATGCCTGGCGCAAGATCACGGCCCCCCGGCTCGATATCGTCTACGAGGACGAAAACATCCTGCTCGTGGACAAAAAGCCGGGCGTCCTCTGCCACAGCGCGGGGGAGTGGAGCTGGAATACGCTCATCGCCAATATCCAGGCGTATCTCCGCGCAAAGGGCGAGTGGGACCCGGCGCGGGAGAACAGCTTTGCGCCCGCGCTCTGCAACCGCATCGACCGCAATACCGGCGGCATCGTGATCGCGGCGAAAAACGCCGAGGCGCTGCGCATCATGGACGAAAAGGTCAAAAACCGCGAGATCGAGAAGATCTATCTCGCCGCCGTCGTCGGCACGCCGCGCCCCGCCGCCGGACGGCTCGAGGGGTATCTCTTCAAGGACGCGAAGAATAACCAGGTCTATGTCTACGATGCGCCCCGCACCGGGGCGAAGACCGCTGTGACGGAGTATAAAACGATCGCATCCGACGGGCGTCTCACGCTTGTGGAGTGCCGCCTTATCACCGGGCGCACGCACCAGATCCGCGCGCAGTTCCGCCATGCCGGGTGTCCGCTCCTCGGCGACGGGAAATACGGCCGCGAAAAGGACAACCGCGCCTACGGCGAAAAGGGGCAGGCGCTCTGCTCGTGGCGGCTGCGGTTCGTCTTTGACACCCCCGCCGGGGCGCTCGAATATCTCAACGGAAAGAGCTTCCGAACCAAAACGCCGGAGTTCGTGGAAAAGTACTTCCCAACGTTCGCGGAACGCATGAAAACGTGAAAAAACTGCCGGAATAGTAGCTACCCATAAAACAGTATCAACAACAAACTGAAACAGGGTAGCTGTCATACAGGGTGCAAGACAAACGGGCATATCGTCATAACGGCGATATGCCCGTTTTGTCACGCAATACGATAAAGCAAAAGACCGCCACGATGAGGTGACGGAGCTTATCGCCGAACGGATATCGCGCCGGAAGCGGATAGAGCTGTACTTCCGGGAACTTCGGAAACGGGAGCCGCTTGAGACCTTCCGCGATGAGGACTGGCTTTCGATGTTCGATCACATGACCGTTTACAGCAAGGACGGTATCCGCGTGACATTCAAGGATGGCACGGAAATCGAAACCTGACCCGCAAGAAAAAAGGAATGCCTCCGAACCATATGGGCTCGGAGGCTTTTTCGTTAGTCATCTTCCCAGATAAAGTTTACGTGGCCGCAGTGCGGACATTTCACATACCCGTCTGGATTGTTGCCGTTTTCCCACGGGGCTGTATATGATCCGCCGGTCATTTTTTGGCCACAGTTCTCGCAGGTTCTCTCGTTCTTCCTTGACCGAAACAGGACGTTTACAAGCTCTCCGTCGTCTTCGAGGAAAAAGCGATCTCTGCAATTTGCACAATTGAACCAACGCGACTTGTCAGGCCAGTCGCCCTTCATTCTCTTGCCACATTGTGGGCAGTTCATTACAGCACCTCCTTACGCACAGTTTTTCACATAATCCCGGACATAGGTCTGGTGGTCGCCGAGGGTGATCCCCAGTGCCTCTGCAAGCGCTCTTTGCTCGGGGGAAGGCGTCCACGAAGCAGGCAGATTGCGGATATGACCGTTGACAGGGAAGGCTTCACCACCGTTGATTATCGCCAGGACGGGGCGCTGGGCTTCATGGACGACGTCCGTGACCGGGAGATCGACATGAATCTCAATGGGCTGCGGAGCAGGCTTCTGACCTTGGCGCAGCACCTTCATAGCCAGTTTGGTGACAGAATCCCAGTTCTTATACAGCAGGATGCCGCCAACCACCACCGCTACGCTCCCAGCAATCAAGACTCTCTTCTTGTTCCGCTGCCACCAGGTTCTCTGCTCGACATCGGGGATTTCATGGTTCTGCATAACACAGACCTCCAATTTCAAACTTGGGTGTTGACATTAATGTCCGCGCCCCGTATAATGCATTATAGGACATTAATGTCCGCGAGTCAACATCTTTCCCGTCAGTCGGGTGCGGTCATTTTTGCGTCATTTGTCCATGAGGAGGTAAGCAGATGGCAAACAAGGAAACGCCAAAGGTGCCCATCAACCGGGACCGGTTTTTTGAAGTTTTAAAGGCACGAGGCAGCAGTATCAGAAAACTTGGAGGAGCATATAACGAAATCCAAAGAACGGAGAAAACGATCCGTAGATGCTTGGACGAGGGGAAAATGCCGCCAGATCTTTTGGAGCGGATTGCCAGGTTTCTGAATGTCCACCCCGATTATCTGGCTGGTATTTATGACGAGAAGGCAGATCGCATAGAAGACGCCTATCTACGCCATATGTATTTAAAAAGGGTTAAGCCAGAGAATTACCCGTATCTGCTCAAAGCACGGGAGGACATCGATTATTCGCGCTATTTTGAAGATATCCTTACCATGAATAATATTTCTATGGAGCAGTTCAAAACGCTTGACCCAGTTGAAAGGGTTCTGTTCCGGCAAGAACTCGTACTTGCAATACTTGAAGTAATTGCAAAGCACTTCAAAGTCGACTCTCTGGGCCGTGATATTGCCGAAGATCTGGATTATTGCAGGTCGTTCGTTGATGATTTCGACCCCTTTTCATATTTCGCTGAATTGGAAGGCATCGCCGTTGAAGACGATTTTGAGGGACCCTCCCCTGAAGAAATGGAGGAATTGTCCGAGATCGAAAAAAAGTGGGCTGAAAAATATCCACCTAAAAAATCGCAGGAATAATGAAGTACCTCCGAACCAATCACATCGGCTCGGAGGCACTTTTCGTTATTCGTTTTGTTTCGGGCAAATCCTCGGCAGCACTTCCAGGAAGTGTCGACCGATCTTCTCCGGATCCATATCATTCGCCTCGCAGATGAAGCGGATGGTGTCCGGCAACAGAATGTGGCCCTTTGCTTTCTCTTCCGTGTACTTCATCCATTCTTCATATTCCTTGTTTGTGATCTGTTTCATGCTGCCACCTCCATATAACAAAAACAGCCGGGACACCCCGACTTCCACAACTTACCCCTCAAATGCCAACTTACCCCTCAAGCGGCAAAATCGGCGGAGAAATAATTAAATTGTATCAATCTCGGTGTTTTCATATCTATGTATATCATTTTGACCTTGCGGAAATAGGATTTTTGCAGGAGCTTCAACACTTCAAGATTATCGCCCTCTATATAGAGGTTTTGCGTCGTGTCAAAATTAACGCTCTCGGCAGGGCAGGGGCGCAAAGTCGCCGTACTCCGTTTCTGCGCCAAGCGTAAGCAGTCGCTTTTGCCTTTCCATTTGAACTCGTATTTTTCAAAATCGTCGGCGATGTATTCTCCGCAAAGAGAAAGCAGTTTGTCTATATCCAAACGTCCCTCGGTGAAGGACTCCGGGAAAACCGCTTGCAGCTTGTCCCGCTGTGCCTGCTCTATATCCATTGAAAAACCGTCTAATTTATCAGTCATTGGGCTTGTCCTCCTTGTTTATGCCTATCATACGCATAATTGCTAATAATGGGTTTTTCATTTCTGCCGCAATATCATCTTTTCCTTTTTTCGCTTTTAGGTATTCCATAGCTTGTTTTATCTTGTTGTCAGTATTCTCGTTAATGCCCATGACCGCTTCAATATTCGGTATCATCCAAAACATTTGTGCTGCGGGGACAAAATCCTTTAATGCCGTATTCTTTCTTGTATGATTAGCATTTTCAGCTTCGGCTTTTTTCTTTTTTTCAGGGTCTTTGATAGCAGCTAAATCTTTTATATCATCATCTGCCACCACGACGTATGGTATTCCGAAAGCCGTTGCGACTTTTGCGAAGGTCAGCAGATTGCCTTTTCCGCCGCACTCGACAACTGATATTCCATATCTATCAATATCAACATCCATTTTTCTTCCAGCATAAGGAAATGCAAACTTTTCAGTTGCTCCCTCAACAAAAATGACACCTTTCGCAAAGAACATCTCGTTTCGTTGATTGTCAAAATAGTTTTCAAGTTTTAAGGCTTCTTTTTCGGTTTTTACTATCTGTTCCCGTTCACATAGCTTCGCAGTAGTACCGTCTGCATTGTTCCTGCGAATTAAACAGACGTTTTCCGGCTCGTACAGCCGAATAAATGTAGGAGAGTGCGTTGTAATAAACACTTGGTTTTGTCCGCTTAACCGCGAAAGTATAGTGCTGAAATAACGCTGTTTTTGAGGGTGCAAATATACTTCCGGCTCCTCAATGGCAAAAATGGCTCCCTCTTTTTTGATTTCTTCATAAGTTCGGAATATAGCTATCACGATTGCGCTTTGCAGTCCAGCACCCACCATATCAGCCGTTGTGCTTATTCCCATTTGGTCTACATATAGTTGCAAGTTCTTAAAGACATTCATTGAGTCGTAGGTATCAAAACGGATTGCAATATCGCCCTCCGCAGAATCAATGCCCATCTGCTCTAATGAGTTAGTGCGTATTTTGCTTTCAATTTCAATAAATTGCTCTGTTTGCAGGAAACTGTATGCCTCCTTGATTTTTAACTCAAAGGCTTGTTTCCGCGTCATTTTCTTTTTGCCCGCTGATGTTTCCACATTAACAGTCGTTTTGTCAGACGACAGGCTTGTATTTATATCATTGAAAAGGCGACGCAAAATAGACCATCTGTTGCTTGGGTCTTGTTTATTATAATCGCGCATTACATCTACATAGATAAACGGTATTTTTTCGCGGAGTTCTTTTGATACTTTTAACTGATAGTATTGACCGGTGTAGCGTTCACCCTCTTTGTACGGAGTAGCAGGATATTGACAGGGCTTACCGCGCTTATCTATGCACACGAAATCAACCACAAGCGTTCCTGCTGGTTTTGATTTGACGCGGCGCTTATATGCCCTTCCTCTTAACTCAAATCCTGCAACCTCACACTTGCAATTATTGCGCCATTCGTCAATGGTGCTATCAAAATAAATCTGTATTACAATATCGTTTTCGGTATTATAGTCGTTAAAATCTTCTTCCGTAAATGTACGGTCGGTCGGCCATGTTTCACCTAAAACAAGATTGATTGCTTTAAGAATATTGCTTTTTCCTGCATTATTTTCACCTATCAAAGCGCAGTAGTTATTTGGAGAAAAATCAAGCTGTTTTATACTGCGGTAGTTTTCAATATGAACTCTTGCTATTTTCATTGCTGCCCTTCCTTATCCCTGCGCTTATATCCAACCCACTTACCCGTTGTAATTCTCTCATCTTTTGGCTTCTCCGTATCGGCGGGCATGACCCATGCTGTTCCTATTTTATATGCGCCCTCAATTCTGCCACCGCGGCACATTTCCGAAATGCGACGGGGAGTTACGCCCCATAATCCGCTTGCCTGCTTGGTAGTCATAATCTCCATGTAGCCCTCCCCCACTCAAAAGCATTTTATAGACAAATTGTAGCACATTTGCGGAAGCATATCAATCCGCGAATGTGCTTTTTCATCGCAAGTTATAGCACACGTACTTCAGAAAATGTTTTTATAATCTTTGGCATTTTCAGATTTCCGCCGTAGTAGGAAATGAAAAAGTTTTTTTAAAATTTCGCTCAAAACTTTGGCAAAATCGCTCTGTGCGGTGTTGTAGGTAGTGAAAGGGTGTTTAGAGGGTTTGGGAAACTTCCCAACAAGCCATTTTCAACCGACGCGCCGTAAGCGCGGGAGGGCGAAAATACGGAAGTGGGTACCCACTTCCAATGCTTGCTGCGAAACTTTATCTTTGGAAAGGACGGGAAAGGAATGGAACGGAAATGGAAGATAGGGAACAGCAGATTGATATATCCTATGACCTTGTGGGAATACTCCCCGCGTCCTTGCTCGCCGACCTGCAAAACGGAGAAACGGCATAGCCGAAGCTACGCCGTTTCCCGAAAACATTCCTATGCTGTTTTATGAGTGCTGCTGTAAACGCCGCTCGTTTTCGGCAGTTTTTTGCATCATGCGCCGCGCAAAAAATAATTTGATTTGAAAAGGAAAATTGCATTGACAAACCCCCTTGAAATCTATATGATTGGCCTAACGCGCAAAGCGCGAAAAATCGGGAAAAGAGGGGGAGGATAATGGCCAAAGAACTCATCCGCCTGGTCGATTGCACCATGGCCTTCGACGGTGAGACCGTTCTGGATTCCATCAACCTGTACATCAACAACAAAGAGTTTCTTACACTGTTAGGACCCTCGGGATGCGGCAAGACGACCACGCTGAGAATTATCGGCGGGTTTCTTAAGCCTACCTCGGGGGACGTTTTGTTTGACGGCGTAAGGATCAACGACATTCCTCCGTACAAACGGCAGGTGAACACCGTATTCCAGAAATACGCGCTGTTCCCGCATCTGGACGTGTACGACAACATCGCTTTCGGTCTGCGGAACCACAAGGTCCCGGAGGACGAGATCGACGAGCGCGTTACGGAAATGCTCGAGGTCGTGTCGCTCAAGGGCTTTGAAAACCGCAAGGTGACATCGCTCTCCGGCGGCCAGCAGCAGCGCGTGGCGATCGCCCGCGCTCTGGTGAACCGGCCGAAGGTACTGCTGCTTGACGAGCCGCTCGGCGCGCTCGATCTGCGTCTGCGCAAGGACATGCAGCAGGAGCTCAAGCGCATCCAGCAGCAGATGGAGATCACCTTCATCTACGTGACCCACGATCAGGAAGAGGCTCTCGCCATGTCTGACACCGTTGTCGTCATGAACGAGGGCATCATCCAGCAGATCGGCACGCCGGAGGATATATATAATGAACCGAAGAACGCCTTCGTGGCGGACTTCATCGGCGAGAGCAATATTCTCGACGGCATCATGCGCGAGGACTATGTGGTCGAAACGTTCGGCCGCCGCTTCCAGTGCATGGACAAGGGCTTTGCAAAGGACGAGCCGGTGGACGTCGTCGTCCGCCCGGAGGATATCGATATCGTCCCCGTCAAGGACGGCATGCTGACCGGCACCGTGACGAGCATCACCTTCAAGGGCATGCAGTACGATGTTATCGTAGACTTCAAGGGCTTCAAGTGGCTCATCCAGACGACCGACAGCCCGGAAGTCGGGCAGCGCATCGGCATCCGCATCGTGCCGGACGGCTTCCACATCATGCACAAGAGCAAGTATTCCGGACTCTACGGCGACTACAGCTCCTTCTCAGAGGAATATGACGAGCTGTCCGACGCGGAATACGATCCGGAGGCGGAGGAGGAATCCTCGGAGAGCCGGGAGGAATCCGCCGATGAAGAATAAAGCGCTCGCGGCGCCGTATCTCGTGTGGATGGCGATCTTCACGGTCGTCCCGCTCGGGATCGTGATCTGGTTTTCGTTTACCGATTCCATCACCGGCGCATTTACGTTTGATAACATTTCCCGCATGGGGACGTATCTCCCCATTTTTCTTAAGAGCATCTGGCTGGCGATCCTCTCGTCGCTCATCTGCCTTGTGATCGGCTATCCGGTGGCGTACTGTCTGGCGTCCGCCGCGCCGGAGCGGCAGCGTTTTCTCTATATGCTCGTCATGCTGCCGATGTGCATGAGCTTCCTGCTGCGCACGCTCGCGTGGGTGGCGCTGCTCGACGATACCGGCATCATCAACGGCGTCGTCACAGGCCTTGGCCTCCAGCCGCTGCCGCTCATCCGCACGGACGGCGCTGTCGTGCTCGGCATGGTGTATAACTATCTGCCGTACATGATCATGCCGCTCTATACGGTACTTGTAAAGCTCGATCCGCGCCTTACCGAGGCCGCCGAGGATCTCGGCTGCACCCCGGCGCAGGTGTTCGGGCAGGTGACGCTCCCGCTGAGCGTGCCGGGGATCATCTCCGGCTTCACGATGGTGTTCGTTCCCGCCGTGTCCACGTTCTACATTTCGCAGAAAATGGGCTCCGCCGGTACGACGCTCATCGGCGACGTCATCGAAAGCCAGTTCAAGGCCGCCTACAACCCGAACCTCGGCGCGGCGCTCTCGCTCGTGCTGATGGTGATGGTGCTCGTATGCATCGCGGTCATGAACCGCTTCTCGGACGAAGAGGAGGTCGCAACGATATGAAGACCTTCAACCGTGTTTTCACCGTGATCGTGTTCCTGTTTCTGTATATCCCGATGATCGTGCTGGCCGTTGCGTCGTTCAACGCCGGTACGGATATCGCCGTATGGAAGGGCTTCACGTTCGCGCAGTACGGCGCGCTCTTCCGCGACGGCGTGCTGCTGCCGCTGCTGGCAAACTCCGTCATCGTCGCGGTGATCGCCTCGCTCGTGGCGACGGTGCTTGGCACCATGGCCGCCATCGGCATTCGCGCCATGTCCGGCCGGATGCGCCGCATCACGATGGCCGTGACGAATATCCCGCTCACGAACCCGGAGATCGTCACGGGCGTCTCGCTCGCACTGCTCTTCGCGTTCGCCGGGCAGATGATGAAGCTCAACAACGTTCTCGGCTTTACGACGCTTCTCATCGCGCACATCACGTTCAATTTGCCGTATGTCATTCTGTCTGTGATGCCGAAGCTCGGACAGCTCGACCCGAACCTGCTCGACGCCGCGCTCGATCTCGGCTGCACGCCCGTGCAGGCGTTCTTCAAGGTCATCATCCATGAGATCATGCCGGGCATTCTCTCCGGCGCGCTCATGGCGTTCACGATGAGTCTGGACGACTTTGTCATTTCGTATTTTGTCTACGGCCCAAGCTTTGTCACGCTGCCGGTCGAGATCTACAACTATACGAAAAAGCCGCTCCAGCCGAAGATCTACGCGCTGTTCACGCTGCTCTTCCTTGCGATCCTCCTTGTGATGGTCGTGATGAATCTCGTGCAGGCCGGCGATGAGCGCCGCCGCCGTCAGGCGCGCGGTGTGTTCGGGAAGAAGGGGGCGAGCGCATGAAAAAGCGTGTGTTCTCTCTTGTGCTCGCGCTGCTCGTATGCGCGGTGCTGATCCCCGCGCCGGAGGCGCACGCCGCTCCCAACACGATCAACGTCTACAACTGGGGCCAGTACATTTCCGACGGCACGGACGGCTACATCGATATCAACGCCGCCTTCGAGGAGGCAACGGGCATCCATGTGAATTACATGACGTTCGACTCGAACGAAACGATGTACACCAAGCTCAAGACCGGCGGTTCTTCCTACGATGTCATCATCCCGTCCGACTATATGGTCGGTCGGCTGATCGACGAGGGACTGCTTCTGCCGCTCAACTTTGACAACATCCCGAACTATCAGTACATGGACGAGGCGTACAAAAATACCGCCTACGACCCCGATAACCTCTACTCCGTTCCGTATACCTGGGGTACCGTCGGCATCATCTACAACAGCGCCTATGTGGACGAAGAGGACGTCGGCAGCTGGGATCTTCTCTGGAACAGCAAGTACGCCGGGAAGATTTTGATGTTCGATAATCCGCGCGACGCTTTCGCCATCGCGGAAACGATGCTCGGGTATTCGCCCAACACGCGTGACGAGGACGAGCTGCGCGCCGCGGCCTACAAACTCATCGAGCAGAAGCCGCTCGTGCAGGCCTACGTCATGGACCAGATCTATGACAAGATGGAGCGCGGCGAGGCGTGGATCGCGCCGTACTACGCCGGCGACTATCTTATGATGGTCGGGGAAAACGAGGATCTTCGCTTCTGCTTCCCGGAGGAGGGCTTCAACTTCTTCATCGACGCGCTGTGCATCCCCACGTGCGCAACGAACAAGGAAGGTGCGGAGGCGTACATCAACTTCCTCTGCTCGCCGGAAGTGAACGGCGAAAATCTTGACTATCTCGGCTATTCCACGCCGGAATCGGCGGCCAAGGAGTATATGGATCCGGAGACGGCGGCGTCCGATATCGCCTACCCGAGCGAGGAAACGCTCAGCCGCGGCGAAGCATTCCTCTATCTTGACCAGAAGACGACGCATCTCATGGATTCGCTCTGGCTTGAGGTCAAGACCGAGGGCGAAACGGATTATACGCCCATCATCGGCATCAGCGCAACGGTGCTGCTCGCCGCCGTGTATCTCACGGCCCGCGGCGTGAGAGACCGGCGCCGCCGTGCCAACCGCTGCAAAAAGTGGAAAACCTGAAATAAGAAAATCGCGCCGGGAGAAATTCCGGCGCGATTTTAGCCTGTCGAAAGGCCTCGCAGAGTTTGCGCCCGCAGGCGCAAATAGAGTGTTAATCATTTTCTCCGATGACATGTGCGTCGGAGAAAATACTTTGCGCCTCGCAAACGTGCGAGCGTAAGCGAGCGCGCTGCGGCGGGCTGCAGCCTTTTCAAACGAGAGCCCAACGCAGAGGGGCTCGTTTGAGAGCGTGTCAAAATCTCTTTTTGACACGCCAAAACCCTCGCGCCGAATGTTCCGGCGCGAGGGTTTTATACATCGATGGCAATATCGTCTTTGGGGATCTTTGCCCAGTCGAAGAGCGGGATAAGCTCTTCGGCGGAGATCGGTTCCCGTTTGTCCAGCAGTCCCGCGGCGTGGGCGAGCGCGCCGAGAAGCACCGGCGCGGTATATGCTTTGCGCAGAATACCGAGGTCGAGATCACGGTCGCGCTTGGAGAGCCGCCGTCCGTCCGGCGCGATGAGCAGGGGGACGTGATAGAATTCCGGCGGTGCGGCGTTGAGCAGACGGTAGAGATACAGCTGCCGCGGCGTGGAAGAGAGAAGATCGCGCCCGCGAACGACCTGCGTTATACCGGCGTCGATATCATCCGCCACGACGGCGAGCTGATAGGCGAAAACGCCGTCCGCGCGCCGGAGAATGAAGTCCCCGCACTCGCGCGCGAGATTTTCGGCGTATGGGCCGTAATGCCCGTCCGAAAAGGCGATGCTCTCGTCCGGCACACGCAGCCGCCAGAGCGGGGCGCGCACTTTCGCTTTCGCCGCGCGCTCTTCTTCGGTCAGATCGCGGCAGGTGCCGGGGTAGATCGGGTGACCGTCGGAGGCGTGCGGAGCGTTCGCGGCGTTTTTGAGATCGCCGCGCGTACACCAGCAGGGATAGACAAAGCCCTCGCTGCGCAGCCGGTCGAGAATGCTCTCATAGTATTCGCTGCGCGTGCTCTGATCCGGCTGCTCAGCGTCCCACGTGAGACCGAGCCAGCGCAGATCGTCCTTTAATATTTCGGCGTTTTCCGCGCTGCACCGGAGCGTATCCAGATCCTCGATGCGCAGCACGAGCTCGCCGTACGCGGCGCGGACCGAAAGCCACGCGAGCAGCGCGGAGAACACATTGCCGAGATGCATCCGCCCGCTCGGCGACGGGGCGAAGCGGCCGCGCTCGGCCATAAAACCGCCTCCTCAGATCGGCAGCGACAAACTCAGCGCCGCGAGCAGCGTGCCGACAAAGTAGCTCGCGCTGTTGCAGCGCAGGATCCAGTTTGCGCCGTGCTTGAATTTGTGTACGGAAAGAATGTAATCGGAGATCATCATCAGAAAAACGCCCGCGCCGAAGAGCTTCACGCCGGGACTCGGACACACGGCGGCGAGCACCGCGCCGAGAGAGCCGTGCATTGAAACGCTGAAAAGATACGCCGGAAAAATGCGCACGCTGCTGAAATCGATGAACTCCTTTTGATATAAGAGCATCGTCGTTCCCCAAAACAGGAGAAAGACCGCAGCGGCCGGAAAGAGGATGCGCAGCGGAAGACGCTCATACCGCATGAGCATGATCTCATAGAACAGCAGACAGAAATTGCCGATGCTGAAGCAGATGCCGCCGCGGACGAAATTCCACAAAAGGAAAATGTCGCCGAGGAACGCAAAAAAGAGTCCGATCGGCAATATCATCCGCATGCTGAACAGCGGCGAGTGCAGCAGATACGCGCTCACGGCGTAGGCCTCGAAGAGCACGGCGAGCGCGATCTTATTTACGGCGCGGCGCTTGAAATTTCCGCTTGTCTCGGAAAAGAAGTAGAGACAAAGGATCGTCAAATATGCTATGATGAATACGCATCGAAGATAGATCATAAAAAACATCCTTCCCGTCAGAGCATTCGGCAGAGAAGCGGTGGGATATTTTCATCATACCATATCCCGAACGAAAAGGGAACGGAAACTTGACGGCGGAACGGAGGAAAATCGGCGTATGCGCACATTGACGCTCATCGTGGACGAGGCGTGGAACGGCAGCACGGTAAAGCACCTGCTCCGCGCCCGGCTGCATATGGCCGAGGGATTGATTGCCCGGGTCAAGCTGCGCGAAACCGGACTCGTGCGAAACGGCGAGCGCGTTTTCACCAATGCGAGGCTCCGCACCGGCGACGTGCTTTGCGTCGAGATCGGCGACGAGGGCGCGGTGAACGAGGCGCTGCCCATCGCCGCGCCGCTTACCTTCGTCTATGAGGACGAGGACATCGCCGTGCTCAATAAAAGCCCGGATATGGCGGTGCACGGCTCGACCGGGGGGCAGGGGTGTACGGTTGCAAACGCCCTTGCCGCGCTCTGGGGCAGAGACACGGCGTTTCATCCCGTGAGCCGGCTCGACCGTGGTACCTCGGGTATCATGGTCATCGCAAAAAGCGCGTATGTCCATGACCTTCTGCGCCGGATGCTGCATACGGACGCCTTCCGGCGGGAATATCTTGCTCTCGCGCGCGGCGCATTCCCGGACGATTCCGGCACGGTCAATCTCCCTATCGGGCGGGACGAAGCCGCGCCGACGAAGCGCGCCGTCACACCGGACGGGCAGCCGTCGCGCACGGAGTATACGGTTCTGGAGCGCTTTCCCGCGGGCGTGCTGCTGCGCGTCCGCCCGCTCACGGGGCGCACGCACCAGATCCGCGTACACATGGCGGCCATCGGCCACCCGCTCTTTGGCGACGCTCTCTACGGCTCGCCGGACGATATGCTCTCCCGACCGGCGCTCCACTCGGCGTATCTTTCGCTCCGCCACCCCGTCACCGGGGAAACGCTGGAGCTCGCCGCTCCGCTGCCGGACGATCTCGAAAAAAAGATGGCGGCGCTCCGCCGCCGGTAAATACACCGCCCCCGCCTGCCGGAAGCACCGGCAGCGGGGGCGGTGTAATTATAGAAAACTCATATCCTGAATATACCAGGTGCCGTTGCGGCGGATCCAGAGCATTTCGTATTCCACGAGGTTCTCGCGCGTTTCGTTGCGTGTCGCCGTGGTGAAGTTCGCCATGCCCTGACAGAGAAAGGCATCTTCACCGAGCGGGACATAGCCCCACGATTTGACCTCGTTGAACGTGACCGTGAAGCCGCGCGTCCAGTGCAGCGTGTCGAGCGCGTACTGGAAGTAGAGCAGCAGCGGCGAGCCCGGCACAACGTATCCGGCAGGGTAGTTCACCGCGGTGTTGCCCGCGCCGTATCCGGCGATCTCGCGCATGTAGTTCTCCACACGCTCGTGGCACTCGTTTCGGAGCGCCTCGTTTCCGGGAAGCTCAAAGGTCGGGAAACCGTCGGCACCGGTCATCGGCTCGAGCGGCGTGCCGTCCGGCAGCGTGGCCGTAAAGGCCGGATCGCTGTAAAGTCCTCCCGCCGCGTATACCGTGTAGACCGGCAGCGCGCCCGCAAGCTCGTCCGGAACATCCACATGCGTGGAGAGCGGGGCAAAGGAGACTGCCTGCGCATCGGAGAGCGGCGCGCCGCCCGCCGTGACGGTCGCTTCCTGCGGCGCGGTCACGCGAAAGGCGTGCGTCCCGGCGTCCGGGACGGTATAGTCAAAGCGTGTGCCGTCCGAGTAGAGCAGGAGAACGCCCGCCTCGCGCGATACGTCCACCTGCGCCGTCTCATAAATGCCCGGAACGGTGTACGTCACGCGGTAAGGACAGGTGTCGAACTGCGTTTCGAGCTCCGATATGCCGGTGTAGGGAACATGACTGTCCGTTATATATTCCTCGCCGAGGGCGATGCCGTTTACGGAGACCGCCGTGCCTTCCGGCACCGTGATGGTAAGCGTGCGTGCCTCGGCGTGCAGCGCATCGAGCGGCGCAGGTTCAACTTTCCACGCGCGGCTGGCCTTATCGTAAGCCGCGTTCAACCGCAGAAGATCGTTTTCTCCGGCGGAGAGAATATAAACCGGCGCATTTCGCGAAGTGTTTTCACTGTCCCGCCGGAACGAAAACTTTTGCCCCTGTACGGCGGCGTCGAAGAGGTCTCCGGCGACGGTCTCGGCATTTTCAAAAACGCTTGTCTCCGGCGCGCAGAGCGAAACGTATTTCGCGCGCCATTCAGCGGTATCGGTCGTGTCGAGAAGCTCCTGCACGGCGTCCTCCGCCGTGACCGGCGCAAGCGCGCCGCCGGGGGAGAAGTACATCCACGCGGCCGCGCCGCCGACGAGCGCCACAAACACGAGAAGGCAGATCAGAAGAAGCGTTGAGCGTTTCATATTCCGTCCTCCTTACTGCGCCGGCATCACGACGACTGCCGTGGGGATGCCCCGCGGCCCGCCGGACGTGTTGCACACGTTCACATACTCGCCGTTGAAATACATATCGCTTGAAGCGCCGCCGTCCAGATTCCCGGCATTCACCGCACCGTATTCTACCATGATCTCGGCAAGCTGCTGCCGGGAAACGCCGAGCACCGCGGGCTGGCGTCCCTGCAGCACAACAAAGATGACTGCGCCGTCCGCGCGCTGCCCGACGGCGGTGCGCGGCTCCACATAGAGCGCGTCCAGCCCCGGGCGGATCTCGCCGTTTTCTACAAGCGTCGGACCGTAAGATAAGGCCCACTGCAGTCCCATCTCCACGCACTGGCCGCCGTAAAACTCTCCCACATGGAGCTGGCCGGAGCCGTCCATGCCGACAGTGGAGGAATAGCCGCCCCAGAGAAGCTCGCCGTTGGCCACCACGTTGCCGATGGGCATGGCGCCCTTGCCGGCACCGCCGGGGTCCTCAAAGCCGCCGCCGTTGATGGCGAGCACCGCGCCGGAGTTTTCCGCGTGCTCCGCTACGGAGTAGCCGCGCATATCCGGACTGAACACCGGGCAGACGGAGACCTGCACACGCATCGGATCGTCGATCACGGCGATGTAGCCGCTCCAGCGCTTGCCGACGATGCGCGCTACGAGCAGCCCGTCCTCATCATAGAGAACTTCTTTATAGTTATACCCGTTCTCCGCGGCGTCCTCCGACGGTATGGGCGCGGGCGAGGGGGCTTCGCCGGTCTGCACGGCGGGCGCGGCGAAAACGGAGAGCGTCGTATCGTGCGCCGCGGCAGCGGCGGTCTCTCCGGCAGGGCCGGGCTGCGCGGACGCGGCGGCATACGCACCGTATGCAGCGCCTCCCGCGACGACGACCGTCAGCGCCAGCGCCAAAACAACGCCGAGCGCGCCGGTCGTTTTTCTTTTTCCGTCTGCGGCCATAGCTTTCTCCTTTGATTCTATATTTTTTTATATTATACCCAAGAAATAACACCTGCGCAAGCGCTATTTAAGTTAACGATAAAATATTATGGTAAACAAGAAATGAAGCGTTGAAGACGATAGAAGAAACAGCCGGCCCCGGCAAGGACGCGGGGTGAGCCGGGCTTTTCGCTTTCTTTCCGGGAAGCGATCCGGTCAGCCATCGCAGGCTTCGGACAAAGCAAAAGAGCTTGCCGCCTGCAATTTGCAGACGGCAAGCTCTTTTAGCCGCTTGAACGGTTTCGGTCATATTTTCACGCTTGGAGGTGCTTCCTCTTCAGGTCTTCTTTTCAAAGGCGTACCCGCAGCGCGGACAGGTGATGCGGATCTTTCCCTTGCCGCGCGGGACGCGCACGATCTCCCTGCAGCTCGGGCAGCGGAAGAAAGCATACTCCTTTCTCTGGCGGAAGCAGCTTTTGAGCAGCCGGAACGAGCCGAAAAAGCGGTTCCGGTACGAAAGATACTTCCGGTTTTCCTCGCTCCGGGCTGCGACCTTCCGCGAGAAAATGCGCACATAGCACCAGATGAGCAGCGCGAGCGCCGCCGCGGAGAATACGGCGGAGAAGAAAGTGCTCTTCCCGCGCACAGCGACGGAGACGAGAATGCATATACATCCGCATACGGAAAGAAACCGGCCGAGCGCATCTGCGCCGTACCGGCCGGCCATGAAGGCGGTAAAATTTCGGTTGGGGGAACCACGCTGCATAAAAAAGACCTCCGGGGAAAAAGGGCATTCCAACGCCCGCTTCTTTCATAGACTTTAATACGAAATCGTAAATAAGTCGTGAACTTTCCGCTGAATTAACAAAAAATTCATTTTTTGCCATGAACCGCTCGACGAAATATTGACAAAAATCGCCGCGGGCGGTATAATTTCATCAAAATTTTTATGCATTCAGGGAAGCGAGGAAAAACAATGCGTCCGGACGGAATCCTTGTAAAAAATGAAGACCCCATGTACTATCTCATCCCGTATTTTCTCACAAAGCGGTATGATGCGATGAATATGATCACGCTGGACATTCCGGAAATGCCCATGCGCGCCTATATGAACGAAAAGCGGAAAGAGGGAAAGCAGATCAGCCATCTCGCGCTGGTGCTCACGGCGTATCTCCATACGCTGGAAAAGTACCCCGCGCTCAACCGCTTCATCAAGGGGCGGAAAATCTATCAGCACAAGGATATCAAGGTCTCCATGGTCGTTCTGAAGCCGGACGGCGGCGACACGATGTCGAAGATCGATCTTCTTCCCACGGATGACGTGTTCGATGTGCAGGAGAAGATCACCGCCTATATTGATCAGAACCGCCAGACAGGCGAGGCAAACTCTCTCGACAAGGCGATGAACATTTTTGTCGAGAAGCTCGGCGGTCTTACGGGCTTTCTGATTCGCGTAGTGTGGTGGCTCGACAGCATCGGCCTCCTGCCGCAGTTTCTCATCGACGTGAGCCCCTTCCACGCGAGCCTTCTCATCTCGAATCTCGCAAGCATCCGCACGAACCACATCTACCACCATGTGTATGAGTTCGGCACGACGAGCATTGCCATCACCATGGGCAACATGCGCGAGGTGCCGCGCCGCGGCAAGGACGGCATCGTTTTTGACCGGTGCATGCCGCTCGGCGTCGTGATGGACGAGCGCATCGCCAGCGGCCACTATATGGCGCAGGCGTTTTCGCAGATCAAGAAATATCTTGCCGACCCGCGCCTGATGGAGCGTGAAAGCCTTGACGCCGAGAAAGCGGCGGAGCAGAGCGCGGAAGCGGCGGAAAAAGCGGAATAATCCATGCCTTCAGACGGTCTCCCCACGGCCTTGCCGCAGGGAGGCCGTTTTGACTTGGAAAAGACCCGGCAGGTTTTGACAGATACAACGCAGTGTGATATTCTAAAAAGAAACGGAATTCTTCTTTCGGAGGCGCAAATATATGCTTCACGATTTTAAGCCGTCGGACGACGGACTCGATAAAGCTCAGCGAAAGGCGGAAATCGACCGGCTCCGCGAAAAACTCGCGGCGCAGCAGCAGAGCGTCATGGCGGCAAAGCTGCCGGTGGTCGTTCTCGTGGAGGGCTGGGACTGCGCGGGAAAGGGCCATCTCATCAACGAGCTCATCAGCGAGATGGACCCGCGGTTTTACCGCGTGGCGGTCTATAAGCGCGTACCGGAGAATGAAGAGCGGTACCCCTTTCTCCAGAAATTCTTTGAGCCGCTGCCGGAAAACGGCAAGTTCCTTTTCATGGACACCGGCTGGATGGAGGACTGCGTCTATAAATACCTGCGCCGGGAGATCACCGCGGAGGAATACGAGCGCCGCGTGGATGCGTGCAACATCTTTGAGCGGCAGCTGCGCGACAACGGATATATCGTTGTGAAGCTCTTTCTGCATATTTCGCGCGAGGAACAGCTCTCGCGCATCGCGGAGCTGCGCGAGAATATCGATACCGAGTGGCGCGTAACGGGCGATGATCTCTGGCAGCACAAGGAGTACAAGGCCTTCCGCCGTGCCTACGGCGAGTTTATGGAGAAAACGTCCGTCTGCGGCGAATGGCACGTTCTTGACGCCGGGAACCGGAAAAAGCGCCTGCTCGCGGGCTTTCGCGCCATCACGGAGGCGATCGACAACGGTCTGGAAAATGGCCGCTGTATCGGCAAAGCAGGGAAGAACGATTTCCCGCTGCTCGGCACACCTTCGCTCCGCGACGCCGATCTCACAAAGAGCGTTGCCCCGGAGAAATACAAGGCCGAGCTCAAGCGCCTGCAGGAAAAGCTCGCGGCGCTCCATAATAAGATCTACCGCAAGCGCATCCCCGTCGTCATCTGCTATGAGGGCTGGGACGCCGCAGGAAAGGGCGGCAACATCCGCCGTCTGGCGTATCCGCTCGACCCGCGCGGGTTTGACGTGATCCCCATTGCAAGCCCCACGCCGGGCGAGCTTGCGAGGCATTATCTCTGGCGGTTCTGGACGCGCCTGCCGCGCAGCGGCCATGTGACGATCTTTGACCGCAGCTGGTACGGCCGCGTCATGGTCGAGCGCATTGAGGGCTACTGCGGCGAGGACGACTGGAAGCGCGCCTACGGTGAGATCAACGAGTTTGAAAAAGAGCTCGCCGATTACGGCACGATCGTTCTCAAGTTCTGGATCCACATCGATCCGGAAACGCAGCTCGAACGCTTTGAGCTGCGGCAGAATACACCGGAAAAGCAGTGGAAGATCACCGACGAGGACTGGCGCAACCGCGAAAAGTGGCCGCTGTATGAAACGGCGGTCGAGGAAATGCTGCAAAAGACGAGCACGGCGTATGCCCCCTGGCATATCATTGAATCCGTGGATAAAAAATACGCCCGCATCCGCGTTCTTCAGATCGTGACGGACGCGCTGGAGCAGGCGGTGAACGAGCATATCACCCGAGGAGTGAAGAAAGAATGTGCCAAGCCGAAAAAGGACCGGAGCTGACCGCCCCCGCCGCGCTGGAAGCATCGGAGCCGGAGACAGAGCTTCTTGCCGAGGCAAAGGCCGCGGGCCTGTTTCTCGACCGCGAGCTGAGCTGGCTGCAATTCAATCGGCGTGTGCTGGAACAGGCGGGCGATCCGACCGTGCCGCTTTTGGAGCGGCTCAAATTCCTCGGTATTTACCGCTCGAATCTCGAAGAATTTTTCATGGTACGCGTCGGCTCGCTCACGCACCGCGCGGCGCTGCTGCCGGACGAGCGGGATGAAAAGACCGGCTGCACGCCCGGCGAGCAGGTGAGCGCCATCCTTGCCGCCGTCGCCGCGCAGCAGCCGCGCGAGGAGCGCATCTACCGGCGGCTTCTGGAAGACATGCGCGACGCCGGGATCGACGTGCTGGACTTTCATAAAATGACGAAGCCCGAGGAGGTCGTGGCGAAAAAGTATTTCTCCGAGCTGCGCCCGCTCCTCTCGCCGCGCGTTGTGGACGGGGGACATCCGTTCCCGTTCATTGCCAACCGTGAGATATATGTGGCGGCGACGATCGGCAAGGGCGACGATTTCCGGCTCGGCCTTGTTTCGCTGCTGCGGCTCCCGCCGTGGCGCGTCGTGGAGCTGGACGGACGGCAGAAGGTGATGCTCACGGCAGAGCTCGTGCGCCACTTTGTGCCGCAGCTTTTCAAAAAGCAGGAGGTGCGCGACGCTGTCCTATTGCAGGTCACGCGCAATGCCGACGTGTTCATCGACGATGACCTGCACGGATACGACGCGGACTTCCGCGCCAGCATGGAAAAAATGCTGCGCAAGCGCAAGCGCCAGCAGCCGGTGCGTCTTGTGATCGGCGGCAAGCCGTCCGCAAGGCTGCGCGCGGCGCTCATCAAGGATCTCAAGGTCTCGGAGAGCAACGTGTTCACCACGAAGCTGCCGTTCGACCTCTCCTTCGGCTCCGGCGTGAAGAAAGCGCCCGGGATGAAATACGCCGAGCGCCGCAGCCAGAAAACGGTGAAGCTCCAAAAGGGCGAGTTTTTCCCGTATCTGGAAAAGAAGGATCTGCTGCTGTCGTACCCGTTTCAGAGCATGAGCGCATTCGTGGAATATCTCTACGAGGCGGCGGACGATCCGGACGTCGTTTCCATCCGCATCACGCTCTACCGGCTCTCGGCAAGCAGCAAGGTTGCTGCAGCGCTCGCGTATGCCGCCGACAGGGGAAAGAGCGTGCTCTGCCTTCTGGAGCTGCGCGCCCGGTTTGACGAGCAGAATAATATTGACTATTCCGAGGTGCTCGAAGACGCCGGATGTCAGGTCATTTACGGCCTGCCGGAGATGAAAGTGCACAGCAAGCTCTGCCTCATCACGCGAAAGCGCGGCGAGAGCGTGCAGTACTTCACGCAGGTCGGCACCGGAAACTATAACGAGGTCACGAGCGAGCAGTACACCGATCTTTCGGTCATTACGTCCGACGAGCGCGTCGGGCGTGACGCTGCGCAGACGTTTGAAGCGCTCGCCACCGGCCAGACGCCGCCGGAGACGGAAGCGCTCTGGGTCGCCCCGCTGAGCTACCGCTCCCGTGTGCTGGAACTCATTGAGGCCGAGACCGCGAAGGGGGAGGCCGGGCGCATTGCGATCAAGGTCAACTCCATGAACGATATCGGCGTTATGACCGCGCTCATCCGCGCGTCCCGCGCGGGCGTGCGCACGGAGCTTTTCATCCGCGGCATCTGCTGCCTGCGGCCGGGCGTCGCGGGGTATACGGAGAATATCACGGTGCGCAGCGTTGTGGGGCGGTATCTCGAGCATTCGCGCATCTTCGCCTTCGGCGAGGGTGCGGAACAGCGCATTTTCATCGGCTCCGGCGATCTTCTCAACCGCAACACCCGCCGCCGCGTTGAGGCGTTTATCGAATGCGTCACGCCGGAAACGCGCGAGGGCGTGCTGGCCATTCTCGACGCGCTGCGCGCTGACCGGGAGAAGAGCTGGACGATGCAGCCGGACGGGAGCTATTCCCGCACAGAGACCGTCCCCGGCACGGCGAGCCACGACACGCTCTATGAGTACTTCGGAGAAAAGACCGTGGAACCGCTCCCGCCGGAGAAGAAGCACGGCTGGCTCTGGCGGCTCTTCCATCCGAACAAGAAAAAACTGCACGGAAATGAGGCATAAGGCTATGAACGATGCATTGGCGCTGGTATTTGATGTCGGAACGCAGAGCGTGCGGGCAATGCTCTTCGATGCCGCCGGACACATTGTCCGCTCGGCGCAGGACATTTATGAGCAGCCCTATTATTCCCGCAATCCGAACTGGGCGGAGCAGCGGCCCGATTTCTATTTTGAGCATATATGCATCGTCTCCCAGCGGCTGAAGGATCAGTCCCCGGAAGACTTTGCGCGCGCCGCGAGCGTCGCGGTGACGGTGTTCCGCGATACGACCGTCTGCATGGGCAAGGACGGGCGGCCGCTGCGCGACTGCATCCTCTGGATGGATCAGCGCCGCGCCGAAAACCCGAAGCCGCTCCCGGCAGAACGCAGGGCGATCTTCGCGCTCGCCGGTATGACGGAGACCGTTGAAATGCTCCACCGCACCTCGGCCTGCAACTGGATCGCCGAGAACGAGCCGGAGCTCTGGAAGAAAACGGATAAGTACGTCTGCCTGTCCACCTATCTCAACTATCGCTTCACCGGCCGCATTGCCGACAGCAGCGCGAGTCTTATGGCGAAGATCCCCTATGACTACAAAAACCGCAGGTGGGACAAAAACGGTCTCACCCGCTGCGTATACGATATCCCGCAGGATAAGCTCTGCGAGATCTTGCCCTCCGGCTCGGTGATCGGCGGCGTGACGCCGGAGGCGTCGCGGCTGACCGGCATCCCGGCGGGGCTGCCGATGCTCGCCACCGGCTCGGACAAGGGCTGCGAGACGATCGGCCTTTCCGTCATCCGCGAGGATCAGGCGGCGCTCTCGTTCGGCACGAGCTGCACCGTGCAGTTCACGACCAGAAAGTACTTTGAACCGACGCCGTTCATGCCCGCGTACCCGGCGGTGCCCAACGATATGTATAACCCCGAAATTCAAATCCTGCGCGGCTACTGGATGCTCACCTGGTTCAAGCAGAACTTCGCTCAGGCGGAGGTCGAGGCGGCCAAGGCGCTCGGCTGCTCGGCGGAGGAAATATTGAACAAGCACCTCGGCGATATCCCCGCCGGGAGCGACGGTCTGCTCGTGCTGCCGCACTGGACGCCGGGCCTCTCCACGCCGAACACGCGCGGCGCGATGATCGGCTTTACCGACCACCACACGAAATACCACATGTACCGCGCCATCATCGAGGGTCTGAACTTTGCCCTCATGGACGGCATGTACGGCATGGAGCGCCGCTCGGGGCAGAAGATCCGCCATCTCTATCTCGGCGGCGGCGGCAGCCGCAGCGACGAGATCTGCCAGATCACGGCGAATATGTTCGGCCTTCCGGTCTCCCGCATCCAGACGCACGAATCCTGCGCGCTCGGCGCGGCCATCTGCTCGTTTGTATCGCTCGGGAAATTTACCTCCTATGAGGACGCCATCGCCCACATGGTGCGGATCCGCGACACGTTCACGCCGGAAGCGGAGGAGCATAAGCTCTATGATCGCATCTACCGCGAGGTCTACCGCCGGTACTACCGCGCCGTGACTCCGCTCCATAAGCTCCTCGGCGCGATCACGCGCAAGGAGAAATAAGAAAAACCGTTCTCTGCATGAAGCGCAGAGAACGGTTTTTCATTCATCGTATACGACCGGCGGGCGGTCGGGGTCGAGAACGCTATCCACGTCGAAAAAGAGCTCGTTTAAAATATCGCGGTAATACGTCATCGAATAACCGCCGATCTCAATGCGCGACTGAAGCGCGTAATTATCGTACAGCTCGTTGACCACATGGTCGTCCACGGTACAGTAGATATTGAACCCGGCATTGAGCACATGCTGCAACGCCTCGCCCGTCGCGCGGTAGCCGAAGGGGGCGAGAAAGAGATTCGTTTCACCGATCCACGGCGACACGCGATCGACCCACTTGTTGATGTCGTAATAAATTTTATCGGGGATGCAGCCCGTGCCCCAGAAGCCGTACACGCCGGAGTTGTGCGTATAGCTGTGGCTGGCAAAGCTCCAGCCGTCGGCGCGCAGCGCGTCGGCGACTTTCTTGATCTCGGTCTGGTATGCGGGATCGTCATAACTCGGGTAGCCGAACGCTCCCTGAAACCCGGTGAGCGCGATCGTTCCCTTGTGCCCGTTCCACGAGAAGTCCGGGTGCTCGGCAACAAAAGCGTCCACAACGCCCATCACATCGCCGTCTGCGATGATGTCCACGCCGCCGGAGGGGTTCGGCACCTCGTAGAGCAGCGCGCCTGTCTCATCGACGAAAAGCCGCCGCGCGTACCCGTCGCCGTAGGCATACGCCACATCGTCCACCGAGAGGATGAGCGGCATTTTCCCGGCGGGCAGCAAAATCTCCTTTCGCTGCATTCTGCCGTCAGCCATTTCGTAGCACTCGTTCAGATCATAGAGCACATACCCGCGCTCGTAGAGCTGCGGCAGGATCTTTTCGAGCTCCGCCTTTTCCGAGAACCCGGCGTTGTAGCCGCCCATCGGCGTTTCGCGGTCGGTGAACACCATTTCGGGATAGACGATCAGACTGTGGAAGAAGATGTGCCGTATTTCGCCCTCATAGGGAACGAGCGGCTCCGGCGTCGGTTCGGGTGTCGGCGTCGGCTCCGCGGTGGGTGAGGGCGTCGGTTCCGCGGTCGCCGTGGGCGACGGCGTCGGGAAAAAGATGTCGAGCGCGCTGCCGCTGCACCCGGCGAGGAGCGCCGCGCAGAGCAGCGCCGTGAGAAGGAAAAATATCTTTCGTTTCATCATGCTCTCATACTATCCGCCGCGCCGGAAAAAGTCAAGGCAAGAAGATTTCCAAATCTTGGATGCGCGGTATTGACAATGTTGTGAACGCTGTATATTCTTGGATTATATAAATATGCTGTTCAACATTTGAATTTTGAATGGAGGAGCGTGGATCGGATGCGGAAACGGATATGGGTGATGCTTGCTTTTTTTCTCGTCCTTGGCATCGTGAGTTTTTCTGTGCAGAGTGGGCCCCATTGCAATACACACCGCCTGCAAGTAAACGATCAACCGATACTCATGTATGAGACTCCGGAGGAAGCGTTATCTTCTATGACAGAGAGTCCTCTGCTGCCAGAGGTGAACCGGCTGAGTCTGTCGTGCAAGGGAGGCAGGCCGGAACATGATATTCAGCTTTATCTTCGCTTGGCCAAGGAAAACGACGGAACGATCCTGACTTCCCCCTATGCCACGCTATATAATTTTTCGCCAACCCAAGACGAAGCTGCCTTTGCCATGAATGATGTATTGGATCTGGATGAGGCATCAAATTATGATCTTGTTCTGTTTGAGCTGATTACGTATAAAAAAGCGGCTGCACCCATGTATCAATATGCGTTTTTCCGCTAAACGTCATTTTCCTAAAGCGAACAAAGCGAAAGAGGACGGGAGCACCGTCCTCTTTCGCTTGAGCGTGTCAAAAAAATATTTTTGACACGCTCTCAAACGAGACCCGCTACGCTGGGCTCTCGTTTGAAAAGGCTGCGGCTCGCCGCAGCGCACTCGCTGTGCGCCGTTGGCGCACAACTCGCACGTTTGCGAGCCGAAATGTATTTTCTCCGACGCACATGTCGCCGGAGAAAATGATCAGAACTTTATTTGCGCCTGCGGGCGCAAACTCTGCGAGGCTTTTTTGACAGTCTGTAGCGAAAGAGGACGGGAACACCGTCCTCTTTCGCTTCCAATGGGAAGGGTCAAAAAATCCCATGATTGTATTTGATCTGTCCGTACAGAATGAATGCCAGACCGACGGCGAGCCCCGGAAGAACGATGAACGAAACGGCAGCCTCATTCCGCAGGGAAACAAAAAACGCCGCGGCGAGCGAAACGCCGATGATGAGCGTTCCCGTGCCGACGGCGCGGCCGTATTTCGGGATGTCCTCTTCTCTGACGTTCCGGCGGTTGTAGGCGTGGATCGTGCGAATGTTCCCCTTTATATTCACCGCACCGAGAACGGACAAAAGAATGCCCACAATGAGCAGCAGATAGTTTTCCATGACGGCCTCCTTAAAAATAAAACAGCTCTTCAAATTTCTTATCCAGAGCGATGCAGAGGACTAAGGCAAGCTTTGCCGTGGGATTGAATTGGCCCGTTTCAATGGAGCTGATCGTATTTCGTGATACGCCCACCATCTCCGCAAGCTGCGCCTGAGAAAGCGCCTTTTCCGTACGAGCCTCCTTCAGGCGGTTTCGGAGTTTCAGCTCATCGTTCATCCGCGCACCCCAACGAGCCGTACAGCGAAAAGAACAAGGAACAGGAGAAACATGGCAAAATACAAAATGGTCAGCGTCAGGTCTGTTTTCCTTTTCTTTTTTCGGTATGTCACCAGACTGTGCGTGCCGAGAATGCTGAAATAAATGACCCAGGGACTGTAGAGCATCGTTCCGCTCGCCCAGACGAAGACCACGGACACCAGACAGCACACACATGCGCCGACACGCCCGGCAATATTCCCGGCCTGCTGTGCCGTTGCCGCTTCCGCAAGATCCCGGTTCTTGTTTTCCCGGCGGCTGATCGCCAGAATTTCTTCCTTTTCCATATCGATCCTCCTATGCCAAGTTTTCTTGTCATTATTATAGCAACGCAAAGTAAACTTGTCAACAGGAAACAATGCTCCTTGCCCGGCGCGGGAAATTGTGGTAAAATTCATATCCAATCTTTTGAAGGAGACACCACGCATGGATAGATTCACCCCCCTTCTTGCGAAGGAGTTTTCCCGCCGGGAGGAGCATATAGAGAACATCCTCCGTCTGCTCGACGAGGGCAACACCGTCCCGTTCATCGCGCGCTACCGCAAGGAGATGCACGGCACGACCGACGATCAGACCATCCGCGCCATCGCGGACAGGCTCGCGTATCTGCGCGGTCTCGACGAGCGCAAGGCCGCCGTCGTGAGCGCCATTGAAGCGCAGGGCAAGCTCACGGACGAGCTCTCCGCCGCCATCGAAAACGCGCAGACGCTCGCCGAGGTCGAGGATATTTACCGCCCCTACAAGCAGAAGCGCCGCACGCGCGCCACGATCGCGCGTGAAAAGGGACTTGCCCCGCTCGCGGAGCTGCTGCTCTCGCAGACGGTCACGTCCGGCACACTGGAAGCGCTGGCCGCACCGTATGTGAACGAGGAAAAAGAAGTTATGTCAACCGATGACGCGCTCGCCGGTGCGGGCGATATCATCGCCGAAACGATCTCGGACGATGCCGCCATCCGCGCCGCGCTCCGGCGGCTGTACCGCACGCGCGGCGTGCTCTGGGCAAAGGCCGCAACGGACGAGGACAGCGTGTACCGCCTGTACTACGACTACCGCGAGCCGGTGGCCAAGGTGCAGGGCCACCGCGTTCTCGCGGTGAACCGCGGCGAGCGGGAGGGGATGCTCAAGGCCGGTGTGGAGATCGAGGACGCGCTCGCCCTGCAGGAGATCCGCCGGGCGGTGTTCCGCGGCGTGAGCATTTCCAACGCCTTTGTGAATGCCTGCTGCGAGGACGCATGGCGGCGGCTTATCGAGCCGTCTGCGGAGCGGGAGATCCGCGGTGAGCTGACGGATGCCGCGGACGAGGCGGCCATCCGCGCCTTTGGACAGAATCTCCAGCCGCTGCTGATGCAGCCGCCGCTGCGAAACCGCGTCACCATGGGCTTTGACCCGGCATACCGCACCGGCTGCAAGATCGCCGTAGTGGACGAAACGGGCAAGGTGCTTGAAACCGGCGTTGTGTACCCCACGCCGCCGCACAACCGGAAGGACGAGGCGCGCAAAACTCTCACCGCCATGATCCGCCGCCACGGCGTTACCGCCATCGCCATCGGCAACGGCACGGCGTCCAAGGAGTCGGAGATATTTATTGCCGATATGATCCGCGACCTTCCCGGCGTGGCCTACATGGTCGTAAACGAGGCGGGGGCGAGCGTCTATTCGGCGTCCAAGCTCGGCGCGGAGGAATTTCCGGATTACGATGTTTCGCTCCGCTCCGCGGTATCCATCGCGCGGCGCTTGCAGGACCCGCTCGCCGAGCTCGTGAAGATCGAGCCGAAGAGCATCGGTGTCGGGCAGTACCAGCACGATATGCCCCCCGCGCGGCTGGACGAAACGCTCCGCGGCGTGGTGGAGGACTGCGTAAACTCCGTTGGCGCCGATCTGAACACGGCGTCGGCGCCGCTCCTTTCCTATGTCGCCGGGCTCAACGACACGGCGGCGAAGAATATCGTGGCCTACCGCGAGGCAAACGGCGCGTACCCGTCGCGCGCCGCGCTCAAAAAGGTGCCGCGCATCGGGCCGAAGGCGTTTGAGCAGTGCGCGGGCTTTCTGCGCGTGACGCAGGGGAAAAACGTTCTCGACGCGACCGGCGTCCACCCGGAGTCTTACGCTGCGGCGGAAAAGCTGCTTGCCCTTTGCGGCTATACGGAGGCGGATGTGCGCGCCCACCGCGTCGGAGAGCTGCGTGAGCGTGTAAAGGCGCTCGGCGAGGAAAAGGCGGCGGCGCACTGCGGCGTCGGCGTGCCGACGCTCTCGGACATCGTGTCCGATCTGATGAAGCCCGGCCGCGACCCGCGCGACGAGCTGCCCGCGCCGCTGCTGCGCACCGATATTCTGGAGCTCAAGGATCTGAAGCCCGGCATGAAGCTGCGCGGTACGGTGCGCAATGTTGTGGACTTCGGCGCGTTCGTCGATATCGGCGTGCATCAGGACGGCCTTGTGCATATTTCGCGCCTTTCGGACAACTTTGTGCGAAAGCCCTCGGACGTCGTCCGCGTGGGCGACGTGGTGGATGTTGCCGTCGTCGAGGTGGACGCGGCGAAAAAGCGCATCGCGCTTTCAATGCTCGCTGCCGACGTTGGCAGAAACTGACAGAAAAAAGTCAAAACTGTAACTTGCCCGAGCGCCCCGCGGCCCGTATACTTGATTTACATAAAAAACACTTTTTTCACTTATGTAAATCATGAAGGAGGCGCACCATGCGCATTACATACATCCGGCACAGCGCGTTTCTTGCGGAATGGGAGGATATTGTCTGTCTTTTTGACTATGCCGAGGGCGAGCTGCCGGAGATAGACCGCGATAAGCGCCTGTGCGTTTTCGCGAGCCACCATCATTCCGACCACTTCAATCCGGAGATATTTACCCGCTTTGCCGACCACCCGCGTCACACGTTCATTCTCTCGGACGATATACGCACCGTTCCTGCCGGGGAAAAGGCCCCGGTTGTCCGTACCGGGCCAGACTGCCGCCGCATCTTTCCGGGCGGAAAGAGGGGGGCGATGAGTGTTTCCACCATAGGCTCGACCGACTGCGGCGTTGCGTTCGTTGTAAACTACGCCGGAAAGACCGTATACCACGCGGGCGATCTCCACTGGTGGGCGTGGCCGGACGATACGCCGGAGGAGGAGCGCGATATGAAAAACCGCTACTTTGCCGAGATCGCCAAGCTCAACGGCGTCCGGCTGGATGCGGCGTTTCTTCCGCTCGACCCGCGTCTCGGCGCAAACTACTGGATGGGCTTTGACGCCATGATGCGCTCGGCGGACATCCGCAAAGCGTTCCCGATGCACATGTGGGAAAAGTATGAGTATATCCCCAAGTTCAAGGCGATGAGCGTAACGGAAGCCTACCGCGATAGGATCGCCGATATAACCGCGCCCAACCAGACATTCACGATCTGAAAGGAAGAAAAGCCATGCAGTTCAAAATGATCCATGAAAACTATAACGTCTGCGACCTTGCCGCCTCACTTGCGTTTTACGAGAAAGCGCTCGGCCTGCACGAAAAGCGGCGCAAGGAAGCCGCCGACGGCTCGTATATCATCGTGTATGTCGGCAACGACGCTTCCGACTTTGAACTCGAGCTTACGTGGCTGCGCGACCATCCGCAGGCCTACGACATCGGCGAGGAAGAATTCCATCTCGCGTTCCGTGTGGACGATTTCGCCGCGGCGCACGCGCTCCACAGCGAAATGGGCTGCATCTGCTTTGAAAACGACGCCATGGGCATCTACTTCATCCAGGACCCGGACGGCTACTGGCTGGAGATTGTCCCGACGAGATAAAATCTCCCGGCGAACACGGAGAAAACGTATGATTTATTTAGAAACGGAGAGGCTGTCTCTTCGGAATCTGGAGCTATCCGATGCGGAAAGCCTCAGCGGATACCGAAACGACGAGGCATGTCGACGGTATCAGCGGTGGGAAGCCTTCACGCTTCCGGATGTCGAGGCGTATATTGAGAAGTTTCAAAGCGATGTCTTCCTGTCAGACAAGCAGGAACAGCACTTTGGGATCGCCCAAAGAAACAGCTTGGAGCTTGTAGGCGAACTGGCGTACTTTTATAAGCCGGGGGACTGTATCACGCTGGGTATCACCGTTGCCCCTCGCTTCCAGAGAAATGGATATGCCTGCGAAATGCTGCGGGAAGTGATCCGTTCTGTCCGGGAAAAGTATCCGACACTGGATATTGTGGCGCTGATCGACAAAGACAATCGGAAAAGCCTGTGCCTTTTTGAAAAGCTGGGTTTTCGGCAGGAGTGCTACGCGGATTCGATTGCCTCTTTTGTTTATGTGCTCTCTGCATAGGAAAAGTCCGCGGCGAAAATACCGCGGGCTTTTCCTATTCTGGAAACTGTGCTATACTGAAAAAAACACAGCAGGAGAATATTATGTCAACTAATACACTGTATCTCGGCTACCATGTATCCTCTGCCGGAGGGTATATGGCGATGGGGAAGCGCGCCGCGGCGCTCGGCGCGAACACGTTTGCCTTCTTTACGCGCAATCCGCGCGGCGGCGCGGCGGCCAAGGTGGAGGAAGCGGACGTCGCGGCGTTCCGCGCGTGGGCGGCCGAACAGGGCTTCGGCCCGCTCGTGGCGCACTCGCCCTATACGCTCAACCCGTGCAGCGACAAGCCCTCGGTGCGCGACTTTGCCAAACGCGCCTTTACGGAAGATCTGGAGCGCATGGAGCTCACGCCCGGCTGCTTTTATAATTTTCATCCCGGCAGCCACGTCGGGCAGGGGACGGAGGCCGGAATCACGATGATCGCGGAGCTTTTAAACGCGGTTCTCTCGCCGGACATGCATACGATCGTCCTTCTGGAGACAATGGCCGGAAAGGGCAGCGAGATCGGCGGAAAATTTGAGGAGCTGCGCGAGATCATCGACCGCGTGGAGCTTAAAGACAAGCTCGGCGTCTGTCTCGACACGTGCCACATCTGGGACGGCGGCTACGATATCGTCTCCGACCCGGACGCGGCGTTTGCCGAGTTTGACCGCGTGATCGGTCTTGACCGGCTCAAGGCGGTACATCTTAACAACTCCCTCAACGGTCTCGGCAGCCATAAGGACCGCCATGCCAAAATTCTTGAGGGCGTTCTGCCGCCGGAGGCGCTGGTGCGCATCGTCTGCCACAAAGCCCTTGCCGGACGGCCGTTCATTCTCGAAACGCCGAATGACGACGCCGGGTACGCCGCAGAGATCGCGTGGCTGCGGGAACAGTGGGAGGCGCGCCATGAGTGATATCAAAGCGGTCCTCTGGGACGTGGACGGAACGCTTCTGGACTTTCTCGCCGCCGAGCGCGAGGCAATAAAGACTTGCTTTTCTCTCTTCGGTCTCGGCGAGTGTACCGATGAGATGATCGCGCAGTATTCCGCCATCAACGTCCGCTGGTGGCAGGCGCTCGAGCGCGGCGAGTATACGAAGCCGGAGATCCTTGTCGGGCGCTTTGCGGAGTTTTTCACCGCGCGCGGCATCGATACCGCTGTTGCCCCGGCGTTCAACGCGGAATACCAGCTCCGTCTCGGCGATACGATCAAGTTCTGCCCGCACGCGCTCGAAACCGTGCAGGCCCTCCGCGGCATAGCTGCGCAGTGCGCCGTGACGAACGGCACGAAGATCGCGCAGGACAAAAAGCTCGAACGCTCGGGGCTTGATAAGCTGCTCGACCCGATCTTCATCTCCGAGGTCGTGGGGGCGGAAAAGCCGTCGCCGGCGTTCTTTGCCCCGGTGTTCGCGGCATTTCCCGGCATAAAGCCGGAGGAGATGCTGATCGTCGGCGACTCGCTCACGAGTGATATCCGCGGCGGCGTCAACGCCGGAATACAGACTTGCTGGTATAACCCCCACAGCCACGCCGCGCCGCCGGAGCTCCGTATCGACTACACGGTCTCGGACATCGCCGAGGTGCTGCAAATCGTAGAGAAAAGCGCGCGGTGAATGGTGAACTTTGTCCTATTGACTTTTTCGGGCAAAGTGGATAGAATCATCTGACTTTCAGAAGTCTTATCGGGAGGAAACACAGGTCTATGGAAACCGCAACGCTCGGAAAGGGCAAACTCTTCGGCCCGGCGAGCTTTTATAAAAAGGCGCTGCTCATCGCGCTGCCGGTCATGCTGCAGATGCTCATTCAGAACATGGTGTCGCTCATCGACAACTTCATGGTCTCGGGCCTCGGCGACGTGAAAATGTCCGGCGTCAATATCTCCGGGCAGATCCTCTTTGTTTTCATGGTGCTGCTCAATACGATCTGCACCGCGGGCGGCATCTTCATGTCGCAGTATTACGGCGCGGGCGATAAACGCGGCATGCGCCAGGCGCTGAGCTTCAAGGCAGTGCTCGCGGCTGCGGCGATCGTTCTGTATCTTCTCGTGTGCATGGTGTTTCCGCGGCAGATACTCTCGCTCATGGTTGTCGGCAACTCGCAGGCGGACGCCATATTGGACGAGGCCGTGAAGTACATGTTCCTCATGGGCTTCAACGGTATTCCCATGGCCATTTCCACGATCTGCTCGTCGTCCCTGCGCGAGATCGGCCGGGTGCGTACGCCGCTTTTCATCTCCGTTATTGCCACGCTCGTCAACACGTTTTTCAACTGGGTGCTGATCTACGGCAATCTCGGCGCGCCGCGGCTTGAGGTACAGGGCGCGGCCATCGCCACGATCATCGCGCGTCTCACGGAAATGACGATGTTTCTCATTTTCATTGCCGTCAAGCGCCCGCCGTTTTCCGCTACGCCGAAAGAGCTTGTGAGCGTGGATTTCCCGCTCTTCTTCCGCATGCTCAAAAAGGGCTCGATGGTGCTTGGCTCGGAAATGCTCTGGGTCATTTCCGAAACGGTCACGACCGCGCTTTACAATGGCCGCGGCGGCGCGGACGTCGTCTCCGGTATGGCGGCGAGCTTCGCCATTGCCAATCTCTTTTTCGTGGCGTTCAGCGGCATCACGACGGCGACCGGCGTTATCCTCGGCTCTACGCTCGGCAGCGGTGAACTGGACAAAGCCCGGCAGGAAAAGCGCTGGCTTATGACGGCGGGGGTCGTGTTCGGGTTCTTTATGATTTTTGTCGGACTGCTCACCGTTCCGCTCATCCCGGTGGTGTTCGGCCATTTGAGCGCAAGCGCCCAGAGCATCACGCGGCGGATGATCGTGCTCATGTCGCTCTTTATGCCGCCGTGGGTGTATATCAATGTCCAGCTCGCCGTGTCCCGCGCCGGAGGCGATACCGCCATGGGCCTCTGGGTGGACGGCATAACGACGCTTCTAATGATCATCCCCGGCATATTCCTTGTAGCGCGCTATACGACGATCGGTCCGGTGGCCATGTACGGCATGGTCAAGGCCGTGGACTTCGTGAAGATCACCATCGCGCACTTCATGCTCAAGCGCGAGCGCTGGGTGCGCAATCTCACGGACATTGTCCAGCCGGTAAAAACAACGGAATGATCCGAAAAACAATAAAAGGCTCCCTTCACGCTTAAAAAAACGTGAAGGGAGTCTTTTTTCCGTATTTACAGCATTTACAGCGATTCCACGAACGCGGCGATGCGCGTGTCGATCTGTCCGGCGTCAAGCTGGGAGTAATCGGTCTCCAGCGCCATATACGGCACGCCCAAACTGCGGCAGAGCTCGCGGAGAGAACGGCCTTCGATGAGATAGGTGTGGCAGCTCGAAAGGGCGATATCGAGCACGGCGTCGGCGTGAAATTCCTCGATGAGCGCGGGGATCATATCGAACCGGCGGCGGTTCGGCGTCATCACGGCGCAGCCGATGGTGAGATAGGCGTCGGCAATGGCGGTGAGAATATCCTCCGCCTCGGCGTCTACGCAGCAGCGCGCCGGCTTGATGCCCGCGCAGTTTTCAAAGCAGACGACCTGCGCGCCCGCGCGCTCCGCCGCGCCGAGCACCTTCTGGTATACGCCGCCGATCGGGCAGCCGGTGACGAGAAGCCGCGGTCTCCCTGCCGGGGCGGAGGACTTCGTTTCCCGCAGACGCGCGGCAAGCTCCTCCACATGCGCAACGGCGTGGGGGAGGTCAAAATCAAACCCCAGCCCGTCGAGAACCTTATAAAGCTCCGTGCCGGAAACGGGCGCGGGGTCGGCGCGCAGCACCTCCATGAGATGGGAACGGGCCTCGCGCAGCGCGTTTCTCTGCCGCGCCGCGGCGCGCAGCGCATCGTCCGTGATCTCCGCGCCGAAGCGCTCTTCAAGATATTCCTTCAGCCGCCGCACCTCGGCGCGCCACATATCGCGCGCATACGGAAGATCGACGCCCTGCGGCAGATGCAGCAGAAAGAGCTCCTTGCCGCGCGCCATCAGCTCATACATCTTTTTCTTCCCGTCGCACGTCGTCTCGCCGACAATGAGATCGGAAAAATAAGTATACGGGCACTTGTCGCTCACATAGAAGCCGTAGCTCGATTTGATGAGCGGGCAGAGATTGCGCGGCAGATCGACCTCTGCGGCGGGGATCGTCTCGGCGCTCATGCCGCAGAGACTCACGGCGAGCATCCCGGCGGCGTCGAGAATTTCCAGCGGCGTGAACGTGCAGAACGTACCGGCCACGCGCCGCCCGCCTTCTTTGGCGGTCTTTACCTTGAGAAAGCCCGCTTTGCGCGCGTCGGAATAGGCTTCAAATGTTTCGGGAAGAGAGAGCTCCATGCATATATGACCTCGTTTCTTTGTTATCGGGAAAGTCTGCGCGCGGCGAGCGCCGCGCCGATAGCCCCGGCAAAGCGCCCCTGCGGATGCGTGAGGACCGGCGCGCCGAGCTTTTCGGCAATGGCGTCGGGCAGGTATTCCGTCTGGCAGAGCCCGCCGGTGAGACATACCGCGCCATAGCTCCCGCCGAGCTTTTTTGCCTGCGTGACGACCTTTCCGGCAATGGAATCCACGACCGCGTAAGCGATATCCTCGCGCGGCGCGCCCTGACCGATGAGACTTACGACCTCGCTTTCGGCGAACACCGTGCAGATCGAGCTGATGGACGCGCCGCCGCCGCGCGCGGCGAGCGCGCACAGCTCCTCGGGGCGCATGCCGAGCCGGTTTGCCATGATCTCGAGAAAACGCCCCGTTCCGGCGGAGCACTTGTCGTTCATAAGAAAGTCCTGCACCGCGCCGCCGGATACGCCGATGACCTTCGTGTCCTGCCCGCCGATGTCGATCACGAGAAGATCGTCCCGCCCGTGCAGAAAGCACGCGCCGCGCGCGTGGCAGGTGATCTCCGTGACGCTCTTTCCGGCGTACGGCACGGCGACGCGCCCGTACCCCGTCGCAACACAGGGGTACGTTTCCGGCGAAAAGTGCGCCGCTTCGAGCTCGGCGCGGATGGTCTCCGCCGTGTCCACGCTGCTCCAGCCCGTCGGCCGCGCCGAGAGCAGGGCGAAAGACCCGTCGGCGGCGAGCACCGCCGTCTTTGCGCAGGTGGAGCCGATATCGATGCCGATGGCGTAGTCCATGCCGTGATTCTCCCCTCGTTTTTCTTGCGCCTACTATAACACGCCTTTCGCTCTTTTGCCACGGTAATTGAAAAAACCGAAGAAAGCGATCAAATTAATGAAAAATACGATAAAAAAACCGGTATCCGATTATATCATTGGATAAAACGATAAAAAAGAAAAAACGATTCAGAACTCCAATTTGACGGCTGAACCGCCCTGACTATAATGAAAAAGTCTGAAATCAAAGAGAGAGAATGTGGTCCCATGCTCGATGAAGCAAAAATGAAAAAGGAGCAGAGCGCCGATCTTGCGCTGCTCTCGGGTCTGACCCGCCGCCAGCTTAGAGAGCTGGAGGAAAAGGAAAAGACGCCCGCCCAGAAAACGGCGGAGGCGGTCATCATGGTATTGCCGCTGCTCTGCGGCGGTATCGCGCTGCTCGAATATCTCCTTGTGCCGAACAACAGCCGCAACCGGAACCCGTGGAGCTATGTCTGGGTGCTCGGCGCGGCGCTGGCGGTATATCTGGTCTGTCTGATCGCCGCCGTTTGGCGAAAGAAGGCGAGAAAACGGCAGTTTTATGATACGCTGCATTATAAAGCGCCGCACTTCTCGGCGCTCTTCCTGTTCCTCACGCTCTATGACTATCTCACGCTGAAGACCGGCGTGCTGACGCAGCCGTTCGTGCCGTGCATGAACTATATCGTCAACGCGTTCCTCGTGGATTACAAGCTGCTTCTGGACTGCACGCTCAATACGCTCAAGCTGCTGTTTCTCGGTTACTTCATCGGTGTATCCCTCGGCCTTGTGACGGGCATCGCCTGCGGCTATTCCAAGCGGGCGCGCTACTGGCTCGACCCGATCATCAAGTTTCTGGGGCCGATCCCGACGTCCACATGGATCCCCATCATTCTCGTTGTCGCGTCCTCGCTTTTTGCCGGGGCGGTGTTTATCATCGCGCTCGGCTCGTGGTTCGCCGTGACGGTCGCCTCGCTCACGGGCATCGCCAACGTAGGCAAGGAGTATTTTGAAGCGGCGCGCACTCTCGGCGCGAACGACCACCAGCTCGTATTCCGCGTGGCAATCCCGCACGCCATGCCGTCCATTCTGCAGGGCTGCACGCAGGCGATGAGCTCGTCGTGCGTCGCAATTATGATCGCGGAAATGCTCGGCGTGAAGTCCGGCCTCGGCTGGTATATGACGTGGCAGACCGGCTGGGCGAGCTACGATAAATCGTTCGCGGCGCTCTTTGTGATCTGCTTCATCTTCACGCTGGTCACCAAGGGGCTCGAACGGATCAAACGCTATCTGCTCAGATGGCAGAACGGAGCGGAAAAGTGATGCCGATGGAAAAGAAAGACGTCTGCCTGACGCTCGAAAACGTCAGCAAGGTGTTCGCCAGAGTGGAAAGCGACGAGGTGACGCACGCGCTGCAGGATGTGAGCGTCACAATGAAAAGCGGGGAATTTGTCTCTCTGGTCGGTCCGTCCGGCTGCGGGAAGTCCACGATCCTCCGCCTTGTGGCGGGGCTCATTCCGCCGACGCTCGGCCGCGTCGCCGTAAACGGGGAGGAGATCGAAGGCCCTTCGCCCGAGCGGGGACTTGTGTTCCAGAACCCCACGCTCTTCCCGTGGCTCACGGTGGAGAAGAATATATCGTTCAGCCTGGATATGCGCGGCGCAAAGAGCGACAAGGCCGGGCGCGTGGAGCGCATGCTCTCGATGATCGGGCTGGAATGCTTCCGGAACGACTATCCCGCGCAGCTCTCCGGCGGCATGGCGCAGCGCGTGGCGCTCGTGCGCACGCTCATCAACGAGCCGGAGATACTGCTGCTCGATGAGCCTCTCGGCGCGCTGGACGAGTTCACGCGCATGAACATGCAGGACGAGATATTGAACATCTGGTCGCAGAGAAAGCAGCTCGCACTCATGGTGACGCACAGCATCGACGAGGCCGTGTATATGGGCACGCGTGTGCTCGTGATGGAGTCCAACCCCGGCCGTATCGTCGCCGATATCCGGATCAACGAGGACTTCCCGCGCGACCGTTCGTCCGCGAGCTTCGTCGAGTACCGCAACGAAATTCTCAACCGTCTCCACTTCGGCGGAAAAAAGACTGAATAAGAATTTATATGGCAATGCCCTGTAAATAAAAAAATGAAGGAGAAAAGTACATGAAAAAGACCCTTGCCCTTGTGCTCGCGCTCGTCATGGTGTTCGCGCTCTGCGCGTGCGGCGCACAGGCCCCCGAAACCGGCGACAACGCCGGAACCGGAAACACCGGTTCCTCTACCCTGATCGCCGACGAGAACAACGACGGCCAGATCGAGATCGGCACCGTGGAAGATGTGGAAGTCAACGAAGCCAGCGAACACATGGACGCTGCCGAGGCTTCCGCTTCCGGCAACTGGGAAGCGCTGTTCGTCCCCGTACAGATCGAGGGCCGCGCGATCGAAATGACCGATTTCGATCTCACCCCGACCGCGGAAGAGCTTGAAGCCATGAAGAATGAGCCGGCTTATGGCCGTCCCATCGTGTACCTCATGTCCGACGGCTGCACCTCCGGCCCGACCATGGCTGATCATCTCGGTTATTATGCCGAGGCCGGTCTGACGGCCGAGGGCCTGAAGGGCACCACGGACGTGGAAGGCCTCGGCACCGGTAAGGTGGATGTTGCCTCCGGCATGATGGCGAAGATGCTCGTTCCCATCACCAACGGCGTGGACATCACGTTCGTCGGCGGCTCTCATATCGGCTGCAAGTCTCTGTACGTTCTCGCGGACAGCGAATACAACACTACCGCCGACCTGAAGGGTCAGAAGATCTCCACTCCGAACGGCATCGGCATGTCCGACTATAACATCACCGCTCTGTTGCTTGACGCTGACGGCATCAACTATGCCACCGACGTGGAGCTCGTGAAGGTCACCGCTGACGCCTGCGTCGCCGCTATGGAAAACGGCGAGATCGCCGCGGCGCTGCTGAGCGATACCTTTGCCTATGCCATGGTGAAGGATGGCAAGCTCAAGTGCATCCGCTCCCAGCAGGATACCGACTTTGCGGACCGCACCTGCTGCGTTCTGGCTATGAACGGCCAGTTTGTGCGTGAGAATCCCACCATTGCCAAGAAGGTGGCGCAGGCTGTGCAGAAGGCGCACAGCTGGATGCGCGATAACTCCGCGGAAGCCACGCAGGTGCTCATGGACATGGGCTGGAACGGCGGCAACTACGAGATGAACATCATGATCAACAATGCGCTGCAGTTCGGCCTCTCCGACGAATTCACCGGCGCGACGCTCAAGGACTTTATCGAGCGCTACGTCCGCCTCGGTCTCATCACCTCCATGGACGATACGGACGAGATCCTGAACCTCGCCTGGACGCCTATCCTCTAAACCTTAAACGATACCCTATAGAAAAATCTCCCCGATTGCAGCCGCAATCGGGGAGATTTTTCGTCTCGGACAGGAATGTCAAAAGAGAAGTTTCATTCGCCTTTTTCCGTCCGAGGTTTTCGTTTTTTTCGGTCCGCTGCTTTTTTTACGCAGACAACTGGCCACCCATTCAAAAAACCATGGGGAGGATTCATACAGATATGTGGAATTCATCACGGCGTCGGTCAACTCCTCCATGGTCGATGGCCGGTATCCGTAGGGGGAAAGCTCATCGACTAGATCGTCCGGACCACCGCGGGCAGCCATTTGGAAAAATCTTTTGGTGTCCTTGTTTACGGTCGCCAGACAGCAGAGATATCCTTCGGCTTTTCCAGCCCGCGGCAAGCGAGGGCCGCGCCGACGGCGCAGACCGCCGCCGCGATCCATGCCGTTGCCGGAGCGGAAAGAACGTCGAGCAGACGCCCGGAGATGAGGCTTGCGAGCACGCCGCCTATGGTCGTCATGCTGAAGGCAAGGCTTTGCCCCTTGGCGGCGTCGTCGTAGGGGACGACGAGCGTGACGTAGGCCACGATCGCGGGCGCGTACAGCGCATAGGACAGCACCTGAAGAGACTCCGCGGCAAAGAGCAGCGGGATGTTCGGCGCCGCGGCGATCGCGGCGGTCTTGAGCGCGAAGAAGATAAACGAAAACCGCAGCACGGCAGCGCAGCTCCTCCGACGGAAAATGCGCGAGAAGAACAGCATCGTCGGCACCTCGAGCGCGGTGAGGAACGCGGTGAGATAGCCGAGCGTCTCGATACCGCCGCCGGCGTGCTCCACAAAGTTGATGAGAAACGTGGACGTGGTGTTGTACGAGAAAAAGAGGAGCGCCATTCCGGCGAGCAGCAGACAGAAGCGGGGACTCTCCCGCAGAAATACGCCGAGCGAGCGGCCCTGCGGCGCCGGTGCGGCATGGCCGGAGAGCAGCTTTCTGCGCAGCCGGAGGACGGAGCGCGAGAGCAGCGCGTTGGAAACGCCCTGCAGCGCGGTGACGGCGAGTCCGGCAATGGGGATGACGCGCACGCCAAAGCGCGTGACCCAAACGCCGAGCAGCATGGAAAGCACCATATACGCCGCCGACCCCATGCTGCGGGCAATGCCGTAGTTGACGGGGGATTCATAATGCTCAAAATCGGCGCAGAGCTTCAGATTGAGCGTGTTCACCGCGAGAGTGAACGCCAGCAGCAGCGGATAGCACAGCGTCGTAACGACGCCGCGCGCCGGGAAAAACAGCAGAAGGAGGAAAAAAGCCGCCTGAAGCGCCAGTACCGGCCAGAGCACATCCGCCGCGTTGAAGCGCGGAGAGGTGTCCACAAAAGAAGAGAGCCCTGTGCCGAGCAGAAAGCCGAGGACACTGCCCAGCGCGAGCATGCTGCCGAGCTTTGTGTTGCTGTAACCGAGAGCGCCGAGATAAACGGCGGCAAAGCTGCTGGAAAGGCAGAAGACCATCCAGAATCCCACCTGATTGAGCGAGTAATACACCGTGATCCGCTTCGTGCTCACGCCGCGCCTCCTTTCGCCGTTGACGGTGATTCTATTATTCACAAAGGACACGCCGGTGTCAAGTATGCGTACCTGCACCGGCGTGCCCTAATGATTCGGATTTTTATTTCGCAGCGGCGTAGATTTTTTCAATATCCGCGGCGTACAGCCGGACAAGACCGCCGATCTTGATCGTGTCGTTCTGCGTGCATTTCACGGCCATTTCGTGCATCTGCGCTTCGGTAATGTCGCCGAGACCGAGCTCGCGCAGATTCGACGGCATGCCGACCGAGCGGCAGAAGCTCTCAAATGCGGCGACGCCCGCGAGAGCGGTCTCCTCGGGGTTCGCGTAGTTCATCTCGCAGCCCATGACCTCCACGGCAAAGCGCGTGAAGCGGGGGAGATTGGCGTGCATCACATACCGCGCCCAGCTGCCCCATACGGCGGCGAGACCGGCGCCGTGCGCCACATCGAACATACCGCCGAGCTCGTGCTCGATCTTGTGCGTCGCCCAGTCCTGCACCTTGCCGACGCCCATAAGATTGTTGTGGGAAAGGCTGCCCGCCCACATGAGCTCGGCGCGCGCGTCGTAGTCGTTCGGCTCGGCGAGCGCCTTTCTGGTGTTCGCCATTACGGTTTTGAGCAGTCCCTCACTCATGCGGTCGAGAAGCTCGGTGTGCTCGGTGTTGGAGAAATAGCGCTCCATCGTGTGCATCATAATGTCCACGCCGCCGCTGGCGGTCTGATACGGGGGGAGCGTGCAGGTGAGCGCGGGGTTCATAATGGCAAAGCGCGGGCGGGAGCATTCGTAGTTGACGCCCTTTTTGAGCCAGCCGTCCTCGTTGGTGATGACGCAGGAATTGCTCGTCTCGCTGCCCGCGGCGGAGATCGTCAGCACCGCGCCGACGGGAGCGCACGCCTTCGCCGTGGCCTTGCCCATGAAGAGATCCCAGATATCAAATTCGGGATTGGCGAGCGCGTAGCCGATGGCCTTCGCCGTGTCGATCACACTGCCGCCGCCGACGGCGAGCAGAAAGTCCGCGCCGGTCTCCTTCGCAAGAGCGATGCCCTCGCGCACGCGGCTGAGCCGGGGATTCGGCTGCACGCCGCCGAGCAGCTCGTAAGGGATACCCGCGGCCTTGAGCGAATCGGTGCAGCGGCCGAGCAGCCCCGAGCGCACGGCGCTGCCGCCGCCGTAAACGACGAGCGCGTGCGTGCCGCCGCATTCGCGGACAAGCTCACCGCAGCGGCTTTCGGTGTCGCGCCCGAAAACGACCTTCGTGGGAACGCAGTATTCAAAGTTCTGCATGATGAGTCCTTCCTTCCAGCGTATCTATGTAGGATTTTACGTCAAATGGGTCGAGCGGCGTATCGCGCCGCAGATAGAGCGGATGATGGGGGTGGCCCTTTACGGAGCGCTTGCCCGCCGTGAACCACTCCGCGCCAAGCTCCTCGCCGACGGCGATCATGTCCGAAACGCAGCGCGGGAGATACGGGCGCATTTCAATGATGTTGCCCCAGGCTGCCCACACCGCCGGGCGGCGGGGGAGAGAGGCTTCGAGAACGTACCGGAACGCCGCCATATTCTCCGCGTGCAGATGCTCATTGAGCGCGGCGTCCATGTCGTTCGGGCGCGTGGCGCGCTGGGCGTAGACATTGAACATGATGAAGCTGTCATACCCGCTTGAGAGCGCGATGCGCTGCACGCTCTGGAGCGTCGGGTCGAGGGCGTCCGGCGCGGCGGTCGAGGGATTCACGCCGATGCAGATGAGCGGCTTTTCCCCGCGAGTGCCGAGAATGTATCGGTACTCGGTATAAAAATCCGGAACGTACAGCCAGCGCGCGGCGTCATAATCGCCGCGCTGTCCGCTCTTTTCGAGCGCCTCGTGAAACGGCAGAAGCTCGAGCGTATCGGTGTCGGCGGTCGGAATGTGCATGGAGGGGTCTCCTTATCTTTCGTTACTGCCGCAGCAGCGCGCGGCGCGCCTCGTGGTCGGGCATGACGGAGGCGATGAAGCGGTAAAAGGCCGCCGAGTGGTCGTGGTGACGGATGTGCGCGAGCTCATGCACGACGACATAGTCGATCGCCTCCTCGGGGTACTGCATCAGCCGCCACGAAAAGCTGATCGCGTTCCTGCCGCTGCAACTTCCAAAGCGGGTGCGCGCGCCGGTGATCGTCACGCGCGTCGGGTGCACGCCCATGAGCGCGGCATAGCGCTCGATCTTCGGCGGAAGGATCGTTTTGGCCTTTTCGATGAGCGCGCGGCGCTGCGCTTCGTCCGGCTCGGGGTGCGCGGCCTGCCGCGCCGCGAACCGCTCATGCTCGCGCGCGAGCCACGCGCTCTCCTTTTCCACGATCCGGCGCAGCTCTGCCTCCGGCGTGCAATACGGCGCGCGAACGACGAGCTGCCCGTCCTTATCGAGCCGCAGCCCGACGGTCCTCCGGTTCGAGCGGATGACGGTATAGCTTTCCATCAGTACCACGCCCACCCGAAGAGGAGAATTTTGATGAGCCATTGCCCGACGGTATAGTCGACCGTTACAGGGATCTCCTTCGTGACGAACCCGTCACCGGAAACGCAGGTGAGAACGGTCTCGCCGCGCGCGCAGGCGCGCACCTCGCCGGTCGAGGGATCGACCGAGGCAATGTTGATGTTCGTGTACCAGCGGACGGTCTTGTCGGAAGCGTCCTCCGGCGTGATCACAGCTTCGAGCGTCACGGTGTCCTTATAGTGCAGCGTGAGCGTGTCCGGCAGTCCCTCTATGCCGCTCGCGGCGACGAGCATGGGGATGCTCTCCTCGCCGAGCAGCACGCCGCAGTCAGCGCAGAAGCGCTGGCGCAGCCCCTCGCGGTCATACGTCGGCGCGGTGACGGTCATCCAGTCGCCGGAAACGTGCTTCGGCACGGCGCGTTTTTCCATTTCCGCGCCGCAGAGCGCGCAGCGAAGCGTTTCCTCGCCGTCTTCGGTCTCGGTAGGCGCTTTCGTTTCCGTCCACTCGCCGGGGGTGTGCTGCGGCGGCGTGAATGTGTCGCGGTAGGAATAGCCGCACACGGCGCAGGTGTGCTCGGTATAGCCGAAGGTATCGCAGTTCCCGGTGACTACCGTATCGGTGTAGGACGGTTCAGCGCATTTTTCCGGCTTTACGGCGGCGGAGTAATCGAAGATCTCATTCCGCTGAAAATCGGCGGTGCATTCGGTGATGTTCGTCCAGGTGAGAAACTCTCCGGCAAACACTTCGCAGTAGGCGCGCCGGTCGGCGTTGTCCTCGAAAAACGTGATCCTGCCGGTCACGGCGCAGCCGGAGATTGTGCCGATGTCCACGGTCTTGTCGTACTGATAGAACATACCGACAAGTCCGCCGTTGTGCGCATAGCCGCGGCAGGCGGCGTAGCCGTCGATCGCGGCGGTGCAGCCGGTGAGCGCCGCGTTGCCGCAGGAGAGAATGCCGCCGAGAAACTCCTCGCAGCGGAGCGAAGCAATGCTCTCATCGGAGAAAACAAGTGTGGAATCCGCGGAGCAGTTCGTATACGTTCCGCCGCCGAAGCCGACGAGCCCGCCGATACCGGCGATGCAGCGGTCGTGCTCGTCGATGGGTTCGCGCTGGCATGTCTCCGTGAGATCGATGCGGGCATCAAAAACGGAGACGTTTTCGAGCACCGTTTCAGGCGAAGCAAAGCCCGCGAGCGTTCCGGCGAACACATTCTCCGGCGTCTCCACGGCGATGTTCACGCCGCGCAGCGAAAGATCGCGGACCGAAGCGCCGCTGAGCACGGAGAAAAAGCCCGTGAGCGCGGTGTCGTAGGTCTTGTCGTTCCCGTCCACCGTCTCGGCGCGGTCTGCGCCGAGCGAGGAGATCGTGAGATTGTAAATGGTATGTCCGCCGCCGTCGAGCGTGCCGGAAAAGGCGATCGGCTGCCAGTCCACGCCGGTCATGTCGATGTCGGCGGTGAGAACAAAGTCGCCGTCCGGCGTCTCGCGCAGGAGCGAAAGTTCCTCCGCGGAGGATATTTCGCAGGGCGCGTCCGCCGCCGCAGCGGGGCAGAGCGCGAGCAGAAGCACGGCGCAAAGCGCGCCGGAAAGAAAGCGTTTAATGTTCATACGATGCCTCCTGTAATGCTGTCTAAGTATAGCACGCGCGTCAAATGTTTTGCAACTGCCGCCGCTATGCGATATAATGAAAAACCAGTAGGGACGGGGCTTCGCTCCGCCCGCGGACGATCGCAGCTTTCTTATGGAGTTATGCAGACATGAAATACTATTTCGCCCCCATGGAGGGGATCACGACGCACGTTTTCCGCGCGGTCCATTCGCGCCGTTTTCCCGGCGCGGACCGGTACTATACGCCGTTTTTCTCCCCGACGTCCGACCATCTCTTTACGCCGCGGGAGCTGCGCGAGCTGACGCCGGAGATGAGGTGCGCCGCGCCGGTCGTGCCGCAGATTCTCTCCAAGTGCGCCGCGGACATCGTCTGGGCCGCCGAGGGGCTGCAAGACATGGGATATACGGTCTTTAACCTCAATCTCGGCTGCCCGTCGGCAACCGTGACGGCAAAGGGCAAGGGCGCGGGGCTTCTGCAAAAGCCGGACGCGCTCGACACGCTGCTCGCGGACGTGTTTGCCGCCTCGCCCATTGCCGTGTCGCTCAAAAGCCGCATCGGGTATCTTGCGTTGGAGGAATTTCCGCGCCTTCTGTCGATCTACCGGCAATATAACGCGCAGGAGCTCATCCTCCATCCGCGCACGCGAAAGGAAATGTATTCCGGCGCGGTGCATATGGACGCCTTCGCGCTCGCCGCGGCGGGAAGCCCGTTCCCGGTCGTATACAACGGCGATCTCTTCACCGCGGAGGACATCCGCGCGTTTGAAGCCGCTCACCCGGAAACGGAGGCGGTCATGCTCGGCCGCGGCGCGGCGGCCGACCCCGCGCTGTTCCGCCGTCTGCGCGGCGGGGCGGCTGCCTCTCGCGAGGAGCTGCGGCAGTTCCACGAGGAGCTGTACGAGGCGTACCGCGCCGAGCTCGGCGGCGTGAACGCTATGCGGAAAATGAAGGAGCTCTGGCACTATCTCTCTTCGCTCTTCATCGGCGCCGACGAGCTCGCCAAAAAGATCGCCCGCACGAAGGATGTCTATAAATTCAATGACTATGTATCCGAAGCGCTCTCCAACCTGCCGCTCCGGAGCGGGGAATAGGAATCCAAAAGCTGCCGCGAACGAAAGCCACGGCAGCTTTTTTCAGAGAATATGAAACCTTTTGCTCCGCTTTTGCGACTTTAGGAGTGTAAGGAGGTGGGAAGCATGAACGATGTGGGCATCATCGATCTCTATTGGCAGCGCTCCGAGCGTGCCATCCCGGAAACGGAGAATGCCTATGGGCCGTATTGCCACACGGTGGCGTATAATCTCCTGCGGAATGCCGAGGACGCGGAGGAGAGCGTGAACGATACGTGGCTCGCGGCCTGGAACGCCATGCCGCCGGAGCGCCCGAACAGCCTGAAGGCGTTTCTCGGCCGGATCACGCGCAATATTTCCGTAACGCGCCTGCGCCGCAGCGGAAGCCAAAAGCGCGGCGGCGGGGAAGCGAGCCTTGCGATCGACGAGCTCTCCGAGTGTCTGCCGGGAGGGAGCGACCCGGCGCGGACGGCGGAAAACCGCGAGCTTCTCCGGAGCATCGATGCGTTCCTCTCATTGTTGCCCAAACGGGAGCGGGTCATTTTCCTCGGACGGTACTTCTACGCGCTGACCGCGGAGGAGATCGCCGCGCGGCTCGGCATGAAGACCGCCGCGGTGAAAACCTCGCTGTACCGGACGCGGAAACGCCTGGCGCAAAAGCTGGAAGAGGAGGGATATTGAATGAACGGCGGAGATATTCTGTTTGACGCGCTGAACGGCGTATCCGACCGCTATGTTCTGGAAGCGGGGGATTTGCTCCGGATTGGCGAGGAAAAGCCGCACGGACGCGGAAAGGCAAAGCTCTGGAAAACGGCGCTGCTTGCCGCGGCGCTCGCGCTGCTGCTCGCTGCCGCGGCCTATGCTGCCGGGCTGCTGCACTGGAAGGATCAGACATATTCCATTGAGGGAACGAACCGCGTTATCGTTGTGCCGAACGGACTGCGCGGCACAAAAACGTACGAAGGCACCGCCGCATGGTGGACGTGGGCCGCGGCGAAGCGGGAAACCTGGACAGAGCCCGACTGGAGCTTCACGCAAGGGGACGACGCCCTGCGCAAAACCTGCGAGACATACCGGGCGACGACGCCGGAGGCCGCGGCAAAGCTGCGGGAGATCGCGGAGACCTACGGTCTAGAGCTTTATTCCGAGAGCTTCGCTCTGACCGGACGAGACGAGCTGTATGACCGCAGCGGCATGCAGCCGTATGTAAAAGACGGTACCGACGAGCTGCAAAGCGGGTATATTTTTCCGGACGGTTCCTTTTATGCGGAGGGCTGTCTGGCATTCGGAGAGACGCGGCTTCCCGTGACGCTCCAGCGCGTCTCGACCGGGGCGCTCTATCCCTTCGGCTTCCCTGCGCCCGCGGCGGAGTATACCGAGCGGGAATACCGAAGCGCACTCGGGCAGAGCGTGAATCTTGTCCTGTGGGAGAATGGGAGGCTGGAGATCTGGTATCTCTCCGAGGACGGCGAAATGTTCGCGGCGCTGCGCATGTATGAGTTTGACCGGCCGACGGCGCGGAAAATGCGCGCGCTCGGCGCGGAGAATGCCGGGGAGCTTGCGGAATTTCTTGCCGATCACATCGATTTCTCCGCGGTCTGCGAAAATAACGGCGCAGCGCGCTCTCTTGTGGAAAGAGCGCGTGTATCCTACGACCCGGACGCGGCGGCGCGGCTGGAAGCGTTTTATAAGAGCTGCGCTTTCCGCGCGGCACGGGAGTTTCAGGGCTTCTTTACGGAGAATTTTTACGGCGCGTGCTTCACCGGCGTGTACGGGCAGAGCGGCTACGAAGACATCAGCGCAAAGCTCTCGGAGCTTGCGGAGCGGTACGGCCTTCAGTATGCCAGTGCTAAAACGAAGGAAGAAAACAAGCTCATCCACGATAACGGCGCGTTCTACGAGGAACGGCCCCAGCCGGAAGCAGTGGGGAGCGGAAAATGGTTCGTCCATTACATCCCCAAGAACGCCCTGTACACCCGCATGACGCACTACACGGATTTTGCCGAATACCGGAGAGTATGGAACTACAAGACGGTATCCGGGCAGAGCATCATCTGCGCGACGGACGGACCCGAGAAGATCAGCGGAAGCTACCTCTTTTATGAAACGGACAGCGCCTATGTTCTCGTTAATGTTGGCGCGAGGGACGCCTCGCTCATGGAGCGTGCCGCCGAGACAATCAACTGGACGGCGTTCGACAGGGAAGGAGACGGAAAATGAAACGGATGGTAGTACCCTTGCTTTTGCTTGCGCTGCTGCTCGGCGGCTGCGGCACGCGGACGCCGGAGGCGGAAGCGCCCGAAGCGCAGAGCGTAAGCACTGCTGCGCCGGACGCTTTGTGCGACTGGTCGGAGCCGAGCGCGGTGGATGACAGCTACTCTTTTCAGCACGACCCGACGGCATACTATGAGCAGACCGGCGATGATTCCGGCCTCTTCGGTCTGATAGAGAAGACCCTTCTCCCGGAATACGTAGACCGCTGGGTGGACGGCGGAGAGGTTTTGTGGACGGAGTTTCATGGCCTGAGCAGCGGCGGAAACCAGAGCGGCGCTTATTACGGCTGGATCGCCTTTACCGGTATGCCGAAAACCGAGCTCGGCTGGCGCACGGCGGACTTCAACGGGACTAAATGCTACTGCCGCAGTATCTTTATCCGTGAACTGCCCAACGGGGACAATACATACACCATTGTTGCGGCCAAAAGCTGGCCCATGGACGTTGTCCTTGTCAACGATACCGTCGCCGCCATTGGGATCGAAGACCTGTTTTCCGGCCGCGCCCTTCCGACGCTCGCGAGCGCGGAGCTGTACGTTCCGCAGCTCGGAAAAAGCTTTGTTATGACGGAGGAGACGGCGCTCCGCTCGCTCGAAAAGGCGCTCTCCAAAGAGCCGGACACCGTGCGCATCACCGCCACGGGAGCAGATTTCGGCGAACAGGAAACTCTCTGCCCACTCTACCTGCGCTTTGCCAACGGGAGACGCGCGCTTCTCTTCACCGCCGGGGACGGCGCGGACGGCTGCGCCGACGGGTCACTGCTGCCATGCGCAGTGTTCGGCGGAGAGAGCGTATTCGAGCGCTTCGGTGTGCCGCTGGAAGCGGTGGGGTATACCAGAAATGCGGACGGCACCACGACCGTGACCAATTCAATGGGCGGCGGTACTTCCGACGGCATGACGAGCACGGCACGCTACGATGCACAGGGACGGCTGGTGTATTGGGAACGGGTTTGGACATGGGCCAATCTGGGAACCACCAGCTTCATTACCGAGACGGTCTCCTACCGCGAGGACGGGAAGATCGCCTCCACGCTGCAACGTTCCGACCTCAGCGGGAGCAATGAGGAATACACAACGCTCACAACATACATCTATAATGACCGCGGCGATCTCACGCGCATCAACGTGGAATACGATCCGACGGATGTTTTCGGCCCCGGATACTACCACGAACTGCGCTACGATGAGCAGAACCGGCTCGTCGCCTATGTGTTCCACTATGCCGACGGCAGGGAAGGCTTGCCGAGCGGCAACGTCTATTTCTGGTACACAGAGGACGGGCAGCGCTGCTACTACCATGTGGACACGAACGGTAACCTTGTCGGCGGGCCGGACGGCACCTCGGGCGACAATCCTCTCCGCAAGTAAAGCGGACAGCTCTAAAACTAAAAGACAGAGCCTGCGGCATCCCAATGGGCCGCAGGCTCTGTTTCTGTCATTTATTCTTCTTTCAGTGCTTCGCGCACGGGCTGCCACGCGTTGATGAGCGCATCAAGCGAGCGCGCGGCGTTCGCGGGGCTGGTGGAGGGGAGGGCAATATCCTCCCGCCCGGTGAGCGGGTAGATATATTTCCGGTACAGCCGGTGGGCCGTTCCGCCGTTCGTGAAGATCTGCCGGATGGACGCCGTTTCCAGAATGGGCGTGAGGTCGTTCGGCACGGCATTCCGGATGGAGGCGTCGGACGAACCCGCAATATCGCACGAGGCGATCACATCCCAGAGCGCAATGTGGTTTACGAGAAGAAACGCGCGCTTTTCCTCCACCGTCTGCGGCACATCCGTGCCGAGCAGCGCCGCGAGCACCCGCCAGAAGCGGTTTTGCGGATGCCCGTAAAAGAACCTCTGCTCGCGGGACTTTACCGAGGGGAACGAGCCGAGGATCAGAATGCGCGAATCCGGCGCATAGATCGCCGGGAAGGGATGGCGCAGCGATTCCATTTCCATTTCCTTCACCTCCGGCGCGGCAATTATCCATAAGAGTATATAACCGCACCGGCGCCTTTGCAAGAGAAATGCTTTAGCCGTGCCCCTCGGCGGCGATCATGCGCATGGCGTGCTCCAGCGTCCCGGCAACGGCGCCGAGATTTTCCCGCGCCGCCTTTTCCGACCCGGGGACATTCAGAATGAGGGTATTTCCTCTTGTTCCCGCCACGGCACGCGAGAGCATCGCGCGCGGCGTGCTCTTCAGTCCCTCTACCCACATGGCGACGGGGATGGCGCGGATCTCACGCTCAAGCACGGCGAGCGTCGCCTCCGGCGTGACATCTCGGGGGGAGAGACCCGTGCCGCCGGTGGTGACGACGAGATCGACCTTCTTTTCGTCGGCGCATTCGCGCAGAAGCGCGCTAATCTGCTCCTTTTCGTCCGGTACGACGGCGGTGAAAGTAACCGTGAAACCGGCATTCTCCAGCATGGCACGCACGGCGGGGCCACTCGTGTCCGGTCGGAGACCCCGGCTGCCAAGATCACTTACGGTGATAACGGCTGCGGTGTAGCTCATAGTTTTTCCTCCTGTTTTCGATATCCTAATGCGGTGGAGATCATCGCGGCAGCGGCGCAGACCTCGCCGATCGTTGTGCGAAAGGCGTCGGACTGCACGCTCCGGAACATGCCGATCACGCTCACGGCGTACCGGATGTCCCCCTCCGCGGTAAAGACCGGCGCGGATACGGAGCGCAGACCGATCCGGTATTCGCCGTTCTCCACGGCGTAGCCGTCGGCGCGGCAGCGGTCGATCTCCTGCATCAGCGTGGGAATGTCCGTAACGGTGTGGGGCGTGAACGGCGTCATGCTCTGCGAACGCAGCACGGTTTCCGCTCCCGTGCGCGGCATGTGCGCAAGAAACACCTTCCCCGGCGACGTGCAGTAAATCGGGAGCCGCGAGCCGATCTCCGATACGACGCGCAGCCCGTTTCGCGTCTCCGCCTGATCGAGCGTGATGACGCTGCCGCCCTCGCAGAACGAGAGCACGACGGACGCACCCGTCTGCTGGCACAGGTGTTCCATATAGGGCCGCGCCGCCTGGGAGATGTCCCAGGAGCGCTTCACCTGCTGCCCGTATTCAAAAAGCCGCACGCCGAGCGCGTACCGGCCGTCCGGTGTCTGCGTTACAACGTCATGCATCCGCATCGTCGTCAGCAGGCCGAACACCGTGCTCTTCGGGTAGCCGCACAGCGCGGACACCTCTTTGAGCAGCAGCGGCTTTCCCGCCCGGCTGAGGATCTGCAGTAGCTCCATCGCCTTCGACACGGACAGAATGATATTGCCGTCTACCACGCTATACCAGCTCCTTCCATCAACAGTATAGTGCTCTGTTTATTCTCTGTCAAGAATAATCCGACAAAACCGGAGCAGAATCCGACAATGCCGGACAAGCGGTTTGAAATGGCGGTGTCCCGGATGGTAGAATTTAAAGGCTTTGAAAAGTAGAATTTAAAGGCTTTGAAAAAGTGAGGTGCCGGTATGAAGCTGATTCGGACGGAGGACGCGGTAGGGCAGGTGCTCTGCCACGACATGACGCAGATCATCAAGGATCAATATAAGGACGCCCGCTTCCGCAAGGGACACGTTGTCACGGCGGAGGATATCCCTGTGCTTTTGAGCATGGGCAAGGAGCATCTGTACGTCTGGGAAATGACGCCGGACATGGTGCATGAAAACGACGCCGCGGAACGGCTTCTCGCTCTCTGCGGGCAGGAGAACATGACCCGTTCGGAGGTCAAGGAAGGTAAGATCGAGCTCAAGGCCGCCTGCGACGGTCTTTTCACTGTGGACAGTGCGCGGCTTCTTGCCGTGAATAGTCAGGACGAGGTGATGATCGCCACGCGCCGCGGCGGTACCGCCGTCCGTACGGGCGACAAGCTCGCGGGTATGCGCGTGATCCCGCTCATCATCGAAGAGGAAAAGCTCCGAAAGGCGGAAAAGGCGGCGGGAGAGGCACCGCTGTTCGCGCTGCACCCCTATGTGCGCAAAACGGCGTGCATCGTCTCCACCGGCAGCGAGGTGAAGTCGGGCCGCATCAAGGATACATTCACTCCGGTCGTCATGGAAAAGCTCCGGGCTTTCGGCATTGAAACGCTGGAAACGGTGTATTCCGGCGACGGCGTGGAGAATGTCCGCAGCGCGGTGCTCGCCATGCGCGCAAAGAAGCCGGACATGATCCTCTGCACCGGCGGCATGAGCGTTGATCCCGACGACAACACCCCCGGCGGTATCAAGGCGGCGGGCGCAGACATCGTGTGCTACGGCGCACCGGTGCTCCCCGGCGCCATGTTCCTGCTGGGCTATTTTGCGGACGGCATGCCCGTCATGGGTCTGCCAGGATGTGTGATGTACGCGGGCGCTACGGTTCTTGATCTCGTGCTTCCCAAGGTGGCGGCGGATGTGCCTGTGACGCGCGCGGATGTCGCCGCGCTCGGCGAGGGAGGCCTCTGCCTCGGCTGCAGAGAGTGCCATTATCCCGTCTGCCCGTTCGGGAAGTGAGCCGCACCGGGCGGCGGCTTCCCGGTATTGCATGGATATCCGCGCAGGCGTCTGCGCCGATATATAAAAGAAGAAAGAAACAGAAGGAAAGGAACACCCCCAAATGAAAAAGATTCTGTCCGTTCTGCTCGCACTGGCGATGGTTCTGAGCCTCGCCGCCTGCGGCAGCACTCCCGCAAACGATACCCCGGCGACGGAAGCTCCGGCGGAGCCCGTGGCCGAGGCTGCGGCCGAGCCCACCGAAGAACCCGCTGAGCCTGTGGAGATCATTGTTTTCGCCGCCGCCTCCATGAAGGAGACGCTGACCGAGATCGCCGAGCTTTACAAGGCCGTCGCGCCCGAAGTCACCGTGACCTACAACTTTGATTCCTCCGGAACCCTGCTCAAGCAGATCAAGGAGGGCGCGGACTGCGATCTCTTCATCTCCGCCGCTCCCAAGCAGATGAACGCTCTCGACGGCAGCCTCAAGGACGATGCCGAGAAAAACCCCGACGGTCTTGACAGGATCGTGACCGGCAGCCGCATCAACCTGCTCGAGAACAAGGTCACGCTCGCCGTTCCTGAAGACAACCCCAAGGGAATCGAGGGCTTTGATCAGCTTGCCGCGCTTCTCAAGGACGGCGAAGTGCTGCTCGCCATGGGCAACAGCGATGTGCCGGTCGGCCAGTACACCCAGAAGATCTTTGCCTACTATGGGCTGGACGAGACCGCTCTTGCCGCCGCCGGCAAGCTGACCTACGGCAACAACGTCAAGGAAGTCACCGCCCAGGTGAGCGAAGCCGCCGCCGACTGCGGCATCATCTACGCCACCGATGCCTTCTCCGCCGGTCTCACCGTCGTTGACAGCGCCACCGCTGAGATGTGCGGCCAGGTCATCTACCCCGCCGCCGTGATGCAGGGCACGAAGGAAGCCGCTGCGCAGGCGTTCCTGGATTACCTCCAGACCGCCGACGCCGTGGAAGTGTTCAAGTCCGTCGGCTTCTCCCCCGCATTTTAATAACCGCACCTGCAAGGGGCGGGGCGTGAGCCTCGCCCCATTCCGTTTTCCGGAGGTCACTATGGATTGGTATCCCTTGTGGAACTCACTGCGCATCGCGGCGATCTCCACCGTTATCATCTTCTTCCTCGGCGTTTTTGCCGCGTACTACATCGCAAAGCTCCCGCGTCTTGTCAAAGGCGTGCTTGATGTGGTGCTCACGCTGCCGCTCGTGCTTCCGCCGACGGTCGTTGGCTATCTGCTGCTGCGCATGCTCGGCCCCAAGCGCATCATCGGCGCATGGGTGCTCAAGGTGTTCGCCTTCAAAATGGTCATGACATGGTGGTCTGCCATTTTTGCCACTTCGGTCGTCATCTTCCCGCTGATGTACCGCACGGTGCGCGGCGCGTTTGAGGCGTTTGATGAAACGCTGGCCTATTCCGGCCAGACGCTCGGTCTCTCCAACACCTACATATTCTGGCGCATCCGCATGCCGAACTGCCGGCAGGGCGTTCTCGCCGGAACGGTGCTGGCTTTCGCCCGCGCGCTCGGCGAATACGGCGCGACGAGCATGATCGCGGGCTACACCCCCGGCAGGACCGCGACGATCTCCACCACCGTCTATCAGCTTTGGCAGACGAACAGCGACGCGCTGGCGCTTAAATGGGTGCTGGTGAACATCGCCATTTCCGCGGTGATACTGCTCATTGTGAACATGCTGGAAAAGAAAAACCTTTCCGGCAGCGGGAGGAGGCGGCAGAGCGCATGAGCCTTGTGGTGGATATCGAAAAAAAGCTCGGCAGCTTCACGCTCCGCTCAAAGTTTGAAACCGGCAGCGGCACGATGGCGCTGCTCGGCGCTTCCGGCTGCGGCAAGAGCGTAACGCTCAAATGCATCGCCGGGATCATGACGCCGGACAGGGGACGCATCATCCTCGACGGCGAAACGCTCTTCGACAGCGAAAAGCACATCAATCTCCCGCCGCAGAAGCGGCGGGTAGGGTATCTCTTCCAGCAGTACGCCCTCTTTCCGAACATGACGGTGCTGCAGAATATCCGGTGCGGCATCCGCTCCGGCAGCCGCGCCGAAAAGCGCCGCCGCGCGGAGGAGAAGCTGCGCCGCTTCCAGCTGGAAGGGCTGGAGAAAAAGTACCCGGCTCAGCTCTCCGGCGGACAGCAGCAGCGCACGGCGCTCGCGCGCATTCTCGCCTCGGAGCCGCGCGTCATACTGCTCGACGAGCCGTTCTCGGCGCTGGACGGATTTCTGAAGTGGAATCTGGAGCTGGAGCTTTCGGACCTGCTCTCGGATTTCGCCGGCTCCATTTTGTGGGTCAGCCACGATCTCGGCGAGTGCCGCCGCAACTGTCAGACGGTCTGCGTCATGGAAAACGGCATTTCCGGTGAGATCACGGACATGGACACGCTGCTCCGCCATCCTGCCACCGTCGGCGCGGCGCGGCTTACGGGCAACACCAATTTTCTGCCCGCCGCGGCGTGCAGCGGCGGCGTAAAGCTCGATGGCTGGAACATTGTCCTGCCGCTCAAAGCGGAGGCAGAGACGGCCACCGTTGTCATCCCGGAGGGTGTGATAGCCCTGGGAGAGGGAACGCATACGGCTCTCGTTGATCGCGTGATCCGCGATCTGAACGGCTCTGTCGTGCTGCTGCGCCCTGCAGACGGCGGGAACGCGCCGTTCCTGCGCGTAAGAGTGCCGGAAAACGCGGCCCCCGGCGAGAGAACGACCGCAGCGTTCAACATCCTCGCGGACAAATGCCTGTGCTACAAGTGAAAGTGAAATAGCAAGAGGGACGGTTTTCGCTGATATATTCGCGAATCAAGTGTTTACACCTTCAGTATAAAATGGCTTTTATGAAAGTCCAGAAGTCCTTCGCTGCGCATTTTGCCAAGTTCCAGCGAGAGACCGCTGCGCTCCACCGCAAGGTAATCCGCGAGCTGCTGGCGGGAAAAGGGAATGTCAAATTCATACGTCCCGAGCCGCTGCGCCTCGGCGGAGAAGTAGGACATCAGCTTGGCGCGCGTCGTGCGCTGCCCCATATGCGTGAGCTTTTCGCCGAAGCGCAGATTTTTCTCGGCAAGCTCGCCGAGAAGATTCCGGATGATGCGGCTGTGGTGCTCACAGGCGGACGGACACACATTCAAAACGCGCTTTACGTTCAGGAACATTGCCGTGACGGGCGTTTCGGCAAGCACGCTTACATTCAGCAGCGAGCCGGGCGCACAGGCATACGCGGCGGCAAACGTCTGTCCCGGGCCCGCTTTGGAGAGAATGTTGCGGTTGCCCCAAATATCCTCCTGCACGACAAGAACACTGCCCGAGAGCACAAGACCGATCGACTCGGCCGTATCACCGGTGCGGAGCAGAAAGGTGTCCTTCGGAAAGCGTTCTTCTCTCGTCTCCAGACAGGAGAGCATGGCTGCAAGCTCCGTCTCGGAAATGCCCGAAAAAAGCGAAGACGACCGGATAACTGGCAAAAATTCTTTCATAAAAACTTCTTTCGTTGAAAATTCAACCGACTTGTTGAAAGTATTATACTACAATCCAGATGTAAAACACAAGGAGGGCACAAAAATGAAAAGAAGGATCATTGAGATCGACCGGGATAAATGCAACGGCTGCGGCGCGTGTGCCGCAGCGTGCCACGAGGGGGCCATCGCTATGGTAAACGGCAAGGCGCAGCTCATGCGCGACGATTACTGCGACGGTCTGGGCGACTGCCTGCCCGCCTGTCCCACCGGCGCGATCTCCTTCGTAGAGCGCGAAGCCGCCGCTTACGATGAGCAGGCGGTGCTCGCCAATAAGCAGAAGAAAATGCAGCAGCAGGGGATGAGTCTTCACGGCGGCTGCCCCGGAACGCGGATGAGAACCTTCCGGCACGAGGCGGCACCCGACACCGAGCCTGCCCCGTCTGCGGCGCAGAGCCGCCTTTCCCAGTGGCCGGTGCAGATCAAGCTCGTACCGGTGCGCGCGCCGTTTTTTGATGGGGCCAAGCTGCTCATCGCCGCGGACTGCACGGCGTATGCCTATGCCGCCTTTCACGAGCGGTTTATCAAGGGACACATCACCCTTGTGGGCTGCCCGAAGCTCGACAGCGTGGACTATTCCGAAAAGCTCACCGAGATCATCCGGAGCAATGATATAAAAAGCGTGACCGTTGTCCGCATGGAGGTCCCCTGCTGCGGCGGACTGGAGCACGCGGCGAAGACCGCCTTGCAGCAGAGCGGAAAATTCATCCCGTGGCAGGTCGTGACGATCTCCACGGACGGCAGGATCCTTGACTGAGAGATGGATAACAGGACGAAGCTCCGGAAGGAACTGACCGGCGCTCTGATCGGCCTTGCCCGGGCAACGGACAATAATTCGGAGACGAGCGCGGACACATGGCGTATAATGATCGAGGGGCTGATGATGACCGACGCCGCTGCGGGCATTAACGAGAACGCCCTCCGCGAACAGATCGGCCGGGTGCATGCGGAAAAGCTGCGGCTCGTGCCGGACTGCGCCGTATGCGCCTCTCCGTGCGGACGGACTGCGGATTACGATATGGCGCAGCTCCAAAATGCGCCGGAGGATATCCGCGGCCTCAAATCCGACATTCTCTCCGGCGTGCGCGATCTGGCGGCTCATGCACACCGCGCCGTGCCGCCGGACGGCATCGATAGGGAAGAGGGACGTATCTTTGCCCTGGCGCTCTTTGCCATAGGCGAGGATTGGGACGCGGGCGAGCTTCGGTCCGTCGCTGCGGCGCTCCGCGAGAAGAATTTTTGATATTAATAAAAAGAAAAAGCGTCCGCAGGCGATCTTCCCGACCGGCCTGCGGACGCTCTGTATAACCATGCTTATTACCCGCAATTCCCGATTTCGGCTCGTATTTGCATCAGAATCATGCCGAGCCGTTTTTCTCGGGCCCCGTTACCCGTCTGCCAACAGCGGAATCTTAAAAATCCCTGTTGATTTTTCTGTTCAGAGTGTTATAATCGGTATATACCGGAAACGAGGGAGGGCGTGACCATGCCAAGACCGCCACGGTGCCGTCGGATTTGTGGCGCACCACAAGTTGATACCTTCTGCCCCAACGGGTGCGAGGATACCGAGCCGATCCTGCTGACGCTGGACGAGTACGAGGTCATTCGGCTGGTTGACTTGGAGCAGCAAACCCACGAGCAGTGTGCCGCGCAGATGGATATTTCCCGCTCTACCGTGCAGGAGATTTACGAAAGCGCACGGCGCAAGATCGCAG
>ERZ1034952.54-NODE-54-length-92905-cov-17.440323_pt1 | contig 92905 bp, 51 predicted proteins | sample MGYA00520625_ERZ1034952 | MGnify/ENA primary metagenome ERZ1034952 (study PRJEB33766, sample SAMN09781773) | gut metagenome | biome: gut microbiome | host: Homo sapiens | place: Madagascar | study: EMG produced TPA metagenomics assembly of the PRJNA485056 data set...
AAGATTTCAACAATTCGACAGATATGGATTATAAGTACATCAACCAACTTTTGGAACGCTACTGGAAGTGCGAGACCTCTTTGGAAGAAGAGAACATCCTCCGCACATTCTTCAGCCAGGATGAACTTCCTGCCGAGCTGGAGCCGTATAAGTCTCTCTTTGCCTATGAGTTGAGCGAGACCAAGAACGAGGCTTTGGGAGAGGAGTTCGACCAGAAGATGATGGCTATGATCGAAGATGAATACACCAAGGAGCCTAACAAGGCAAAGGTTGTATCGCTGACAGAGCGCCTGAAGCCATTATTCAAGGCTGCCGCTGTCGTAGCCATCTTCCTCACTTTGGGCAATGCTGCTCAGGTTCCATTCCAGGAAGATTCTCAGAATGTTGAAAACGTGGGAGTTATCAAGGCGACAAGAGGCGCTTCTGTTGCATTGAGTGGAGATTCTGCAAAAGTAGATTCCATGCAGCACACCAGCATTGACAAAATGACTGTTGATCAAGCCTCTCCCACCATATTAAAGTAGTAATTTCTATGCTTTCTCTATATAAAAAGAATCATGTTTAGTAAAACAATTCGAAACTGTGAAGTTTCATTTCTCTCAAATTTTTCATAACATACTAACGTAATAGGGCTGCCAGAATATTCTGGCAGCCCAACTTATTTTTATTCGTTTCTCACAGGTTGTACAACATATCCTTTATCTCGCAACAAGGATATCAGACCTTTATCTCCTGGGAGATGCATCACTCCAACGGCTATCAAACAAGTCCTATCCTTTAAATGATCTTCTATCTTTTTCAACCATTTGATATTTCTTTCGGCTACCATTTTCGAGTCATCCACTCCTTTGGGAATTAAAGACTGACTATGGGTATATAGCTTCTCTAATTCACCAGACAAATACATTTCATGGCAAGGTACTGAAGCCGACACCTTTTCAATTTGAGAAATCACATTATATAAATCCACAGCTTGCTCTTTCAAACTCTTATGGTATTCGGCAGTATCCCTTATTGTTTCTACCATTGTCCTTGCCAATTCCTCATAAGTTTCCAATCCAAAAACTTTGATATCTTTCTGCAATGCATCATGATATAAACAATCATCAACACTTACATCCTTAACATTCCCCTTTATCTTCATCAATCGAAGGCGCTCCACCCAGTATGCAGGTTTAAATTGCACATAAGAAGATCGGTGCAACTTTTCGCAGAAAAAGTTATCTACAAGCCGAAACTGCTCTTCATTATCATATAAACCATGATAGCTTTCACCTTGAGGCAACGTATTATAATCGCTTGCTTCATCTGCTTTCATAAAGACAGAAGCAGATGCCATACAATCAGCAACAACAGCAGAATCATTAAAATTTTTACTCTGCTCAAGATACATACAAGACACATTCTCTAAGACCTCACACAACTGAGGAAATGCCGTGAAGATTTCTTTCTTTGTAAAGTTATGCCCGCCACCATGCATCGTACCAAACAAGTATGATTTGTGCGACAATCCATTACCAGATATTTCCCACAGCATACCATCCTTCTGGCTGTTCAATTTCATATTCGAGCAACCTCGACAACCACTACAGAAACATACCGCAAAGAATAAAACCAGCAAGCCAAGAAGGCTTCCTCCTTTTCTATTTTTCTTCATTTTCTTAAAATTTAAACCATACTAAATAACGTAAGGAATACGTTATTTAGTATATATACATGAAACTAATGTTCTTTCATACTTTCGCAATATTTCTGCATACCCAATTCAAACCCTGTGCAGGTAAAATTCGGAAGGAAATAATTACAAAAAAGGTTATATCATATCGTTTATATATCTATCATACGGAATCTATTAGGAGAATAGGCTTAGATTGAATAACATATACATAATTCTGCCACAGACCTCTTATCCGAAGACTGATTATTTGTCATTCCCACTTGTGAGAAAGCAAGAGCAAGCATCAAAAGAAGCAAAAATGCACTGAGTACAGTGCAATTCTTTATAAAAAGTGCACTGAACCCAGTGCAATTTCATAAAATAAATCACGTTTCTTCCATAAGTAAGAGCCCGCCATTATCCGTACTATTATTAATAGGAGAAAAGGATATGAATAAGAAACTGACATCATGGCTCTTTTCGAGCTTCTTACTTGCTGTACCCTTGTCACTCCAAGCCCAGTATCATTCACAGGTTTGGAATCCCGACAATGGCAACGGCACTTATACTAATCCCGTGATTTATGCCGACTATAGCGACCCGGATGTGGTGGCTGTAGGCGATGATTATTATCTCACGGCAAGTTCGTTCAACTGCATTCCCGGTCTGCCTATCCTTCATAGCAAGGATCTGGTAAACTGGGAAATCATCGGCTATGCCCTGCAGGAACAGGAACCCAAGGAACTCTTCGACAAGCCTCAGCATGGCAAGGGTGTTTGGGCTCCAGCCATCCGCTACCACAATGGAGAGTTCTATATCTATTGGGGTGACCCCGATCACGGCATCTTCATGGTAAAGACCAAAGACCCATGCGGTACTTGGGAGAAACCCGTCTGCGTTATAGCAGGAAAAGGCATGATTGACCCTTGTCCACTTTGGGATGAAGACGGAAAATGCTATCTCGTAAATGGATGGGCAGGAAGCCGTTCTGGATTCAACTCTGTACTCACCATTAGAGAACTTTCAGCAGATGGCACGAAAGTGATAGGAAAACCACGCATCGTATTTGATGGAGGACAGAAAAACCATACTACTGAAGGTCCGAAATTCTATAAGCGTGACGGCTACTACTGGATTATGTGCCCTGCAGGAGGCGTACAAATGGGCTGGCAACTCGCCATGAGAAGCAAGAACGTATATGGTCCATACGAGGCGAAGATGGTGATGGCGCAAGGCAAGACGAAGATTAACGGTCCGCACCAAGGCGCATGGGTTCATACATCGCAGGGAGAAGACTGGTTCTTGCATTTCAATGACAAGTATGCCTACGGTCGTGTCATCTTCCTGCAACCCGTGAATTGGAAGACAGGATGGCCTGTCATGGGACAAGACAAGGACGGCGATGGATGCGGCGAACCTTATCTTACTTATCGCATGCCAAAGTCAACCTCTCATACGAAAGTGAATCCACAGGAATCAGACGAATTCAACAGTACAGAATTAGGATTGCAGTGGCAATGGCACGCCAACTACAACCAACTTTGGGGAATGCCAACCAACAATGGTTGCATGCGCCTCTATACGGCTGATCTTACGGCTACTGACAAAGCGGGCAATCCACAGCCATTCAAGAGCCTTTGGGAAGCAGGCAATCTCCTGTTGCAGAAGACCCCAGCCGAGAACTTTAAGGCTACAACCAAGATACGTTTTGCATCAAAAGAAGACGATCAGTATGGCGGCATTATCATGATGGGCATGAACTATCAGGCATTGGTGGTACGAAGAATGGGTGATAAGTTCCTATTGCAACAGCTCTACTGCAAGGGAGCCGATACAGGCGGTATAGAGACAGAGAAAACACTCGCCACCTTGAAGCCAACAGAGATGGACACCATTCCATACTCCCCAGCCATCTATCTCGACATCTATCTCCAGATGAAAGTCAAGGCAGGGAAATGCCAGTTTGCCTACAGTTTAGACGGCAAGCGCTACAAGGATGCAGGCGATCTCTTTACTCTGCGCCAGGGCAAATGGATAGGAGCCAAGATGGGATTTGTAAGTGAGCGCAAGAACACCCTGGGTAATCGAGGCTGGATAGATGTAGACTGGTTTAGAGTTACAAAATAAATTTATATTTACCGCACAAATGGGCATGGGAAAGAAAGTCTTGCAGAAAGCCTCCCATACCCCACTTTCATTTTTCCCTCGGCAAGAAAAAATTTTTCTCTGCCCAGGGAAAAATTTTTCTCTCGGGATTTATCAATGCTTTAGCAACAAAAGAAAAACAGTCAACAGATTTTACAAAACCTATTGACAATTCTGTTTGTTATCCTTTGACAATCTACAAAACCAAACTAAATAATTTTAATATATAAACCTAAACCTTAGCTACAAGTCTCAATCATTTCAATGCCTTTGCCCTCATCAATGCCTCCAGATAATAGTAGTCGGCATAGATGATACTGGCATCAATCTCGCTTCCAGCAGGATGATGACCTGTACTGTGCATGAGGAAAGCAACATTTTTCTTGCCGCTCTGGTATCGGTCTGTACTCAACTGAGCCAAAGACTGCAAGGCAAACAACTTATATTCCTCACCTTTCTCACCTCCCACATACTGCTGGAGTTCCAACAAAGCATCTGCCACAACACAAGCAGCACTGGCGTCCTTAGGAGCGCCACCTTTCACCCCACGTGGATCATCCATATCCCAGAGAGGAACGAGATCGTCGCTCGTTTCCTTCAATCGCTTGATATAGATATCGGTCACTTTCTGAGCGAAGTCCAGGAATACCCTGTTGTGCGTATAGCGATAAACCATCGTATAGCCGTAGATGGCCCAGCTCTGTCCTCTTGCCCACATCGAATGGTCAGCATAGCCCTGATGGGTCACACCTTTGATGAGATCGCCATTGATGGTATCATATACTGCCACATGATAGCAGCTGCCATCCGGGCGGAAGTGATTCTTCATCGTGGTCTTGGCATGAGTCACCGCCAAATCGTAGAGCAACTTGTTGCCACCGTTCTTGGCAGCCCAGAACATCATGTCGAGGTTCATCATATTATCCATGATGGTATTGTGAGGCCAGTTGCGGGGCTTCACCTCACGAGGCCAGCTCAATATTGTTCCCACGATAGGATTGAAGAGCGTGGCGAGCGAATCAGCCGATGCCAAGATGACATTCTTATAATCCTGAGAGTGATTCACCTCATAGCCTTTACCGTATGAACAGAACATGAGGAAACCGATGTCGTGGTCGTAGCATGGGCGATAGGCGATGCCTTTCAGTGATTCCGTATATCCTTCGGCAGCCTTACGCACAGCCTCATCCCTGGTATTCTGATAGTCCATCCAGAGGATTCCCGGCCAGAAGCCATCACACCACTCCTCAGGTGTCGCCTTACGGCAATTCCATCCCTTCTGCTTATCCCCCTTGAGGATATTGCGAGGCTCCATCGTATAGTCGAAAGAGCCATCCTTCTGCTTCAGTTCTTCCAAAGCTCTGCCCACCTGCGTATGGCAGTATTGCAGCTGCTTATTCACATCAAGCCCCTGCTTTACATCGAGCTTGCTCTGTGCCATCATGCCGTTCGCTAAGAACAAGGCTGATACCCCAAAAAGTATTTTTCCTATTTTCATCATAATTCATTTATTATCAATACGAATGAAACAGGAAGATTACTTAAACTGGTTAGCATTTGAGCAATAAGAAAGCGCAGCTATTGTTTGTTATATGTTAAAAATATGCTTATAAGCTGCCAAAACTATACTTTTTAACATGGTTTTGGCAGCTTATAAGCATATTTTTATTATATCTGCCATACTTAAAGAGGTTTTCTGCAAAGATACAAATCTTTTGCGGAAAGACGAAGCCCGAACTTGTGAAAGTTTGGGCTTTGTTGTAAATAAAAACATTTTTTCAATTCCGTATCTGGGAAAAAGAGAAAAACGAAAAGGGTGCGCCATTGACTTATGACACACCCCCATAAAGCAAGAAGAAAAAGCCTTTTACTTCTTCAATGTCAGGCGATATTCCAAAGAATACTCCCCATCGAAGAGGCGATACTCCTTGTGAGGTGGCTCACCCCAACTGTTATCACCACCGACTCCTCGCTGAGCACCATCCAAAATCACATACGTCTCCTGACGTGGGTGCATGTCCTTCTGGTGCATCATCTTCTTCTCCAATCCCATATCGAGATCTTCGTCTGCGAAATGAAGGGCAGAGAAGTCCATCGGTTTCTCGGCTTGGAATCGAAGGGTGACACCCGATTGAGGGGCGGTAATCTCAGCCCAGCGCACATCACAATGATTGCCTGTCTGCTGAGGGAAGATGTAAGGATAATACATATCCGTCACAGTAGTATGATAGATACCCAAGAACTGGCTGGTCTTTCTGTCAGAATAGTTTTCCCATGGACCACGACCATAGTAGCTTACGTTCTCGAAACCCTCAGGAAGCATCATGCGCATACCGAAACGAGGCAACTCCGGGAGTTTCTTTCCCTTGGTGTCCATACTTGCCTTTACGTCAATGCTGCCATCCTTGCGGAAGAGATAAGAGAGATGATAAGGTTGCTTGAGATCGCTCAACACAATGTCAAAGGTAATGAGCACTCCTTCCTCGGTAGGTTCTCCCACCTGACATTTCGATACATAGCGATTGGTCTGTGCGGAACGCCATACGTTACTCTTCTGTGGCATCTTGTTGCCATAATCGTTGTCATTAGGCGCACGCCAGAAGTAAGGTTCCAAGGTAGTACGATTGTGCAAGACTGAAACACCATCCAAGGCATAATTGGTAAGCGCACCACTCTGCTTGTTGATTTCCGCCTTGACATTGCCTACCGTCAGCACGATATTGTTCTTCTGCGTCTCCACCTTGACATCGCCTTGTGTCTGCAAGTTAGCATTCTCTTCCAACTTACCCTCATGCAAGAATTGCTCCTTTGCCACATCATAATGAGCTGGCAAGAGATTGCTCGCCGTGCGAGTATAGGCATACACTTGAAGCGTGTATTCATCAGATTCTTTCAGCGATGGCATCTTGATGCGCACCTTGCTCGCCTGCTGTGGCAAAGTTTTCAAGCGGAAGTCGCCTGCAGCCACCTCCTTGCCTTCCTTGCAGAGCGTCCAATGGAAGTCATAGTCGGCAAGCGTGGAGAACTGATACTCATTTCTAACAGTCAACTCGCCCTTCTTCCAGTCAAAGTTAGGGAAGATAATATCTTGATATACTTTCTTCACCTCTAAGGCTTGCGGCTTGTAACTCATATCGGAAGCAAGGACACCATCACATCCACTGTTCATCTCCACAGGCCATACATAACTTCCCATCTCACCATTATACATCCAATAAGTACGATGGTCGGTATTCTCGTTGATGGTACGGCGGATGCCCTGGTCTTGGAAGTCCCAGATAAATCCACCTTGCAAATTAGGCGACTTCTTGATTAAATCCCAGTAATCCTGAAGGTTTCCATTGCTATTACCTTGCGCATGAGCATACTCACACATGATGAAAGGACGCTGTTTGCCACTCTTGGCATAGGCTAACACCCTGCCCCAGTTGGGATACATGTGGCACACGATGTCGGTATTTTCCTCTTCCCAAGCTTGCTCAAACTGAACGAAACGAGTCTTGTCGTTCGCTTTCAACCAGCGATATTGCTCATGGAACACCTGTCCATTGCCACACTCATTGCCCATCGACCATCCAATGATGCTTGGGTGATTACGATCACGATAGAACATACGATGGATGCGGTCACGATGCGCAGGAGCCCATTCCTTGCGATAAGCAGGATGAGGAACGGTATCGGTGAAATAGACGCAACTGCCCATTCCGTGAGTTTCGATATTCGCCTCATCCACCACATAGATGCCATACTTGTCGCAGAGGTCGAGCCACTCCGGACTATTCGGATAGTGACTGCTACGCACAGCATTGATGTTCAACTCACGCAGTCGGCGCAGATTGTCCATCATGATTTCATAGCTCTGCACATGTCCCAAGGAGTCATTATGCTCGTGCCGGTTGACACCTTTAATATATACCATCTTGCCATTGACCAGCAATCGGGCGTTCTCTATCTTCACCTCACGGAAACCTACTTGCTGGCGCACGGTGTCACCACCCAATATCATCGCCATCTGATAGAGATAAGGTTTTTCGCCACTCCATAGGTTCACCTTATTCAGTTTTTTGCTCACGTGGATGGTTGTCTCCTTGCCATCAACCTTGAAAGGCTTGGTCTCATGGAGCAACAACTTGCCACTGGCATCTCGAAGTTGAACCATCATCTTATCAGAGACTGACTTACCGGAGAAATTGCGAATAGTAACATCTGTCTCAAGCTGTCCATTGCGATAGTTATCCACAGGAGTAGCCGTAATATTGTAATCCCATACAGACACTGGGCTATAGGCTTGTAGATACACGTCACGCTCTATGCCTGTGATACGCCAAAAATCCTGATCTTCCATATAGCTTCCATCGTGCCAACGATACACTTGTACCGCCATTTGATTGGCACGACCATCTAGATGGACTAACTTCGTCACATCAAACTCGGCAGGAGTCTTGGAGCATTTGGTCATACCCACCTCCGTGCCATTTACCCATACTCTCGCATAACCCGTGATGGAGCCGAAGTGGAGCATCACTTCCCTGTCCTTCCACTGAGAAGGTACAGTGAATGAAGTACGGTAAGTACCCACAGGGTTAGGGATGTCGATGTAAGGAGGATTAGGCGACCAAGGATAGGTGATATTGGCATACAAAGGTGCGCCAAAGCCTAAGAGTTCCCAGTTGGATGGCACAGGAATCTGTGCCCACTTGGAGTCATCGAAACCTGGACGATAGAAGTCTGCAGGTGCATCCTTGATGTCATCGGCATAATGGAAACGCCACTTGCCATTCAAAGACAAGGTATGTGAAGTCTTGAACCAAGCATGTGCCTGTTCCTTGCCTCGTTCAAATACCATAGGATTCTCCCATTCATGCTCATAGGCACTCACCGGGAAAGCCGAACCAAAGAGAACGGCTGATGATAGTAACAAGTTCTTGATATTCATATTTCTTTTTATGTTTTATTCACTTAGCTTATTTTACTCGATTCACCACATCCTTGGGAATATCAATGCGGATAGGTTGCACCGCACCCTTGTATTCACCATCGGCATCAGCCACAGCGACAAGCCAACAGGTGAAGGAACGGCGTGCATTGTCCCATCCTGACTCGTATGGATAGAACTTGAAAGTGGTGTCATTGATTTTCTCCACAGGACCACACACCACCTCTACACGAGGCTTCTTCTTGCCATGCTGGGAGGTTGCGTTATTGTGAGAAGCATCAGTATAGACCGCCTTGATTTGAAACGTAATACCCTTCATATCTCGCAAATCCAGTTTCATACCTCCTTGCGCCTTCTCGTCATATCCTATCATCTTGCCTTGATACTCAAAGCCAACATACTGAACTTTCTTGCCCGCCGTCTCCTTATATCGAGCCTCTGTGAGTTCCGCCATTTCCTTATCGAAATACCAGAAGGCATCATGCTTGTCGCCCTTATATATATTATAAGGTGCAGGCTGAGGGCGATTGGCTGCTGTATTCTCAGGCATCTTGCCCTTGTCTGCTCCATCCGTACCCATCATGTCAGAGTGGAAACGCTCGGCAAGCCATCCGTCCTTCGGATTGAGTTTGCGCAGCGTTCCATCGCTGTTCAAACGCTGTTCTAATGCCTTTTGAATGAATTTCGCAAGATAGAGGGCTGTACGGTCGCCACAATCAAAGTGACCTCTTCCTGTATCGCAAAGGAAGGAGATGCAACTCTCTGGATACATCATGCGGAAGGCAAGGGCAGGATTCACACGAGCCTCCCACCATTCATACTCGCCTTCCACCATCAAACCAGGAATGCCATCAATGTTGCGATGACGTCCCCACTCCACGTTATCCCTACCATATCCACAGAGATTGGTGCGAGGCGCATCACCATGGAAGGAGATGATGCAGAGCGTGCGGTTCGGATTCCAAGCCGCAAAGTTCCAAGGGAAAGTAGCTTGCGCGGAATGTCCCAAAGGGATGATAGGAGCCTTGGCTATCTCGGCATGGCCGCTTTGGTCAGCGAGATTGTCCATCATCTCCTCAAAGGTATTCTGTGCGCCAGAGGTAGGATCCCAGTTGTTGGTGAAGGCAGGAGCCACCCATACCATTGCCACGCCCAGTTTCTTCATCTGAGTCTGGAAGTTCTTGTTCTTATAGATAGCCTCCTCGGTCATATTCTGTTGCGAGAGCAGTACAGCCTTCACTTGCTTGCATCCCTCTGGCACCCAAAGGTAAGCCACAGGAGCCTTGCCTGTCTCATTGGAGACATACCCTCTCAAATCCACTGACCACTGGTACATACCACTTCCTCCCACGCCAATGGCATGAGCTGTACTTACGAAGATGCCTTGCAACAGCAAGACCATCAGCATAACGCTAATACGTATTTTTCTTAATAACATCATATTGTCATTTTAATAAACTGAATCGCAACGCTGCACCGCCTGATGGCTGCAAATGGAGCTTTAATATCTTGCCAGCCTTGATAGTCTGAACTACAGTAGATACCTTGGTGCGAGTATTCAACGCAGGGTTGTCATTGTAAATCTCCACACGATATTTCTTGCCTTTCTGCAAGAAGTCGGCAGTATTGAGGGTGATGTCACGGGCCTGCAAACCAGTCATCGCTCCCACAAACCAATCATTGCCCGAGCGACGCGCCTGCACGATATACTCTCCTATCTCTCCTTGCAAAGCCTTGCTCTCATCCCATACTGTAGGACAATTTTTCCAGAAGTCCAACTCCTTTTCTCCCTTATATACATTCGGGAGGTCATACCAATAGAGGAAGGTGATAGGACTGTAATATACCACTGGCATCGCCAACTGATGAGCCTTGGTATTCTTCTCCCTGCCATTGAAATAACAAGGGGTATAATCAGCAGGACCACAGAGGAAACGGGTAAATGGCAAAATCGTATTGTGCTCTGCATCTGGCATTTCCTCATTGCCTCCGATACCCTCTTGCGTCATTAGGTTAGGATAAGTGCGGCTCCATCCCGTAGGGCGATACTCATCGTGGATATCCACCAAGATGTGATGGTCGGCACACTTCTTTACGGCATTGTGAAGCCAAGTAGTCCACTCCTGCGAACCTATCTGCACAAAGCCAAACTTGATTCCACTGATGCCCCATTTCTCATAGAGTGGCAATAGCTGGTCAAGCTCCTGATACAAGGCTCTCTGGTTGACATAAACCCACACACCGATGCCCTTACTCTTGGCATACTGACAGAGCTTTGGCATATCAATGTCGCGAGTTTCCAATACTTTCAAGGCAGAAGAAGACATCTTCATCTCCGGACCATACCAGCCTGCATCAAGCTCAATATATTGAAGACCTCTATCCACACAGAAGTCAACACCCTCCATGCAAGTCTTCATATCCAAGCGACATACACGGAAAGCCTTGCCTGGCTTAATCCAAGAGGTATCCTGTATCTGGCAAGGGGCATTGAGATTGAGCACCATCTGCTTGTTATTGATCAGGTCGATAGCCTTCTCACCCACCATGATGAATCGCCAAGGCATATCGTATGCCGTGATGATGTCGGCAGAATCGAACATCGCCATCTGCAACTCATTGTCAGCTTTCAGCTTGAGCTTGCCTCTCACAAAGTCACTCAATGCCGCCTCACCGATGGCTGCATAAAGACCATTATCCAAACGAAGTGTCAAAGGACGCTCTGCCTCTTCCTTCCAAGCTGCCTCGCTCTTCAAAAGCTTTACCTTGTTGGCATGAGATTGCGCCCAAGCATAATGGTAAGCCTCGGCACCAGGCGCAAAGCGGAAGGAAGTCAAGTCATCGGTGATGTGCATGAACAAACCATTGGTTGCCTCAGGGAAATGATAGCGGATGGCTACTCCCTCATCGTAAGCTCTCACAATGATGTCTAGGAGATATTGCTGGCGCTTGTCGTAAGCTGTGCCACCCCCATCTTGATGCTTGCCACCTTTCAAAAGATGAATGGTCATCTCATTATAACGATCTCGTATCTGGGCATACTCGCCATAGACTGGCTTCCAAGTATTGTCCTCAGAACGACGATCCACACTTGCTACTTCCATACCATTGGTCCAAACGTTGCTGTTATCCACTGGTATCCCCATCGCCGACTCCACCAAGTGGTTGTCGATGTTCACACCCAGTTCACCTGCTTCTACCACAGGCTTACCTGCATAATCCAAGCTATACAGCAGTTTGCCTTCCTCCTGAGAGAAAGTAAACTGATACTTGCCATTAGGCGACTGCAAGGTTTCTACTGCTTGAGCTGCCACTGCTACTATCAGCATCAGCAGCAGGAAAGGCAATCGGCGATTGATACTAAAAGAGATAGTCTTCATTATTATCTATTGAATTTGTTGTTATTATTAATTCAAGTTGTCGGAACATATAGTTTCGGCGGTCGCACAACAGCTGTTGGGCGATTAAAATCTCATTGTTCCACTCTCCAAGCAAACAAGGCGCTGGGTGGTTCCATCCTTGAGCTTCACGAGGATGCCAACGGCTCCCTTCTGCTCAGGCTCGAAGAAATCGACCGATGCGATGTCGCCCGGCTCGGTATCAGAGCTTGGCTCATATACTGCTACGAATGGATGGTTCCATGCCTCTCCCTTCTGACGAGCCACAAAGGTAAGCACTGGCTGCTCATCTACCTTATAAGGTTGATTCGGCATGCGCTCATATTCGAGATTGACTGGCGAGAGAGCTTGGAAGATAGTACGGTTCTCATCTTTCTTCATCCACATGGTCATGGTGATTTCACGCTGACCATCCATTGCCTCCACTACCTTATCATCCAGTATCTTGGTAACAAACTGCGTCTTTACACTGTTCTGCATCTCTGCGCTCTTCTTGTCATAGATATAAGAATAGGCATAGAGATGACCACCAGCGAAGGCAAGTTCCTCCGTTGGTTTCATATCGAGCGGCTGACCAGATGTGGCATCCATCACCTTCATCTCCTGTCCGAGATTGTGATAGAAGTAATCGTGGGTCTTGTCGCCACCTTCCTTCTTCTTGCTACGGAACACATCTATGTAATATCCTCCCTTAGCAGATGTCTTCACGATGGCGGTGGTACGCTGCTGAAGTGCCTGGGTCTCTGGCTCAATGAAACTTACGGTAGCGTAAGTTATCTTATCCTTAAGTTCAGAATCCTTCTGAATAGAAAGTTTCTTTTCGGATAGCTTCTTGCTGGCAGGTTGCTCCTTGCTTACCTCTGGATAAGAGGCGACAACCTTGAAGGCATGCTGGGACATCATTACAGGATAGCTTGATACACCATCCACCACTACCGTGTTGTGGGCTGGCATCTGGGAATAATATTCCAGATAGTCCAAGCCGCTATAGAGGGTTCTGCCGATACCAGCATCAGGTCCCAATACATATCCCTTGCCATAGAGTTCGAGCGAGATACCGTTGGCATGCTGGTGGTTGCCAAGGCTGGCATTGACGGAAGCCATCAAGTCGTGCTGCTTGTCCATGCCACTTCGCATCGCTATCCACGATACATTAGGGGCATAAAACAGGGTGCTCGTATATGCCTCTATCTCAGAGATAGGAGCTTTGGGAGCCACTGCATTCTTCAGAAGATTCATCTCAGAGATAAGATTCTTATTCTTATGGCGAGTGGCATACTTCAATACTTGGTCGATGCCACCTGTATTGAGATAACCAGGATGGGTATCGCCAAAACCTGCAATCATACGGTTAGGGAAGAGATATTCGGCAGAGGTCTTCACAGCTTCCGTCAAGATAGGACGCTGCTTGAAGAGGTCGATGCCAGCCTTCTCATCCAGCATGTTGGCGAAATCGCAGATACTTCCCAATACCGTGGTGCTATAGCCTGGCGATTCATACCAAGTCTTGCTCTTCGCATCAAAGCCGAAGTCGATGAGCTTGTTCATGCTCCACTGGCGAATACTATTTTGATTTACGATATAATCCAAGTAGTATTGCTTGCCCTTGCCATCTGCGTATGCTTGGTTATCTTGCAATACCAAGGCTATCTTCACGATGAAGTCAGCCTGAAACAAATTCCAGTTGTTATGAGGCACACCATTGGCGATGATGTTCTCCGCCCATTTCTTGAAACCAGCCTCGATGACGGCTTGGTCATCCTTCACGAGAGGTTTGATGAGGGGATACATCTGGGTGAGTTCGTTAATGACATCCTCGTGGATAACCTCAAAGGTAGTCATGCCCACCAAGGTTTGCTGATGACCATGGTTGAGGTCGATAGGCACATTGCGATAGGCGATGCCCTTCATATAGACTTCGAACACCTTTGCAGCCATCTGTCCATAGCGCATATCGCCAGTGGCGGCATAGATGCGAGCGGCATCACGGGCCAAACTGATAATCTGACGGTTCACGCCAGCTATGTTGCAACCCGTCTTGGCGGGAGAGGTCTTCTCCATTTTTCCTGTCACCTTATTGACATAGGTCACATTGCCCTGCTCATCATCATCGTAAGGCACCAAGTCTTCCAACTTAGGTCGATTATAATTAGAAGCCACACTTCGGGTACCATTGTATTTCACGGTAGGCTCTGCGGCACGCTCACCACCGGGATGGGCAAACGCCTCACCATTAACAAACACATCTGATGCATTTGTCTTCCAAAACATCTGCAAGCGAGAGTAGAGCCAGTCGGGTTGCTTATCCACCTGGCTCATCACGTTCTCAATCTTAGCCTTCAACTTGGTAATCTCAGGATCCTCCACCTTCTTCTTAGCCATACCGAAAGAGGAAGAGAGGAGCATCAAGGCTGCCACATATAGTACTTTCTGTTTCATGTGATTGATTCTTATCTTTATTTGATTTTTAATAAGAATACGATTGAGGGGCGATTTATACGTAGGACATCAGATAATAAAACGATATAAGCACAGATGCCTAAGCTGAACTTATATCGTTTACGTTTTACTAAAACATTTTACTTCTAAACCACAGCGAAAAAAGTTCATCTGAACACAAAATACACAAGGTTGTGTTATACAAGTTTGTGTATTTTGTGTTTATTTATGATTTACAACTATGGGTGAAGGTGGAATATAAAATATCTGCGCATTATCTTACCACTACTTTCTTACCATTGATAATATACAGGCCCTTTCCTACAGTTTTGACCTCTTGTCCTTGCAAATTGTAGATGCGGTCGGAAACAAGGGATTTGCTTGATACTGATACATTCTCTATGCCAGTTCCCACCGTCTTTTTTACTCCATAAAACTCAATCTCGGCCACATTGCAACAGCCTTTATCTGGACCAATATATCTCATGTAACGATAGAACTTACCAGCAGGAGCCCTCAACAGAGTGAGTTGATTCTCTACAGGAGCAGAGGCAATCGTAGCAACAGTAATAGCAGATTTGAAATCTTCCGTGTTAGAAACCTGGAACTTTCCTCCTACCATTCGAGAGGCATAGCCCACTCTAGGAGCATACTTCACATATAACAACATAGCAGAATTGCCCTCGCCCATATCGTATCCCAGCCAGTCACCAGACTCATTTTTGGCATCAAAGAAAGTAGAGAGATGGCCATCCAAAGCTGCCGTAATAGTACGAGAGGAATTATTTTTATAAGAACCCTCCGATCCGATTATAGTTCCATTAAGTTTCTCACTATCATAAGTGGTAACGGTCTTAACTGAAGAGCAGACACCTTCACCCCAGTCATTCTTTGCTGACACCTTATAATAATATGTACCATTCTCTCTAATCTCATCCACCAAACTTGTGGCACGTGTTTTAGCGATACATTCATAAGACTCTCTATCAACAGAACGATAGACATAGAAGCTATCCGCATCAGTAGTAGATCTCCAAGAGAGATACACATGGTTTGCCCCTGGCCAAGAAGCCGCTAATGAAGTAGGAGCCGCAGGCTTTGAACCAGGTTCACATACCGTCCCTTCTACTTTCACATGATCAAACACAGCCTGGTACACCTTGCTAACATTACCAGAGCAACTTGCCATTCCCACATAATAGGTAGAAGGCATGCTGACAGTGCTTTCACCCACCTGATGCCAAGTTAAATTATCTCGGCTAATGTAAGTAGTAAAGAGTTTGCCCTGACGCTTGATACGCATCCACATTGGTGCCTTGCCATAATTGGTAGCTTCCTTCCAAACAGTATTTCCGTTTGAAGAAGAACGTGTACAAGTGCGAAGTATGCGGCATCCTTTTTCGCCTAACGTAATTCCCACTCTCTGCGCTCCAGCCCCTAAGGTAGAACGCATCTGAATACCGACCTTATAGAAAGCTTCTTCTGTACTAGACAGTCGCACAGTGAGAGTGGCATCACCCTTCATCTTCAGATATACAAACCCCTCAGAGTCTGCTGTTCCTCCAATGTCTTTACCAGCACCACCTACGGCAAATGTTGAATCTTGCGCAACAGTAAAGAGCGAACCTCCCAGTGTATTGCCAATAGGAGCAAACGTCCATCTAGCAGGCAGGGCGTCGCTACCTTCTTGCGCAGTAGCACTGACCACCTCGCTAAACTCGCTGTAACCAGCCTTATTGAGCAATCTCACCTTATAATAGTAAGTTTTCCCCACTTCCACCTGTTCGTCTATATACTCATTATTGGCATAATAATCCCAGGTCTTAAGTGTAGAGAAATTCTTGCCATCCTCAGAACGATATACAACAAATCCCCTGGCATCTTCGCCCACAGGATGATTCCAGCTAATACAAATTTTCTTAAATCCATCCTCTGCCTTCAAGTTGACAGGCTTTGCTGGCACCTCAGTAAAATAAGGTGATGCTGCAGCATCTATCGTAAAGAAAAGAGTGCCATATCCCAACAATTCATTGCGTGTGTCAGGGCGAGCTAATTTAGCTGCCATTGCCAGATAAGGGAACAAGCTGTCATCCATTCCTTTCACTTCCTTGTAATGATGATATACCGCCTCGAAGCAGCAAGCATCAGGACGAAGACGGAAACCATTGTTGTGAGTTGAAATATAATAGAACTTGATTCCACTCATATTATCTAGTCCACTGCAATCAACTGGCTCGAAAGGGGCATCAGTATGACCTGTGTTGTATCGACACCAATACTCCATACCCTTGAGGAGACGGTTGTCTCCAGCACCAAAGAGATCATCGCCCTGATTCCAACATACAAGACATGCCTGAGCTATGTCACCCAAGGTCAGTCCACCATGTACATTGTCACGTCCCATCTCTCGCATCTGACCACTAGGGTCAATGCTTCCACCAAACATGGTGCCCCAATGGGACTCATCCAACATCAACTGATAACCTTCCTGATAAATCTTCTCATCATCGAGCAATACACCAGCAGCAATAACTGCCAAGGCTGCTGGAGTGTACCAAGAAGGATGAGAGTTTGTGTAAGTGCAGAACTGGCGGCATGCGGGATAAAGAACTGTACGCACCTTAGAAAGGAAAAGATCACGGTTCTTAGCCTCCCATCCCTGATAAAAACTACCATCCGTATTGCGGAGCAACTCAGCAGCAAGTATCAGGGCACGAGATGGATACTGATAGAGTTCAGCTGTGGCGGTCTCCAAAGTGGTAGCCCATGCCGACAAGATATTTGCTGCACACTTGGCATAAGCCTCATTGCCTGTTACATGCCACTCTATGGCATTAATCATGGCAGCATAAGCGTCTTGCGCCGCACGTTGGCGCTGTCCATTACTTCCGCCTATCTCTGCACGAGCATAGGGGGTATAAGTAGGCTTGGCGAAATTATCGGCTTGCATCTCTTTCCAAAGCGAAGCCCAAGGCTCGTCACCGGCATTGACATGAGTCTTGATTCTTTCCAAGTCTGAAACTGCCAGGATACTACCTGGATGCTTGAATGTGCGTTGGGCACTGACAGTAAAGACAAATGCAACCAACATCAAAAAAATGAAAGATAATTTTCTCATTGTTTTTAAGTTAAAATGTTGAGTCCACTTTAAAAAGTGGGTTAAATTTGAATTAAACATTACATCGCCATGCTCAACATGGCTCTCACTTGCTTGCGAGAGATGAAGACATCGTGTACGAGATCCTCACTCTCCTCGCGGTTGCCCAAACGAGAAGTGGCTGTCTGTTTCATATCGTTGACTGTTATTTTTGAATTCTGCTGCAAAGGTATGAAAAAGCCTTTTAAACAGATGTATCATTTGTACCAACGATATATGTGAAACGTACCAACTATTTGCATCAACATGTACGTATATTGATTATCAACTACTTAACCTTTTCTATTTTTTTAATAATATTGTGAAAGAAGTACACCAAACATCGGAAAAGTCTGAAAAAATGGTATTCAAAAGTTGGTGAGTATGGCAACAAAGCTTTCAATGACATCGCAGCTGCCATGTACGACAAGGAAGACGAAATTTAAATTATTTTATCCATCGCTCAACAAATGCTGCAACCGAATCGCTTAACGCTATTATGATTTCATGCTAAAAATCGTATATAAGTTCTATCATCGAAGCTCTTATTACCCTCGACGATGCCCTTGGTGGCGATAAAAGAACGGATGTTCTGAGGGTCGTTGGCAATCTGCTCTACCAATGCCGCCTCGCTCGCTGCCAAGGTTGATTTCAGGAAAGGATAGCCATCGCTAGCCAATACTACTTCACTGGGAGATGAAACAGGCTTCGGATGCTCTTGAAAGTATGTTTCAATGCTACTTGAAGCAGGCTTCATTTTCAACGCTACAATCTTCACTCCCTCCCGATAAACCGGGAATCCATCGATAACCGTATAGATCTGGTTCTGCCTGCGAGATAAGCATCATGGCATATCTTCCGTTCTTCATATCAGGATTGAGATGCTTCGGAGTCTTGCTCGTACTGCCATCAATCACTGCGATGAAATCATCGGTAACTACCATTCCATCCTCACAAGTTTCCGGGCTCTTCTTTCCTACAATACAGCTTTCTATAATATCCATCTTTGCAATACTTTAAATAAAACATTGCAAAGATAGTTTTTTTTCCAGAAAGAATCAAGATTTTTCCTTGTTATTTCCAGATGTATGTATTAAATGAATGAAGCTTTGCCTGTACATTCAAGTATTTCTTGCCAACCTTCACTGTCAAAGAAGCCTCAGCATCGGTAAAGTTGCCCATGGTAACTATATACTGGCCCCTCTTATCCCTGAATACAACTACTGGAGTCTTGCTGTATTCACGTCCGTCATAAGCCAGCATCTCGCTACCCTCCTGCACAAAATGTCTGAAGTGCTTATAGGCGTAATACTCTGCCGTGTAACGCATCTTGCGGGGTTTTACCTCTCTCGGCCAGCTCAATATCGTACCTACGACAGGATTGAAAAGCGTAGCGAGGGAATCAGCAAAAGCGAGAATCACATCTTTATATTCCTGAGAATGATTTACCTCATATCCCTTGCCGTAGGAGCAGAATATCAGAAAAAGTATTCTTCCTATTTTCATCGTTATTGTTTATTATTAATACGAATCAAATAAGAAGAATACTTATTAACAAATTCTTTTGGATGCAATAAATGATTGATTTTCCCTGCATCAGGGGATTAAGAGAGAAGAATTACAACGTAAAACGATAGCCCACAGAAACCGTAAAGGCATTTGTCTTAGACTGGCTTGGCATATTGGCCATCTTATCCACCTTGCTCAATCCTAACTGATATCTCGCATCCAATATCACATTCTGATACTCGTAAGCCACGCCAATCGGAATAGAGACATCACATTTCTTAGCAGGCCATTTCTCATCAAAGGATTCCTTCTCCTCATAAGACGAATTTCCTGTCTTATCAATCGTAATTTCCGAAGAATCCCCCTTATATTTAGCATCACCCAAGAGGAAGCCAACCTGTACGCCCAGCAGCAAAGCCAACTGGCGTGTGACGTAGGCCTTCACCATCAGAGGCACTTGAATATAGTTCAGATCCACGTGCTGGTTGTTATACCCCGTCAGCACCGTCTTGCCATTATCCTTACTTTCCGTCTGATAACTTGGCCATCGGAAGCCCTGTTTGGCATAATAAGCTCCCAAGCTGATGCCCACCTGTTCAGTAGCCCGATATTCGAAATCAACACCGCCCATAAATCCAGCTTGATATTTGGATTTCATGTGGTCAGCATTTTCTTCAGTCGTGAAATAGATTTTATTATTACTCCAATTAGAGAGCACCACACCAATGCGAGGGATAACAGATATTTTCCCCACAGGATTTTCTACATCTTGCGCCACGGCTGTCATTACAGAAAGCACCATCAAGGCGACTGCCATCATATACTTTTTCATACTATTCATATTTTGAGAATGATTATATAAGAAAAACGGCACAATTCCATAAATATTGCATCAAGAATCTGCAATTTTTCTTATGACGCATTCCCCATATTTCTTAAGTTTCTTATTCGTTATGCAAACGAAGCTGATTATCCAAGCAAGTAACTTTAGTTAAAGTTCAATAATAAATATCACTTTAATTATCAGACATTTGGAAATATCTTTGAAAAAGATTATCTTTGTGCAAGATATTTCTAACGCAAAGCTTATGGAATTTAAGAAACTCATAGATAGAGGGGTAGAATTAGAGCGAATGAATGAAGCCCTTCATAGAGAAGATACTCAGTTTATCGTCATTTATGGTAGGCGTAGAATCGGTAAGTCAGAGCTTATCAAACGCATCGTCAAAGCACGGCATAAGGCGATTTACTTTTTGAGCGACACTTCGTCAGAGACTGTTCAACGTGTAGCTTTTTCCAAAGTTGCAGCTTCTGTAATAGATGGTTTTGACAAAGTGATTTACCCAGATTGGGAAACTTTGTTTAGAAGTTTCAACAATCAGCTCTCTGAGCGTATGTTGGTCTGCTTGGATGAGTTCCCTTATTTGGTGAAAAGTTGTGATGTACTTCCCTCCATCATTCAGAAACTCCTGAATGAGAAAATATTGAAGTTTGATTTGGTATTGTGTGGCTCTTCTCAGCAGTTGATGCATGGGTATGTACTCAACCGACAGTCGCCCCTCTATGGTCTTGCCAATGAAATTATGAAGATGCAGCCTATTCCTGCCCAATATATGAGTATGGCTATGGAATGTGATGCTGTGCAAGCCGTGGAGGAATATGCTATTTGGGGAGGAGTGCCTCGTTATTGGGAATTGCGTAGGGATTATCCTGATGAGGAAACGGCCATTCGTAAGGTATTGCTTGATCCGCAGGGACCTTTGATAGAAGAACCTCAACGCCTACTTCGTGATGATATGAGAGATACAGTGCAGGCATCTACTTTGTTGACTATTATAGGCAATGGTGCCAACAAATTGTCTGAAATTGCAAATAGGGCAGGTAAAGATAGCAGCACGATTTCTGAACCTTTAAGCAAGTTGCGAGAACTTGGCTATGTTAGTCGAGAGGTTCCTTTTGGTGAGAGTCCTAAGAAAAGTAAGAAGGGAATTTATCATATCAATGATTCTCTTTTACGTTTTCACTATCAGTTTATTGTGCCTTATCGTTCTATTTTGGAATTAGGAAGAATGGATATAGTGATGCAAGTGGTTCTATCTCAACTTCCACAATTTATAGGTCAATGCTGGGAATTACTTTGTCGTGAATATGTTAGTGGAAATATTATAGATGGCATAGCCTACAATGTCGCATCTCGTTGGTGGGGTAAGATATTTCCGCCAGAAAATAAGGATGGAAAGATGGTTGAGCTGGATGTTGTGGCAGAGTCTATTGATAAGAAGCATATCTTGGTAGGAGAATGTAAATGGACGCACGATGAAGATGCCGACAGACTCATGAATGTTTTGGAGCAGAAAGCTAAGTACTTGCCTTTTATTAAGAAAGGGCAGGAAATTCATCTTGTGCTATTCTTAAAGGAGTCTCCAACTCATTGTGCTAAGGATATGCGAGTATTCCTGCCAAGTGATGTTATGAAGGTTTAGTTGGTGTAGGAAATAGCCGATAACGTGCGAAAACATACTTAAAAAATGTCGTTATTCTGCGCCAAATGCCTTTTTTAACCCATTTGGCGCAAAATAACGACTAAGCGTATGGCACAATAGGACTTTGATTTGTTTGGCAATCTAACCCATTATCAAATACCTTGTATGAAGTTTTTGTTCATCAGATCAGATGTTTGTCCGTCTTCTCTGCCTGGGTATTTTTTCTCCCTGCCCACGCAAGAATTTTTCCGTGGGCAGGGAAAAATAAAAGTGGGTACAGGGACGGGGAAAATGAAACCTAATTTCTCGAAAATTACAGACGTCGGAGGGTGCGTCATGGACTTATGACACACCCTCTTAATGTTATTTTATTCTGGCAAATACCAATTACTCATATCCTGCAATTTAGTATATACAGCAATTTTCTTACTCCCAGTAAACTTTGCAGCAACCTTTTGCGCTAAATATGAAGGATTATTACGATAGCGAGAGATACGCATCAGGTCGTGAAAGCGATTTCCTTCTAAAGCTGTTTCTAAGGCATACTCATTTACGAGTTGTTCCTCCACCCATTCTATACTATCACTTAAATTAGCTTGAGCCTCCAGTTTATAAGCATCGTTCATGTCCGTATTACCACAACCACGTGCATGGAAGCCACGAATGTTGGCAGAAAAATGAGAAGCAAGTTCTCCTTCAGGATCATCCTGGCCAAAGTTCATCCAACTTTCCCCTGTCATTTCATTACCTATAATATCTTTATAGAGATTCAGATTGTATGCGCTCAAACCATACTTCAAAAATCCATTGAAGACAAATTTGCACTTTCCTAATCGATTCAAAGCCTCTGCATAGCGAAGATATATCAATGCCGAACGACATGGAGCAACATAGTAGTTGGAACCAGTCTTCATCGAATTATATTTTGTAATATAAACATTCTCCATTCCGCCACTTTGACCAGCAATTGATTTCAAGGTATAAGTGCCATAAAGACCACGCAAATCACCACTAATAGCACGATTGGTATAATAGTTTTGTTCATCAAAAGTATTAATCAGAGCCGAAGAAGGAGCTATCGTGTAGTTTTTGTTTGCCATGTTATACAACTGTGATGTCACTTGATAATGATCTGTACTAAAAACAATCCCAGTCAATATCTCTGGATAGTTAAAACCCGAGAACTGATTAGCCCAATTTTTACTGGCTACGGTCAAGCCATTCTCGCTATAAGTGTTACGATTGGCACACATCTTTAGTTGGTCATTATAGATAAGATAATAATATGCCTCAGCTGCTTTTGCAAAATCTTGCTTCCACAGGTATAGTTCACCTAGCACAAAATGGAGAGGCAACATCAATTGGCGAGCCATGTAAGAATTATAAGTAACCGAGTTGGTAAATCCTGGGTCAGAATAGCCAATGGCAGACTCCGTAGAACCCACCGCCTCCTTTGGCAACAATTTCAAAGCACCTTCCATGTCTGTTATGAGAACCGGAAGTAATTCGTCAAGCGTATAAACTTGTGTCGCTTTTTCATCACTCTTCAAGATAGGCTGCGTCGTATAGTTTACCTTTCCATAGTCCAGACAAAGCTGAAGATAAGTCCAAGCTCGGATTGCCTTTGCCTGTGCCATATAAGGAAGCATGAACTTGGTAGAAACTCCATTTTCCAACTTAGTAACTGCTGTGTCAAGATGCTGTATGTAATAGTTACAGTTATTAAGCAACTCATAATACTCCCTCTCCTGCAAGTAAGAGTTTGAAGACTCTATGTTCGACTCATTGATATCACGCAGTTCCTGTGAAGAATTGTCTGTAGTAGTCATCAAGTCTCCACGAAGTTCCCCCATCAGCACATAATTATCCCCTATCTTTTGCAATCCTTGCAAGAGTCCAAACAAACCAGAACGAGTTTCCAATTCATCTTGATACATCTGTCCATCAGTCTTAATCATGCTCTTGGAGTCCGAATCGAAGAAGTCGGTACATGAGGAACATGCCACGGCAACCAACACCCATAATATATATGTTATCTTTTTCATACGTTTAATCTATTTATATGTATCCACTACAAGTTGATTTTCATTCCCATATAGAAAGATCTGCCATTTGCTAACAATCCATTGTCTATACCTTGGTAGAGAACCTTGCTATTCATGCTCACCTCTGGGTCAATGCCGAGATACTTGGTAAAAGTAAAGAGGTTACTAACTGCGCCCCAAATAGTCAAGCCATGGATATAGGTGTTGTTGATAGGCAATTCGTAGGAGAGTTTTACATTCTTCACTTTGAAGAAGCTACCATCCTCTATCCATCTGTCGGAAAAACGGCTATTGCCCATCGGATCGCCATAAACGGCATGTGGCATTGTGGTTTCTTGCCCTTCGCATTTCCAACGGTTTTTCACAGCCTGAGTTTGATTCCACAATCCTTGCATTGACTCTAACTTCTGACGCATGTAGTTGTACACATCATTACCAATAGAATAAGAACACAACACATCCAACTGGAATCGTTTATAGGTAAACCGATTAAAGAACGAACCAGTCAAGTCTGGATTAGGGTCACCTATCACCTGCTTATCTTTCTCATTGATAACCCCATTCTCATCCACATCTACAAAATGTACATCACCCGCTCCAAATGCGCTGTAAGAAGCATTGGCTTTCTGAATCTTCAAGTTTGCCTCAGCCGCTTCTGCGGAAGTCGCAAAAACGCCTTTTGTCTTATAACCATAAAATACAGAAGCAGGATGACCAACTGCCGTCAACACTTCTCCGCCAAGGATTTCTGTTGTATAATCTCCATCAGCCAACTGCTTAATTCGATTGGTCGTATGTTGGAAATCGAGAGAAGACAACCACGAGAAATTTTTCAAGGCTACAATACGCCCTTGAATACCTACTTCAAAGCCCCTATTGCTCAGTTTTCCATCATTGTAAAGATAAGTAGATAGACCTGAAGTGATGTCAGCCTCCTTATAAGTCAACAAATCATTGGTCGTATGATTAAAGTAGTCGAACGAAAGCCCAATGCGGTCGTTCAAGAGAGACAACTCTACCCCGACATTAAACTTCTTCACAGTTTCCCATTTCAGCCTGTCATTAGCCAATGTTCCGATTTTCAGTCCTGTCGCATTGCCCATATATCCTACACCTTGCAGATAGGCATAGCGTTGCAACACCTCCAAGTCATCATTACCTGTCAAACCATATGCCACATGCAACTTAGCATTATTGACAAAGCGGAGAGAACGCATGAAATGCTCATTGCCAAGATTCCATGTAGCACCGAAACTTGGAAATGTTGCCCAAGTACCACCCAACATGCGATAAGAATTTTTGGCATGTTCGCCAAAGCGAGAAGACGCATCGGTCGTCACAACAGCCCAGACATTATATCTATTATCATAGGTATAATCGACCTGCCCCATCAACGCCATGCTTCCCCAGTCCGTATTTTCACCATCCAAACGGCGGAAAGCCAAAGAGTTATTCAAGTTGACAATCTTATCATTACCTGAGTTGTGACCCTCCGCATAAGAACTCTTAAAACTAGACTTCATCAAGCGATAACCTGCCATAGCATGCCACTGCGATGCCCCCACAGTATGCTGATAGTTCAAATGGATATCGCCATAGATATTATTCTGCTTCAAGGTCATATCCTTGATGGTATTGAGCCATTTGTTGCCATGGACATACTGAGGCGACAAGCCATTCATTGGCAGAAAATAATGTTCCTTTGTACTGCTAAACGAGTAGCTAAACCTACCATCAAGCGAAAAATCACGATTGATATTCCAACGAGGTGCTATACTCAAGCCAAAACGATAGTGCTTATTGCTGTTCTTCGCATTCTGAATAATTGCCACAGGATTAGAAATGCCCAACACATCTACGTCATTCAACGTATTAGTCAATTGCATACCATCATCCGTATAGCTATAAGGCAACAAGAATGGTGATTTTATTTCAGAGAGAAAGGTTGGCGATGTATTAGCAGACACCCCATCATCCTGTTGATTTCGTAAGATATAAGTAAAGTATATGTTCGTATCTATCTGGAAATTCTTCAAAAGCGAAACACCTGCATTGATACGTGCATTCAAGCGAGAGAAATCGGTAGATTTCACAGTACCGTCACTGCTGGTATAGCCTGCCATGATGGCATACTTGGCAATATCGTCACTTCCATCAATGCTAATACCATAGTGCGTCGTATTGCCTACACGATACACATCTTTGCTCCAATCATTATCGTTATGGTATGTCTTATAGTCGGAAGACGAAGGAGACATTCCCAAGATTCCACTAAACTCTGTGTTCAAGTGTGAGAAACCAGAATTGCCCTTGATGATTTCACTGAGATAACTACGATAATCCTTAGAATCCATCACACGATAAGTCTGAGGTTTAAGGTTGAATCCGTACGATACATCGGCATCAATCTTGGTAACACGGCTATGACTCTGCTTGGTAGTAATCAAGATAGCACCATTTGCACCCTTGCTACCATAGATAGCAGAGGCATTTTTCAAAATCTGCACATTCTCTATATCATTTACATCAATATCAGCCAAAGCATTGAAACTACTTCCCTCAAAAAGCGAACCCGTCAACGTCTGTTCATCCCAAATCACACCATCTACTACCAAAAGAGGTTGCACATTAGCCTGAAGAGAATTGTAACCACGAACAAAAAGATTTGCCCCCATGCCTGCGACTGCAGAACGCTGTACACTTCTCACGCTATTACCCAAATGAGTTGCCAGTACATCCTCCAAGGACACCTCGTTCGTTGCTTTCGAAAATGTCTTAGGAGACATCTTGTCATTGAAAGCTTCACTATATAAAGATGTGTTCAACAAAGTATCTCCACGCATGGACAAGCTTCGCTGGGCGAATCCATCCTTTTCCAAAGTAAGGACTGCACTTTCCGAAAGAGCACCCACACGATAATGACCATTCTCGTCTGTGATAGCCTCAAACAAGCCACACTTCACAGACACGCCCTGTAATGGCTGTTTCGAAGTGGCATCCTTGATGATACCGCTCACATAAAGGCGTGGTTTGGGTGCAGCCTTTCTTCTACCTGCGGTTTGAGCCGCAGAAGTAAGGGCAAGCCCTAAAGCTATGTATGTTAAAAAGTCTCTTTTCATTACTTTATTCAATTACAGGTTCAAAAATAATCTTATCAATTCGCATCGTACGAGAGAAGTTGACAGTCTCTTTTGCGCTTACATTAGACTGTACACGAAGACGAACACAATCGGCATCTTGCTTTTCCTTACCAAAGAATACAGACTTTGAGAAGTTGGAAAATGGGAAGGTCTTGCGCCCCACATACATCTTAGTCATTGCCTTTTCATGGGTCGTTCCTCCAACAATAGCAGCATCCTCTTTCATTGTTCCATCTTCATGTACATAATTCAAAAAGAAACGTACCTTGGTGCTATCCGCATCAATATCATCAGAATAAGCCTCAGCAGGTACAAACACACAATAGATATCATAAGTAGCAGCCAATACGTTCGGTATGGTAAACTGAACCGTCGGCTGAGTACGAGCATTAGTTGTCGTTGGCGTAACCTCGATATACTTTTGTTCAGAAACAGAATCTCGATAGATGGTAGAGGCACTGCTACGAGACAACACGGTAGAATAAGCATTATAACGGTTAACGGCATTTTCCGCCTCCACCTCAATCTTTTTGAAAAAGCAGTCGCTCGGCTGATAATTCCACTCATCAGTTCTCCATAATTCACCATTACTCATCGTTTCTTTCACTGCCCCTGCAAAGAGATTTGCAGGATGATGGAAAGAAACGCCAGATGTAGCAACCAAGGAATCACCCGGGGCATTGTTAGGATTTACCAAACCACTGAACACCAAATTGGCCGCCATATTTTCCTTGGTATATGCCAGAGAAAGAGAATCAGCCAAGAAACCAGCTAACTCATACGTACGAGTAGGTACGTTGATCGCATTAACCGACGAAGTCACCAGATTACCAAATGTACGGAAATAAGAGGAGGTCTTGGCAAGTCCTTTCTTCCAGCCACTGTTCGTTGGTACCTGCATCGTATAGAGGCTATCCTCAAGATATAAGTCACCATATCTCTTCATCCACTTACTAGAATAAGTAAACACGGAATCATAGACCAACTGTCCTAACTGATTTTTTCCAATAGATGTACTATTCGCCTTGTCAAATTCGTATGTATCAAATGACTTCAAATAAGTTGCCAAAGAATCTGTCTCATTGCCATCCTTCTGAATATACTCATATAGGTTTTGATAGAAAGGAGCTACAGCCTGCAATTCATGCACCAAGCCATTGCTTGCCGCCATTTCGTTGCTTGCCACAGGGATGTCGGCAAAAGTATATCCATTGGCAGTACGCTCGTAGTTTTGGAACTTACCATTGAGCATCTTTACACGAACCAAAGTTGTATCTGTCAAGTCAGCCCCATTATAGACATATCTACAAATATGATTTTTCAAAAACTGATCTATGGCATTGCCTTCTTGTTGACAAGAGATCATTGCATCGTTGGTTGGTGCCCAAATGGTAAAAGTCTGGTCAGCGGAAAGCAAAGTATCCAAATGATTTTCTTTCAACACCTGGCAGAACTGGCTATACTGAGGATGGCTTTCCAATATTTCCATCACGTTTTGAGATGAAATGTTCTCTCCCATCCCATAATGGTCATCCCACTCTCTGTCCTGACATCCCACCAAGCAGAAAGCCAAGCCTGCAACAAGCATCAGATGGCAGATATGATATAATTGATTTCTCATGATTGTCTTTATTTATCAATACGTTTTACAAAAAACATGGTTGAATATCTTACAAAGATTACTCTTCCTTCTGAGCATAATAAGCATTTTGATGAAGATGAGGATTGGCATCCATCTCTGTCTTTGAGATCGGGAGATACCAAGCATCCATCGTCGAAAGGCGAGCCTCGTAGAGCGAAACATCGCCGCTTCGAGCAGAAGTCAGCATCAGCAGAGCCTTCTCTGTACTTCCTTCTCGGCGCACCTTGCGCAACAAGTCAAACCAACGTTTACCTTCGAAACAGAATTCACGGCGACGTTCCTCCAAGACAACGGTCTCTGCATCATCTATTTGCCCTATCGCCAGTTGGTCCAAATTATTATTGTAACGATTATGAATGACATTACATAATTCTACTGCTTGCTCAGCCTGTTCCATGTTGCTATTTATCTTTGCCAACTCAGCCAGCGCCTCCGCCTTCATCAGATAGACATCTGCCAAACGATAAACGATCCAATTGGCATAGCTCGTATTAGAACGATAGGAATAATCTGTCGAACCATAATCGGAAGCAGCCCTCATTCCCTCATACTTGAAGATACTGGTGCTTGCCACTGACAACTCTGAGGAATTTCCTGTATAGCTTAGCTTAAAATACTGGTAACGACGCTGGTCATTATCACCATAGGTAGCAAACAGATTTTGTGTATTGGTAAACTGCGCCACCGCACTTTTATTCGGATTGCCATAAAGAGCCGATGTGGCATTATTAGCCAATCCTCCTGTTACAAAATTCAGTTCAAAGATATTTTCTGGTGCATTTCCTGCATAGAACACCTCATTATACACACTTGGGGCTTCTGAGAATACCAAAATTGAGCGGTCATCAGAGAAGATGGCATCACACAACTTCACACACTGCTCGTAATCAGTCTTAGCGTTTGCATTATTAATGTCTGAAGCCTTCCAAAGGTAAAGATCAGCCAACAATGTACGAACAGCATTCAAAGTAATACGCCCATGAGAATGCGCTTCGGTATCCCAGTCCTCAGGTGCCCATGCAATGGCATATTGCTCTAAGTCATTGATAAGATAGTTCACAATGCTGTCCCCATCACTTTGATAGACCATATAGTCCTTCTGCTCACTATCACTAGGTGTATCTACATATGGCACATCACGGAATGCACGCACCAAGTAGAAATAGGACAAGGCGCGCATCGTATAAGCCTCAGCCATGTAGTTGTGCATTTTTTCCACTGTAAAATTTGGGTCTTTCTCACAAACAGCAGGTGCTTTTTGGATGATATTGTTACAGATATTGATTACCTTGTAAAAGCCATCCCACTTAACAATGGAATTAGATGAAAGCAAGTTGGCATCATAGAGGTTCTTTACATCGTTTCCACCACTATTGTAGCTGACATTGTCGCTACGCACCTCTCCCCAATAAAGAAGTTTGCGCAGCACATTATCCTCTGCCATATATCTATAGGATGCGGCAACTACACTTTGCACCTTATTGCCATCAACCCAATACTCATCGTCAACCATATCGTCCTCTGGATACAGCGTCAGATAGTCATTGCAACTCGTCAGAGAGCAAAGACTCATCATGAGCATGAATATAGATAATATTTTCTTCATATCTTTTATATTATATGTTATGGTTCAAATTGTTAGAAGGTCACCGACAAGCCCAATGTCCAGTCCTTGGAACGTGGAGTTGTAGAGTTGTCATATACCACGCCTGTGGCTACATTACTGTTGATTTCAGGATCACTGCCAGAGTACTTGGTCAAGCAGAACAGGTTGTTGACAGTCAAATACATATTCATACGACTGATTCCCCAATGCTTGGTCAACTGTGTCGGGAACGTATATTTCAAGGTAATATATTTCATACGCATGAAAGAGCCATCTTCTACATAACGATCAGAACCTAACCAGTTGTAACCTTGCATATAGACAGCACGTGGCACGTCTGTCACATCACCTTCCTTGCGCCAACGCCAGTTCACGGTACTACACTGATTATAAGCATAGTACATATTCTCCGCATTCATACGAGCCATATTTACAATCTTACTTCCCCAACGGAAATTACAGAAGAAGTTGAGTGAGAACTTGTCATATCTGAACGTCATACCCCAACCACCGCTGAGTTTCGGATTGCAATTGCCAAGATAAACGACATCATACTGGTCGATACTACCATCATGGTTTTGGTCCTCATACATGGCATCTCCACCCTTGAATTGGTACTTGGTGCTTTTGTAGTAATAATACATAAGCTTGACTGTACCATCATTATTATACAGGATGTTGCCATTGGCATCCTTAGCCACCGCACAAGTCTTATTCTCTTCCAAGGCCTTGTCTATATTGTCCATGCTATAGGCATACACTCCTTTGTATCTAAAACCATAGATAGAACCAAACGAATTTCCTTCTTTCAACAAGGTTCCGTATGTTCCATTGCCAAAGTTGGTGACATTGTTATAAGAGTTGCGTACACTCTCATCCAACTCTACGATTTTGTTCTTATTAGAAGCGAAGTTACATGTAAAGTCCATAGAGAACTTACCCACATTGACAATCTTGTTCAAGTTAAAGGTCAACTCCCAACCGTCATTGTCCAAGATTCCGACGTTCTTATATGATAAGGTGGAGAAACCTGATGTAGAAGGAATCGAGAGGTTGCTGAACAGCAAGTCGTTGGTACGCTTATGATACCAGTCAGCATTGACAATTACCTTACCATCCCATAACTCCAAGTCAAATCCCCAGTTCATGGAGGTCACTTTCTCCCATCTCAATCCATCCAAGCGAATACGAGTAGGATAAACTGCACTCATATCCATATAGCCATAGTTGGAAGTCGTGAGCAAGCTATACTGCAAATAGTTCTTGCCTGGCTGACGACCAGAGATACCCCAACTCGGGCGAAATGCTAGCAAAGTAACGACCTTGTCACCCAAAGCCTTCTTGAAAAGAGGTTCATCAGAAATAATCCACTTGCCTGACACACCTGGGAAAGAACCATATCGCTTGTCTGCACCAAACTGGGTACTACCATCTATACGATAGTTGGCATCAAAGATATAACGTCCCAAGAGCACATAGTGCAAACGTCCCATCCAGCTCACACTCTTATCTTCAGTATTAGAGTTTTGCGTCTGATTAATTGTACCAGGAGAGGTTGCATCAGTCATGGATGAGCTAGGAATACCATACGACTTGAGAGACTGCAAAGTACGGAAAGAGGTGCTCGTTTGCATCTTCACCTGCGCCTGCAAGTTATGAACCTCAGGGTTCTTGAAACGACTCTGCCATGTCAAACTATTCTCCGTCATGATAGTTCGAGAGTCCGAACTATTGCTTTCTGAGCTATTAGCTGTAGCATAATTCCGCGAAGCATCCCAAACTACCGAAGAAGGTAAGTTCTTATCTGTTGCCTCATTGTTGATGTCCATAGAAACCCATCCCATATATCGGAGATAAAATTTTTCAGGGTCAAAGATGTCATATTGAAGCTGAATCTTCGGAATTACCCTATAGGTCTTGACGTCATTTTTAGCGAGATTTCCCAATGCTACAGGGTTATAAAGATTACGCTGCTTGGAGTCAAACTTACTACTTGGATTACCTATGCCTTCACCATAAGGGATATTGAAATATCTTCCTGTTCGGTTACCCTCTACATCATACTCGTAGATAGACATGTTAGGCATCTTTTTGTAGGCTATATCAAGAAGCGACTGATAATTCTTATGATTGTTGGAGTACGTAAACTGCACCTCCGCTGACACACGAATACGCTGAGAGATGTTGTAATCCAACTGCATACGGCTGCTATACCTTTCAAACTCCTGTTTGAGGTTGGTACCAGTGCGGTCATAATAACCTGCGCTCAATCGGAAGTTGGCACGTTCACCACCCCCATTCAATGTTAGATAATGGTCATGCGTCCATCCTTTCTGGGTTACAGCATCCACCCAATTTGTATTCTTATCATAATTGTATGCCAATGGAAAACCAGCATAGTTGTAGTTTAGCTCGTCAAAAGAATAATCTGCATAGGTATTACTACCCGTCAAGTCTTGGTTGAAAAAAGCTTGCTTCATCAACATGGTATAGTCGTTACCGCTCAACATATCCATTCCCTGAGGTTGCGTCTGACCACTCAACTTATAAGAATAGGTAAGTTGAGTTTTTCCCTTGGCACCTTTCTTAGTCGTAATCAGCAACACACCGTTAGCACCCTTGGAACCCCACATAGCTGTGGAAGCCGCATCCTTCAAAACTGTGATGTCCTCTATATCATCCACATTGACATTCAGCAGATCTGCATACTCTTGGTCAGTTGCCGTTGCAAAGTCTATATCCATGTTGCCAGAGAAAGGCACACCATTAACTACGACCAAAGGCTGCGCATTACCCGTAATCGTACTGGTACCACGAATACGCATCTGACTGCCACTACCAGGTACTCCACTACCCACAATGTCAAGACCAGAGATACGTCCCTGCAGAGCATCGTCTGCAGAAGTTACAGAAACACCCTCAATGTCGCTTAAATTGAAATGTCCTACCGCCTGACTGACCTCACGCTGAGAGATATTGAAGCCGTTCTCACCACTTGCTCTACGTCTAGCCGTAATTGTTACCTCATTAACACCAATACTAGAATCTTGAAGCTTGATGTCTAATGTGGTCTGACCTTTCAGGGTTATTTTCTGGTTCTTATAGCCAATGTATGAAACTGATATCTTGTTTTTAGGATTCTTGATGACCAAGGAATACTCACCATTGATATTGGTAACTGCGGCAGAAATCACACGTCCAGTGGCATCGACCTCTGTTACAGAAGCACCAATGATTTCCTCTCCTGTAGTACCATCAGTCACCTTACCCGTAATGGTATGCTGAGCCCAAGCCCACGAAGATACCATCAACATCATGCCGACAGCTACTAACTTTTTGTTCAAAACCTTATTCGTCACTTTATTCATAGTTCAAAACATGATCAATTTGGTGGATAACGGCATAAGAATAGGAAACCATTTCTGTAGCCGAATTCTTATCTTTATTATTTACAATGATGTCACGAGCCATCAAGTTGTAGAGATTACCAGATGTAACGACATTTGCCGTTTGTCCTTTGTTGTCTATCAATTGGATAGCACTACCCGTATTGTTTACCTTAATAGGGTAGAACTTCTTGGTTGACTCATTGAGAGTTGCCGAGAGATAGGTCGCTCCACTTTCTTTCGCACCCTTTACAAACACAGAGTTATCTTGGAAATGATACTTCACGAAGTTATTCAACTTCTTTGTCATCCGTTCCTTCACCTCAGCATCTCCCTCGTTTTCCCACTCACTGACAGTAGGAATTTTGCCACTTTTCTGAGCCTTTCTGATGGCATCATTCGTCGGCACATACACGGTATAATGGAAACGATTAAGGAACTTCACCATATAATCCACAGCCGCATTGCCGTCAGCAGAACTAGACGAGAACACACCGATAGCCTCACAGATATTGAAAAACTCACTGAACTCTGGATGATTCTTCAAGATTCGATAAATCGAATGAGTAGAACTTTGGAGCAAACCATCTATCACAAATGTACGTCCGTTGCTCTTGTTGAATGTTTGCAACACGTTCAAGTCTTTCGCATTCCCTGGCGCACTCACCTTTCCACCTACCTGGAGAGAACTTATATGGACAGGAGCGTAAGTATTGCTGACGAAATACTCTTGCCCTTGAGCCAATCGGTCTTCCAACTCTCCATCGTATGAGCAAACAACGGTATGAGTACCAAGGATATCATTCATACGACTCTTCATTCCAGTAGAAACCACTCCAGTACTACCCAATGGCAGTTTTGTACTGACGATGGTATCACCCGACTCTATATTAATCGGTGTCGCCACTATCTTATTGGCAGAGTTGACATAAAAGTCAAGCTTGCATTTCAACGCCGACGAAGAGTAGCCTTGCGCCACAGGATCAACATACCCCTTGGTATATTTATCAGGAGTAACAAAGAAGTAATACACATTCTTTGGGGCACGAAGGAAATAGGCATAGTATGAATAATTAGTATTGCAAATTGCCTGACTGAACAAAGAATTATTCACATCAATCTTAGCTGGTCCCATAACGGTTTTATAATCTTGTGGAGCAAACACCTTATTAGATATATACACCAAACCATTTCTTGCGACATAAGTATCCTTGATATCACTTTCCTTCATATCCATCGAATAACCATTCTCATCTGTCAACTTATCAAACACACTAGGAAGTGCTGTTAAGAAATTGTTTTTCATATGAGAATTGATAATGTCAGCCACCATCGTAGTTGGAACATTATCCCAAGTACCGAAAGCTTTGTAAAAATCAGCACCTTCACCCGTTGGGGAGAAGAATTTCTCCAAAGCCTCATTAGTTGGTGCAAACATACACCCCATGGTCTGTTGGTAAGGTTCCTGTTGATTTCCCACCGTCATAGAAGAAGCATACATGTTCCATCCTGGATCAAAGATAAGAGTCGCAGGTGCTGTATTTCCATGCGAATCTTTCAATAGTGCACGTTTTCCATTATTGAAATATCTCAATTCATAAATTGAATCCCCTTGTTCCGTCTTACCATAAAGATTCGGAACACAGAAACGCTCCAACAAATGATTGAATTGTCGCAAGTCATCAGACTTTCGTATATATCCTGCCATATTTTCCGGTGGCAGCAATACATTTTCCAATTCATGCAAATAGCCATTCTTACATACCAAATCTTGCTTGACAATTCGATTATCGTAAAGATATGTACTGTCGGTAGAAGCAGAACTGTTTTTAGTGATGAATTGCAAATCTTTATTCGTAATGCCCTTATTTTTCATCACTTCTGGAAAGAATTGCACCAAAGTCCATTGAGTACCGTCTTGCAACAACTTTACAGGTTTTCCTTTTGCTCTCAAAGTTTCAAAATACGAATTGTCTGGTAATTGACCAGCTTCTACAACTGGTATAGTATCAGACACCTGCATATCCGTTGTTCGACGCAACATAATAGCTCCTTTGTCAGACAAAGACAAACGCTCTATAAGCTGAGCATTCTCTATAACCCCAAAACGCAAGAACAACTTCTTTAACGACTCTGGCATCTGCTCATAGCTCCGAATTCCCATGTCGTTGTTCTGATAGAAACGTTCAAAGGCATCATCATTACAGAAGAACAGAGTATTACTACCAGAATATTGCATCACATCTTTGAGACCTTCGTCATTGATGAGACGTACAAAATTCTTGCAGTCACCTCGACCATTCAAATAGTCATATATATTGCTACCCAACCAAGTTGGGTTATGTCCTTCCTCACTATCAAACTTATCCGTACAAGAGGTCGGCATCAGCAAACTTGCCAATAGGAATGCGACACCTAAATTCTTGAAAGGTAGGAATTTCAAATTTTTCTTCATAATTATACCATATTTTTTAATGAGTATCCTCGTTTTCGATCATGTCTTTCGGCATGAACTCAATATAATCCAAATCAAATCCCTTATCCATCAAATTTGAGATAGTAAAGGTATGCTTATCTGTTTTATCCCAAGTAACCATCTTCAAGACTCGTCTTACAGAGTATGCGTCATTACGTGCTGTACCTGCATGAATTGGTTCAAAATTACCATTTGCCAACTCCCTTGCCGTATAACAATCGGGAGCTTTCATGTACCCCAAATTGTGCATGGCTTTGTCGTTGTCATAACCATAATAATCATCAGCAGTCTCACGACCAGAAAGCCAAGCAAATATCGGGGTTTGCTCAACTCCACCATAAAGATAGAACCAAGTTTGATTCCAACCAATCTCAGTACTCTTTGCCGCACTGATAGTTTGATCCAAAGGAATACCGCAAGGTTCACCATCCAAGTAATACTGAACAACTCCACAATCATACACACCAACATGATATCCTATTCTAACCTCATAACTACCAGAAGGAATCGGTCCTATTGTTATATCAAAGTTACCACGCCCCCATACTTTGTAATTATCACCGAGGTAATAACTGTGTCCACCATATTCCAACCAATATCTAACCCATTTGTCATCCGTATTTTCATACTTCAGGTTGGACAAATAGCCATATGGAATCGTAGCTGCATGGCTTCGGATATCATTGTTCCACATTTCTGGGAAAAAGAGGGTAAAATCCATTCTGATGCGTTTATGATAAATGTCATCACGGAAATATAACATATTGGTCAACGAATGTACAATACCATTAAGGCAATCTATATTGCTATTGCCTATATTTATTGTAACAACATCATCTGCCTCAGACACAAGGTTATTGTATTGTGGAGCATACGGATTACGTGGGTCATTAAAGATTGGTGCCTGCGCATCCTGATCTCTCCATACAAACTCCTGAACATTTATCAGGGTATTAGGAGCCATTGGAAAAAGATAACTGTCCAGTGAATATTTGCCATCTCTAAAAGTTTCTGTTTGCCACGCAATATCATAGAAAGTCCTGGTAACTGTGAGACCACGAGTAGGACAAAGCTGACTTGAAGTCAACTTGTAAGGTATCAGATGATAAGCAACAAACATATTTAAGCTACTCTGTCTGTCAGTATCAGGCAAGCCCTTTCCGTCTGGATATTTTTCTTCGGCATATTTACGCATATCGGCAAGAGTATTTATACCATTTTTCTGCAAGACGGTATTAGGCTCCAACAATGCCGTATAGCCATACAATCGTTTGGCTGGGGTTGGAGCACTCGGCTCTGTACTTGCCACCTGAACATAGCTTTCGTCCTCAACAAGGCTTAATGAATCTATCAATCCCGTAGCCTTCAATGCTTGTGTATAAATCGAGAATTGAGGATCTTTCATTATATAGTCACTCACCAACTCGTTATTTCCTTCAACCACTCTATCTACAAGATGTATGACACCATTCACCATCATATTGTTGGTGCCAATGATTTTTGAATTATTATTAATCAACCAAGACGCACCATCAGGAGTCACAGTCGTGTAAAGGTAACGTCCAAGCATGTTCTTGGTTTCGATATTTCCGATTTTAAAATAGGCGGTAGTATAAACATCCGCCCCATGGCTTTCTCCATCTATCAGATGATAATACACCATGTTTTTCACGGCATCCGTAGAGTCAAGAAAAGCCTCAAAAGAATCAAAGCCGTTTCTCTTTATATAATCGTTGACCGCATCATTATCAGGCAAGAAACATGTGTATTTACCATATGAAGACAACAGGGACAAAGCATGCACTTGGTCCAATGCCTGCTCAAACTCAGAGAACTCAGGATGATTATCCATGTAGTCCTTGATGGTCTCTCCATCAAAAGTCTTATAATTTCCACCAATATTGTCTGAATCCTTACATCCGGAAAGCATCATTGCTCCCAAGCAGAATACGACAACCATTAGAGACAAGAGGTTTCTCTTCATAATTGAGATTTTTAATTTACGTTAATGAGCCCAAGATAGGCTGATAGTTTAGGGTAATTGATGGGAGCCAAGAACCACCTTGCTCCCATCAACATTAACTAATACAAAATTATTTGACTACAACTTTTCTACTATTGGAAGCAGTCTTCACAATATAAACACCTGCAGGCAAGTTAACGTTACGACGACCCGTCACCTGAGCCTTCAAAGTGCCATCAACACCATAGATGCTACCACAATTCATAAAACATACTGTATTACCTGATACCAAGAACTGAGCATCTTTGTTTGCAACAACTTCTTCAATACCTGTAGCTACACCATCAGCAAACTTCTCTTCTGGAATATCTGATACCGCATCGTATGTTCTCATCCAATCAACATAGAGTTTAGAATCTGCAGAAGTAAATCCTGTAGGAGAGAAGAAGGCACTGGTAAACAAGTTCTTGCCTACAGAGAAACCACTGTTCAGCATATCCCAGTACACAACATCGCCCTTGACACCTGATATTTGCTCCGCATTGATGACAACCTGATCATTTTTGCCCAAGAAGGTTAATGTACCAAAGTTTACATCCGCTGTACCCTTCATCTTAATCGCAAAGTAACGATTGATACCTGCATTGATATTGAATGCTATAGACTCATCACGAGGACTTGGGTCACAAGCATAGAAAGGCTCTTGTGTTCCTGCATCATAACGCATAGCCGCAGGAGCAGAGAAGTCGTTGACAATACCTGTCGAAGAACCATCCCATGAAGCATAAGTAGGTGCAGAAGTCAAGACAAGGCACTTGGCATCAGTATTATCGCTATTCTTTACCGTTTCTTGATTTACACGAGAGAATGAACGCCAACGACTCATTCGCCAATTGTCAACCATCTTGGTTTCGCCATACTCTGCCATGGTCAAAGTCTGTCCATTATATACACCCTTTGTTGAAGGATCATCCACAGGAGCACCATTGAATTCCCATCCCTCAAACAAACCGGTCTTTTCTGAATCTGGAGCTTTCTGAGCATAGTCATTTAGCGCATCTTCTATGGTGAACATATAGTTACCCATAGCGTCATAGTCGTCTGGATCAACTGTCGCATAAGTCTTGGTTGCAGTAAACACACCATTATTGTCGAGATAATAGTAATAATCCCCACACTTCAAGTCATAGTTCTCACCATCACGATTTGCCATCGTGAAGATAGCAGGATTATTGGTCTCACTTACCAAAAGTAGGGTTCCATCAGAAGCCTGAACTACTGTTCCGCCTGAAGTTTTCAGGTTAAATGAGCGTTGTCCATCTATCTGTCCACCTGTAGGAACAAAGCTAAATGCAACAGCAGCTTCATTGCTACCTGCCGTTAAAGCTTTTCCTGTCAAATCACCCACTGTAACATCAGCAGCACCAACAATCAAAGAAGAAGTACCATTTGCGCTTCTCAAATAGTTGTAAACTAACTCTTTGTTGAGATCTACCGCATGGAGGAATATCACCTTAGCCTTCTCCAAGTTACTAACTGCCACTTCATAATCTGCATCAGAAGAAGAAGCATTATTGAAGACCTTATTCGCAGCATCGTATGCTTCCTTATAGGTCTTGTAAGCCATATCGTCCAATTCTGGATACTCTGTATTGCGGAACAAGAAACCATTCAAGTATTGCTCTGCATAATAGAGAGCATAGTTGAGACGTGACTTAGCGATACTTTCTGTTCCATCACCCCAATTATTCTCCTTGGTGATTTCGTTATTGACGGCATCCTCGATATTCTTAAAGGTCTTAACCCACTTTAAATACATGGTTGGACGTTGCTCCTCTGGCAAATCCAGTCCTTCCTCGTCATAATCCTTAGCCCAACCGCCAAAGTTCAAGTGCCAACTTGGAATCTCAATATAATCATGATTTGCCAAATAATAATAGGTTGGGTTATAATAGTCACGCGCTGCCGCATAGTTTACCAATACGATAAACTCCGCCTTATCTTCATTGTCTGGCAAACGCAAAACGACGAGGTTTTTCTCACCTTCCCATTTCTTGTCATTGGTTTGGAAACGCATGACTACGCCATTATCGAGTTTCTGCGTAAATCTACCAGCCATGGAAACAGAATCACGACCAGCATCATTTTCGTCCTTGGAAGTCTTAACTTTGACATTAGGATATTTCTTGACGAAATCACAACGTCCGTTGTTGATTCCCTCCATACCATACTGCCATCCGATAGTCTCACAAGCACCTGTCACAGGATTGATCCACCACATCTCCGTGCCAACCTCTGTCTTACAGCTATCCAAAACATTGATAGGCAAAGCAAACTTGATTGCAACAACCGGATTCTCTTTTGTCACTTTCAAGCGCAAACCAGAATCCCCCTTCTTGTCATGCAAGAAATCGAAAGAAGCACGCCATTGACAAGCTTGGGTAGTTGTTGCGAATTTACCTGCATCCATGGTTTTCTCATCACTGTTCTTGCCCAGGATGAGTCTTAGATAGTCACCATCAAGAAGCATGTCAGAATGCTTAAATCCTTCATACTTGCTTCCCTCAACAAACCAACTAAACATATTTCCTGTTGCGTTGATTTGTTGCGCAGTGTAGTTGTAGAAACCATTAATACCATGCACGTCACGTGCCATCATAGGCAAAGCCGACAAAGCCATACTTGCCAAAAGTAAATGTCTAATTCTCATAGTCATTATGTTTTAAATGAATATTGTTACTAATTGATCATTGTTATTAAGTTCGTCGGATGCAAAGATATAGAAAAACAGAAAAACTTCAGCTTTTCCCTACCCTTGAACACTCCAACTTGTTTAATTCGGAATATTATATATCCAAACAGCTGCCTTTTTTATAAGTTCCAGCCCATATTCCTTTATTTTTGTATCCTTACACCTAACTTGCTTTTCTCCACTGAAATCAACTTTCCATTAACTGATACTTGTGAAGTTTTCTTCAATGGCTTAAAGATAGCATCATAATGCGCTGCACCATCAATCAAGAATTGCGCCTTTCCCTGTTGTTCAGTCTGCATATAATACAGCTTGCTCAAGGAAGAATACCAAAGCTCACTTTGCCTTCTCAAGGAACTGCCGTAACCTACAAATATGCGCTTGGCTTTCTCTGCTCCATCCTTTTTATTATAAGTGACCGCCAAGATATAGGCATCCGTCGTCCAACCATCTGCTTGAATCCAAGAGTTGCTATGCATCAATGTTCCATCTGCCAGTTGGTTGAGATAGACATCCGTCACCTGATCACCTTGGGTCATACGGACTCCAATCCAATCATCTCCCTGTCTCTTTTCAAATACAGGCAAATCCTTATCCTTAGGATTATCTTTTAGAATGATAGCAGTAAGTCCCTTTACCTTCTTAGCTGACTGAGGAAGGTTCAGACCATAATATGTTTCTGTTTGGTCTTGGTGGTGATCAATAGGTCCTTGATGCTCCTTTATATATAAATAGGTAGGATAATCATGTACAAAACCAGAGGGAACCATTAATGCAGGATAAAGCGGTAAAATATCGACTGCCGCATTACCATTCTCTACACTTAACCGTCCATTATTGTTCCAAGTCTTACCATTCGTATGCCATAACCATTCGTAAGAGCCTTGCTCATAACTCTCCAAGTCATCAATAACTAAGACCACCTTATCCAACCAGAGGAAATTGCGGAAATTACGAATCAGTTTATCTGCCATCGGTCCTGTACCATTTGCCAAAAGATATTTCATGTTGCCCGCATCCATCATATATTGCAACTTACCTTGCAGCAAAGCCCCATGATATTGTTGTTCTGTCGATTGTCCCTTCCCATTGAACAGTACTACATTATGGGCTTGACTTTGAAAGAAATACTTACGATATTGTTCCAAAGGATAACTACAGTTACCACCATCCTTGATAATATCCACACCATGATGAAACAGAATGAAAGAATTGGCATCCGCATGAGTATGATTCCATGTATAGCCACTCTTCACCGCCAACATCGTGGCATTCTTCTGCCAAGAATCACGCATAGTAGCCCATCCAAAGGTTTTCCACAAATGAGAAGTTGGGAGCAAAGGAGTTCTAACATCATTCTCATAGATTGTATAAAGGAATCCTATTGGATTATTACGGTAAAGCTCTTCCTTATTGGTTCCATCTTGCATCATGCTAGCGTACCAACCAAGATTATTTATCGGATAGCCCAAATAGTTTGCCAAAGACATGTTTCCCAAGCCTGTAACATACGAACCACCATCTCCAAAGTTCATACATCTTAATATAGAAGAAGACGGATAACAGACATTGAAATAAAAGTCTGCGAGTTTATTCAATTGAGGAATCCTAGGCAATTGTGTCTGTGGATACATATTCTTATAAGCAACCAAAAAGAGCAAAGCTTCTTGAATACCATAATTGGCATAACTGACACTCTCATACATACCACCCGCTTCATCAAAAGATTGAGGCTTATTCTGTAACACATCCCCCTCAAAAGCAAACCATTGAGGCATTGCTTCCAATACTTGTCTGGCTGCTACCTTTGCCTCAGGCAAGTCCTCGGCCAAACTCAATGCCAACATACCTCCTTGACCTGCACAAGCTGCCCACCAGTTATGTCCCATGGAATTAAGGGAATGGATACGAGTCGTAGGGTCAATCCAATCACCTATAGCAGGTTTCAGTCCTATACGATAAAGTAACTTGGCAATTTTCTTTCGGTCAGAAGCCGACAAATAGTTGCGAACTGCATTATAAGCCACAGCAGCCAAATAACATTTATAAGCCTGACCCAAATCAGAAGTCCACTGAGGCTTACGAGCCAGCATCTCTGCACTACCCCATGTCGCAGTTTTTTCAAATTGCAACAAACTCTTGCGTAAATTCTCAGCATATTCCTTCTTACCTGTCATACGATAGGCCAAAGACACATATTCCACATTTCTCAAATCTGTATTTTTGAGAGACTTGTTTGCTTTATCCTCCAAATTTTTCCAATAGTTTGCCATGACAGGTTCTTTCGTGATACGAGATTTAGCCAAATCTACACGTGACTTAGTTGCAAACAGATAACGCCCATTGTCATTTGCCGCAGGAACCAGAGAACACAACGAAAACAAGAAAACGACCGTTACCATTACACGAGACAACACTTGGCGTACATAACGCCTAGAGAAATATAATTGAGACTCTATCGTTCTACGTTTCGTTTTCATTATGGCAGCAATCTCATCAACTGACAACCCATCAAAACGGCTTAACTCATAAACCAAAGAAGCCTTCTTGCCCAATGTTGATATTGCGTCCTTCTCTATTTTTTTGATTTGAGCACAATTCAACATCTGCTGGGCATCAACTTGTTCTGTCTCATTTTTGAAATGAGTAGTATAAAAATCCATCCTAACACGATGACACGCAACGCGACGAGCATCATCTATGATAAGGCGACGAGCCGCTTGAAAAGCAAAACTTTTCAACGTGTCAGGAAAAATGGGTTCCTTATACAACAACAGGTGAAGAAATAACTGCTGAGTCATATCTTCAGCTTTATCCATATCCTTAGTATATTTTAAAAAATAGGCTAAGAAATCCTTACGGCTCTCTGAACAGAGGCGACCAAGCAATAAATTCTGCTGGGTTTTAAGATTGTCGATTTTATTCATTGTCTTCATTACAGGTTTCTTTTTCCGTTTTAAATTACATTTGCGATTGCAAAGATAGAATTATTTTTTCATACAAGCATCACCTTGACGAATAAGAAAAATCCAACATGAACAATTTGGACTATAAATAAATAAACCTCTAATTATCAAGCACATACAACAAGAGTCCAAATTAGCATTAATTGTTAATTTGGACTCTCCATATAGTCTTTCATCAAAAATTCAAGTATGCTTTTGCAAATATTCCGTCGGTGTCATACCTTCCATTTTGCGGAAAGTCGTAAAGAAAGAGGACTTTTTGAATCCACATTTCTCACTCAAAGCAATGATGGTATATTGCTTATAAGCCTTTTCTTCAAGATAGCGTTTAAATTCCTTCAAACGATACCCATTCACATAATCATAATAGCTTTCTTCCAAATAATACTTAAACATGTTGCTTAGAACCGTATTTGACACGCCCACGGCAGTAGATAAGTCACTCAATCGCAAACCTGCATTCAGATAAGGTTTATCAGACAACATCAGTTCATCTACACGATGGCATAATTGCTTCATTTCTGCATGATTAATCTTGACCGTTTTCTTATTTTCCTGCAGAATTTGATTAAGTTTTTCTTCTTCCTTATTCTGCACCTCTTCCACCTCTATCAAGGCCTGTTCAATGATATTACGCTCATCCAGCAAAGTATTTGTTTTCTTGCGATAAGACTTGAAACGAAAGCCTGCAAACACAGCCGACACTAAGAGAAGCATTTCTACCCAAAACAGGAAAGAAGGAGTAACCCAAAGCAAGTAAACTGTTTCGGAAGAAGGAATACCCAAAAGTCTCACTACCAAACGATGCTTGCCTGGTAACAAGCCTTGTATATCCACATATTGATCCTTGCAAGCTATCCAATCTCCCTGGTCTATGCGATATTCATAAATACGTCCCTCCTGTCTTGCAAAATCTCCAAATACAGGAATAAAACTGACCCTTGACTGCACAAAATTCCAAGTTGTATGGATATTCTTGTCATGCAAAACCTCACGCTCCACACCTATACCTGCCAAAGAACCTCCAAAAGAAAGGCGATAAGGAATGATAGGGAAATGTGCCTTGTTGGCAATACTCTTTTCCAAAGTCTTTAACTTTGTATAGTACAACCCATTCCCCGAACAAATCCAAAGTTCCCCATTCTTATTTACGATGCCATTAGATGAGATATAATTGATACCCAAGTTTTGCATAGAACCGAAACTTAGTACATCGTCAAAATTATAATCAGTCCTGAACAAACCTTTTTCATTAGCTATATAGTAATGTCCCTTTTGATCATCATAGATTACGCCACAATGGTCGCTTATCATCATCTCTGGGAATGCAAAATCTTTATGTTGTAAGGTATTGATATCATATATCTTAAGACTATCATCAGAATAGACCACCATCTGATCACGATGTCCTTTAGCTACCTTCCAATTCATGGTGTTGGAAAAAGCAGCCATGTCACCTTTAAAATTTTGCATACGATATGTATGAGAATCTATTAAGACTACTCCCAAATTAGTTCCAACCCAAGCTATACCTTGGCTATCAAACTCAATGCCTTGCATCGGCATACGTCTCGTTTTCTTATCTTGAATCAAGACTAACTTGACTTCACCTGTTGGTTTTATAACAAACACTCCCTCACTACCAGTAACCCACAAAGAGCCATCGGGAGCTTTTTTCATGTAAAAAAAAGAAGAATTCTTGAAAAAAGCATTTCCTTCGGCATGTTTCAAAACTCCTGTAGATGAGTCTAATACCAAAAGACCATTATCATAAGTGGAAACATAATAATTATCACCAAACTTAATAAGATCCGTGATAATCGCAGCACCATGATTAGAGCAAGAAATCAAACTTGGAACCTTCATTCCTGCTTTTTTCCAATAAAGTCCAGAGCGAGTACCCAGCAGAAAGACATCCTTGTCTTGCAAGAAGCAACGCACGCTTTTACCTTTTGAGGTAAAACCATTTTCAGAAAAAACAGAAAAAATAGGTTGGGAATAATAACTATGAAGTATTCCATAGAAGAAGACACCAAACCAGTTGACCCCATGCTTATCTCGCAAGAAACAATAAAGTGTATTATCTGGCAAATGATACTTTCCTGTTCCCATCATAGAGTATTGCTCCTTTATTTCGGCTGTATTACCATCTAACACGTATGCACCAAATCCATCGGTTGCGACTAAAACGTCGTTTCCACAGACCTTCACACTGTTTATAATCCTTCCTAAAACAGAGGCTACTTTATTTTGTCGTTTACTATAAATATCAAAGACCAGCAAACCATCACTCTTTGTTCCTAAATAAATTTTATCTTTGAATACAGAAAAATCCGTAAGAGAAGAGGTTGACGACACATAATAAAGGTTCACCTTTTTCGTTTTCATATCAAAACAACCCAAGCGACGACTTGCCGTAAACCAAACCTTATCCCCCTCTATACGAATACATCTTACAGATATATCTTCCAAGGTACACCTATAAAGTAGTTTTGAATTTCCCTTTTCATCCAAGAAATGAAGCCCTTCCTTATCTCCATAAAAAATTTGGTTCCCTATAGCCTTGACACTCAAGACCATATGATCAATCACTCGTTTCGTATAATCTTGTCCAAATGGCAAGACAAACAAGCCTCCACTCCCTGCGACATAAACATCCCCACGGCTATTGATATCTACATGATAACAAGACAAATCCCGAGGAGACACCTCTGGCAAATTGAACGATGTGAGATATTGTCCATTATATACAAACAAGCCTTGCGAAGTACTCATCCACATTTGTCCATCTGCATCCATGCAAAAATCAGAAACGGAAAGATTGACAAACCCATTGTGCAAAGATACATTTTTCAGCACATTTTCGTAACCCATAGAATCTGCCCATAATGGCACCTCTATGAATAACAATATCCCAAAAAACATATATTTAAGAACTTTCATGTCAGCTTTTAATTATTAAAATTGGTTATTTAGATGCAAAAGTAATCAAAATAGATGAAAGTTCCAAATATTGAAAGGAAAAATCTACAAAAAATGAGTCATAAGATTATTCCTATGACTCACACCTTAATATCACTTAACAACCATTTTTCTGCCATTCAACACGTAAATACCTTTGCTTAAAATTGTCTTTACCGCTTCCCATTGTTGAGCATTTACAACAACACGCCCTGACAAATCATAAACTTTAGAAGAGTTTACCTTCCCCATTTCCTCTACTTGCCTGGGATTAATTCCTGTAATTTCATCTGTGACGCTCACGTTGTCAAATATGGCTTGATAAGGGTCTCCTGTATTAGAACCTGTACAAGTAAACATACCGATATAAACATTTTGGGACATCGAGCAATCATTTTCTGCTACAACATACCAATTAACGCCATCACGCGACTGATAGGTAACAAATGTATTGCCTTTACGTTCTAACTTAAACCAACAAGGTGCATACGTAAAGTCACATCCTTTAGTCCAGTTGAATCCCGCCCCATTGGCATCACGCAAAAAATTATAGCAATAACGACGACCCGCATCACACAATCCTAAACCTACCACTTTCGAGGTGGGACTTAGAGTTTGGCGAACCATTACACCAGTTCGCTTAAAGTTTGTGTCTGTAGAAGTGACTCTTACGATCAAAGAGCCATCACCTTGCATCTTATGATAAGCAAAAGTATAAGAATCACCCGTTTTGTTCAAATCCGTGCCAGTACCATTGACAGCAAAAGTGCCATTGCAACTTGAAGTATATAAAGCATAGCCTACATCCGTTCCAATATTTTCCACATTCCAACCTTCAGGTAATGTCGCACTACCAGCTTCAGCAACAGCACTAACCGCATTGGTTAGTTTGCTACGACCTGCATAATTTTTAAATGCAACCTTATAATAATAGGTTTTACCTATCTCCGCCGTTTCATCTTTGTATTTATTATTGGTATAATAATCCCACTCTTTGAGCGTTGTAAATCTCTTGTTGTCAGTGCTACGATAAACATAAAAACCACGAGCATCTTCATTTAAGGGGTGATTCCATGAGAGATAAACGCAACCAATATTTCCCTCAGCCTTCAACCCTATAGGTTGTTCTGGAACTGTCGTAAATATAGGAGAAGTTTCCAATGACTTTGCATAAAAAAGGGTATGATAGTCCTGCTCTGGACGTCCCAATTTGGCATAGATTGATAGATAAGGAAAATTGTCCTCATTCATTCTAAGTCTTTCCTTATAATGATGATAAACACTTTCAAAGTTACTACCATCAGGACGAAGACGGAAGCCATTGTCATGGGTGGAAATATAATACCAATTACCCCATGGCTCATAAATGGTGTCTTCATGTCCAGAATTGTAACGACACCAATAATCAAAAACTTTCAGTAACCTATTATCCAACACACCATAAAGATCATCGCCTTGCGACCATGCAATCTGAGCCATTCTTGCCAAATCATCCAAAGTAAGCAAAGCATGGACATTATCACGTCCCATTTCTTTAGACTGACCAGTAGAAAGAGAACAAGATTCTATACTACCCGGTATTGTTGGGTCTGAATAATATTCCAAAGCTTCCTCATAAATGTTTTCGTCATCAAGAAGAACACCTGCCGCCAACAATCCATCTATAGCACCTGCCGACCAACTACTCATACCATTTGTCTTCTGCTCACGCAAGGAAGGAACAAAGATATCCTTGACCATAGCCATAAAATTTTCTCTACCCGATATAGTCCATCCCTCATAGAAAGACCCATCAGAATAGCGAAGAAGTTCTGCCGCCAAAATCATGTCTCGGCAAGGATATTGACGCAATTCTTTCTGGGCAGTCTTAATGGTATTACACCATCCCATTAATGTTCTCACTGCAGCATCTGCATGAACCTTATTACCTGTCACTTGCCAAATGATAGCATTGTATTGTGCTGCCACAGCATCCTTGCTACACCTTTGGCGAGTACCATCTGAGCCTCCTGGATCAGAGACTGGATTGTGTGCAGTCCACGTAGATTGGCACATCGCATCTGCCAAGAAATTCTGCCATTCCTCATAAAACAACTCATCTTTATTTGCGATATGCTCCTTGATGGTTTTCAGCTCAGACATAGAAAGCAAACTTCCTGGATGCACAAAGACTCGTGCTTGCATGGCAATACCACACACAACGAGAAAGGTTAATATCATTATTGTTCTTTTCATAATTATACTATGTTTGAATGTAACTTATACCATAAGTACGCAAAAACTTAGAGTGACACTTAATTCTAAAATTAAGTTTTCTCTAAGTTTTTGCAAAAAATCTTATTTTCCTTCTAATGATAAGACGTATGAGAACTTATATTTCCCAGAATAATGGCGATACTCCTTATGAGGATATTCTCCCCAACTATTGTCACCACCCAAGCCACGCATCACGTTGCCGGTAATCACATAAGTTTCTTTACGCTCATAAAGGTCCTTGGTATGGCGCATCTTACGGGTATTTCCTGGGTCAAAGTCTTCATCCATATAGTGCAAAGCTGAGAAATCCATATCTCCCAACGATGCTATCTTCACGCTCACACCCTTTTGAGCATCGGTAAGTTTCGCCCATCTCACATCCGTATGGTTTCCATTCTGTTGTGGGCGAGCGTATGGGTAATACATATCCGATACGGTGGTGTCATAGCGACCAATAAACTGTCCTGTCTTGCGATCGGAATAGTTTTCGATAGGTCCCCGCCCATAATAGCTTACATTCTCGAATCCCTCAGCCAATGTGAAACGCATACCAAAGCGTGGCATTTCTGGAAGTTTACGACCTGTCGTATTCATCTCGGCAGTCACTTGAACACTTCCATCCTTACGAATCAGATAACTAAGCTGGTAATCCTGGTCAATGTCATCGAAATGCAAGATGAAGTCAATAGGCAGTCCTTCCTCTCCCATCTTACCTATGGTACATTTCTTGACCCAACTATTGGTTTGCACAGAACGCCATACACCCAGGCGCATCGGCATACCATTGCCAAAGTCATTGTCGTTAGGAGCACGCCAGAAATATGGCTCGATGGTAGAACGTCCTGAGAGCACTTGCTGTCCATCGTAAGTCAATTCCCAAATCTTACCCGAGCGACGGTCGATGGCACCGCTCACATGATCATTGGAGAAAGTGATGTTTCTGCCATCATCCTTCCATTTCAGCTTTCCATTATCAGCAAAAACAGCTTCTGTCTTAGGTTGCATCGCCTTCACGAACTGTTCCTTGGCGACCTCGGTTCCAGCCTCCAGTAAAGGAGTCGCCTTGCGCAACTTGGCATACACCTCCAAGGTATATTCACCTTGCGCTTCCAATTTTGGCAAGCGAAGTTTCACAATGGTAGAGTCACCTGCTGCCACTCGTGCAGCAAACTTTCCTTGTTCCGCTAACTCACCCTCATGATGGAGAGTCCAAGAGAAATCAAACTCATCAGAAGAAGTAAAGTTATATTCATTCTTCACCAAAAGCCTGCCTGTATTCCAATCAAGAAGTTTGAAGTTGATGTTCTGATAGACTTTCTTCACCTCCCAAGCTCCAGGCTTAGGCGTGCCATCACTGGCTATAATGCCATCAGTGCCACTGTTTTCGTCATCAGGCCATACATAACTGCCCATGCCACCATTATACATATAATAGGTACGATGGTCTGTGTTCTCATTGATGGTGCGCTTGAATCCCTGGTCTTGGAAATCCCAGATGAAACCACCCTGAAGATTTGGAGCCTGCTTGATAACATCCCACAAGTCTTGGAAGTTACCCGTACTGTTACCTTGCGAGTGGGCATATTCGCACATGATGAACGGGCGAGTTTTTCCACTCTTGGCATAAGCTTTCATCCTATCAAAGTTTGGATACATCAGAGCCACCACGTCTGTGTTCCAATCCTCCCAAGCCTGCTCGAACTGCACATATCTTGTCTTGTCGGCAGCCTTCAACCATTTGTATTGGTCATGGAACACCTTGCCGTTTCCGCATTCGTTGCCCAAGGACCAACCAATGATAGAAGGGTGACTGCGGTCACGATAATACATGCGATGGATGCGATCCTCATGTACCGCCACCCATTCTGGTCGATAAGCAGGATGTGGAATGGTATCGCTGAAATAAGGCACGCTACCCATTCCGTGGGTCTCTATATTTGCCTCATCCACCAAATAAATACCATACTCATCGCAAAGGTCATACCATAGTGGGTCATTAGGATAATGAGAGCATCTTACGGCATTGATGTTTAAGCTCTTCAAGAGCTTGAGGTCGTGCATCATGATGTCCTTGGTAGGTACATGACCAAGCGAGTCATTGGCTTCATGTCGGTTTACACCTTTTATATATACGACCTTACCATTCACCATCAATCGGCTGTTCTCTATCTTCACCTCTCGGAAGCCTACATTTGCTTTCACCGTATCCTTGCCGTATATCAACTGGCACTTATAGAGGTTAGGCTTCTCGGCACTCCATAATTTCACATGTTTGAGTGCCTTGCCAAAAGATAGGGTTTGATATTCCCCCTTACCCTGTGCTGTCTTGCTTTCCTGATACACCACCTTGCCATTGTCATCAAGCAATTGGAGAAGAAGTGAACCATTCGTCGTTGCATCAGCAAAGTTTCTCAAGGTTACATCGGCTTTGAAAAGTCCATTGCGATAATTGTCCGTAGGAGTTGCCTCGATGGCATAGTCCCATACATTACTCTTTTGGTAAGCCTGAAGATAGACCTCACGTTCTATGCCCGTGATACGCCAAAAGTCCTGGTCTTCCATGTAACTTCCATCATGATAGCGATAGACCTGTACCGCCAAGCTATTGTTGCCCGACTTCAAGTATTTCGTCACATCAAACTCCGCTGGGGTCTTGCTACACTTGGTCATGCCGACTTCCTGTCCATTTACATATACCCTGGCATAACCTGTGATAGATCCAAAATGAAGCACCACTTCCCTATTGCCCCAATCTTGCGGAACCGTAAAGGAAGTGCGATAAGTCCCCACTGGATTAGGAATGTCTATATAAGGAGGATTAGGAGTCCAATTATACTTGAAATTAATAAATATGGGTGTCCCGAAACCTTGCAATTCCCAGTTGGAAGGCACAGGAATCTTTGCCCATTTGGAATCATCATAATGAGAAAGGTAGAAGTCGGTGGGTGCCTGTTTAATGTTGTCATCATAACGGAAACGCCACATACCGTTCAAGGACTTGACATAAGAAGTCTTGAACCAGGCGTGAGGTTTTTCCTTACCTCGTTCAAACACCGTTGGATTCTCCCATTCATTATTTCCTGAATAATCTATGGCAGAGATGGGATTCCAACTTGCAGAAAGTGCAACCAGCATGAAGCACCTTACCAAATAATTGAGTGACATTATTTTCATCATTAAATTGTTTTGGTTTGTTATTTTTGATTGTTATTACACGTATTACATGATTACTATATAAAATATACGCAACCCACACTTCCCACACTTATAGCTTACACCCTCTTTTTCGTCCTATCTTGTATCTTACTTCTGCCAATACACCACGTAACGACAATGGTGAGCATCGTAGAAAGGAACTATGTTTATACTTAAAAAATGTCGTTATTCTGCGCCAAATGCCTTTTTTAACCCATTTGGCGCAAAATAACCGTTCGTTATTTTGCGCCAAACGATATTTTTAGTATCTTTGCAGCAGAATAACGACTAAGCGTATGGCACAGAAAATTATCGGAAGAGAACAGGAAATCAAAGAGATAGAAGCTCTATACCAGGCAAACAAGCCTGTGTTTGCTGTTGTTTATGGCAGAAGACGAGTGGGAAAGACATTTCTGGTTAGGGAATTGTTGGACAAGAAACTCACCTTCTACCATACTGGTTTGTCACCATACGAGTTGAAAGGAAAGAAACTGAAGGAGCATCAGCTCAGCAACTTCTATTCTTCACTCGTCAAATACGGCAGTGACATCAAGACCGTTCCGACCGACTGGTTGGAAGCATTCGATGCACTCATCAAACTCTTGGAAAAACAAGACCAAAGCAAACGCCAAGTTGTCTTCATCGACGAGTTGCCTTGGATGGACACTCCACGCTCAGGCTTTATCACTGCACTGGAACATTTCTGGAATGGATGGGGAGCAGGAAGAGAGAACTTGATGCTGATAGTTTGCGGTTCTGCGACATCTTGGATTTCAGACAAGTTGCTCAACAACAGAGGAGGTCTCTTCGACAGAACGACCGACGAGATAAAGCTTCGCCCATTCACTTTGGGCGAATGTGAAAGCTATTACAAGGAAAATGGTATTGTGATGTCGAAGTATGACCAAGTGCAATGCTACATGGCTACAGGTGGCATACCTTATTATATATCTATGCTCCAAAAAGGGAAAAGTCTGGCACAAAACATCGATCGTCTATTCTTCGAATCTAATGCCAAACTGAGCTTGGAGTTCGACCGTCTCTACTCTTCTCTCTTCACCAATGCCGAAGACTGCAAGAAGATAGTTCGACTGCTTGCCCAAAAACAACAAGGTTTTACAAGAAAGGAGATTACGGAGCTAACCAAAATGTCTGATGGTGGAGGCTTATCTGCAACCTTAAAAACATTAGAAGTAAGTGACTTTATAGCATCCTATGTCAAATATGGCTATCCGAAGCGAGAAGTCTATTATCGCCTCACCGACTTCTATAGCAAGTTCTACCTCTCTTTTATAGATGGCAAAAAGACCACCAATCCTCGTTTTTGGCAAGACAACCTGCTCACTCCTGCCCTTACAGCATGGAGAGGGTTTACTTTTGAGTCACTTTGCTTCTATCACCTGCCACAAATCAAGCAAGCCCTTGGCATCAGTGGCGTGCAAACAGAAGCTGCTCCTTGGAAAAGTCGCAAGGAAAAAGATGGGGCACAGATAGACTTGGTGATAGACCGTGCTGACCATGTTAGCAATATCTGCGAAATGAAATTCTGTGAGGACGATTTCTCCATCAATGCATCCTACGACAAGAACTTGCGCCATAAACTCAGTACATTCGTGGAAGAGACCAAATGCAAGAATGCCCTCCACCTAACGCTTGTCACAACATACGGATTGAAATTCAATGAGTATGCAGGACGAGTACAAAGCGTTATCACAATGGAGGATTTGTTCAGATGATGTGAGGCCAATCCTCTTGCTGCCAAATATACATTGTTGCTTCCTTCATAATGGAAAAAAGCCCCGACTACCCAATGGGCAACCGAGACTTTCACTATCATAACGATAAAACTAACAATTTTTATTTTACTGGAACAAATCGCAGGGCTGCACGCTCTACGTTGATTACTTCCATACCGGTGGTCCATACCTTGCTATTATCTACTGGGATGCCCATCGCCGACTCTACCAGATGGTTGTCGATGTTCACGCCTAATTCACCCTCTTCTATCACCTGCTTAGCTGCATAGTCGAGGCGATAGGTTAATCTTCCGTCTTTCTGCTCGAAGACGAAGTTGTATTTGCCGTCAGGCGACTGCAAGGTTTGCTGGGCATACACTTGCTCTACTACGCCCCATATTAAAAACAAGAAGAGCAAAACACCCCTCATTCGATTTTTACATGTCATATTCCTTATTGTTTTGTTTCGTTATTACTTTATCATCGTTTCCATCCCTATAGCGGAGCTTTTTAGTCCCTACTAGGGACGAGGCTTGATCGGTACTAGGGACGAGGCTCAATCGCTAGTAGGGACTAAAAGGCGACACTATTGGGTGCGTCTATCGCTTATATGGATAATACGTACCAAATGGACTTATTACTTAAAACGAATGATAAATGAAAATATTTCCCTCATTTATGCGAGAGTTTAGAAAAAAGTTCGTATTTTTGCAGTGGGTTCGTAATGAGGCATCTTACAAGATGAAATCACGTAACCGAGAAGTCATCTTCAAGGGCATCGAACTGTCATACTATTACGAAGGGTATGAAAGAGTGAAATAAAGGACATAAATATTATAACAATGAAGACAACATCTGAAATACTAAACCTTTTGAAGTCGTACAAGAGTATCGCTACTTCAAAATATGGATTGACAAAGATTGGCATCTTTGGTTCAGTAGCTCGTGGAGAACAGACTGACGAGAGTGATGTTGACGTTTGTTACGAAGGCAAGGCTCCTTCTTTCTTGACATTAGACTTGATACAAACCGACTTGGAAAAGTTGTTTGGAGCCAAGGTCGATATGGTTAGGGTAAGAGACAGGATGAATAGCTTGCTTAAACAAAGAATCATGAAGGAGGGGATTTATGCCTAAAGTTCTTCTATACATAACAGCCAAAATCATTTGGAACTTTCTGTTCTATAACACAGATTTCCATGAGAACAGAGCTCATGTTCATGTAGGTAAGCGAGGAACAGAAGAACTCTGTAAGATTTGGTTGGAACCAGAAGTAGAAATGGCAAAACAAGGAGACCTCACTGACAAACAGGTCAAAGAGGTTCTTGATATAGCAAAGAGATACCAAACTAAACTGCTTTACCAATGGAAGCAATTCAAGGAAGGTAAAACTATAAGAATAATAAAAATAAAAAAGTAAGAATATGTATCAGAATGAAGGTTATTGGAATGTGAAGCCTAAAATCAAGGCTGTATCGTTCCCAAAGAGAGGTAAGTTTGAAGTTACCCTGCAAGACGGTCGTTCTATAACGATGCCTATTTCTGCTTTTCCAAGCATGAAGAAAGTGCCTGTTAAAGAAAGAAGCAACTGGTATCTAATGGGAGGTGGCTTCACATGGGATTCATGCCCAGAAGTAATCCATATCGAACAAATTTTGGGTAACTACGCTAACTATTCACATGAGACCAATGCTTAATCATACTCTCTTAAATGTTAGAATATAACAATATTGTCCAATCATTTAAAATAAGAATATAAGAAACAGAAAGAAACATTGACATAACATATTGAAGTAATCATAATTACGCGTTTACTATTTATTCGGAACATCCTTGAAATTTGGCGATAGATAAGATGTTAATCCAATAGAATAAGTTCGTAAATGCCCATGCTATAGCGTGGGCTGAACTTATCTTGGATTAACGGGCCACGCCAAATGCCTAAGGATGTAGATAAGGGAAGTTCACGCTTCTTTTATGCTCCATCTTTAGGCATTTGTTCGTTTAAAAAGCCCGTTTTTTCTGACAAGATAGTTCTACGCTCCTTTTTAGCTATAGCACATTATGCCAACACTTAATTGGATCGGTAAAAACAAAGTGGTGGGACATCATAATGATGTGCCCTATCATGTATTGGAACATCAATACGGTTATTCTGCCGAAAAAGGACAGACTACAGAACCAACCCATAGTGGCAACATGATTATCCATGGAGATAATCTGTTGGCACTCAAATCTCTCATGCCCATGTATGAAGGGCGAATCAAATGCATCTATATAGACCCTCCTTATAACACAGGTAACGAAAATTGGGTTTATAACGACAATGTAAACGACCCTCATATCAAGAAATGGCTTGGAGAAGTAGTGGGCAAAGAAGGAGAAGACTTGAGCCGACACGACAAGTGGCTCTGCATGATGTATCCTCGTCTCGTATTGATGAAGAAGTTATTAAGCGAGGATGGTGCTTTAATTATAAGCATTGGATTCCATGAATTCATTTCATTAATAACTATACTTAAAGAGCTCTTCTCTACAAAACAAATCGTTACGATAACAGTACAAACATCAGGAGGGAAACCATCTGGAGGTTTCAACTATCAACACGAATATCTAATATTTGTTGTAGATAAAGAGTTCAAACCGTTAATTATAGATTTCTGTGGAGGTACTAATCGGCCTCCTTTTGAAGGTATGACACTAAGCACGTTCAATAAAACAGAGCGTCCAAACCAAACATATCCAATATTTATCAATAAAAAGACTGGAAAATTCGAAGGTTGTGGAAAATCTATAAAAGAACTGCAAGATGAAGGCTATGAGCAAGATTATATAGACAAATATGTTTATAACTATTCAATAGCTCCTCATGATTGTGTGGCAATTTGGCCAATTACCAGCAAAGGAAAAGAATGCGTATGGAGACTCATACCAAAACGCATTAAACAAGATTACGAACTTGGCTATATTAAAATAACACCTAACATTATAAGAACAAGCAAGAATCTATACAGTATTCAATACCTGCCTGATGGTGTTATAAATAAAATAAATAAAGGCATACTTTCTGTAATCAGCCGAGACAATATAAACAAGACGCTTGAACTCAGTGACAACTCTACTGAGGGGAAACAGATTCCTACAATTTGGACAGAAAAAGCCTTCTACACGGTTAAAGGTTCATCCTTATTAAAAGAAATATTGCCTGAAGCAGAAAAGAAATTCAATTACCCCAAGCCTATAGCACTAATCAAATCTGTCATTCAGATCATATGCAACTCTGAGGACATCGTATTGGATAGCTTTGCTGGAAGTGGCACAACAGGACACGCCATCATTGATTTAAATAAATCATTAGACTATGAATTAAATTTCATATTAATCGAAATGATGGATTATGCAAACAACATTACCGCCGAGCGTATGCGCCGTGCGATTTCAGGCTATCCCTTCAAGGGCAAGAAAGAGGAGGAAATTTACAGCAAAAAACTGACTGCCAAGAACATTCTCAAAGCCGAGGAAATTCTGAAAGAGGCAGAAGCCGTCTCTATTGAAAAGGCCAACGAATACACCAAGATTAGCAAGCCTAAGATAGCAGACAACTGCCTGAAAATAATCGGCACGAAAATATATGATGACAAAATGGAAGGCTTAGGCGGTGCATTCGACTATTACGAATTAGGAGCCCCACTCTTCAACGAAGATGGCAACTTGAACGAGGAGGTCAGCATAGACAAGATAAGAGAATACATATACTATGCCGAGACCAAGCTGCCTCTCTTACGCCAACAAGACAAGGACGAAGAATTCCTACTCGACGAGTGCAACCGAGCAGGCTATTACTTCTATTATCAAACAGACAAGGCAACAACACTAAGCTACGCAACATTGGCAAACATCGTAAAAAGCAAGCACGAAATGTACATCATCTACGCCGACCGTTGTTTGCTCGATGAGAAGTTCATGACTGAGCATCACATCAAGTTCAAGAAGATACCACGTGACATCAAACGATTTTAGATTATGGAATTAAAACAATATCAGCAAGCAGTCCTCAACGACCTTGCCCAATACATAGCTATCCTAAAGGAGCAAGGAAGCAACCATAAGGCTTTCTCCACTTACTGGAAGCAAAATGGCATTACCCTCCAACAAGGTGAAGAGACCTTTCATCCCTATTGCAACACCATGAATGGAGCTCCAAACATGACGATAAAAGTACCTACCGCAGGCGGTAAGACTTTTATCGCCTGCAATGCCATACGCACTATCTTCGACGCAATGCCTGTGAATAGGACTAAAGTCGTAGCATGGTTTGTACCATCAGACACAATACTCAAACAGACATACGAGAATCTAAAGAATCCACAACATCCATATCGTCAAAGAATTGATACGCTCTTCAATGGAAGAGTTGAAGTGTATGACAAGCAAGCCCTTCTATTCGGTCAAAACTTCAACCCAACTATCATAAAAGAGCAACTGAGTATTTTCGTATTGAGCATCCAATCATTTGCCACGAAAGCCACAGACAAGCGATTAGTGTATAACGAGAATGAAAATCTTACCGAGTTTGCCAAGACCTACTCTCCTAATGAGAAACATATCGAAGGTGCCGACGAGACCTCACTCATTCAAGTCATCGCCCATCTCAATCCCGTCACGATTATCGACGAGAGCCATAACTTCGAGGGTGATCTGCGCATTGACACACTCACCAACATCAACCCTTGCTTCGTGCTCAACCTGACAGCCACTCCACGCAACAAGAGTAACATCATCAGTTTTGTTGACCCAGCAAGCCTGAAAAGAGAAAACATGGTCAAACTCCCTGTCATGGTGAGCAACTACCAGAATCATATAGATGTAATCAATAGCGCCATAGCCCTCAGAAAGAACTTGGAAGACAAAGCCAAGAGCGAAGAGATTAATGGCGGCGACTATATTCGTCCTATCGTCCTTTTCCAAGCACAACCCAAGAATGACGAAGACAGCGTAACCTTCTCCAACATCAAGACTAAACTCGTGAAAGCAGGAATCCCAAATGAGGAAATCAAGATAAAGACAGCCAATCAAAATGAGCTGAAAGGCATCGACTTGATGAGCCGAGAATGTCCTGTGAGATACATCATCACAGTCAACGCCTTGAAAGAAGGATGGGATTGTCCGTTCGCCTACATCTTGGCATCGGTAGCCAATCGCTCTTCCAAGATTGACGTGGAACAAATATTAGGCCGTGTCTTGCGCCAGCCTTACACGAGACAGCATGGCAGCGCCTTGCTCAACATGTCGTATGTACTCACATCATCCACCAACTTCCACACCACCATTGACAATGTGGTGGAAAGCCTGAGAATGTCGGGGTACAGCCGTCGTGACTATATCGCAAACGACACGACAGCAAACAAGACGGATGCTCCAAATGAGCCTAAGTTAAACTTTAGAAACGACGAAGCATTGGAAATTGGCTTGCTAAACGACCCAAAGGGGAATGAGGCTTGCCAAGAAGAACAATCAGAATGGAGGTTTGAAGCAGAAGATATCAACATACCTTCTACCTCACAACAAAAAGCGATACCAGAAGACTCCGCCACCATTTCACTCATGAAACAGGCGGAGGAAATGAGCCGAACTTACGAACGGCAAGTAAAGGAATCCACCAATAGTGGAATAAGCGAAGAAATCATGCAAAAGACAAACATATTCCCTATCAGAAAAAGCTACGAAGATTTAGCAGAGAGTATCTTATTGCCCAAGTTCTATGTCAATACCGAAAAAGACTATGGGATATTCGGTACAAGCAGCACCAAGATTCTTGTTACTCCAGAAGTATTGCTCGAAGGCTTCAATCTCTCGGCAGAAGACCGTCACATCGAATTCAACTATAACACTTCCAACATCAGAAGGATTGACATTGACAAGAACAACGAGAATGACATCACCGCTTTTGCTGTCAAGGAGAAAGAGGCTTATGAATTAGAAAACTTCTATGGCAACATCCAAGACAAGAATAGCATTATCGTTCAGTTGTCTAAGTCCATCAGAGACATGACGCAAGACAACAGCATATCTGACGGTGAATTGCATACCTACATTACAAACGTGCTTCAAGATTACGACTTGTCGCACCTTCAAATGTTAGGAAAGAACTTGAATGAGACCGTGCAGTCGTTCAAGAGCAAAGTCAAGGCTCTCAAAATATCTTATGCCAAAAGAATATTTGAGGACAGGATACGCTCAGGACAAATCTCTTTGCAAGAGACAGAGCACCTACCTAATGAGATTGTATTGAGCAAAGACAAGGCACCAGCCATTGAGAAGAAAATGTATATAGAGGAAGAAGGATTCAATGGGTTTGAGAGAACAGTCATTGAGCAGGTAATCAGCCTTGACTGCGTAAAATGCTGGCATCGCAATCAAGAAAGAGGGAAAGGTTTCTGCATCAATGGTTTTATCAATGCTTATCCTGATTTTATCATTATTCTCAACAATGGCGTCACAGTCATGTTAGAGACCAAGGGCAATCATCTTGATGGTTCTGACAGCCAGAACAAGTTGGCTTGTGGAGATACATGGTCTAAGTTGGCTGGAGCTAAATTCTACTATTTTATGGTATTTGAGAATTCCCCCATAGAAGGAGCGGTAAGTGTCAATACTTTCATCAACAATCTCCAGCAATTAGGGGCTAATCAATAGAGAGCATCGACCAGCAACTCTACCACAAGTATTCTCTTGCTCACGATGAGATCGCCTTTATAATGGCTTGGCTATACAACAAAAACAATCCCTATAGCGATGATAAACCATTGCTATAGGGATTGCTTAAAAATTAATTAGAAAGGCTAACTTTTCCATTCTCTGAGCAGACGATGCGCTGCTCAGCTCCATCCTTCAACTTCACGATGATGCCCACGGCACCCTGCTCGCTTGGCGTAAAGTAATCTACTGATGCGATATCGCCTGGTTCTGTATCAGAACTTGGCTCATATACGCAGACGAAAGGATGATTCCAAGCCTCACCCTTCTGGCGAGCCACGAAGGTCAATACCGGCTGGTCAATTACCTTATAAGGCTGGTTAGGCATACGCTCGTATTCCAGATTGGCAGGAGAGAGTGCCTGGAAGATGGTGCGGTTTTCATCCGCCTTCATCCACATCGTCATCGTTATCTCCTTCTGATTATTCATCGCTTCCATCACCTTTTCATCTTCTATCTTGGTTACGAACTGAGTCTTCACGGAAGAGGCCATTTCGGTACTTACCTTATTATATATATAGGAATAAGCATTGAGATGACCGCCAGCAAAGGCGAGGTCCTCGGTTGGCTTCATATCGAGCGCTTTACCGCTTGCCGCATCCATCACTTTCATCTCCTGTCCCAGATTGTGATAGAAGTAATCGTGGGTCTTGTCGCCCCCTTCCTTCTTTCGGCTGCGGAACACATCGATATAATAACCGCCCTTATCGCTGGTCTTCACGATGGCGGTAGTACGCTGCTGCTCAGCCTGTGTTTCAGGTTCAAGGAAGCTTACTGTAACATAGGTCATCTTCTCCTTTTGTTCCGAGAGTTTCTTGCTGGCAGGCTGTTCTGCGCTAACCTCTGGAGATAAAGCCATCACTTTGAAGGCATGCTGCGACATCATCACCGGATAGCTCGATACACCATCCACTACCACTGTATTATGGGCTGGCATCTGGGAATAATACTCCAAGTAATCCAGTCCGCTATAGAGATATTTTCCTATTCCTGCATCAGGACCTAAGACATAGCCCTTGCCATAAAGCTCCAGAGAGATGCCATTGGCATGAGCATGATTACCTAAACTGGCATTGATGGAAGCCATCAGGTCGTGCTGCTTGTCCATACCCGTGCGCATCGCAATCCACGATACATTAGGAGCATAGAACATCGTGCTGGTATATTTCTCTATTTCTGATACTGGAGCATCGCTTGAAACGGCGCTCTTAAAGAGATTCATGTCTGCGATAAGACTCTTGTTCTTATGACGGGTGGCATATTTCAGGATATTATTGATGCCACCCTGGTTCAGATAGCCTGGATGGGTATCGCCGAAACCTGCTATCATGCGGTTAGGAAAGAGATATTCGGCAGAGGCCTTCACGCCATCTATCAGGATAGGACGCTGCTTGAACATATCAATTTCCGCCTTTTCATCGAGCATATTGGCAAAATCGCAGATGGTACCAAGCACCGTGGTGCTATACCCTGGGGATTCATACCAGATCTTTGCTTTGGCATCGAAACCAAAGTCGATGAGTTTGTTCAGGCTCCACTGGCGGATACTGTTCTTATTCACCACATAATCCAGATAATACTGCTTGCCCTTGCCGTCTGCATAAGCCTGGTTATCTTGCAAGATCAAAGCTATTTTCACGATGAAATCGGCCTGAAACAAGTCCCAGTTGTTATGAGGCACACCATTGGCGATGATATTCTCCGCCCACTTCTTGAAGCCAGTCTCGATGATTGACTGATCTTCCTTGACGAGATTTCGGATAAGTGGATACATCTGGGTGAGTTCGTTGATGATATCTTCGTGGATAACCTCGAAGGTGGTCATACCGACGAGTGTCTGCTGATGACCGTGGTTCAGATCGATAGGCACATTGCGATAGGCGATGCCTTTCATATAGACATCGAACACCTTAGCAGCCATCTTTCCGTAGCGCATATCGCCGGTTGCGGCATAGACGCGGGCTGCATCTCGGGCAATGCCCATAATCTGTCGGTTCACACTGGCGATATTGCAACCCGTCTTGGCAGGCGAAGTCTTCTCCATCTTGCCTGAAGCTTTGCTTACATAGGTTACATTACCTAACTCATCGTCATCGAATGGAATCAAATCTTCCAGACGGGGACGGTTGTATTGCGACTCCATACCACGGGTTCCGTTATATTTCACGGTTGGTTCCGGAGCACGTTCTCCCCCTATCTTCGCAAAGGTTTCACCATTTACGAAGACATCCGAGGCATGGGTATTCCAGAACATCTGCAGTCGGGAGTAGAGCCAGTCGGGCTGTGCATCCACCTTCTGCATCACATTTTCTATCTTTCTCTTAAGCCTGGTTATCTCCGGGTCTTCCACTTTCTTTTTCCCCTTGGCAAAAATATCAGAAGCATTTACTAAGAGTAAGCAAGCCGCTAAAATCATGTATAAAACTTTCTGTTTCATGCGTTCTTTCTTTTGTTTTTGCTAATAATACGATTGGGAAGGGGGAAATACGTAGCCTTTTATAGAGTTCTTAATTGTGTTAAAAAAAATACTTCTTCTATAAGGTTATTCTGTTAACCACTTCCAGATAGGAATGACTTCTATGGTTATGCCATCTTCCTCAATGATTTCTTCCTCATCGTATGTTATGATGATGGCTTTCCTGATAGGATAAACCTTATTTAGGGTGATGAGTGCTGCTACTTCCCGCTTCCGGGTATCCATATCTTCAAGACTGAAGGAAGCCTGTATCGCCAGTCCTTCATCTGGAACGTAGAAATCCACTTCTATGTTCTGGTTGTAATAATACAGTTTCGGCATCTCATAGTTTCTGTTGTATTTCTTATGCAAGGTGATGGCGCATAGATTTTCCAACAAAGGCGACTTTGAGTCAGTAAGAAAGATGCTCAGCAAACCATTATCAGTAAAGTAATGCTTCTTGGCAGTTTCCTTTTCAGCAAATTTAGAGGCATAGTTGTCTAACGTAAATAAGAGACAAGCCTCTTTGGTGTATCGGATGTAGTCAATCATGGAGGCAGTATTGGTAGAAACGCCGGCACTCTTTACCATGTTGGCAAGTCTGTTGTAGGCAGTTGGTTGCATGATATTATCAGCAAGCCGCTTGATGGCAAGTCGTAAAGCATGATCATTCTTGATATTGTTTCTCTGCACCACATCGCCCAACACGATTTTCTCATAGAGTCCATTCAGCCAATGACGTTTGTTCTTATAAAGAAGAAGTTCCGGGAAACCTCCCCATTTGAAGTATTCCGAAAAGAGTTGCTGCACTATATTTTTTTGCTTGCCATACTGCCAGTTCTCTTCGAGCGTAACGCCTTTGGCAACCAGATATTCTTTGAAAGAGAAAGGAAAAACCTTTTCGTCAAAGTAACGGGCTCCCAGAGTTGTGGCGATGTCACGGCTCAGCATCTTGGCATTGGAACCCGTGATGAATACCCTATATTTCTGATTGGCAAGACGGCGTGCAAAGTGCTCCCATCCCTCGATATTCTGAATCTCATCGAAGAATAGGATAGGTTTATAGGAGTACATGGTATTGTATGCCTGCAGAATCAGGTCGAAGTCTTCCACTTTCATTCCGTAGAGGCGTTCGTCGTCAAAGTTGATATAGACGAATTCCCTGATGTCGTGCCCTTCGGCAAGGAATTGTTTGGCACGCTGATAGAGCAGATAAGACTTTCCTGCCTGACGGATACCTACAAGCACATATCTTCCCTGCTCCTCAAAGTCGAAAGGTCTCTGATAGAGTTCTATCTCCTGTATTTCGTTTTGTCCCTCCTTGATAAGAGTCTTGAAAACTTCTTTTTGCATGGTTCTATCTATTTGATTACCGTGCAAATATACGACTTTTATTTTTTGCTACCAAATAAATTACGCCAAATTTGTTTATTGTCAATAAATAAATCTGTGGCTTTTTGTTTATTGTCAATAAATAAATCTACTACACAGAGTTCCAACCATGCTCTCCAAGCGGTCCCTCGGGGACCACGTGATGGGGAACCGGTGAACAAGAGACGAGCAACCATTGCTCATGAAGCGGGCAACAAGTGCCCAAACTAATATCCACAATTTGGGCAATACATTATCTCTGTTCCTAATCCCACTTGTCAATCTTCCACCTTATTTATTATTAGTATTGACATACTTTATTCTATTTCCGAATAGAAGTAGAATTTTGTTGGTATGTGGGTAATATATTCCCCAGCTACTTCCAAATATATGTATTGAAAGAATGAGGCTTAGCCTGTACATTCAAGTATTTCTTGCCAACCTTCACCGTCAAAGAAGCCTCAGCATCGGTAAAATTACCTACAGTAACTATATACTGGCCCTTCTTATCCTTGAATACGACTACCGGAGTCTTGCTGTATTCACGTCCGGCATAAGCCAGCATTTCAGTACCTTTCTGTACAAAATGACTGAAGTGCTTATAGGCATAATATTCTGCCGTGTAACGCATCTTGCGGGTCTTTCCATCCACCTGAATCAGCGCATTCTGGGTCCATCCCCATGGCGAAATGCCGTTATCCTTCAATATGAAATTCCAGTTGTAATATTCATCACATCCATTTCCTAAGTTATCCGAGAGGAGGAAGAAGGTATGTTCTCCTGCCTTCCAGTCCATAGAACCATTTCCACATTCGCTCTCACTTACCATGAAACGATGGTTTGGATAACGTTTTCGCATTTCGGGCAAGTTGTTTCTGCATTCCCATTGGGTTCCGATACCCTTGATATTAGCCTGCAGAGTCTTGTTGTCTAATATCTTCTCCACATAGTCGAGTCGGTTGGTATTGAATGTACCTATCCACAAATCCACCTCCGGATGCTTCTTGGCAAGCGTTGGAGCCAGATATTCGTTGTTGAATCTCAAGGTTCCCTCAGCTGTCCAGGCGCATCCAGGATAAGGAGTATAAGAGTAAGCCTCGTTCTGATACATCACCTTGGTGATAGGCAGACCTTCCTCTTTGTATAAGTCGATGAACTTACAGAACATATCCGCATAACACTGCAGATAACGGGGATCCTGGATGAAAAAGTCCTGGGTGGCCAGGCGTCGTGGAAACACTCCCTTGCGGTCGCCCAGAAGTTTCATCTCGTCAGCATCCACCTGCTTGCCATCATCCATATAGAGCAGATAGCTCTGTCGAGGGTCCATCTTATTGGTCTTGCTCGGAGACACAGGATAATCGTGATTGATTTTCATCCATACAGGAGGACTCCAAGGCGACATGAAGAGCTGCAGATTAGGCTGATACTTCTGTGCCGCACGAGCCAAAGGGATGATATTGCGCTTGTCGTGCTCAATATTAAAGTATTTGAGTGCGAAATCGCCATCCACATCATCACAGCTATACCAGGCACGCGCATAGTCGTTGGCATTCATGGAAACTCTTCCGTGCGTAAACTTCAGGTCTCCTTCTGGCGAAAACAGATTATACATCACTTCGTCCTGTTCCTTGCGGGTAAGCATATTGAAGGCATCCCAATCCAGTTCATTAAAAGTTGTTCCAAAAGCAGAGAACTCTATTCCTTTCATCTGCGCATCAATTTCGGCCACCACCTTACCCTCTTTCTTAGAAGACAGTGAGCCCTTACTTTTCGCCCATTGTACCTGCTCTGTCGTGGTAAAGGATATCACAGTCTGGCTCCATGAACTTGCCATAGTCAATAAGCCATAGATTATTACAAATAATTTCTTCATGTTTATAATATTACTTTAAATGTTTATAATGCATTTTTCTGTCTGCGCCACAAAGGTACAACTATCCAATCACTGCACAAAGGATATTTGTCACTAATTCCACACAAAAACATAGAAGACACGTTTTGTTACGTTTGCAACCCTCGGAAGTTACAAAAAACGACCTTTACCATAGAGTTCACATATCAGTTTTTCATTGTTACATTTCTTTCCACGAAATCACTGATTCTTCCTTTAAATAAGCCATATATACATTTTATCAGCGGGAGAACACATGTAACAAACAATCTGTTTTTACATTCAATCATATAGATAGTGACAGATATTTTTGTCTTTATTGAAGAAATGTGATAATTTTGCTTCGGAAATTTGGAAAACAAGGAAAAATATCATAATTTTGTCCATCAATCATAATGAACAAGTAATCATGAAGAAAAAGACTTTATTTTTCCATTTACCAGTGCATCCTTGGATATGGATCCTGCTGTTGGCAGCGTTACTACCTAAAAGTGCTTATAGCATTTTTACGTCACGCACACTACCCACCCAAAGTCAATTGCCAGTAGCTACCATTCATTGCATTTTCCAAGACTCTGAAGGATTCATGTGGTATGGCATGACTGGCGGAGGGCTTTGCCGGGACAATGGATACCAAGTAGATATATTCCGCCCAAAGGGGCGAGCTATGTTTTTTTTAGCAAATAACAATGTGAATTGCATCACCGAAGATAACTTGGGAAGAATCTGGTTTTGTACCGAGAAAGGACTCTATCGGATAAACAAGAATACCTTCTCGCTGACAGAGATTCTGACAAGTAGAAACATGGGCATCACCGCCTTGTATCAAGACTCCAAGCATCACATCTGGGTGGCATCATCGAAAGGTGTCTATTGCATAGACCCTACCCATGACAGGATTTTGATTCATGACAAGAATCAAGCCATCTGTTCTGCATCTCAGATTACAGAGGACCACCTGAATCGCATTTGGATAGCAACTGGGGATGGGGGACCTTACATTTATCTTAAGGAAAAGAAAAAATTCAAAAAAGCACCCTGGTCAATCACATCTGGGGCTATCCGGATGATAGAAGACAAACAACAAAGTGGTTTTTGGATTGCCACTTGGGGAGACGGAATCGTGTTTTATGACACCAACTCTGGGGAAATAACCCGGAATCCACAAACAGCCGTCACTCAAGATATGTCGTGCAGTATTGACATGCTGATAGACAAAACGCAGGGATTAGTTTGGGTTACTACCATGAACAATCTCTACCTATATCAACGCGAAGGGAAAAAACTCATTCCACTCAACACCGATGAGTTTCTATCTCCTGGATACAAGATATTAGATGGGTTATGTGAAGACCGGTTCGGGAACATCTGGGTAGCAGGTTTTACACCACATACTTTTATCGTTTCCTACTCGGCTCAGTCTATCATCAGAGAAACCGTACCCGCCATGAACCAACTTACTGGTTTTCCTTTGTTACCAGACAGAATGGTTGCCGATGGACATGGCTTCTGGATATGGCAAGGTCGCATGGGGTTAATGTACTACGACCCACGTATCTCGCACCTCTATGAAGCAGGAGGAATGCAGTTTTACCGATGTATATGCAAGACCAAAGGAAAGGAGGGAATCTGGGCTGCTGCAGGTAGAGTTCTGAAACATTTACAGGCTGAGGACAATAAAATAACGGAAAAACTTATCACAACCTTCACCACCCCTATCCAAACGATAGCTGACAATGGAAACGGAACCCTATTCATAGGAACACAGGACGCTCTTTATAGCTATTCGCTGATGGGCAACACGCTGAACAGATTGAGCAAAAGTTCGTCCAGAATAGAAAACATCGCAGCGGATTCTGAAGGAAATGTTTATTTCACAAATCAGTTGAACCAACTCTTCCTCTGTGAAGTCAATGGACAAAAGAGACTGATCAGCCAACTCTCCAAGGAGAATATAACGGCATTGGCATTGGCCAGCGATGGTACTTTATGGTATACTACGCAACAAGGTTCCGTGTACCAGTGGAATGCGGTAAAAAAACAGTTGGACTACGAACAGCAAATGAGCAATGCTAATGGAGATGCCATCATCGACATCAAGACCGACAGATCGGGGCATGTATGGTTGTTGTCCAATCAATATCTTCGGGAATACAACCCGCGAAATCACTCCTTTCGCACATTAAGAAATACGGACTCAGACATCAATGTCAGTTATTTCTATCATCTGGAAGAGGTCGATGACAATCAGATAGGAGTAGATGGTGCTGGAGCTTATTTGCAGATCAAGTCTTCCAAGATGTTAGACCAGCAAAATGCAGAAGGTTCACAACCATACATCACGGCCATACAGATGGGAGATTCCACCCATTTATTGGGGAAATCAAATGGCGAGGTGCAGATTCCTGCCCAAATTTCAAGTGTCATTCTACGATGCTCGACCTTTGACCCCATCCACGCGCAAAAAGTGACATTCGCCTACAAGATAGAAGGATGGAACAAGGAATGGATTTATCTACCTCAGGGAGTCAACTCGATCTACTTGACCCATCTGCCAACAGGCAAGTATAAACTGGCCATCAAGGCAACCGACAGATACGGATGCTGGTCGGAACATGAGACTATGTATATAGTTCACCGGCTACCTGCCTGGTGGCAAACCTGGTGGGCCTACTCCATCTATGGCTTGGGAATCATCCTGTTGGGATATGGTATTTGGAATTTGAATAGACGTATAAGAATCTTACGTATTTTGCAACAAAGGCGTAATATGCTGAAACTGACCGAGGTACAGTTAAGCGATGAGGAATCCAACAAAGACACAGCTCGTTCGGACGAATTTCTCAAACTTGTCATCAGTAAAATAGAAGAGCACCTTGCAGATACAAGTTACAATGTAGAACAACTTAGTTGCGATATGTGCATGAGCCGGATGAGTCTATACAGAAAGATGCAGACGGCCAGTGGTCTTTCACCCAACGAATTCATCAAAGATGTTCGTCTCAAAAAAGCTGCGGCACTTCTGAAACGTTATCCCAACATTACCATAGGGCAGTTGGCTGCGAAAGTAGGATTTGCTACGCCGAAATACTTATCGAAATGCTTTAAAACAAAATTTGGTGTTCTTCCATCACAATATACACAGAACAGGACACCAGATTAAGTCTAACCAATAATTTAAAATAAATGAACAAGTTAACATTCTTAAGCATGGTCTTGCTGTCTGCATCAGAGATACAGGCACAAACCACCGCCTATCAGTTTAAGACAACTGATGGCAACTTCTGGAAGATGTCATCGCTGACACTTTCAGACAAAGTACCTGGCAAAGCGCAGGTGGTTATTCGTTCTTCCCAACCCCAACAAACATTCTTGGGATGGGGAACCTGTTTTAACGAATTACCTTGGGACGCCTACAACTTGCTGAGCGATAATGACAAGCAACTGCTCGTCAAACGTATGTTCAACCCATACGGTGACCTGCGCTTGCAGAAAGGACGTCTGTCGGCAGGAGCCAACGACTATGCACGAGAATGGTATAGCTGTGATGAGATTGATGTCAACGAAACAGACTTTGAGATGGAACATTTCAATATTGACAGAGATTTGACTACTATTATTCCATCCATCAAACTGGCACTTGCAGAAAACCCAGAAATTGACTTCTTCTGTTCTCCCTGGAGTCCTCCTACCTGGATGAAAACCAACAAGCACTATGCACAGCGCAAGACCAATACCAATGGCTGTCCTTTCAACGTACCACCATATTTCAATGACCAATTCATTGATGATCCACGATACTACAAGGCATACTGTTTGTATTTCGACAAATTTATCAAGGCATACAAGGAGCAAGGCATCAACATTACATCTTTAGCTTATCAGAATGAGGCATATAGCAATACTCCTTATCCAGGGTGTTCTTGGACTGCCAAGACTACAGGTAAGTTCTTGGCAGAATATCTCGGTCCTTATATGAGAGAGCACCAGCCAAACCTCAAACTAATTATAGGAACCATGAATACAGGATCATTGGATGTATATGAGCAAATTCTGAGCACCCCGAACATAGATAAATATATGGATGCCATCGGCTTCCAATGGGAAGGTGCCAATGCCATGAAAGAGATTCTCCGCCGCCATCCTCAGTATGAAGCAATTCAGACAGAAAATGAATGTGGAAGTGGAACCTTTGACTGGAATGCAGGAGCACATACCTTCCAATTAGCGAACCATTACCTTGCCAATAAAGTTACCACCTATTATTATTGGAATGCCATCTTGAAAGACAATGGTATCAGTCCATGGGGATGGATACAGAACGCAATGGTACAAGTCAACTCTGGCACTAAGACCCCACGCTACACGCCGGAATATTACGCTTACTGCCATTATACACACTTCATCCCTGCTGGTTCTAAGATTTTAACAACTGACGAAAGTCAGCTTGTGACAACGGCATTAACACCTGAAGGCAACATCGTGATTGTAGCAGGAAATGACGGAAGCAGCGAAAAGACTTTAACACTGGATATAGATGGCAAATATATGGTAGCTACACTGCCTGCTAAATCATTCAACACCTACGTAGTAGGACAGAATGAGAAAGCACAATTAGAGTTCTTGCGCAAGGAAGCACAAGGATTGGTAGAAATCGAGACCGCCTCACTCTCAGAAACACAACTCACAAATCTGAAAGAAGCTCTCAGTAAAGCAAAACAGACAATTGCAGAGAGTGACAGTGCCCAGATTATACAATCTTTAGCCAATGCCGTCATAGATGTTCGCAAAGACACGAAGACGCAAGAACTGAGCAATGAGATTCAGAATCCTTCCTTTACAGATGGATCTACTCATTGGACAATAGCCAACAAAGCTGCTGGAGGAGATTTCAAAACTGCAACTATAGCAGGAAAGACTTGTTGGAACAACTGGTCTAACAATTTCACGTCAATGGATATCCATCAAGACTTAGGTAATCTAAAGCCTGGTGCCTATACTTTGTCTGCCATTTCCATGTGCGGTCCTGGTGAAATCACCGATCAGCATGCTTATGCCGAAGCTCAATCTGACAAGACGATTTCTCCAATAAAAGAAGTCGCTATATGGAATCAAACTACAGGTTGGGAAAAACAAACCACCGAGCCGATTGTTGTGGGAACAGATGGAACCCTGCGTATTGGCTATTCATCAACCTCTGGAGGTGGCACGAAAGGCTGGTTCTGTGTCTCTGACTTCACATTAAATCAAATAGAAGATGATGCGGAACTGATACAAAATGCTATTGACGCTGCTATCAAAAAAGCAGAAGCACAGGAAGACAACTCATTAAGTGAACTGATTACTACAGCCAAGAATGCTGTAGGACGTGAGGCACAACTGGAAGCATTGACTCTATTACGTGAATCCTTAAAATCAGGCACTGACTTGACCGAGATTCTTGAGCAATACAAGGCTCTGTCAGAAGAAGCTCATAACATCGCTAAAGATGAGAAATATGCAGACCAAGCACGTCAAGAGTTAGAAACACAGACCGAGCTGTATGATCAATGGATAGAAACAGGAAAACAAGTCTCAGAACCATCCATCAAGGATGTCATCCGTGCTTTGAAGGAAATGATCAACAAAACTCGCTTATCACAAGTTCCGAGTCCATCTACAGACTTTACCTATTACATCAAGAATGCGGATGCTGAAGACTCAGAAGGATGGGATATCAATGTAACCAATGGTGACGGAAGCAGAAAAAGCGGGCAACACTATAGCGGCAATACTACCAATATGTATTTTGACTCTTTCAATCAAACAGCAGGCAGCCTTTGGTTTACTGGTCACCAGACTTTGACAGACCTACCAAATGGAGTTTACACGCTTAAAGCCTGCGCCCGCACTGATGGTGAAGCCGTATTCCTGACAGCTCAGACAGAATCAGACTGGTATCAGCAAGAAATTGAAAACTCTGGCAATACTCAAGGTAAATTAGGCAAAGGATGGAATCCTTGCGAAATACAGAACATCATCGTAAGAAATCATACCTTGACCATAGGATATACCAACGATTTCTATTTGACGGGCAAAAAGTTTACTGGAACATGGATGTCATTCGATGATTTCCAACTCTATTATGTTTCAGATAATATTTCTACAAGCATTGGCTTGCCTTCCTCATCTACCCCAATCCCAAATATCAAGGGAGGAAAAGGGTGTATTATCGTTACTTCTGATGTTCCTGTCAAAGTATATAATCTGAACGGTATGTTAATGGGAAGAACTCAGAATCTACCTGCTGGCATATATGCCGTAATCATGGGTAATATCTGCACTAAAGTAATCGTCAAATAGAAAGTTCTTTCAGAAAGCAAATATCATAAAAAATATGAAAGGTCCTCAAAACAAGTTTCATGTTTTGAGGACCTTTTTATATCATCAGACCTGACGCTACGCATCAATCATCCCAGGATGTATATTCTGTCCATCCATCCCAAGTAGAAGAACTCGGACTCTTTTTGGCATCAACCTCAATGGAAGAATTCATATTATCTCCACCATATCCTGGGTCTTCATCTCCCGGAAGACCCTTTGTAATAGATCCTGCCATCAAGGATTGTTCATAAATGATATTCGCTACTATGCGAACATTGGGTTTTATATATTTTTTCATTGTTCTTGCTCCTTATTATTCTAAATCAAATAAATTACTTCACTACATATTTCTTGCCATTGATGATGTAGATTCCCTTATCAAGTCCGTTCAAGTCGATGGCATTCTTCTTTACCAACATACCGTTGATATGATAAACATCGAAAGAACCCTGAGGAGAAACATGAACATCATCTATTGCCGTAACAGAACCGCCTTCACCTACAAATACGGTATTCATGATCTTTGCCTTGGTCGATGTTGGAACCTGGAACGTAGCACGATAAGCATTCATAGTCTCCTGTCCACTGGCACGATAGAACACGTTATTGCTGATAAAGAAACTGTTCTGCTGCAATGTCTGACCTGTGGTATAATTGCCAACAAAATCAATTCCATTATGATTCGCATCCTCCACCTTCTTTAATCCGCTGGCTAGTTCGAGGATAACACCATTCACCTTATAGCTGTTGGCACTTGTACCAGGTTTAATCATATAAGGAGTTTGTGCTTCCATGCTTGTCTGCTCCTTGAAATTGAGAGTTACGTGATCACCATTAACGGTAGAACCCGTATAGGCAGCCACCTTGGCACCTTCTCCAAACATCTCTGTTACCTGTGCTTCATTCAAAGCAAAAGGCAAGACTATCGTATTCCACTTCTCGCCTAATTTACGTTCAAGAGTAACATTGGCAACGAGAGCAGGAGCCTCTCCATAAGTCTCGGTATCTTTAAGTGTTACATCCATTGGCGGCATGGCTAAGAGTTGTGGCTCGTAGAATCCAGGATAGTTATTACCACCTTCTGAAGCCACATGGATAGTCAATGTAACCTCTGAAGTAGATTTCAACTCAAATGGAACATAACGCCATTCCCATCCACGACCTTGGCGGCCTGTGCGATTGTAACCCTTACTACCATCAAAACTTGCTTCACCACTTGTCGTAATACCATAACCAGTATCATTCTTCAAAGGGAAGTTGGCCTGGGTTTCTGTATCTCCCACTTTTACAGAAACATAACCAGAAGAAGCACCGCCATTATAAGAGGTGCGGCAAGCAAGCTTTACAACATATTTTCCAGGGTTTAATGTGATACTTCTTGTCAAAGACTGATCCCATTTCGCAGTATTATTAAATCCGCCTTTTACTTCATAATATTTTGGATCTATATGATCACCAGCATAAGATTGCCAGTTGTCTGCTGCCAATTCTGGCTTTGTCCAACCATTCCATCCATTAATACCCTTAAGGGAAGTAATATCTGAAGTATAGGTTTTCTTCACATAATTATACTCTGCTTCATACATCTGGCTACGCAATTCACGCAATTCTTCTCCTGTGATGTTTGCGTCAGAAGCCTTATCTGCAGTAGGAATTTCGGTTAGTCCTAAAGCCTCTTTGCCAAAAAGATTGGCATTCTCTACATGACTTACAAACGTATTATATACCTCCTTATCTTCCTGGAAAGTAGTCATAGCGGTTTCTAACGCTTGTTTCTTAGTCTCATAATTATCAACATTAATCACGGTATTAGCATCCTCATCAGCTAAGGTTTCCAGATCAACCTTGTCTTTTCCCTGAATCTTAGCATAAACCGGATTATACAACAATTCTTTGGCTTTATCCTGAACCTCCTGATATTTTATTTGATTTGGTATTTGTTCTTTTATTTTGCTAATTTCCTCTTTGTCATTGCCCATATACTTTAATTGGAAATTATCAAAGACAACCCAAGTCGTTGCAGGACCATTTCCACAAAGTCCTAATCTCAATTTACCATCCTCATCGACAAGGACAGATACGGTTACCTTGCCATAATCATGGTCTGCGTTCATGAGGCTGGCAACTTTTTCCATCGGTGTGTTTCCTGTTCCTGCAGAATAATCGGTTTCCTTAACACAAACTTTTCTTTCATTTCCAAAGAGATATACATCCCTTTTAGCATCCTCAAACAATTGCGCACTCAACTGATAAATTCCTGGTTGCAATCCCGTAAGAGTCTGAGACATTTCAAAATTCGGCTGATTAACAGGTGACCAGAATTCGCCTACCCCATAATCGTTATTGAAATTGCGCCCGCCATTACATTTTAATTTCCATCCTCCTTTTAATTGCAGTATATCTTTCCAATTATCATCCAGAGTATTATTTTTTATTGCCCAAGACAAGTCCTTTGGATTATCTTTACTTGCGCCCTCAGTCAGTTTGGCATAATAAGTGGAACGTGGAATCGCATAGATCAGGAATTTCTGTCCCTTTCCGATACTGTTGGCACCAATCTCATCGTTTTCAGCAGGTACTTTCTCACTATCGCCATATACACCTAATGCACGAGTGTACTTAGTGGAAATGATAGACCACGCACCGTCAGTTTCAGCATATTCCAACTTGACATCAGTCCATTCGCATACATTAGGCTGGTCATTCGTATCCCATGATGGATTGCCATCTCCCGATTCTGTCTGCATCTGCAAATAGTTATCAACAGAAGCATTTCTCAAAGCAAAGTTTTTTCCATCCGTTTCAATAGCCCAAAGTTTGGACTGGTCTTTTACTACGTTAACACCTTTCTGATAGAACATTGCTTTTCGCTTGGTATTTTTTACGCCATTTGCCAATCCAAGCATCAAGTCATTGTCTTTATCAACAAAGACATAGTAATACTTCTCTATATTACTTTGTGAAATAGATGTGATTTTCTGCCACCCATCTTCCTTTGTCAGAAGAGTAGTGTCAGCTTTAACTGCATTATGCCCCCCATCAAGAACATTGCAGCAGTCAACAATAATGTAAGCTTTTTTGTTTTCATAAAAAAATATTTTTGTTTATGTCGTTTTATAGTTATACAAATCAGACTTACAATATACTTAAAAAAAGAACAGGTTTGTATTGCTTTTTTGTACAATACAAACCTGTTCTTTCTACAAAGCAATTCTTTAGAGAACAACTTTTTTCCGATTCCAAATAAAAATTCCTTTCTGAGAAGGTCTCACTTTGCCATGATTTCGCCCTTCCAAGTCATAATAGACATCATTTAGCCGTGCCCTTGAGATGTTTACCTCTTGGATTCCTGTGGCTTCTTTTTTTTTAATCTGCAAAGTATAGTTGCCAGAACCCATTTTCAAATAAGCCTTTCCATCTTTGTATTCTACAGATACGACACCATTCTCGCCACTTTTCACATCTTTTCCATTTTCAAATACACTTTGGTGATTCAAGCAAGGCAGAACGATATTTGCCTGACTATTTGCAGGAATCTCAAAAGTATAATTCATCTCGTCATCAGCCCCACGTTCATAATGGCAACGAATATTTCCATAAATGCTGCGTGTCGTTACATCCAAATGATTCATATCTTCAGGAATCCATGGTTCGATGCGAATTACATCAAAAGCATTACCTTCATTCCGGATACCACCCAACTGAGAGAAAAACCATTCCTCTATATGATCCATCATACAATGATTTTGGGAGAAAGCTCCGACATCCCAATATTCAGGAGTGGTAGTGTAACCCTGTTTTACCCAATATCCATAGCTTGGACAATCGGTCTGATTTGCCATCTGATAAACAATATCATTATATCCATACTTCGCTAAAGACATAAACAAAGGTTTCAAACCGATTTCACCAGTCTTGATCTTATAGTTGTCTTTCTTCACACGCTCAGCCAACTTAGCAGCTACCAACTCTTCATTTTCCTGATCTACGAGTCCGTAATAGAGAGGCATGGCAAATTCAGATTGCTGTCCGTATTCATAAACTCCATCCTTATAAAAGCGTTCATTGAAAGCTTTCTTCGTATTCTGAGCCTGAGTGAGGAATCCCTTTGCATCTACATCCTTACCAAGGAAAGAAGCAATCTCCGCCATCGCATTCAACATATAATAATAGGTGGTGGTAATGGTAAACTCACCAAGAACCATTGGATTGACTCCTGCCGTTTCCTGTCCCCAGTCACTTAACACACTATAATTGCGTCCTGGCATGATATGATTTACCGTCTTGGAAGTATAATAGTCCATCAACTTCTTCATCTGAGGATAGAACTTGGTCATAGTTGTCATATCACCATAGGTTTTCCAATTGCGATAAGGTACCAAGATGGCAGCTCCACCCCAGTTTGGATCATCATCATATACCGACATAAAGTGGGGAACGGTACTTGGAACCCTTCCGTTACTGTACTGTGCATCAAAACAATCCTGTACTACTTTCTTGAAGAAATTTTCCATGTCATAATTATAGACCAAGGAATTGTACATCTCATTAGGAACATCCAGCCATCCCAATTTTTCTCGATGAGGACAATCGGTGATACTATTATACAACTGACTCTGGATGGCATCACGGCAGATAACATGAATATCATTGAGCAAGGAGTTGTTAGTTTCGAAAGTACCTGCCAAGTCCATATCACTACGCAAACGCAAAGCCGTAAAATCTTCCGGCTTAGGAGCCTCATCCAGACCTATAATCTGAAGATAACGGAAGCCATGGTACATAAACTCAGGTCCCCATTCCTCGCCATTTTCCTTGCCTGCAAAAGTATAAGTTTCATACGTATCTGCAGGACCAGTATAGTAATTCTCCATGAAGATAGATCCATCAGCATTCAGACTTTCTCCCTCACGAAGAGTGATAACCTGTCCGCTCTTACCTTCCAGTTTAAAACGGTACTGCCCTGCAAAGTTTCTGCCGAAATCAACGACATAGAGATGGTAGCCGCCACTATATACACTTTTCACGCCTACCGCTTTCCATTCTTCCACTACTCGAACCGGTTCATGCTGGCGAGCTTTCAGGACGCCCAATCCACTGGCCTGACTACTTCTGAAAGAAGGAGAGGCTACCACTTCTACAGGATTCCAAGTACTTACATCATAGAAAGCCTGGTCAATACCAGCTATTTCTTTACGGGCATCATAGTCTTCACCGCCCCACCAGTTACTTCCCAATGTAGGCGAAGGTGTACTTGTCCACTGCTCATCAGTCAGAATCACGTCAGATGTACCATCCTCATAATCAATATGCAGTTCTGCTTTCAAAGCCTTGTCACCAGTATTCACCACTTCACCTTTGGAGAATCTGCCATTCAGCTTATCAACATGAAAGATGCCACCCGCAACGCGAGCTATCAGCGTATTGGCACCTTGCAAAACCATAGAAGTAACATCGTATGTAGAATAAAGTATCGTCTTTTCATACTCGCTCTCTCCTGGTTCCAGTTTGTTTTCGGTAACTGGTTTCCCATTTAGAGTCATATCAAATACTCCCAATGCCGAAGCATAGATTCTTGCCCGCTTGACATTCTTTCCACTCGCAACAGTAAAGTTTCTGCCAAGATAAGGAATTACCTGAGATGTATTGATGAAACTTGGAGCAACTCCATCAACCACTTTATGCTTTACAGAATATTTCTTGTTATCATCTGATGTCTGGATGGTATAAGAACTTGGGAAGTTAGCTGCTTCTGTACCGCTCGCAGCCTTATCATCCTGTCGTGGATAAAGCACAATACGATTGATGTCCATTACCTTACCTAAGTCGGCAATGACATACACATGCTGGCTATTATTACCTTTTTGTGTTGTAGTATATCCTAAAGTTGTCCCCTGAACAACTCCATCATTAAGATAGTTTAAGTTCCAGTTACCAATCGTCCAGGTATCGCTCGCACTGAAGGTAGCCTTACGGGCCACATTTTCTTCTCCGCTATAGATTTCCATTTCTGCCAACTGTAAGAAATAGAACTTGGAATCTGTGGAAGCTGGAAGTCCCAACTTGGTGACATCAAGTTTGACATACCTGCATGAAGTCTGGAGCGGAATTTCCACCTTTGCATTGCAGGTTTTGGCAGGTTGTATCCATTGCGCTTTCCACTCATTGGCATTGAGGAAAGCAGTTTCGAAAGTGCCCTTTGAGGCTACTGATGCTTTACCATTCTTATCATAGACTGTAACCGTCCAAGAATAAGGGGAACATGACACAAGGGGACTTCCTGCGTATGTAATCTGATTTTGCAAAGCAGACTCAACCTTTCCTGATTTCCAAACTTCTGCTCCAGAAGCAGACCTTACAACTAATTCGTATGCAGACTGCAGGAAACCTCTCTCGTCACTTTCCGTCTGCCAACTGAAAGTTGGATTTGAAGTATCTATCCCTACAGGATTAGACAATCCATTTACTTTCAGGTTAACAGGCAAGAAGTTGGCCTGACACACTTGGCAAACAGCCAAAAAACACAATATAAACAGTTTTGATTTCATCATATAAACTAAAAGTTAAACAGGATTCGTTATATATAAAGTTATAGGTTTAATTACACATTATATCGCCTGAAGCATCATTCTGACTTTCTTGCGGGAAGTGAGCAACTGGGATTCGACGGTACGCTTAGAAACATTCAATTCCTTTGCAATCTCTCCTGCGCATTTGCCATCAAAGAGAGTCAAACGATAAACCTTGGCACAGGAAGGAGTCAGTTGATCCACACAATAATTGACCATACGCAGCGTATCATGATACTCTACGACACGCTCTACGGCACAATGCTGCAATTCCTGCTCATACGCCACATTCTCTTCCACCTTGTGACGACATGCTCTACGGCGCAGGATATTCATGACTTCATGATTGGTTATGGTGAAGACAAATGACCGGATGGTTGTCTTATTGATGATGCCGTCATAGGTCATCAACTTGACAAACACATCCTGCACCAAGTCTTCAGCTTCCTGCCAATTGCCCAAGCGAGCTACAGCAAAGTTGACAAGCTTTACTTGATATTCCTTATAAAAGTCAGCAATCATCTGTTGCTGGGTTACAGTTGTTGGTTTCATGTTGTACGTTGGTTTAGTTTACGGCTGCAAAATTAGAGAATAATCCCTTATGCCTATGTGTGAACCGTAACAAAAACACATATCAAACGTAACAACACCCTTTTTACCCCCTATATTGGGAAGGAACAACGCCAAACATGTCCTTAAAATGCTTGGTAAAGTTCTGCGGAGTGGCAAAACCTGTAAGATAGCAGACTTCAGAAACATTGCGCTGTCCGCTCTTCAAAAGTTCAGCCGCAGCCTTCAAACGTACCGTTCTGATAAAGTCGGAAGGAGTTTGTCCTGTCAAAGCTTTCATCTTACGATATAGGCTCATTCTCGACATCGCCATATCAGCGGCAAGCGAATCTGTAGTATAATCAGAATCCGTGATATTCTTTTCTATCAAAGAGATGATTTCTTTCAGGAACTTCTCATCAGGAGCCGAGTCGGCAATGTTTTTGACATCCAGCGAAGCACTATGTGAGAAATCATGTATTCTCTTTTCCTGCTTCTCCAGGAGATTACTGATGCGAGCAAGGAGTACATCCATATCAAACGGCTTGGCGATATAGGCATCAGCTCCCACCTTGTAGCCTTCCGCCCGCCCCTCATCCGTACTCCATGCCGTAAGAAGAATGACCGGAATATGGGAAGTCTGCAGATTTTCCTTGATGCGACGACACATTTCGGTGCCACTCATCCGCGGCATCATCACATCGGTAATGATGAGGTCTGGATTGTGTTCTTCTGCCATCATGGCACCCTGCAAACCATCTTCCGCCATCAATACCTTATTATATATATGAGACAGTTCCTTGACCAGATACTGACGGAAACCATCATTATCCTCTACCACCAATATACTCTTATCGATAAACTGATGATTTCCCAATTGATGCCCCAAAGGAGCAACCGCCTGACGATTAGCAGCAGACTGCTGTTTAGAAGAATCATCCGTCTGGCGATTCAAAGAAGCCTCATGAGTTTCTGCTTTTAGATCGGCAGGTAATTCTACAATAAATCGGGAGCCTTCGCCTTCTTTACTTTCCAAAGAGATTTTACCCTGGTGCAACTTCACATACTCTGCCACCATGTTCAAGCCGATGCCAGATCCCACATTCGTAGTTTTCTGGTCGGCAGAACGGAAGAATCGGTCGAACACACGTTTCTGGTCTTCAGGAGAGATGCCGCAACCCGTATCCACCACCTCCATGCGCACAAAACGGCGGTCATCACAGGCAGTCTGACTTAACTCAACCCTAACCTTTCCTCCCGAAGGAGTATATTTGAAGGCATTAGACAAGAGATTATTCAGGATTTTAGCCACTTTGTCACGATCAAAGCACATAAAGATACCGTCTGAATGGTCATTTACATCCAGACTCACCTGCTTTTGCTCAGCCAAAGATTGAAACTTCATGGTAGTATATTCCACGAATTCACCGAAGATTCCGCTCCGTAAGTTAAGGCTTTCTCCATTCGTTTCCATCTTACGAAAATCGAGCAACTGGTTGACCAACTGCAACAGATCGCCTGCATTCTTGCTCACACCCTTCAACTGTTGGCGAGTTTCCTCATCAGCAGTACGCTTCAGCACACTACCCACAGGAGTGATAATGAGCGTAAGGAGCGTACGGAATTCATGGGTGATATTGGTGAAGAAACGGTATTTCATTTCCTCCAGTTCCTTGTTTTTTTCCACCTCCATTCGCTGGCGATTCCGCTTCATCTTCCTGCTGATGAGCCAGAAAATAGCACCGCCGATAAGCAGCAAGTAACACAACTTAGCCCACCAGGTGGCCCAGAAAGGAGGTTGTATGACAATCAGAAGTCTGATGGACTGTTGACTCCATTGCTTATCAAAGCCAGCAGAAAATACCTCGAGTTCATACTCGCCAGGAGCCAGATTGGTATAGCTCACCTTGCCAATACCATCCTGCGAACTACTTTCCACCCAATCAGCATTGACTCCTTTCAACCTATATTTATAATAGGTATGGCGAGGCATGTCAAAATTCAGGCCAGAGAAATAAACCGTGATAAAGTTCTCATCATATCGCAACACGACCCTTCTTGTAGAAGACAGGGCTTTCTCCAACAAGACTCTTCCGTTCAGTTCTTTACCCGGCAATACCTCCTGTTCATTCACAAAGAGGGAAGTGAAAACTGGGTGGCCTGAATATTTCAAATTCTGAATATTAGAAGGATCCACTACATAAAAACCATTCTGGCTGCCAAAAAGGAGTTTACCTCCAGCAAGATGGGTCGTTGCCATCCAGTTGAAGCTACAATCGCCCAACTTATTCTGTTCATCAAAGACTGCTAATCTGAAGTTCTGCTCATCCAAACGAGAAAAGCGGCACAAGCCATTGGCAGTGGTCACCCATACATTTCCAAACTGATCTTCGATGATTCCATTGATCATCTCATTGGGCATTCCATTTTTCAAACCGTAATGGAATACCTTTCTGCTATTCGGGTTCAAGACAAACACACCGTTCAGAGAACCTATCCATATCCAACCCTGACTATCAACCAGCAAGGCCTTGCAGGGGCCACTGAGCAGATTCTGCATCTCCACATCATCCACAAGATTCTGAGGAGACAGAAACTTCTTATCTTTCAGAGAATAAGCAAAGAATCCCTGCGAAGTGGCTGCCCAGATAACGTCATTCTTATCTATCCGGAACTCATTGACCACCTTATATTTTTCCAGATTCTTATCTTTCAGAGGATGGATGCGGCAATTCTCATCCAAGACACCTATGCCACCATGAAAGCTTACCCAAATGCGATGATGCGCATCTTCCTGAAACTCTCTTACGATATTGTAGTTAATGTCTTTCTGCGGAATACTACCCTGCATGAAATGGTGAGTTTCCAGACCATCCCACATATAAAAACCCTGCTTGTAACTTCCCATCCAAACACGATTTCTGCTATCCACCATACCGCGGATGAAATCAGTGCCTTTCACAGGCAAAGGCTTCAATCGCATCTCAGGCATCAAGAGCTGATACACTTTTTGAGAAGTCACGACCAAAGGTTTTCCCCCCTTTCCATCATTGAGGCGAAAACCGCCATCAGACAAACCAAGTTGCTGATAGGTAACGTAAGGAAAACGCTGCATATTGGAATGACAGAAGAAAATGCCATGATTTGCCATTCCCACCATCAGATTACCATCCCGGTAAGCAATCGTCTGCACGCCATCTCTTACAACATCTCCATTCATCATCTCATATTCTGACTGGAGCATCGTATTTCCATCTGCCGACAGAGCCAACAAGCCCGCATTGCGAAGCCCTACATAACAGATTTTCGGAGAAGTGGCACACAACGTGACCGCAACATCCTTATCATTCACATATCTGTATTGCCATTGATGGGTCAAAGAATGCCATGAAGCAACACCATGATTCCACATCACCCATAGTTGTTCTGAGTTTTGTGAAAACTGCACGAAATCACGCGCCAGCATTTCACCTTTCCACAGAAGTTGACTATGAAGAACCTTTGTCATCGCCGCATTCCAGCACATAATCTTTCCATCATGATAGACAAACCAATGATTACCTGCCCAATTAGCCACATCCCGTAATCCCTTGGCATGTACACGCACAGCAACAGCCTTTCCTTTGGAATTTCCTTTCCGATGAAAGACTTTCCCTGAAACGGTCACAAACCAGAAATCCTTGGACGAATCAATAAAAAAATTACGGATACGTTCTTTGATACCCATAGAGGCAAGCAATCCCTTAACATCGCCAACATATCTTTCAGTGGTCAAATCAAAAACCAGCATTTGTCCCGATTCCTTAATCCAAACCCGCTGCTGACCATCCACATAAGCCGTTGGCAAGGCTGCCACATAATCCATAGGATACATCTCGCTTACCACAGGAGGAAAAGAGCGGAAGGTGCAACCATCAAAGAATGACAGACTGGATGAAGTACGGACACACAACCTTCCATCCGGAAGCCAAAGTTGCGACTTGATTTCATTGTCAGGCAAGCCGATAGAGGTGTTCAATAAGCGATAGATATAGTGGGCACTTATCGGCAGACAGCAAGTGCATATAAAAAGTATTATCAGGATTAGGTTCTTCATTTCTATGAGATATGATTTATATTTAAGTGCAAAAATAACAATAATAATCGAATTTTCACCATAAAACATCAAAAAAATCGTTTATAATAAGTAAGCAGCGTGTACTTATTTGTATAAGGAAACAAAGAATAAGAAAACAAAGATAAATTAAAAACATAAACTATATGAAAAAAAATCGATTACTCGTCGTTTTTGCAGCTTTGCTCAATGTCTTAGGTATGTGGGCAGATGGTGCAAATCTCAAGTTGCATTTCAACTTTGAAAATGCAACTGGCGGAAATGTCAAAGAAGTCATTTCCGGGGGAAACATTGTTGGCACTTTGATGAATAACGCCAAAGTGGAAACAATGGGAAAATATCATGTACTGAACCTGGGGTCGGAAAATGGATATTTTGACATGGGCGAAGGTACAGGAAAAGTATTGGCTGGATGCAGCGACTTCTCCATCAGTATGTATTATTACGTAAATGCTACCCAAGACATTACTGGCTTGGGTAACTTCCTGTTCACTTTCAGTAATAATCCTGCATGTACCCAAACTGAAGGTTGCTACTATTTCTATACACTCAATACCCAGCGAGTGGGTTCTTCAGCAGCAGGATATGGCAGCGAGAAAAGTGTCAATGCCACACAGGTTTCCCAAAAAGGAAATTGGGTAAACGTAGTCTATGTGCAAAAGGGCACAGAAGGAACTCTCTATGTAAATGGTCAGAAGAAAGCGAGCGCAACAAGCAATAAGATTTCAGAAGTATTTGGTACAGAAGCGCCTAAATACAACTGGATAGGCCGCTCTCCTTTTGACAATGATGTATATTTAAAAAACACCAAGGTGGCAGATATCCGTATTTATGACGGAGCACTGACAGGAAGCGAAGTGACCCAATTGGCTTTAGCTGCTGATGACTACGATAACGAATTCCGTCACGGCACACAAGGCAATCTGACTACGCTGAACACAACTTTAAAAGAAGCTTCTACACTCATCAATGGTGATATCAGTATCTATACTGCTGATGCAGTAGCCATGCTTTCAGACACCTACGAACTCATTAAGGCTAAGAGCGAGAAAGAAACTCTGTCACAATTCGTGATAGACGAATATGTGGCAGACCTGAAGGCAGCTATCCAAAACGTGAAAGCTACACAAGGAATGATTTTCACAGATACTGAACTGATGCCAGCCTATGATTCAAGCCGTGGCTTCCGTCATCCAGGAGGACTACATACCAATGCTGACTTCGAACGCATCAAGGCACAACTGGCTGCCGGTAATGAGAAGGTGACCAAGGCTTATAACATCTTGAAGAATGCAGAATTTGCACAACCTACCTGTGCAACATGGCCAGTAGAAACCATCATCCGTGGCGGTAGCTCTGGTCAGAATTATATCAATGCTGCCCGTGGTGCAACCATCGCTTATCAGAATGCACTCCGTTGGAAGATAGAAGGAAATGAAGCGTGCGCCAAACATGCCGTTGATGTATTGATGGCTTGGGCCAACACCTGCAAAGGTATCGGTGGCGACAGTAACTTCGCTCTTGCAGGAGGTCTTTATGGATATGAATTTGCACAAGCTGCAGAATTGATGCGTGACTACGAAGGATGGAAAGCCAAGGATTTCGAGACATTCAAAAGATGGATGCTGGATCTCTGGTATCCCACTATCATGAGATTCCAGCGTTCCCGCAATGATACCTGGCGCAACTGGCGCTATGATGCAACTCATGGAGGTCAACGACCTGGCCATTACTGGAGCAACTGGGGACTTTGCAACACACTCGCCCTGATGTCTGTAGGTATTCTATGCGACGATGTCTTTATCTATAACCAGGCAATGTCTTACTACAAGTACGATCAGGCAGAGCTGGCTAAAGCCAACTATCCTTGGCCATGGGCACCTGAGAATACAGAGACAGACAAGTACAACGGAGGACTGAATGAATATATAGATAATCTCGTGCCTCATGTTGCAGAATATGCAGGAGAAACAGGTGCTTACGGAAAGGTAGGTCAGATGCAGGAAACCGGTCGTGACCAAGGACATGCCCAAATGGCAGCAGGTCTTGCCGTTGATATCTGCCAGACGGCATGGAATCAAGGTGATGACCTCTACTCCTATCACGACAACCGAATCGCTGCTGGTCTTGAATTCCAAGCGGCATACAACTTTGACGGAAGAGACGATCTGCCATGGGTCAACTACCATTATACAGACTGTCACTCTGCATGGCATCAAGCATGGGTACAAGGTGGACCTAATGGAGGTAGTCGCGGAGAGATGCGCCCATACTGGGCACGTGTCATCGGACATTACGAAGGAGTAAAGGGCGTAAAGATGCCTTTCTCGGAAATCGCATTAGAGAAGATGGGAATAGATGGTGGGCCGACGGGAGCAGTAAGCGGTCCTTACGACCACATGGGATACTCCGTTTTGACTTGTACTTACGATGGTATTGCCGATGAGCAGCACAGACCTACCTTATTGACTCCAAAGATGGAATATGATGGAAAGATTATCGATCATAATGAATTAGGTGGACTGGAAAACAATTACATCATCAATGTAAATACCGCCCTTCCAAAAGGCAAAACAGTCAAATTGATGCCTCAACTTCCTGAAGGTGTTGTGGATACTGGTAACTGGAGTTGGAATACAGGTGAGACAACCAAAGACATCACAGTCACTACAGACAAGAGTTTCATTTATCGTGCCACATATACCAATGAAAACGGCATTAAAAGCGAGCAGATGTTCTCTATTGCAGTAAATGCTGATTGTACTCCTACCACAGTAAGCAGTTCTATCTACTGCAATGACACATGGGTCGGTGCTACAGAAGCTGTTGTACCTTGTGGAAGCAATGTTACTCTCAATGTCGCCGGCGCCAGCGGTTGGGGAGACGGCAAATGGAGCACAGGACAAACTGGTACTTCCATAACCCTTTCATCCTTAATCTCGGATAAAGAAATCAAGGGTCAGTTTATCAACCAGGGCGGATTGGCTCAGACGATTACTTTCCGCATCCATGTCAAAGGATTGCAGCCTTGTGCGCTGCTGAACAACCGTCTGGTTTCAGATTCTCTGGACCTGATTGTCAATCAGGAAGACGCTCTCGTACTCTATGCTAATGCACCAGAAAATATTGTCAATGTCAAATATACATGGAGCAATGGTACCGAAGGTAAATATCTGGATCTGACAGAAGGACTGACCAGCGGAGACTACACGCTGCACATCACAGGTGAGGACTTCGACCAGAAGCTGACCTATCATGTGATGGTCATGAACGAGAATTATGTAGTTCTGGAAGCTGGTAAATATGCCATCTACGATGTGGAAAACGATGCCTATCTTACCTATAAGAATCAAGGTGAAACCATGCCATCATTTACTCCACTGGTAAAGGAAGACGGACATTACGATGCTTCTCAGGTATGGATTGCTGAAGTAAAGGGAGCAACCACCAAGACTCCTAAGTATAATTTCTCTTGTCTGATAGGTGGTAACACTCCATATCTGAATGCGACCAAAATGGCTAAAAAAGCCTATTTCCCATACTACATCCGTGGTCTGATTGGTTCTGATCATGTTGCTGTCAGAACCCTTACCAAAGAAGAATACTGGAAAGCAAATGAGAATGGTGTTCTGGAAACAAAGGGAACAGCCGGTCTGACTCAATTCCCATTTGTATTCATACCGGTCAAGGATGAAGAACTCCCTACAGGTATTACAAACATAGGAGTATCAGAAAAGGGTGAAAACATTAATACACAATACTACACCGTATCTGGCGTACAGACCAATGGCAAAACTAAGGGTGTGTATATCCAGAAGTCAACTGACAATACAGGTAAGGTAATCATCAAAAAGGTGATAAAAAGATAGAATTTTAGATACTCAATACATGAAGTAAGCTTCGATCAGCTATGAAGCCTATTTCATCCAATGGCGAAGCCGGTTTCATTGACAGATGAAGCTGGCTTCATTTTTATGTAATTTACGGTCTTTTTACATAAAATCATAAAAAGAACGCCCATGTTCGCATGAAAAGTATTATCTTTGCAAAATAATTAAACCAACAAAATCAATAAACAACTATAATAATGAGAAATTACTTCAAACTTCCCCTGCTTGCCCTTGCATTAGCAATGCCAAGCACAGGCTTTGCCAAATCGTTTCCTAAAGAGAAAGACCTAACTGCCTACCTCATGGTTTTCCACCGTGATGATACCCATGGTTTGTACATGGCGATGAGTAGAGACGGTTACCACTTTACAGCTCTCAACGATGCCCACCCCGTCATTGCCGGCGATACCATCGCAACCCAGAAGGGTATCCGTGATCCTCACATCTACCGTGGGCCAGATGGAGCCTTCTATCTCGCCATGACCGACCTCCACATCTTCGCACAGAGAGAAGGAAAACGAGCTACGGAATGGGAACGAGACGGAAAAACCTACGGATGGGGAAATAATAAGGGACTCGTACTGATGAAGTCATGGGATCTGATACACTGGACCCACAAGATTGTCAACATCACCGACCTCTCCCCTAAGTTTGCAGAAATAGGTTGTGCCTGGGCACCGGAAACCATCTACGACCCTATAGCCAAAAAACTCATGATCTATCTCACCATGCGCTACAAGAACGAACGAAACCGTCTCTACTATATGTATGTGAACGATGATTTCGACAAGATAGAGACGGAGCCTCAACTCCTATTCGAATATCCTATCGAAAACAAGACAGCCATTGACGGCGACATCTGTTATGCGCAGGGCAAATACCATCTCTTCTACGTAGCCCACGACGGAACTCCAGGCATCAAGCAGGCAACCTCTGACAAGATTAACGCTGGCTGGCAATACAACCCTGCCTGGATAGACGAAGAACCTACAGCCTGCGAAGCTCCTACCGTATGGAAGCGAATCGGCGAAGATAAGTGGGTTCTGATGTACGACAACTATGGCAGAAAGGTACACAATTTCGGTTTCGAGGAGACCTCTGACTTCGAGCACTTCAAGCAGTTGGGACGTTTCAACGAGGGCGGCGTGATGTTCTCCACCAACTTCACCCAACCGAAGCATGGAGCCGTGGTTCACCTGACCAAGAAAGAAGCCAAGAAGCTTGCCAAGCAATGGGGACTGGACTACAACAAACTGGCAAAGTAAATCAAATAAACTTTGCCCTAAAAATGAGCAAGACATTTACTTGAAACAACTGATAAATCGCAATCTCTTTGCATTTTCCATCAGTATATTAAGTCTTATATTCGTATAATAATAAAGAATCATTAAAAACAAGATCATTTTATGAATAAGACATTAATAACATTAGCTCTCTGCATCATGACTCTCTCTGCCATCGCCAAGGATCGCCTGGTAGTGAGCAAGGCACCAGTAGGCATTGAACTCAAGAAAGACTTCGAGGTAAAAGCCCGCATCGCAAACGGCGAATGGAAAGACATCGACACCTACGCCTTCAAGGTAGACAGAGTGGCGAATGCCAAGCACAATGCAGAGGTTACATCCGTGGCTAAGTTTGAGTTTGAAGGTAAAGTAGAAATACAGGTAAAGAGCATTGCTCAGGATATCAAAAGTTTCAAGGTTCGTCCTAACTCCTACGGAATAGAGGCTAAGCAGGAGGGCAACACGTTGACGTTCACACTCGACCGCCCCCGCTACCTCTCCGTAGAAATCAACGGCAACATCTACCAGAATCTCCAAATCTTCGCAGACAACGTATTAGAAAAGCCTAAGGTAAAAAAGAAAAAAAATCTGATGTATTTCGGCCCGGGCGTTCACGATTTCAAGGGCGATTCTATTCACATTGCATCAGGCAAGACTGTCTTTATTGACAACGGAGCCGTCATCAAGGGGTGGTTATCCACCTATGGTTCAAAAGACGTCAAGATTCTCGGTCACGGCATCGTCATGCCAGGAAGACATGAGGGTATCATGGTGAGATATTCCAAGAATGTGTATATCGACGGACCTCTCACCACCCAGTTGCCTATCGGCGGCAGCGATTCCGTAACCGTGAAGAATGCCAAGGTGATGAGCTGGTATGGTTGGGGCGACGGATTCAACATCTTTGCCAGCAACAACGTGTATCAGGAGCATCTCTTTGCACGTACCAGCGACGACTGTTCCACCATCTACTGCACCCGCAAGAACTATCATGGCGGTTGCAGGAACATTACCATCAAGGACTTTGTGATGTGGGCAGACGTGGCTCATCCTATCATGATAGGCTTGCACAGCGAGACTCCAGAAAACGAAGACATCACCAACGTGCTCTATGATAACATTGACATCCTGGAGCATGCCGAGAACCAGATAGACTATCAGGGCTGCATCGGCATCAACAATGGCGACAACATCCTGGTAAAGGGCGTCACCTTCGAGGACTTCCGCATCGACAACATCCGCAAGGGAATGCTCTTCAACATGCGCGTATGCTTCAACAAGAAGTACTGTTCTGCACCAGGACGTGGCATCGAGGACATCACCCTGCGCAACATCGCCTACACTGGAGAAGCTCCTAACATGAGCATCATAGCCGGTTACGACCAAAGCCGAATGGTAAAGAACATCCATTTCGAGAACTTCTCCATCAACGGCAAGGTGATTTCTGACGATATGCAGGGGAAGCCAAAATGGTACAAAACCGCAGATATGGCGAATATCTACGTAAATGACCATGTGGAGAATGTAACTTTCAGTAAATAATTCATCTTTTACAATACTGATTATTCAATGATCAAAAAAGGCTGCCCCATATTTCGGAGGCAGCCTTTATTTTATATTGTATTTTATTGATTGCTTTTTATTTATAGCATATTATTTATTGCTATCATAAGCATTATGTTCTTCAGGATTTAGCAGGAACATTTTTCGGTTTCTGAAGCCTCAAGATCATCTGGATAAAACTTGGTATCATGATACAGAGCGAGAAACCTACAGCGTAATATACAGTCTTCTCATCACCATGGAAGAGGTCGATGAGTTTACCATCACTCTGTGGCATGAGATTATTCAAGACATAAGCCATCGTATTGTTCACCCAATGCATCAGAATGCCCGGAACAAGACTTTTGGTGCGATAATACATCCATCCCAAAAGCAAGCCCATCAGGAGGGCATTGATAAACTGCGCCTTATTGCCATGTATCAAGCCAAACGCAGCTGCAGAAATGAAGATGGCAACCCAATGATTCTTCTTGCTTACCATATCAAGCAAAGTACGGAGGATAGCGCCACGGAACACGATTTCCTCTGCCAGAGGTGCCAATATACCGATAGCTACATAGCCCCAAGGCTCCTTCATCAGCGAAGCAAATACCCGCTCGGTATCCGCATCCATCTCGACGCCTATCTGCTCATAGACAAACTCCAATGGAATGATAGCGCCCAGAGTAAACAAAGCTACCCACAACAGACTGATCCAAGGCTTTGACTGCAGATAGTTACGGGTAAGGGGAGTCCATTTAGCCTTCAGGAAAATGATGAGGGTGATGACATTACTGAATACCGTAGTCAGCGCCGTCAGGATGGCATTGTTGCCCGTACGCATAGCAAAAAGAGTTGCCTGATAACCTTCGCCCTTGACAGCAGCCCAAATGCCTGCTCCAGCATAAGTCAGAAATATCTGTACGACTATAAATATAATAATGTATAAAACTATGTCTGTCAGACCTTTTTTAAAATTAATCTTTGCCATTGTCAATCTCCTTATTTAAAAATTCCACTACTGTTTTTTCATCTTCCTTCAACTGTTCTGCCAATTCCTCAGGACTATCAAATTTCTGTTCGCCACGGATTCGCTTGATGAAGCAGACAAGCAGCAGTTGGTCGTAGATATCACCCTCGAAATTGAAGATATGCGTTTCCAGCGTAATCTGCTTGCCATTAAAAGTTGGTCGGTTGCCCACATTCATCATGCCTTGTTTCCAAGTCATAGAGTTCTCCATACGAACCTTTACGGCATAAACTCCTGTAGCAGGAATCAACTGTCCGAAATGCGAGATGTCCAGATTGGCAGTCGGGAATCCGAGTTTTCTTCCCTCATGATAACCATTCACTACTTTACCGATAATGGTATAAGGATAACCCAGACACTGGTTGGCCATCTCTATTTCACCTTCTTTGAGGAAGGAACGGATGACAGAGGAAGATATATTGATGTCATCTATCCGGAAGGCATCGTTTTTGATGACCTCAATGCCCAATTCCTCGCCGTAGCGCACATAATCCTCGAAAGTCTCAGAACGGTTATGACCAAAACGATGATCATAACCGATGAACAGTTTCCTGACATGGAGATGGTCGTGAAGTATCTTCTGCATAAACTCGCGCGCTGACATGGCAGCCATCGCCTTATCGAAATGCAAGACAACAGCATTATCCACCTCTGTTTTTGAAAGGAGGAGAAGTTTTGAATCGAGCGTACTCAACATCTCCGGCTGATAATCGCTTTGGAGTACCTTGCGGGGATGTTCATCGAAAGTAATGATGGTTGATTGCAAACCCTCCTGACTGGCGGTTTCTACAAGATGGCGGATCAGAAACTGATGTCCACGATGCACTCCATCGAAGAAACCGATAGTTGCCACGCAAGGCTGCAATTGTACAGTTTCGTTGTAATGTATAGTATTCATTCTATCTTAATCATTGGATTATCTTCTCTTAGCTATCATTCTCTTGAATGCTCTCCACAGCTCGCCCGCCCAAAGTACAACAGAGGTTGAACCGATAATGAGCAGCCACTCGTGAAGTGACAAAGGTGTAGTGCGGAACATTTCGCCACCGAAGGTTACGATGATCCACTGACCCACCAATACCAGTACAAGCACCAAGATCATTCCCTTATCCTTCAGGAAATGGCGGAATGCGGTGTGATGACTCATCAGCGCCTTGGCATTGAAGAGATTCCAGAACTGTATCATCACGAAGGTAGTGAAGAACATGGTCAGCTCATGCACATCTACTCCACCCTTGCCTCTGCGCTCGCAGTAAACCAGCA
>ERZ1034952.57-NODE-57-length-91952-cov-8.385159_pt1 | contig 91952 bp, 124 predicted proteins | sample MGYA00520625_ERZ1034952 | MGnify/ENA primary metagenome ERZ1034952 (study PRJEB33766, sample SAMN09781773) | gut metagenome | biome: gut microbiome | host: Homo sapiens | place: Madagascar | study: EMG produced TPA metagenomics assembly of the PRJNA485056 data set...
TGCACCCGTCACAGGCGCCCTCGTGTGCTTGTTTGTACTTCCCGCAGTATTGGCATAGCTCGTTGATAAGTTCCTTGCGATCTTCCGCCAGCTTCATGTTGCTGTCAAAAAGCGTGTCGTTGATGCCCGCGTACTGATCGGCAGTATTCTTTGCGCTCTGTAAGCCCTCCCGTAATTCCAGCAGCTCCGCGTCCCGGAAAATAGTTCCAGTACATTCATGCGCGCACTCCAACTTCATGAAACAACCCCAAAATGTCTGTGATTTTTTGCCGCTATGATGCCCAAAAAGTGGGTGCTCTCCGATTGCCGCCCAAACATCTGCGGCGGGGATTTGCGTTTCTGCCCACTTGAAAATCAGCACGCCGTCCGGTTTTAATACGCGCATGCACTCGCGGAAGCCGTCGTGGAGCATTTGCGGCCAGCTGTCGCCTAGCCTCCCGTATTTTTTCTTCATCCAGGCAGTTTCTCCAACCCGGATAAGATGGGGCGGATCCCATACGACAAGAGCAAAGCTGTTGTCGTCAAACGGCAGATCCGTAAAGTCGCACTGTACATCCGGATGAATTACGCACTTTCTCTCGCTGTCTCCGTTTGTGCTTGTCCACACCGAGGACAACTCCTCGTCCCGGATGTCGCAGTAGATTGCTGCTGGGTGGTTCTTGTCAAACCAAATCGTCCGGGAGCCGCATGTGACATCGAGAATCTTTTTATCCATCGGCTTCCACCTTCCCCGCCGCGCGCTGCGCCTCCATCAGCTGTGCAAACCGCGCCGCGATTTTGTGCCCGTTGTCCGCCACCCAGTCTATCGAGCAGTACGGAACGCCTTTACAATCCTCATGATTGTCATGGCAATTTACATCGCAGTCGTGGAGGTTATAGAGTGCTCGCAGGATCGTTTCATCGTCCGGCGCGTCAACATTTTGAAGCTTCTCGTCAAGCAAGGTGTTAAAGCTTCCGTTCAGTGTCGCTATACCCTCCGCTTGCATCTCGATCAGATTCGCCGCCTCTTCCGCCATCCTGCACCCGATCTTGCCGCAGCTGTTGTACTCCGGGCACGCCCTGCACCCGCTTTTTCTGCTGCGGGCAAAAGCCCGCAGCGTGGTTGTGATCTCGTCAAGTGTCATTTTTATCCTCCCTTATGTCTCCGCCCCACTGCTCCGCCATGGCTCTGGCGATACCGGGGAAGGTTTTGCTCCGGCCTTTTGCGCTGTGTTTTAATCCGTCGAGTTTAGTTCTCGTCGTCCGCCCGTGCCCCGTATCCACCCAACGCGCTTTAGGCGTTACTACCTGTGTCGGCTCCAACAGCAGCAGATTTTTAAGCCATAAACATGTCCGTTTGGTGTAGGGATGCCCAAACATGTAAGGTTGAATAATCTGGCTGTACTCCGGCAACTCGCATATGTGCATGGGGGCTGGATTTTCAACGCAAATCATTGGTATATCAGCCCGTAAAATCATCTCGAAAAACTTGGCTGCCTCACGCATATGGTAATATCGCTCTGCATTGATCCATTTTTGCCCGGATGGATCAATACGGATCAGGCGCATACTCCCAGCGGATGTCAGATAAGTACACGGCGGGTGCGCGATCAGCAAGTCCCATTTGCCGACGCCATGCGTCTGCCCGTCCATTGTGGTCACTTGCCCCCCCTCGATGGCTTTCAGCGCATCACCGAGGATGTGCCACTCAGGGTGCCCGCCGCTCGGCTCCTGTATGTCGCAGCTGTACGCCTCGTGCCCCAGCTCTCTAAACGCCTTGCAGACCTCCTGCGATTCCTCGCAGGCTATCAGCACTCTCATACGTCGTCCTCCCCCATCAGCTCGTCCATCTCCATCTGGCCGGGGAGCACGCCGTCCTCCATCCACCAGTGGAAAACGTCCCTCCCCGTCATCCAGTCCGTCGGCAGCCCACGCTGGCGGCGCTCCCGAAGCATCCGGTCAAAAGCGTTTATGTATAGCTTTTGGTATTTTGGGTACCTCGCAAACTCAGCGTATCTCCGCTTCCCCGCTATCGGGCAGCCGATGCACCCGACGCGCTTGAATCCGCAACCGTATAGTGGATTCGTCGGTATTTTTTTAGACTCGATGTAGTCCCACACGTCCGTGTCCGACCAGTCAATGATCGGGTTACACACACTTTTCCGTTTTTGCATGCAACGTTCAAAAAGCTGTCGCCGGTCGTCGTTGTCGTTGCCAAGAATTATCCGACTGTCCTTGCTTTTACTCAGCGTCTCGTAGATGCCGCGATTCTTCCGTTTCACGCTCTCCGCCCATCGGACGCCCGTCGTAATCATGCGGCCAGCCCCCCCCTGCTCCTTAAGCACATTGCAGCAATACCGGGCGAGCCGTGTCGGCGGTATGAGCGTTTGCGGGATCAGCGCCCACATAGACGTTGGCTTGCCCTTGTAGGTAGGATAATTGATCGTGCATTTGATGCCGAGCCCTTCGAGCCGCTTAAACTCCTCCCGGACAAATCGCACCGTCTCCGGCGCGTCGGCGGTCGTGTGGTTGTGCTGCACCTCAAACTTGATCCCCGCGCGCTGCGCCAGCGCGACGCACACGGAGCTGTCCTTGCCTCCGGAGGTCGTGACGATCAGCGGCGCGTGGTAAAACTGCTCGCTCATCTGCGCGGCCGCGCAGAGCCGCTCGATCGCGGTTTGCTCTTTATCCATCGCTGATCTCCGTTGTCAACTCGCAGCCGATCGCGCCGTAACCACAAAGATCAGCCCAAGAATCCGCCTTGCTGACTTTCGCCGTCGCCTCTCGCGCGACCTTAAAAAGAACCATCATGGCAGCCACGTCCTGCGGCAGCAGTTCCACGTCCTCAAGGCAGATCGTCACGATTCCCTTCCGCTCCGTCGGCTGCGCGACTTTGCGGATCTGCTCGCGGAGGTAAACCTCCCAGAGCCGGGCGATAACAGAAAAGTTGTTTTCCGGCTCTCCGTACTGGTTGTTTCTATCCGTGCATATGTACGTCTTCGCTGCATCCAGGCATTCTGCACGCGTCATTACTCCACCTCCAATGCCCTGATGCAGTCCCGCGCCGTCTCGAGCGCGTCCAGAGCATCCTCAACCACGTCGCGGGCGAATCTGTATTTCCGCTCAAGGCAGTCCAACAGGTATCCCGCAGGACTCCCTTCATCGACTTCATAAGCCTCCGCCGTTCTCCCATGAGATCCGTCGTTATACTTCTCAATCGCGATCTCAAGTTCCTCCTGCGTCATATCCTTCGGCGCAGGATGGTGGTTTTTGATTTCCCCGCTCTCGTCGCGGTAAAAAATAATCTGCATAATTCGTTCCTCCTACTCAATCTGCGTGTGCTTCGTATCCTTCTTGCAGCGCACGCAGTACATGTCCTTTACATGCCCTGCATTTGATGTCCCGCGCCATTTGGTCGCAGGCTGCCGGAATCCGCATTCCTGGCATTCAAATATCCGGATCGCCGGCCTGATTCTTTTTTTCTGCCGCACGCCCATAGGCTTAACCGCCCCCGTCTCCAATCCGAAGCCGGTTTTCGGCATATGCCTGGTACAGCGTGCGCCCGTTATCGTCCACCATATACGGAAGAAATATCTCATCAATTCGGACCATCTCTGACTCAAGAATCGCCATTTGAGCCTCAACCCAGTCCTTGAGGATTCTCCACGCGACACGTTCCGCCTGCTCGCGGTCGCAACGGACTCGTTGCTTCGTGAGCACAAAGAGCACTGCATCTGCATTTGCAGGGAGCCGCACACCTCGGATTCCAAGCGGTGTTTCGATCAAAAACGACAGCGCTGCGATGTTGCCGTCATCGTCATAGTCCTGAACGATCTTTTTCGCGCCGTGTTTGACGAGATTCTTTTGAATCTCTGCAATGGTCTTGAACACATCGACGGTCGTCGTGTAGTTAAGTAACGGCATCGCGCAGTCTCGCCTCCCAACGCTTCATTTTTGCATCTACGGTGTTCTGAATATTTTTCCACGACTTAAAGAGCACCGTCGTGCAAACAATGACGTCTGCAAACTCTTCGTTGAGACGTTCGCGCGCCTCACTTTCCGGAACCGGAGTCGGGTTTGTTCTGTCCAGTGCCCGCCGAAGCTTTAACGCCGCCTGCGCCAGCTCCGACGCTTCCTCTGCGAGTTGGCACAACACCTCGCACTCTCCAATCGCTGCTTTTATGTCCACTCTGATATGCCCCTTTCGTGATATGTTTCGACGGCATTCCGTACATTCGGCATTTGCTCATGCTGTCGTTGTCCCTCCCAAAGCGTTTTTGACATCGAGCCGCCCAAGGTATTCAGCCATGGCGCGGTATCTGCCGTAGTGCATCCCGTTCTCGCGTGCAAGACCTTCGATCTGAGCCATCGACATCCCGCTGAATAATCCGGAAGCATCGCTCTTTTTCGTGCCTCGCGCGCTAATCTCCTTCTCCCGCTTCGATTTCTCGGCATATTTTTGAGCCGACAGGCGCGTTCTTTCCCTACGGCATGCATCGCAGTAGGTTCTGTTCTTCGCTCCGGCTGTGTTGATAATTTCAGTTCCGCACCCCGCGCAGACAAACGAAATCGGGACATTCACACCGGGTGTTCCGCGCCCCTGCTCGATCCTGATCGGGCGGCAGCCACAGTTCTTTTCGCCGTAGCTTCTGAGATACGCGGCGCTGCGTGGGACAATGTTGCCGCACAGTCTGCACCTACATTCCCAGAGCTGCTTTCCGTTTTCGTCGAGTCCGGCCTTTCTGAGCACTTCAAGGTTGTCAAATGTTCCGCCCTCCAAGTCGATTTCAAAATCGGCCTCATCGCTTCTCGACTCGCTTCCATAGAAAAACTCGTCCGGAGTTACAGCGGCCGCGTTCATGATTGCAACGACCAGTTCTAGTGGGAACGGCGCTTTTCTGCTTTTCCACCGGCTAAATTCGTCAGGCCTCAAGTTCATCGCGCTAAGACGTTCCTCTGGCGTGTGTCCTAAATTCCCGGCCATCATGACCGTTTTGACAAGCCCCGCGCTGACGCATTCTGCATCTACACTCTGAAAATCACTGGCCGGACTTAGCCCGAACATTTCGTTCGGTGTCGTCTCAGTCAGGTTGCAGATTTTGGCAAACACATCTGTCCTCGGGTATTTCTTTCCTTCGACCCAGTAGTACAGTGAGGCAACCGACACGCCAAGCAGCCTTGCAAGCGCCCGCTTTGAAAACTCTGAGTTATTCACAACGTCTGTCAGTGTCTGCTTCAGCTTTTCTAGTTCAGCCACTTGCCGTCGCCTCGATTCCGTAGGCTCGTTCGAGCTTGTACTGCTGTAGCCGCTTTCTCGTTTCCGCAAGATCGGCGGGCTTCGGTTCCTGCGTGATCTCCGCCAGCCGCTGCTGTTCTTCCATCTGGAACTTCGGGAGCATTGCCCGGACGTCGGCCGGGAGGCGGTTAAATTCATTCCGCCGCGCCGAAACCGCTCGGTAACTTCTCTGGAAGTTGCTCGACACAACCGACTGGACTGTTTCTGAATCCATCTGCGACCACTCTCGAAGCTGATTTGGGGAACCAACGAGCCGTTGGACGTCGGCCGGCAGCCGGTCAAATTCCTCGCGGGAGTTGTATGCGCTGTTGCGGAGGGCTTTTGCGACAAGCTGCCACGCATCCTGCTCGGTTAATCCACTCTCATCTCCACGCAGGAGTCGGACTTTTTCCTTGATCTTCCCGATAACCGGCGGATACCCGTCTTTGTCGCTCGAAATATGCGCGTCAACAGCGTTTGACACAAGTTCGAACGGATCATCCTTGAACATCTTTGCCCAAAGTGCGATTGCTGCCTCCGCATCAGCGCGAGTGATGTTTTTGTAATAAGCCGGGTAGGCCACTTTCAAGACGGACATGACAAGCAGCGTCTCATCGTAGGTCATTGACCGTTTCTCCTTTCGTTCAACATCTCCAAGAAAATGTTCGATGTTTCCGCACCCGATGACTGCTGCCACGAGTTCTTGGTACGATCCTCGTAATAGCCGTCAAGGATCTTTGCCATGCTTGAATCTTTGATGATCCAGTCAAACGACGCTCGCCAATTCTTTTTGTTATTGCCAAGCAAGAATTGGTTACTCGCGACTATCTCGAACGCTCGCTTAAAATCTTCCAGTTTGTACCCGCTTGAGAATCTGGCTTTGATTGCCTTCCTGCGGGCGTCCGAAAGCCTTGTGCATCTTTCAAGCGACGAGCACGTGGTGTTGTACAAAGTTTGAACTTCCTTGTAAGGGATTGATTCAGCCCGCTCAACCTGATTTTCGTTCTTAATTTTCTCGGCCTCTTCACAAATATCTTCGGAGGAAGAGACGATAGTCTCTTCTGTAGAAGATATATCTCTTGCTCTATCTCTATCTCTAACTCTTACTCTATCTCTTTCTCTCCGTGACGCTTCCGTGACGTCAGCGTTACACTCGCGTGACGATGTAACGATGTCTGTACACTTTTCTGGGATTTGTCCATTTTCCGCGCTCTGAATTTGATACATTTCGTTCTCTTTTTTGCGCATTCTGTACTCCCTGGCCCGTTTAGCGGAAGCACCTTCGCTTCCGGTGTTAAGCGCGACATATGGAACAAAGTACTCGATGTTGTCCGATGTCTCGAGAAGGCCGCACGACAGCAGGTAATTAACCGTAACTGCTACGTTTTCCGGGTCTTCCACCAAGTCCAGAGCGAGCTCCTCGGTAAAACTGTTTTCAAGTCCGGTATACTCCAATATTCCGCCAGTTTTTAATGACAGAAGCTGCATTTTCAGGTAGATAATCGTGTATGTGTCGCCGCCAGCGATTTTTCTTAGCTTTTTAATGCGCTTGCTGTCAAAAAAATCATCTTTAAGCTTCAGCCAAAAATACCGCTTTTCTTCCGCCATGTGCGCGCCTCGCGTCAGAACGGGAAGTCCGCATCCGGATCGTCAGCAAGCTCTTCAAAGCCGCCTTCATCTCCGTCGCTCTTGGTCTTGTAGCCGTCGTCTCCGTAGCTTCTGGCGTAATGGCTGACAATGATGTCGACGTCCATGTCGATGAATGGCGTTCCATCTTTTTTGAGAGTTGTGCTCTCAATGATCTTGCCAATACAGGCGACGTAGTCTCCTTTTTTAATTTTCTTCGCCTCTCCGGCGCAGCCTCTCCATGCCTTGCAGTCAAGGTAGTGCGTGTCCTCGTTCTTGCCGTTGCCCCACGCGATAGAAAAACGCGTCTGAGAAATGCGCTTATCTCCGACGCGGCGAAACTCCGCGTCTCTGGTGGCGTTGCCCCAAACAAAGTAATATCCGTTCCCAATCTTAGACTGACTCATAGTTATTCCTTTCTTCTGTTCTTCTTCCGTCAGAATCCGACGTCCGGCTGTTCGTCTACTTCCCATTCAGCAGGCGGCGTAACCTCTGCCGGAATATCAATCGCTGTGTTCTGACACAACCATGCCCAGACATTCAGCGGCGGCATGATCGACATGAAGCCGACGTTCAGATACTGATATGTGATAATCTTCCCTTTGTCCTTTTTTCTTGTGCTTTCAAACTGACGTTCGCGGTATATCCCGCAGACTATGATTTTCGTTCCGCGCCGCAGATACTTGGCATAGTTAGCAAGGCTTCCATTGCAATAGCACGTGATGTTTGCAGACCCGAAATAGTTTTCTGGGTTGTAGTCATACAGAAGCCGGAACGTGACCCAGCTTCTGTCCTCTGCGTAGTGCACTTGGGGATCCGACATAAGGCTCCCCCAGAAGATGTCTCCTTTCGGCGAGTGCAGATACGGCATGGCTACATCTCCAAATCCGCGCCGTTAAAATCCGCGTCGGCAATTTCTTCGTCGGTCGGTGTGTGCAGGATTGCTGTTCCTGTACCTAGGTCGGAAACAGTAACCGTCGGAACGCTCGCCGTTGCAATTACGCCAAGGCGCTGCGCCGCAAGCTTCATTTGCCCAATTGAGTCTTGCAGCATCGTGTTGATCTGCTTCTCGGAAGCAACAAATCCCTGCCGCATAGCCTCCTCGATTCCACGCAGGTGTTCGATCTGGTTTCTTTCTGCCTCCATAATTCGTGCAATGCTGTCCGCCTCGCACTCTTTAATCACCCGCTTCGTTTCTTCAATATCGAACTGCGTCCGGTTCAGTTTTTTCGCGCTCTGTTCGAGTCTTCGGGATGCCGCGATCGGTTCCTCGAGGAGAATCATCTCGGCGCGCATATTGATAAAATGGTTGCCGTTTTCGAGCGTTTTCTCATAGACCGAGCCATACGCAAACACCGTCTGCTTGCGCTCGAATTTTTCAATGATGTACGCCCTGGAATACCAGCCTTCAAGCGTAACAAAAGTCGTGCATCCTTCAATATCAGTCTCTGCCGCAATATTGGCGGAGCAGTATGGTGCGCCGTTCCGGAACGAAGTCTCACCGACCGACCGAACGCGGCCGGTGAGAATCCCGAACTTCGTAGGAACGCCTTTGATGTACGATGTCCCGAGATATGTCAGCATATCAGTTCATCCCTTTGATTTCGCCCGTCTCCGGATCCACATCAACAGCAGGAGCTTCGGTTGCCGGCTCAACAACGCCGTCGACCGCTCCGTCTGCGTTGCCATTATCAAAGTCGTCATCGTCCTCGACATATGCCAGCGGCTCGTCGGCCATATTCTCGGAGAGCGTGTTGTGGATCGTCTCGTCCTGCGCAACGCCGCGGACAAAGTCACTTGCGAGCGGCGCGTATTTGAGCGCTTTCTTGAGTACTGTCTTGAGCGCCATTGCCTCAAAGTCCGTCTGCCACGGTCCGCGGCTGAACGATTTGCTGTACTTCCGCCCATGGGCGCGGGCGTCCTCCACGCTCATGACCTCAAATCCGAAGCCGCCGGACTTTGTTTTGAACACCGCGTAGAACCACGTCGGAGCGCCGCGGTCTTTCTTGGCCGGAATGTGTTTGAGTTTCGGATCAAGGCCGAGCTCGTATTCGAACGTGTCGTTCTCGTAGACCGTGTGCGCCTGAATGGTAGAAACCTCGCCGGATCTGTACGCAAGGTCAAGGACACCCTTGTAACCGAGTTGGAATGTCGCCTCCATCACTCCGTGATTGTTGTACGGGATGATGTATGCCTGCCCGAGCGCCGTGTTGGGCTCAAGACCGAGCTGCGCCGCCGTCATCATGGCGCCGACAAAGCTCTGCGGCGTGCACTGCTGTAATTTTTTGTTGCTCGAAAGTGCAGTTGTCATCATGCGGGTAAAGCGCTCAGGCGTCAGAACACTCGGAAGCGCTTTCGCGATTTCTCCGCTCATATTCGAGACCCAGTCTTTCAGGCTTTTCGGGGACGCCTTTTTGTTCTCCATCGAGGTGTTTGCGGCTGCGTTTTGGATGATTCCGTTTTTGTTGTCTGCCATGTTCTTTTTTTCTCCTTTAACTCAAATAAATCAAAGCGGTTTGAAGCTCTTTAGTGCGTTCACGCGGAACACGCGCGATTTCGTTTCTTTGTAGTATTCATCAAGGTCAAGTTCCGGGTGGTCATTGGCAAACGCCTTCGCATCAAAGGTCTTGCGCGTCTGGTTCTTCCAGCTGACCTTGTAGCGCTCAGCCATACCGATTTCGGACTCGCCGAGATCCAACTGAAGCGTCTGTTTGATCTCGTCCTGTTTTTTCTGAAGCTCTTTGATCTGCGCGGAGATTTCGAAATACTGGTCGATCATCGCATCACGGCCAAACAGGTCGATTTCTTCTCCATTGCTGTCCGGGTACATGTCCGAGATGCTGTCAGCCGTTGCACTCGTTCCGTCGGGCGGCGGGGCAACATCCGCCTTCACGTAAGTCTCCCAGAAGCTCTTTTCCGCCTCCATGAGCGCCGCAATCTCCTGCTCGTCCCGCTCAATCGTGAAGATCAGGAAGTCCTGACCGAGGACAAGGACGGCCAGATAGACACGCTCAGCCCCAGTAACGGCCATATAGTGCATGCACTGCACATAGTATTGAGTCGGATATTCTCCGCTGCGGTATTTTTTGAGCGTCAGAGAGTTTGCCGTCTTAGCCTCAAGGAGGGCGTTTTCTCCGACGATTGCGCGGTCAACATCAGCAATCGAGTACGGATAATCCGGATTTTTCAGCATTGCATTGACTCGGCGTACCTTTTTGCCTGTTGCCTCGCAGAACCGCTGCGCGACATATTCCTCAAGGTCTCGCCCCTGTCGTAGGCGCTCGTTATCCGGCTGATCCTCCGCCCGTCCGGTCTTTTCCATCCAGAGCGTAAATGCCGACTTCCATGTTGACAGGCCAAGAATCGAAGCTGCGTCCGATCCGCCAATCCCGGCCTTGCGGGCAGCAAGCCATTCGTCTCTGCTCATTTCTGCGGTTGATGTTTTTTGTAAAAACGATAACATTAGGTTTCTCCTTTCAGTGACTCTCTGAGTTCATCCTCAGAAACCAAAACATAAACGCTCATCATGCGGCCGGCCTTTCCCTCTCGGGACTTAACTTCTTTCAATATCCCGACAGAGGCGAGCTCTGAGGTTCTCGGCCGGACGGCGTTGACAGACTGCGTGTGGATGATCCCGCGCTCGTTGAGCTTGTCCAGTATCTCATCATTTGTCAGCCCATCCGGATATTCGCGCAGAACCTGAATGATCTGCTGGTGTCGCGTCGGGCGCTCCTCCGAAATCTGGTAGAATGCTTGCAGCCGGTTCCATTGCGGGATGATCCTCATTTGATTCCCTCCTGCTTCTGCTCTCGCATGACTTTTCCGTTCATGTAGCACTTATATCCGGCTCTCCGGATTGAATCGCGCGTTCGGCGGTCGTAGATGCACGCCTCATCGTTTGTGCTCATGACCGCCTTGCCGTCCTTGCGGACCTCAAAGAGCGGGGCGGAAGATTTCGGCGCAGTCACTCGACATCAACCTCCCAACGGTCCGGCTCGAACAGGAACGGGCTTCCGGTCATTTCTTCGATAAAGTAGCGCTCTACCGGCTGCTCGAATCTTTTGCTGATGATCTCATAGAGGTCGCGCTGGATGTCGCGGCGGCATTCCGGACAAATCGGGATGCGGTTTGTCCAGTGCTCGGTCTGGTAGCGCTTTTTGCAGACCTTGCAGACTTCCGTTGCGCTGAGCTCGTCGCTTCCGCATTCAGGGCAAACGCAGCGTGATTCGTACAGGCCTCCGCCAAGATCGAAATCTCTCCGGATCGGGGCGTCATACGTCTGTTTGCAGTTCTCGCACCAGATCATATGACCCACACTTTCCAGAGCGCGGCAAACATCAGAATGATTCCTGCTGCGGCAACTGCGCCGAGGACGGCAATGATCCGCTCGCAGTAGACTACCCTTTTGCGCTCCGCTCTATATCTCCGGCGCGCTTCTATTGAGCAATCCCGTTCAACCGTAACCACCGCGCACGGAATGCGGACGGTTTTTTCTTCCATCATCAAACCTCTCTTTCCTCATAACCGAACGCATCCAGAAACGGGCGTTTCGGTATCTTTACGCGATTTCCGATGCAGACGACCGGAAATCCTAAGAGCTCCGGCCGCTGGCGAGCTGTGATGCGTATTGTCTGCGGATCAGACCCGCATACACCGGACACTTGACCCGGCGTGAAGAAGTCGCGCGCACTTTGCGCGAGTTCTTCTAATGAGAGTTTTACAGCCAAAGCACTCGGCCTCCGTTCCTAGAAAGATGCGTTAACAGTGTCCGGCGTTGCGTACAGGCCGTGCTTTCGGATTGCCGGGATGATCTCGTCTGTGACCTTCGCCTGAAAGGCTTCGGCGGCCGGGCTTTTAGCCTTCATCGCAAGGCGGTAACTGCTAAATCGTTCATGTTCTCCATCTTTTCGTTCCGGTCATTCCGTTTTCGGAATGCCGCCTGCAAAAAAAATATCACACATCTCATCGCGGGACGAAATGCCGAGAATTTTGCAGATCGAGACAATCTCTTCCGCGGTAAACTCCCTTTTACCGTTCACCTTGGCGCTAAGTGTAGTCAGCCCCATGTTGATAGCGATAGCCAGTTCTCTCAGACAAAGCCCGGATGAAACGATTTTCCCTTTCAGCAGGTTTGTGTTGACCACGTTGTGTTCACCTCCGTTCCTTCTGTATTCCGTTTTCGGAATGATGCTAGATTAGCACCTCATTTGTTTTTTGTCAACCCGTTTTCGGAATGTTTTTATTTTTTTATCGCAAGCAGTATTGCAAAAACGGAACGGCAATGTTATATTGTGTTTGCCAGCCGAATTTGAGTTGTATAAATGAGTTAAAAAATGAGTTAGGAGGTTTCTGACATGAAAATCGTTTCTGATCGGTTGCAGAATTTGATGGAGAACAGCGACTGGAGCTATTCGCAGCTTTCCAAACAGACAGGCATTCCATCCACTACCCTACATCGGTATATCACCGGAGAATCCAAAAAAATCCCCGCCTCTGCCATCGAGATTCTTGCAGTCGCGTTCAACTCGAACATTGCCTATATTTTAGGATTCACGGACGACAGCCGCGCAGCGCCAGCGTTCGAAGGAAGCAAAAATGCCTCCGCCGGACTCGACGGAGACATTCTTGCAAAGCTTATAGACGATCCTCAGAAGCTGGAAGTCGCACTTTGGATCGCCGAGCTGGATGAAGCATCTCTTACAAAGGTGGCGAGCATCCTTGCTCTGATGCTCGATAAAGAAATTCCTTCATCTGTTCAGGAGTAAGCTCAGAGAGCGATCTGAGCAGCCAGAAGACAAGCTCTTCTCTCTTCGCCTGTTCATTCCCGTATGTAGCGTCGCTGCGTAAGGGCAATCCTTCCCGCACAACCCCAACGCCGTTCCCAAGTACTCTCTTCAAGTGATTGCCCTCCTTTTCTCCATGCAGACATTTTAGAACATTTGTTTGTTTTTTGCCATTCGCAACATGCCCTATATTTCAAACATTTTTTCTACAAAGAATCTCATGCCGTCAAAGTGAAATGTACGGATTATTGGACATCTTTTATGCTATACGGAAAAAATGTTCGAGATTAGCAGCGACACGCCTTGAATCACTGGAATCATTATAGCACAAGTTTTTATATAGTAGAATATACCATTTTAGTTAAATACTGTACAAACATATCTTTCTGTTTTTGTTGTTCTTGCTGCTTTTTGGCATTCTGAGGGCAACTGTCCACATCACACGCACTCGCAGAAAAAGGAGGCTTGCCTTTGAATTGTAATAAGTGCAAAAAGGAGATCCCGGACGGAAGCGCATTTTGCAACTTTTGCGGCGCGAAGCAGGCCGCACCCAAAAAAGGCGTAAAAAGACGTGGAAACGGTCAGGGCAGCGTCTTCCAGAGAGACAACAAAACATGGATTGCCGTCCGCACCGTCGGCTTCTTTGTAGACGAAAGTGGAAAAATGCACCGCAAAACCATCTCTAAGTCCGGTTTCAAGCGGAAGGTCGATGCACTGAATTACTTGGCAGAGCTTAATAATTCCGCTGTCGCAAACAGCGTCGCGCAGGCCATTCTTAACACAGCTGGGATCTCAAAAACAACGAATGTGCCGCTGGCTTCACCCTTTGGCTCTGCTTCCGAGCCGAAGGAGCAGGCCATAACATTTTCGGAGCTCTACGATAAATGGATCGAGACACATCGTGCATCAAAAGATACTATAAACTGCTATAAATCAGCGTTCAAGTATTTTGAACCTCTGTTTGAAACCCCGATCACGCAGATTGAGATCGACGATCTTCAGGATTGCATTGACGCTTGCCCGCGCGGCCGCCAGACAAAGCGAAACATGAAAACGACATGCGGCCTGATTTTCAAGTACGGGATCCCGCGAAACTATTTCCCGAATAACATAAATTTAGCGGAGTATCTTACAATATCCGGAGATAGCGGCTCTGGCGGTGCCGGCATCCCGGTCTCTGACCTTCCCAAGATCAGGGCCCAGATTTACAAGGCGAAATGTGCCGACTATGTCTATTGCCAGTGTTATCTCGGCTTCCGTCCTTCGGAATTTCTTGCGCTGCGTCTTTCTGATTATGACTCTTCAAAGAAAGCGTTCTGCGGCGGCGCAAAAACAGCTGCGGGCAAGGACAGAATTGTAACCATATCCCCGAAGATTCAGCCGTTTATCGACGCGCTCATTGAGCGGCGGACTTCTCCGGATGATTACATCTTCGGGCGGGACGATGGCTCTGCTCTTCCCCTTCCGGATTATCGGGACGCAATGTATATGGTCCTTGACGCAGCTGGGATTGATAACCCTGTGACAAAAACCGTGACAGGAGATCGGCACAAATACACGCCGCATTCTTGCCGGCACACGTTTGCAACGCTTCTGAAGGGAATCAATGCCGCCGATAAGGACAAAATGTCTCTCATCGGTCACGCCTCTCCGGAGATGCTGCGCTATTATCAGGACGTCGATCTTTCTGATCGTCGAGCGATTACGGATGCTCTCTGAAAATGCGAAAATCCCTCGGCGCAGCCGGCGCCGAGGGACTTTCTTTGCGAACGAAAACTTAGGAGATAGGTGATGACTACAGAAAGAAGATGTTTGCCATGCCCACGCTTAATGTAGCGCAGCCCAGCGTTTTCCGTCAAGTGTTTTTACGCGGTTTTTAGAATCAATTTTCCAGCGCGTTTGTGACCGCCTCATGCCCGGCGTGAAGCCGAGCCGCGACAAGCCGGATGACCGGAAGAAACATATCAATCTGCTCTCTGAGCGCACTCACAGCGTCCGCAGCGCTGTTCATGCTGCTGTAGATGTGCATGGCCTCCACATTCTCTTCGGCGGCGCTGAGAAGCAAATCCAGAGTGCACACACACTCGTCCATTGTTTGCTGCGCGTCCATCAGATCGCTCAGAAGATTTGTCGTGTTGTTCATGATTTGGCTACCTCCGCACCTTTGAATTTGCGGGCAAGGTATTCCCTGCCCTCGAATGTAACAAGTGTCTGCGCGCCATGCGCGCCGGTTTTCTGATTTACATATTCCCGAAGAACGAACAGACCGTTTCCCTTTCCCGCATACGGCCGGAGTTTCTTCTGCTTGTCATGATAGCAAAGCCCAGCCGCTTCCAGAGCTGCAACAAATCTTCTCTCAGGAATGCCGAGCAGTTTCGCCGTGTCGCGGATATTCGTGAGACCATCGCGGGCGGCGAGGCGCTCGTAGGTTTCGAGCTTCGGCTTCGCTTCCCGTAATTGTTGGTTCGCATCTTCTAGGGCGCCAAGTGTTGCCCTAAACATTGCTTTCGTGTTTTCATCCGCAAATGGCAAATATCTGTCGATGAACATATTCTCGTTCGCAACATAACCGCCGGTCTTACGGATAGTCGGGAGCACGTCAGATGTAACCCAGCGCTTAAAGGATTTTGCACTATCAAGTTTGCTTCCGAAAATCAAATCGTACAAACCAGACTCGTTGATGATCGTCATTTGTTGTTCGCCCGAGGGGGTGGCAATTCGCCACCCCCTCTTGTCTTCCTGTGACACATGAGCCTTTAGAGCGTTTTTTGTGTCAGCGTAACCAAGTGCGAGTGCAACGTCTCTTCCCACGAACCACGGATCGTTGTCAATGGTCAGAGTCCGCACGCATCCAAATTCTGAGTTTGAAAACAACATCAGCCCACTTTCACAAATAGTAGGACTGTTTTGCGGGGTGCTCTCGACATTGCTATTTTCTTTTTTCATCATAAACCTCCATCAAACGCCTTGATAGAAGTTTCCGGCTGTGATAGAATGAATTTATCCAGCGGGAAACCTCTGGTCATTTAGGGTGTTGGTTTTCCTTCCGACGGGGCCAACACCCTATTTCTTCATTTTGTCGTACTGTTCCCGAATCCCTACTCGAACAACCTCGGAACGCGATTTATTCTGCGATTTGCAGCACTCATCAAGCTGCCGCAACGTTTCATCGTCCATCCTCACCCGAAGCATATAGTCTTTTGGATTCTCTGAAACAGGCCGGCCTTTCTTAGCAACCACATGCTCGCTCCTTTCTTGTTGCTACACAAATGATATATCGTAGCAACAGAAATGTCAACCCCTATTTTCAAAAAAAGACCGTGCCGGGTGATTCCGGCACGGTTTTTTTTATATTCTTTTCTGGCGTCAGCTGACGGCACATTTCAGCTCCGCCGAAGGGCTCTCCATTTGATACCAGTTAGTCAAGAGTATTAGTAGTAGGAGTTAGTAATACGTTAGTAATAGCAGACACTTTCATGCGTTTTTTCTCCATTTTCAGGGAATGTTCGGAATCCGGATGTATAACGAAAAAACCCCGAAAACTCAGCGTTTTCGAGGTTTTTCCGTGGTCCGAGTGACAAGACTTGAACTTGCGGCCTCTTGACCCCCAGGCATGCTAGACCCCAGTATTTATGCGGGTTTCAGCGATTTTGTCTGCAATAAAACAGTAATAGAACGCCTCTAATTTCAATCTAAAAACGTCAGCAACAGCGCCTGTTTTTTTACCGTGTCAAGAGCGTGTCAAGTTTTCCTGAAAGTTTCAAAAGCGGCAGCGCCGGCCAGTGTTTTTCTCTGGACGGCGCTGCCGCTTTTTTAATCTACAACGCACCTGACGCTGCTCATCTTCACCATGTCCTTTGTTGAATACCGTCGCATCACTTCATTGACCGAAGCATAGTATTCGACAATGTCAAGCGGCTTTGAAGCGTCCGAAAGTACCTCATCCCTCAGCGCCCTCGAGAAATCCGTCGATAACCCGATCAGCCGCAAGCTCTTAACAATAGACGTTGCTTTGTCCAGCAGTACGATAGTCAGACCATACCCGGAGCCTTCTGGTATCTCAGGGATAGCCGCCGCGCGTGACAGTTGAATTGTGAATGGAGAGTCCACCCACGGGAGCGATCCAAAGCGAGATAGAACAAAGAGTATGCCCCCAAGCCGTACCAATCGAAACTCTGCGCGTTTTCCGGCCTGAAAAGCCTCAATCTCCGCCTGCGTTGGAGCGATATAGTTGCAGAACAGGATGGGGCCTCCCTCTGTCATCTCGAAGACGGCACCTTCTGGATGTTGGTCTAATCCGTGAAACGGTTTCCCTACTTCAAACCCAATGACCCGTTTTTCGTCCATAAAAGCAGCTCCTTTCTGTGCATGTTATGAGTGCAGGCGCTTCAAAAAATTCTCGACTACATCCGCAGCGGTCCCGGCCGGCTTAACGTTCAATGTAATCACCGTCGTTTTAGTCAGGCAGTTTGCGTCATATTTTGGTACATCTTCATCAGTTCCGCTACACAGGAACTTTCTGTGGTTGTCTTTATGTCGAACCCATAGGCCCGCATGACAGCTCTATCATTTTGTTGGTGTGCTTTTATCAGTTCTGGGAAAAGGTACATCTTAGTGCCGTACATTTCTGCCAAGCTGCAATCCGGATACAGGGCGCGGGCGTCTAAAATTGCTTGCGCGGTCTGTTCGATTTTTGCCCGCTGTTCATCTGTGGGTGTCGGCCACGGGAAATTGTTGTAGACGATTTTTGCAGAATAGTCATAGTCGCTTTTTAGTCTACCGCATACAGACCGCATCCATGCCATGTGAACGTTAGACATCAAAACACCAAAGTGATATATAGAAGCACTCGGAAGTAATTGTAGTTTGTTGCTACAGACAATATCAGAGTTCAAGAAACCCATCGGGATATAGCGACGAGCACCAGAAGAAACCTCCGGGATAGCAATGAAGTTCTCTAATGGTTGCCTGTTTTCTGTGAACAGCGTTGGCGCATCAGCCTGTTTTCTGGTTGCCGCCTTTTTGCTTGACTGTCGGAAATCTCTTACTTTTTGTACACGTTCTAAAACAAGTGGCATTGCTTGTAATTCTTTTGGTGAAGCACCTACCAACCACAAGCAATAACGCTTTTTCCCGTTCAAAAATTCATCTGCACCTAAAAATAGTCGAATATACTTTATCGAGCCGGGTTCTCTTCTGATAAAGTCATTGTATTCCGATTCTGTTATTATCAAATTTCCGCCATCTGTCGGCTGGCTACCCTTGCATATCTCAGGAACCAAGCATATTGGTTTACTTCGATTTTCAATAAACAGCGTTGGCGCATCAATTAAGTACGGGCTAATATTTTGAACATACTGTACGCGCTCAGATGTGAAAAGAAGTTTCTCGCAAGGATTATCCTGCACACTAAAACCGACAATCACACAATGGACATGCGCCTTCAAACTGGCTTCGCTGTCCCATCGGAAGGTTCGATATGCAAAATCTATATGAATCCCAAAACGGTCATACAGCGGTTTCCAAACACCAGCAACCTGCTCACCCTGTGTGATAGAATTTGTTGACACAAATGCAGCACGGATCCCGGTATTTTGGATATACTGAGCAGTTTTGAAATACCAACCAGAAACATAGTCAATATTCTTCCCAATATTACTCATAGTAGCTTGCAGGTCGGCTTTTTGCTTTGCTGATTGATAAGTATATCCCACAAACGGTGGATTACCCATAATGTAGTTTAATTTTGCCTTGGGTACAACATCCTCCCAGTTCAGCCGCAGGGCGTTGCCCTCGGTGATATTGGCATATGATTTCAGCGGAAGAAAATCAATTTGGTGGGCGATAATATCTTCCGTTTCTTTCAGCATCTGACTTTCTGCAATCCAAAGGGCAGTTTTAGCAACTGTAGCGGCAAAGTCATTTATCTCAATGCCGTAAAACTGATGGATGGAAACCTGAATCGGATTTGCATAATCGCCCATTGTAATTTGATCTGTTTGGCAGCGGAGCGCATCGTTTTCCAACCGACGCAGAGAGATATAGCTTTCGGTCAGGAAGTTTCCGGAGCCGCAAGCGGGGTCTAAAAAGGTCAGCCCCGCCAGCTTTCTTTGATAGGCTTTCAGTCTGGAAATGCGGGTTTTCTCCACCGCGATTTCCTTGATTTCTTCCAACTCGGCTTTCAGCCCATCCAGAAACAGTGGGTCGATGACCTTGTGGATGTTCTCGATGCTCGTATAGTGCATGCCGCCGCTGCGCCGTGTTTCGGGATTCAACGTGCTTTCAAAAACCGCGCCGAAGATTGTTGGACTGATCGCAGACCAATCAAAATCTTCACTTGCATTAGAAAGCAGAATGTTTTTCAATTCTTCGGTAAAGGGCGGAATCTCGATATTCTCGTCAGCAAACAGGCCGCCGTTTACATATGGAAATGCCGCCAAAGCAGGATTATCGTCCGACAGGTATTTATCTCTTTCCTCTGGTCTTTGGTCCAGCACTCGGAACAGTTCCACCAAGGCTTTCCGAATCCCAGTAGCCGGAACATCTTTCAGGTAGTCATGGAACATATTCCGCCTCCCGAAAACCCCGGCATCTTCGGCGTACAGGCAGAACACAATCCGAACGCAAAGCGCGTTCAGACTTTTTAGAGTTTCGTCCGATTCCGGATCCGCATATTGCTTCAACAGTGCGTCGTAGAGCAGCCCGACCAACTCGCCTGCTTGGAGCGATACCTCCATCTCTTTTTTTGTTGCTTCGTTACCGGTGTCCACAAGGAACTGAAGCCTGTGATAATCGGTTTCAAGGTCTTTCAAAAGTACAGTCTCCGGATCTGCGTTCGGAAAGTTCATATCGTGTATCTCGAATACCTTGAAATTGCAGACGACAATCCAGCGAGGGGCCTTGTTGTACGGCAGGAACGCAGCATACCTTCTCGCTTGACCATACGGGGTTAACATCTGACCATCGGACTGCCGAGAACCTTTTGTCAAACTTACATCTGCGCTCTTTTGCTCGATCAGGACGCGTGTTTCCGGGATATATGCATCTATATAACTTGTATGGCTCAGTTTAACAGGGACTTCAAATTCGATTACTTGCTCCGGATTTTCGGAGCCGTAAACAGTCCTCAGTAGTTCCGTCCAGAACTGCTGCGTCTCCTGTTTCTCGTCGCCTCTTTCTGCCCAACGCTCAGAAAACGCGCGAGCAGCAGCTCGCTTTAGCGCCTCGTTCAACGATGTCATCTCCCTCACGCAATAATCTCGTGTCAATGTTAACACATTCCACATCGTTTTTACAGCAAAAAATCCAAATTATACGATTCATCACCATTTTCGTGACCTCACGAAAATGATCTGAATCTTTTGCAAAGAAACAGCAGTTGCGACACTATGGTCGCATTGGCTTTGAAAAAATTTCAGGTTACTTTTAATAATCAGGAATATTTGGCCTTGACAGTGTGATGAGTAGCCGCTACAATGTGATTAGTCACACGGAGGTGAGCAGCGTGGCTAGAAAAGACAGAGCTGATTACTTCAGAGAACGCAGACGTTCTATGCGTCAGTACGCTTTTTTAATTGACAAAGAACGCGCAGAGAAGTTTGAGAAAAAGCTCAAGGAGAAAAACCTCGGAAAAACCGAGTGGTTTCGCCAGAAGATCGACGAAGAAATCAGCAAATAAAAAGAGCGCCCACCGTCCGACCAAAGACACTGTGAGCGCTCAAAGAACCAAACCGCGAACGGTCTGATAAATTTATTCTATCATAGCCTCCGCGGAAATTCAAGGAGGAAGCAAAAAATGGACATCGAACGCTTTGAAAAAAAACACCCCGTTACGCTTGACATTTGTACCCCACATAGCTATAATGCAGTTGTGGGGTACGAGCGGAGGTGAAGTAAGTGCATTCCACAGATAAGCGTCAGCGGATAGACGCCGAAAACCCAAAGGATCGTTTCTTCAAAATGCGTACAGACAAACGAATGCTTGAGATGCTTGAAGAAAACAGTTTGCTAAGCGGAAACACAAAATCCGATGAGGTTAGAATCGCTATCGAGGAGCGAAACGCTTCGCTTAAGGCGCGAAAGAAAGAGAAATAAGGGATTCGGCGCACCCTCAAAAAGCAGCCGAACCCCTTTATCCCGCGCAAGGAAAGTCCTTACGGTAAATCTATTCTACTCAAATCTTTCCTTGCTGTCAACAAAGGAAGGAGCCTATTTTTTATGGACATCGAACACTTCGAAAAAATGCCCCGTTAGACTTGACATTTGAGTCCCAATAACTATGATATGCTTATCGGAACTCAGAAAGTGAGGGATTAAAAATAGTTCCACAGATGGGTCGTCCAAAATCCGATAATCCCAAAGACATCGACGTGAAAGTGCGCATCGACAAGCAGTTGAATGAACGGTTACTTTCCTTCTGTGCTAAGCACGAGGTAACGCGCGCCGAGGCCATTCGAGCAGGGGTTCTCATGTTGCTGGACGATGATGAAAAAGAATAGACGCAGGCCGCCCCTCTCCCAAGGACGGTCCACGTCTATTCGCAAATGGCTAGGCGCCCTCTCTGAAGTTCATTTTACAACACATTGGTAAAATCGTAAAAAATTTTTGGATATGCTCAATCAGGGATTGACATGTAGTTAAATACAAGTTATCATGTATTCAGCTACACAAAGGAGGTGAAAAGTGTGGCTGACAAAAGCAGAGCCGAGTACTTCAGGAAGCGGCGCGAAACGCAGAAAATGTTTGCAGTCATGGTTGACCGAGAAACATTAGAGAGGCTTGACAAAAAAGTAGCATCTCAGGGCAAAACCCGTTCTGACTGGTTGCGTGAGAAGATTTCAGAAGAACTCGGAGAAAAGTAAAAGCTCCCCCACCAAACAGCCTAGCAAGCAAGTGGTGAAGGAGCCGTCTCACACCTTTCGGAGCAAGTGTAAATATTTTAACGCACAAGCTTCCAAAGGTCAATACTTTTGATGGAGGAAGCAAAAATGAACATCGAACACTTCGAAACAAACGTCTCTTTTATGAAAGCGGCTGTCAATCTTGTAACGGACTGCCTCGAAGCAGACTGCATGTCCGTCAACACTGCAATCTCAGACGAGATCGGTGCGGAATACGCCGGCCAGACTGTAGCAAAGCTGCAAGACATCTATCTTCCGATTCTCTACCACATTGGAGACATTGCCCGCGAGTGGGAAAACGCAATCAATGAATCCGTGCCGTTTGAGCACAGCATTCAATAGGACAGAAGCCAAAAGCACTCAGGGCGTGCGCCGCAAAAATATCCGGCGCACGCCTTGAGAAAAGGAAATCGAGATAATTCAAACAGGAGAGATGAGTTATGGAATATAAAAAAGCCGCTGAATCATACCTGACCTTCTGCCGTTCGTCCGGCATGAGCGTATCCACGGTTGAGAATTACGAAAGAACGATCCGGGAGTTCGGAGATTTGGTCAGCAGCACGGATGAAATCGGCGCCATGCCGGTTGTCATCTTTAAGCAGAAGATCCATGACCGCGGCTGCACGGCGTCCACAGAGGCCGCATATATTGAGAATCTGTCTCTGTTCTTTGATTTTCTTGCTGAGACTGGGACGATTGAGAAAAACCCGTGCACCGCTTCTATTCGCCGCGTCAAGGTCCCGCCGAAGCAGGGATATGAGAATCTTTTGACAACGGCCGAGGTTGAAGCTCTGCTCTCCCCCGTCTGCCCCAAGGGAGCCACGAAAAAGAATTGGCTCCGCGATCACGCGATGATTACCGTTCTTCTGACCTCCGGCCTCCGCAACTCGGAGCTTCGGGATCTCAGGCCGGATGATCTCGACTTCAAAAAGGGACAGTTGTTCGTGCGTTATGGCAAGGGCGGAAAATCGCGCTATGCAGCCTTCCCGAAGGTAGCGCAGGACGCTGTGAAATCCTACGTCGCATTCAGCCGGCCGGATGGCGTTTCTCCTACTGCTCCCCTCTTTGGCGTAGGTGAGACAGCCGAGACATTTCATGCATTCGACCGTCGCTGCCTTTCTGAGTTGATCGCGCGTATCGTTAAGATGACGACCGGCCGTGAGGGCGTCCGCACTCATGCCCTGCGCCATGCAAACGCGAGCTATCTTTTGTCGTCCGGAGTCAGCATCGACGTCCTCCAGACGCTGCTCGGCCACTCAAGCCCGCAGACCACGAAAGTTTACGCAGAGTTCCTGACGCGGACAGCGCCGACAGATGCGGCGGCAGCTGTATTTGATACAGTGTTTGCGGCATCGTGAGTATTTGTAGAAAAAAGTGTTGGCTAATGTTGCTATATTGTAGTATAATGCTACAAGAAAGGAGGCAAACATGAGCGAGTCAAAATCGCTGAACATTAAGATCCCAGCAGAATTGTATAGCAAACTGAAGGCGGAAGCAGAGCGGAACAATATATCGCTCGCAGCTGTCGTCAGAATTGCGTGCTCTCGGTATCTCGATGCTCAGGGTAAGTAAAAAAGGAGCCCCCTCTTTGTGCCTAAGTTTGCCGACCAAACACAAAGAAGGAGCCAACCGAGGGAGGTCGCTCAAGAGAAAGTCATCTTGAAATACCCAACACGGAAAATTAATTATACCGCGTTGTACTCCCTCTGTCAAAACAATTCTTCGGGCAAACGCCCAGAAAGGGAAAGCAATGCAGGAACTTCAAACTATCAACAATGTTGATATTTCACCAGGTCAGCCGCCTTGTCAAGTGACAGGGCGGCTTTTTTGAAAAAGTTGAAAATTGGGGGTTGACTTATTGTACTGACGGCTATATTATATTGTCAGTACAGAAAGTGAGGTGAGCAGATGTCGCCCCGTACTGGCAGACCACCAAAGGAAAACCCAAAGGATATACGTATTCAAATTCGATTGGACACAGAATGCCTTCGCAAGTTGGATGAATGCGTCAAAAGAGATTCTTCCACAAGAAGCGAAGTTATTCGAGAAGGAATTGATTTGATGTATTCCAGAGGGGGCAAAAAATAAGACAACCGGGCCGCCGTAGGAAGCAAAACCCGATTGCCTTATCCACATCACCCGAAGGTGAGGCTAAATCTATTATAGCCTCTTCTGATCGGGAAATCAACATCAGATTCTTTGCAGGAGGCTACAAAGCATGGAAGAAACTAAGTCTATCCAAATTCATGGGATTAGCTGTTACGAAAAGGGCGGTATCGCCTATTTGAAATTAGAGGCTGTTGCAAGAGGTCTAGGCTTTACCAAGACGGAAAGTAAAAACGGCGTGGAGTATACGACGGTGCGCTGGGAGCGCGTGTTCGGGTTCCTCGACGAGTTCTCTTTCGACCACAAGCAGGCGAAAGACATGTTTATCCCCGAGAACATCTTTTACCGCCTTGCGATGAAAGCGAAGAATCCGGCTGCCGAATCCTTTCAGGCGAAGGTCGCAGACGAGATTATCCCGGCCATCCGAAGAACCGGAAGTTACAGCGCGATCGCCCTTTCTCCCGCCGAGCAGCTGCTCGCGCAAGCCAAGATTATGGTGGAGCAGGAGCGCCGCATCTCGGCGCTCGAAGGGCAGACGCAACAAACGTCCGCGCGGATCACGGACGTTGTCAGCGCCTTCGCCGTCCCGGCCTTCTCCCCTGACCAGTGGCAGGAACAAGCCAACCAGACGATCAACAGGATCGTTGAAATGAACCACCTGAATCATCAGAAGTTCCGGCACAAACTTTACGAGGAGCTGGAACGCGTCGCAAACTGCAACCTCAAAATGCGCCAGGACAAACTGAAAGCGCGCATGAGAAACGGCGGCGCTAAAACGTCTGAAATCAGCGCCATCTCAAAGCTGGCCGTGATTGCCCGCGACGCGAAGCTCAGAGCCATCTTCGAAGGAATCCTTCGCCGTGAGGCCGCGTTGTGCCTCGCAGCATGCTGACGAGAAACAGCAAACAGTTTTCAGGAGGTATACGAAAATGAACGCAAACTTCGTAAACAGATATACAGAACTTCAAATGTCCATCAACGAGTCCGTCGCGGTCATGACCTTGATGATTGACGCTCTTGATGCGGACGCTTCCCCGAAATATGAGTGCAATCCCGTCACCAAACTTGCGCTCAACGCCGCTCTGGCAAATAGAGTCACCGGAATCTACGCCCCGGCCATGAGCATGGTATTCAGGAATCTGTCTGGCGCAAATGAAAGAGCCAAAGAACTTCTCGAAGAGCTGAGCCGCGAAGAGCTGGCAGTTCTCTCAGCTAATAATCAGGAGGATTGACAAACATGAATAAAAATATGAACACAATGAACAACGACCTCGGGATCGACATCAACAAGACGCTCGTCGCCATGTTCAGCGCCTTGACTGCGTCGATCGACAACCGCACTGTCTGCAAAATGTTCGATGACTACTACGACAATATCTGCGCCGGCGGCGACAGCACCGGAGAGTTTCGCGCCCTTGAAAATTCCCTAAACGACATGCTCGTCAACATCTGCCCTGATCTCACGGAAGACTTTGTCCGGGATCTGGCCAGCAGCCTGCTTCTGATGGAGCTGGCCCGCAGATTCCACAACGAGCACATGGACGACGCCCCCGGAATCATCAGCGAGTGAATTTTTCAGAATCACCCCCATTAAAACAGAGCGCGGCACCGCTATCAATCAGGCGGCGCCGCGCTCTGTTATTTTGCCCTTTTATTCACGCAAAGTGTCTTTCGTGTCCTTTTGCAAAAAGTGAATATTTTTGCATTGACGCCCATTCGGTGCGCGAACAAGCAGGTCATGCCTCTAATGCGGGTGCGAACATCCCTCCCCCAGAGAGCGTATGTAGACATTCCCACACCAACCTGTTGTAAGCCCATTGGTGGCGCCCTGAATTTGCCCTCCAGCGGTATTGAGCACGCCCTGTATGGAATCTAACGCAGTGCTTCCGGATAGGTGCTCACGCAGCTAAAAAAGAGGCGTATGAGGCGGCAGAGGAGGAAATGGCGCATCGGCCGAATGCTCAAAATCAGCAAGAATCCCGTTTTTCTGCCGCAAGAGCGGTTTTTATGCCATCGGGTGTCTAGTTTTCCACCCAGCTATGTTTAACGCCCTTAGAACGCGAAATTTCAGCTAACGTCCTTCCCTGCCCTCGCGCGCGCCTGTGTACGCGTGGATAATGTTGGAAGCCCGCTGCCGCTGTTTGAGCCGTCAGAGGAGGCGCAAGATGGCAGGTAGGGTGGTTTGGGAACGGTTGGGGGGGAGGGTGTGCTAAAGGCGAAGCCGAAAAGAACTGCCCCTGGTCAACTGGAAATAGCCCCCCTGCCAGGGCGGCCAGGCGCCCCGGCTCCGTCCGGCGAGAGCCAGGAGGCGGCGAGAGCCGGGATGATCCGATTGCATTATTGCTATAATGTCACCTAATCGGCGCGCGGGCGGCGAGCCGGGCGGGCTCTTCCGGCGCGCGGCTAGAGCCGCGAGCGCCTGCGCGGGCGGCGAGCTGAGGCGGGCGAGCAGGCCAGGAGCCGGGCGGGTCCCTCGCGCGCGCGCGTGCGCGGGTGCGCGGGCGCTCGCACGCGCGCCCTGCTACGATTGCACCTACCTCTCTCCGTAAAAAAACGCGGCTCCTGGAGCCGCGGCACCTTGCCCGCGGCAAAAAAGGCCGCGGCCATAGAGCCGCGGCCTTTGTCCTGCGGCTAAAATACATAGCAGGATGCCGCGGCTTTATGGCCGCGGCGAAAAGACGCGGCGAGAAATACGCGGCAAAATATAAAAGGGCGAGGACTCGCTGCCAAAGGCAGCGGGAGAAAAGCCCGCGGCTATAGCTGCGGGGCTGGCCGCGGCACGGTCGCGGGTATAGGGTCGCGGGTTATAGACTCCACGCGTGCGGGCGTGCGCGGGCGCGCATTATGCGCGCGCGTGCACATGCGGGCTCGTGCGCGCGCGTAGCACGTGCGCGGGGGTAGTTTGCAAGGGCGTTATTTACACTGTTTTCTCGGCAAAAAGAGCATATAGTGCCTTGCGAGGCGGCCGCGTTACGTCTGCGTTACGCTCGCGTTACGCACGCGTGACGGTAGCGTTACGCTTGCGTTACAATGTAACGCTTATCGCCATTAAGAGCGCCGCGCCCGTCTTCGGCGCGTCCTGCCGCCCTATTATAGTATTCATCATGTATTGCATATCATGCATACTTTTCCACCTGTGCGCAGGAGCTTCCCGCGCGCCCTGGCTGGCGCTGCCTGCCTGCCTGCCGGCCTGCCTGCCGGGCGAGAGAAAACCCCGGCCGCGGATCCGTCTGAGGACCTGCGGCCGGGGCTGTTTTTGTCTGCGTTATTACATCCGATAGGCTGTTGCGTCACATTTTCTTAAGTGTATCGGATCCGCCAAACATGAGCGGAAAATTTCAGCACCTTGTACAATTTTACATAGTCAATATATTGTGGTCACGGCTCGAATTTAGGGCAGAAACCACTATATATAGTTGTGGAAAAGCCTGTTGATAACTCGCTGATTTGATGGCATATGTGCAAAATGCTATAATAGGATCGTGGCAAGGGGCACGGGGATCCCGCGGCTGCAAGTCTCGAGCGAATCGAGGTGAACGCCGTGACGATCGCTGACGCTATAGCTTTGCTGGCGCTGGTCGTCGATGCCGTCGCGCTCGGTGTCCAGATTGCCCGCATGGCGCGAAAATAACCGCATCCCGTAAATGACGGAACGCGGCTACTCTCGGACAAAAAATCTTTTGGGGCAGCTGCGGACCGTCTAGCACACGGCCCGCGCCCCTTGCCAGATCATCATAGCACGCGCCGCGGCCAGTGTCAAGGCGCCGCGGCGTCGGCTGGGGCTTCTGGCTCCGGATCTCCGGCGATTCCGGGGACTTCGGCGGCGACGAGCCGCCAAAGCATGCCGTTAACGCTTTCCCCGCGCGAATCGGCGTACTTTTGTATAATTTCTTTTTTGCCCTTCGGGACGGTAAAGTTTATACGATCGTACATTTTATTCATGTACTTATTAACGTATTTCGCCTGCGATTTCTTTTCGGCCAAAAATTCCACCTCCACGCGCTTATTTTACCGTTTTTTAATGGCCGCGTAAATGTCAAAACATGCACAATTATATGTGCATATATTTGGTGAATATGCCTGTTTACATATATGCGCATATATGCTATCATAGAACCATGGCAAGGGTACAAAAACAGCGAATCCGCCCGCTGGGCGTTATAAAAGGAAGTGAGGAAATGACCGCGCCAAACACTAGCGAACTTCTCGTCGAGCAAGCGCAGATCGCGGAGCGGCTCCGGCTTCTGATGCTTGCTGAAAAATGCAAAAGCATCGAAGAATTTCGTGACCGTCTCCGCGACCTGATCGAGAAGTAACGCGCCGGGGCCTGCACTCACAACGCAACCCCGACGCGAACCAAACCGGCGCGGGCGGCTAGTTCGCGGCCGCCCCGCTGGATGGTTCAAATGATACGCTTTTTGCAAATGCTTGTCAACCCTTAAAAATGGAGGTTATAAACAATGACACAACAACAAATTTCCGACTGGTGCACCGCGCACGTTGCCGCACCCGTCTCTTCGTCCTACTGTGACGCCCTCGACGCCCCGGGCGGCGGTTATTATATCAATTGTATCACCTATAAAAACGGCGAAACATACAAGTTTACGGCGAGTGGCCCATTGGGCGATGAAATTATTAAAACATGGATCAACGGCGAGCTGGTTCATGAGTCCTGCGGGAAACATTTAGGAGGCAAACAAAAATGAAAAAGATTAACTACTACGCAATCGGCGGCCAGTATTATTTTTACTGCTACGGCGGCGCCGAGACGCTGACGGGCGCGAAGCGCATCGCATCCGCCAACGCGGAATACTGGGACAACTGGCAGGGCTGGCATATTCCGGCGGTTTATCGCGCCGCGGATACCATGACGGACGACTCCGGCGCCCGCTGGCCTGCCCCGTGGGCGCGGCCCGTGGCCGTTGCGCGCTATGGCAGCAACTACCGCGTGCGGTGGGAAAACATGGGAGGCGGTGAGGATGACCATGCATAGATCGACGCTTTCCGCGGCGCGCGCGGCTCGACGCGTCCGACGCGCCCGCATCGCCTGCGCCCGCGCCGCTTTTCTGGCGCTTGCGTGCATGCTGATCGGCGCGAAGATCGCAGAATATCGCAGCTTCCCGGCAGGCGTGGCGCTTTCGGCCGTGTCCCTGATCGCGGCTGTCGCGCTGATGTATAAAGGCGGTTGGATGACCTGCACGGCAAAAAAAACCGCGGCGCACGGCCGCGGGAGGAAGCCAGGCAGGAGCCGCGCAGCCTGATACTTCCGCGCAAAATTTTAGGACCATCCCGGACCCGAGAAAATCGGGCGCGGCGCTCACACTCGAAAAAATGGAGGTATTTACTATGAAGACCAACTTTTTTGCTGCCTGTCAGACGCTCGACGAGCTGAAAGCCGAGTTCCGGCGCTTGGCTATGCTGCATCACCCGGACCGGGGCGGCGACACTGCTACCATGCAGGCAGTCAACGCCGAGTTCGACCGGCTTTTCCCGCTTTTCAAACTGCGCGTCAACGCTTCGGGCGCTGCGCCGCGCACGCACGAGACGGCCGAGAGCGTGCGCCGCGACTTCTACACCGCGAACGGCTGGGCGGGCGTCAACTATGAGCCCGGCCGCACGTTAAAAGAGATCGCCGCGACGGTTCGCCGCTACATCAAAGAGAAGTACCCGTGTTATAAGTTCAGCGTGCGGACTGCCTATGCGTCCATGTGTCAGGAGCTCCACGTCGATATGAAAGAGGCGCCGATCGAGATTTATAAAACGGTCGACGAGCTCACCGACGACGACCGGGCGCAGATCCGCCGCCGCGCGACTCGCGGGAACGACTGGCAACTCAACAGCTGGACCCGCGACGAGGAAAACGCCGAGATCCTGCGACTGTGGGAGACCTCCGGCGGTTCCTGGTACCGCGTTGTTTCCGACGGAGTGCAGGCCGTCGCGAATGACGTCGACGACTTCGTCAATTCGTTTAACTATGACGACTGCGACGGCATGATCAACTATTTCGACGTAAATTTCTATTATTTCGGCTGCCTGCAAAGCAACGGTCGCGGCGTCGCATACGTCCCGCGCGAGGATAAGCGCCGGAAAGCCTTAAAGGGCGACGCGCCGGAAACGGGCAGCGCCTCCCCTGCTGCCGAGCCTTCCGCGGCCTGGGTCCCCGCCGCCATGGTGCGCGTGGACTTCTGCCCCGAGCACGACGGGATCGAGGCATATTTCACCGGCAAGCCGTCGGAAAGCGTGCGCGCGTCCCTGAAGGCGGACGGCTGGCGCTGGCACGGTCAAAAAAAGTGCTGGTATAACCGCAACACCGAGCTGCACTTGCAGACGCTGCGAAAAATCACGGAAAGCCCGGAAGCGCTCACGGCCTGAGAAATCAGGCCGCGAGCCCCGCGGCAGGTCATTAAAAATACATTGCGCCAAAATTTTGAAACCGTTCCCGGTTTGTATGGAGGTAAAATAAAAATGAGTCCACAGAAACAGTATTTCGTCATTCCTGGCGATTTCGCCAATTCGTACAAGCTTCTTTGGTCCGAGCCTGCCGACGAGTTCGGATTGCTGCTCAACCATCCGAAAGCAAAAAAAATCACAAAAAAAGAGGCGGTCAGGCTCGCAAAAGCTGAGAGGCGGCGCCGCCGCGAGGATCCCGGCTTTTCCGGAAGCGCCGACGAATACGTTTACCCGTATGGCGCGAACCCTTGGGCGCTCAACGCCTTCGGCCGGTTCTGCACCGATTCCAGCGGCTGCGTGATTCTGGCTTAAGTGTTCGAGCCAGAACGCACCGCTTTGCATCGAATCAATGACGGGAAAAACAGCATAATCATCGCGCCAAAATTTTAGAACCATTTTAGAAAGGACATGTTTACAATGGGAAAGAAAACCGCCTCTTACTTCACCTCGAAGTTTACCCAATACTTCAAGCGCGCCGCGAAAACGTCCGTTTTCTCGATCGGTCGGCCGAATGTCGAGGAGTTCAGCGCGGACGACTGGATCTATATTATCAACGGAAATGTTGCCTATCGCATTGCGCCCGGCCTGTATGATCTGGTTCAGCCTGCCGCCATGGTGGCACGCCCGAAGCCCGGCGAAGTCGTCAACCTCGGAAGTAAAATCTTCGACATCGAAACAATTTTGAGAGTGTGGAAAAGCAACGCGGATTGCTGCACCTACCCAGCAGTTATGACGCCGTTTAGTTTCTCCCTCAAAAACGGCGACGTTGTAGATGTTTTTTCAATTTCCGGGGCGGGCGCGATTGCTCCGGCTGCAATCAATCACGAGTTTATCGCGCAGCTTAGCGTCCCTCGGTGCGTTGAATGGTTCGGGCACAGCAGCACCGGCGCATTTCTCGGAAAAGTTGGATATGGTTTCGTCGAGTGCCCCTACATGTCGGTTAGGATCGCGCCGGAAGATGCGGACACTTTCGCGGCCATCGCCGAGCGCTACCGCCCAATTCCGGAAGACACGCAGAAGAAGGAGGCTTAAAAATGTATTACAAAATCAACGAAGAGACGGCCCGAACCGCACAACAACTGAGAAGCTTCTCTGACTATGTCCCAGGCTCCGCTACAGCGGAGTACAGGGACATGGTCGACGAAGCGGCGCGAATCGCTGAAACCGTCAAGCAAAAATGCAAGACAGAAGCGCAGCGGGACCGCGTCGACACACTTCTGAATCGTTACGCCAAAATTTTGGCCGAGTACTTAAACGAGGAAACGCGGATCGGCTGCATGTGTCCGTCTGTCATGATCTCCGGCGGCTCGAATTTCCCTGTCCGGAAAAAGGAAAAGCAGGTCGCCGCCTGGAACGCGAATCATGAGCGTTTCAAGCAGGCCGAAAGCATTCTGTCCGAGATTCGGACGGCTGCCAGCGTCCCCATCAAGTCGAACGATCCGGAAGTGATTCCGGCGCTCGAGAAAAAGCTTGCAGCTCTTCAGGCCGCCCACGCCCGCATGAAGGAAGCAAATGCATATTATCGGAAGCACAAGACGCTGGACGGATGTCCGGGAATCGACGACAAAACGCGCGAATGGCTGACGAAGCCCGGCGTGTTTGCTTGCGGAGACGGCTCCCCGATTGCCCTGTATAAATGCCCGTATCCGACATATGCGCTCTCGAGCAACAACGCAACAATCAAAAGCGTTGCCGCTCGTCTGGAAAAACTACGTGCCGAAAAGAATGCTGTGCCCGTGGAGGAAATCGACGAAGACGCCGGGTTTTCATATGTTGAAAACACTGATATGATGAGAATACAGTTCATCTTTGACGGAAAGCCCGACGAAGAGACTCGCGGGATCCTAAAGGGAAACGGTTTCCGCTGGGCGCCGAGTCAGGGCGCTTGGCAGCGCCAGTTGACCGACAACGGCCGGCGCGCTGCCGAAAATGTAAAAACCGTGCTTCGCGCGATGAACGAAGGAGGAAAATCAAATGATTAAATACGATTGCGCAGGCGACGATCTGCGTTGCTTTGAGTTTTCCGGAAACGGCCTTGATGTCCTCTCGGAGTACCTGGCACTTGGTGCGCTTATCTACGACAATCTGACGAAAAGCTATTCAAGATTCGTGGCAGAAGCTTTTCGGAACCTCGTCACAGAGTCGCTTTGCAATTCAGAATCCGCTGTATGGGCAGCTTGCAATGCCTGCGAGGGCGCGAGCGAAGCTGTAGCGGAAAAGCCAGATGGGACTCCAAAGAGCGGCGGGACGAAAATTGTCCCGTTTCATCCGCAATAGTTTGTCGGGCGATATTGCCCGACAAAAAAACTACATTGCGCCAAAATTTTGAAACCATTTGCCATACTTAGGAGGTGAACATCCAGATGTTAAAGATCAAAATTGAGGATAACGCAACCGATGTGATCGAAGCCGAGGGTGATGTCGTGACCACCTGCTCCGAGCTGCTTCTTGCCACGTCGATCATTTACAACGCATATCGCGAAAGCAATTCTCTGGATGCAGGGCTGTTTAAGTCGCTGATGCAGGCAGCCATTGCGCGGCCGGACTCTATTGTCTGGGACGAACACGAGACCGAAGGAAGCATCATTCGGATTCCACGCATCAGGAAAATTGCAAAGGAGTCGGACGACACCGATTCCGAGAGAGGTGATTTTGAGTGACGCTCCAACGATGGCGCTATGATCTTCACGAATACGTCCCGTTCGAAGTTCCGGACGGGACGCGCGTTGCCCTGTATTGCGACGACATGGACACGCTTGTTTCCTGCGCATCTTGCTTTTCTGATGTTGTGTACGGAGACACATACACGTCAATGGAGATCCACAACGCGGCCGGGCTCGGCTACGCTGTCTGCTCGTCCTGCTACATGCGAGAGTGCGCGCGCCGCCGTGCAGAAAAAGGCACAATTTAATAATCATCGCGCCAAAATTTTGAAACCAATTCAATTTTCAAACAGGTTGATAGTTCTGCTGTGTGCAAGGAAAGGGGTGATTTGATGCACGTATCCGGTTTTCACAAAAACGTTGTCTCGCGTCCGTGGCTTGCAGAGCTTTCGTATGCAGACGGGACATGCGTCAGCGTCGAGGTATATGCCGAATCCGAGGCAAACGCTTATCTGCAAGCCGAAGCCATCGCAGAAAACCACGAGAAAGAATATGATGGACTTCCAACAGATATTCGCATCTTCAGCAAATAGCAATCATCGCGCCAAAATTTTGAAACCACTTCAAAAAAGGGGTGAAATCGTGGCTGATAAACAAAACGAAGCTCTGGCAATCTGGGCGGCGCTCCGCCCCATGGTTGACCGGGAAATCACAGAAAAAACGCGCTCGTGTGTGCGGGCGCGAAAAATGACCGTGACAACTGCTGTAAATAGTGGTAAAATTGGTGTAGCAGAAGCCTATGGCGCTACGATCCAGCTTCCGTATCTGTCGACGCTGTCCCCGCTTCCGGCAGTCGGAGACTCCGTCTGGGTGCGGTATTACATGGACGATCTGTCAACGGCCGTTATTGTGTCTAAGGGAGACGGGCTTTGATCCGCTGTGTTCGCCCTTTGCGGTTTTTGAGTTTGGAAGGAGAGTTTCGGGCATCATGAAGATCAACGACGAACATTTTTGGATCATCCTTGAAGATGAGGATGAAGAAGACGAAACCGTCCAGAAGCATCAAAATGAGCAGAAGCCGAAATTCGACCCAATCGAGGCTGGGTTCAAGTTGGTTATTTACGCTGCGCTTTCTGTATTGTTCGGGTTACTTTGCTTGATTATCCCTGTTTTAATATTGAAGCACTTTTTCGGATGGTGGACATAATACAAAAGGCTTCGCGGTGTATTCCGCGAAGCCTTTCTTGTGCTTTTTTACCGTGCCAAATACGCCGCGCTCGCGTAGCCAGTCTTCCCGCTTGCAGTCTGGACGTAATACCAGCGCTTCCCTGTCGCCGTCTCTTTGCAGTAGTAACCGTACCATGTTACCACATTTCCTTTTGCGACAACCTCCTGCACAGCGCCGTTGATCGGCGCTTTTCTGATTTTGAGGCCGCTTTTTGCTGTAACGGTGAGTTTTACGCCTGTTCCGCAGCCAGATTCCCGCTGCATTGCGGAAACGCGCCCCGGCGTCGTATTTATGCTGCCAGAGGTGCTTGCAGACGTGCTGGAAGATGCTGATTCGGATGTGTTGCGCGCAAGGATGTTGCCGTTTCCGCCCTTGATCCAAATTCCAAGCTTTCCGCGGACTCGTCTGCCCTGCTCATACGATGCAAGCGGCGTAATGCAGGCAACAGAACCGCCGCCGTCAAAGTTTGCTGCCGTTGTGTATCCGAGCTCAATAATTCCGTTGGCAAACTGAGAGAGTGTGCATCCGTTTGCTGCCTTCGCAAAGACAACCGCACACTTTTCGTCGTTCCACGCAAAAGCAACACGCGCGCGTTTTCCGGACAGGCCGGCAGGAACAGTCGTAAAAGCAACCTTGCCGTCACGGACAAGAAGCGGGTACGCGCCGATCCAGTCAGGCGCCTTTACGTTGTTCATGTAGCTCAGGGTCGGTGTTTTCCCGCCTCCCGTAAACGCTACGCCGAGCGCATGCGGAAGGAACTGCGCCTGACCGCCGGAAACGACGCCAGACGCGGCCGCATATGTCGTCATATTAAAAAGCTCGGCGTTGCAAATCACATCCGGCGTGCGATTCTTCCACGTCTTGCGGCGAGCTGCCGCGCTGACTGTTTCTCCCTTTGGCCCGGCCATCGGAATATAGCCGATATAATCAATGTTTTTAAGGAGAACGCTGTACTGATCCAGTTTCACGGTGCTTTCTTCCTCCTTTTTCGGCGTTTCTTGTCCGGCAATCGCAGAAGAGATTGCCTCGCATATTTTCTGCGTTTCTCTGTTCCAGAGCCGGATGTCATCCGCGTCGTCAATAAAGCAGATTTCAAGCAGGTTAGCCTTGACGCCCGCTCTCGATGCCGTGTTGATCACGGCAAATTTTCCGGCCGCCGCCTTCCTTCTCGTAAATCCGATTTGGGAAATCGCATCAAGCAGCTTTTCCTCGTATCCCGACTTCTCGCCGGCCGACGGGTAGTAGATTTCAACACCGGTTGTTTTCCCATTCCCTGCGGGGTTGTTTGCACCGGCGTTAAAGTGGATTTCCAGAACGTAGTCATACGAGCCGAAATTTGCGTTTTTCTTGAGGTTTCCGCTTTGGTAGTCGTAGTATGCGTTCCGGCTCTCGTCGTACTGTGCCGCCGAAATTCCTGCTGCCGTGAGGGCTTTTAACACGCCAGCCGCCGCAATGCGCGTTAGCTCCGACTCTTTATACAGCGTTCCGTCAATCTTCGCTGACGCGCCGATGTCCCCAGCTCCATGTCCACTTATAACCAAGACTTTCATGCTGCGCAGCGCCTCATTCTTTAACAGCCTGCGTCCCGAAATAGAACGCGATGACCGTCGTGAAAATGCTCATGAACTGCGTCTCGGACAGTCTGCCCGTCGCAGCCAGCGCCGCGAAAACGCCGGTCAGTGTCAAGGTCACGAGGCTCTTCACGGTTAGCAGTTTTACGAATCTGTCAATCAGTTTGTTCATTTCTTGTTTGCCCTCCCTTGCTTTTTTAGACAAAAAAACTGCGCGCTATCCCACTCAAAAGCATAGGCTTCTGAGCACGGATGCGCGCTGCAAAAGGTTTTCTGTTTTTATATTATATCATCGTTTTTGAGCAAGGTCAAACTTTTGATCGTATCTTGGCCTTGTTGACTAAGTCTCACATCAGAGTTATAATATCCATGAGGTTTTATGGTATGAGGAACGCTTTTGATGATCTCAAGGACTTAATAGATTACGTTCAAACTGAATACAGCGAAATCACCAATGAGTGGCTGTGCGGTGCAGACGCTAAAATAAATCTGAAAAAGTCTCAAGTTTCCGACGTGGATGTAGATGGAACTATTTACAAGAGCATATTGGACTATGTTCAGCTTTTGAACGAGAGAAGTGCGAGCATCACATTGCGGCTCTCTTCTGTATGCGCTTCTCGTGTGACCGCTCGAGTAAAAGCGCAAAACTCTATTGAGTATAAAATTCAAAGCTACAAAACAGATCGGCATGAGTCTGGACGAGTCCCTATCAACAAATGCATCAACGATTTACTCGGCATTAGAATTATTTTGGATTTTCCGTTGACGTTTGAAGAAATTTACTCGTTTATTGAAGCAACGTATCCGGGAAAGTATCGCTGCATAAACTCATCAAAACTTGATTATAAGGCCGTTCATCTCTATTTTAAGGGAAGCAACCATTCGTTCCCATGGGAACTTCAAATTTGGAACCAATGTGATGTTGAAAGCAATTTTGCTTCTCACCAAAAATACAAGCAAGAATACACCACATGGGAGAAAGAAAGCAAGGAAGGAGGAATCATCAATGGTTAAGCACTATATTATCATGAGCAGTTCTTATACTGACGGAACCCGTGTTGCATTGGACATAACGGAGATTCGCCAACTCAACAGCGCAACACTCACAAACGTTATTCAAGGCATAAAAAAAAGCTGTGATAAAGATATTCCTCTGTCAACCCATCTTATTGAAACCGAATCTGACTCCTGGGCCTCTGTGGCAGAGTACGATCCTTTCTTTGCAGACGTCGAGCACGTCAAATCAGCAGAAGAGTTTTCAGAGAAAATCAGGAAAGGGCGAATTTTAACTGGGCTGGATGTCGCAAATTACATTCTTTCAAAAATCAAATGCACCCATTTATCGCTGGAAAAGCTTGTGTATTTTGCATATGCTGATTATCTGTGCAAATATTCCAAGCGCCTGTTCGAAGACCGCATCTTTGCATTTAAGCATGGCCCCGTTGTCGATAGCGTTTATGAGACGTACAAACGAAGCGGATCTATGTATGTAAAGGCATTCGAGTTTGGCGTTGATAGCGACGTGGAAGTTGGAGTAAAAGAGTTGCCCGCACGAAGCCGTATCTTGTTTGCAAAGGATGGTGCCGAAAAGCTCAGTTCTATTGACCGGACAATCCAAAAATACGGAAAGTACACTGCGGGCGCGCTGGTTGCTTTCACTCACCGCGCCGGCTCCCCTTGGTCTCAGGTAGACAGCACAAAAGCATATCAGCCAATTTCGGACGAATTGATAATGGCTCATCATTATGTCGAGAGCGTTCCTTAACCCAAAAAAAGCAGAGGGTGCGGCAAATTGGCCGCACCCTCTTTCTCTGGGCCTCGTGGGCTGCTCACTTGATTCCAAGAGCTTCTTTCGCGTATTTGAGGTATGTCTCCTCGAGTTCTCCGGCAAAGTCGGCATACTTGACCTTTCCGGTCACAGCGTCGATATAGCCAATCTCGTTCGCGGCGCCGTCCATGACAGACCATGTCAGTCCATCCTTGGTAACGGCAGTGCCCATCGCCATATCTGTTCCAGTGACCTTGTCAATGCGCGTCCACTCCGGGTGCTCGGCATACGCCTTGTTCTCAAATTCAACACTCTTGTACTCGTTTACGATCGACATATTATATCCTCCTTAATTTACCCGCCTGAGGGGCAGTTTATTTACTTCGCTCATAACGACGTCCGCGTCTCCGTTTCCGCCGAGGCCGGTATGATAGCTCTCATGCATCGCGTTCAGGATCCGTCGGTCGTCAAAGTCGATCTCGCCTGCCTCGATGTACTTCTGGCCGAGATACCGGATGCGGTCGAGCATCACGATCTTCTGGCTTTCGCACAGCGCTGATATTTTTAAGTCTCTCGCTTCTTCTCGCTCTGCGCGCTTTCTTTCCGCCTCTTCTCGGTTTTTCTCGCTTGTTTGCCGTTTTTTTTGCAGCACCGCCGCGTAGGCGCAAATCACGCTCGCCGTGGCAGCGATGGCCGCACTTATTATCTCGGTCATTCCCGATTCCCCTTCCGGCCGGGCGCATGTGCGGCCGACAATTTTTGATTTTTTAGGCGATTCTCTTGATAACGGCGCACGCCTTACCGCCAGTTCCGCCCTTATCGACGTAGTAATAGGTTGTCGACGAGTTGATCCTGTTGTAGTGTGTGGTTCCGGCGCCTCCACCACCGCCGTAACCTCCGCCTCCGCCGCCCCCGGCTTGTCCGCTATACCCAACAACACTTCCAAATCCGGTGTCCTGTACGTTTCCGCCCGATCCGTCTCCTGCCCCGCGGCTTCCGCTTGTTCCGGCTGAAGTTCCTACGTAATAGTTGCTGTTAGCTGACACAACAACAGCGTCTCCACCAATCCCGCCGTCTCCACCAAAAGCACCGCCTCCGGATGTCTTCTCCCGACGCGTTGATGTAACGCTGCTGGACGAACCGTTGGATGAGTAAAGACCGGATTCACCGCCGGATGACAGTGATCCGGGATCGTTCAGTGCCTCCGGAAGCGCGATAGAGGAAGTATTCGTGCCGTTCGACGGAAACGGCGTCACGTTTTCACCCGTGACAGAGCCTGCAAGCGGCTTTACGTTTGAGTAAGTCCCTGTCGTGCTTCCCTTGGTCGCCTTAATAACAACGGATCCATCAATCAAGACGGATACGCTTCCGTCATCGGATATTGTGATTGTGGCGGTCTGCCCTTTTTTCATCGCAATATCCACATAGCCGCCGCCACCGCATCCGCCAGCGCAAGCCCACGCGCCGCCCGTCCAGGTGTCAGACGTATCGGCAGCATAACCGCCGCCATCCGCGCCTGCGCCAACAACTATGATTCTGTACGTCCCGTCTTCTGGCGCAGTCATCGTCCCGCTTGCATCAAAGAGCTCCTGATATGGGATAAACTCCTGCTTACCGCCGCGCCGTGTAATAAAAGCCTGCGGCATTACCTCACCACCTTTAACTGGAAAGAGAAGTCGACAGACGGCTGCTCTGTTGCATACAGGGTGCAGGCGCCATCCGAAACGTCAATCCGTGCGATGAGCGCCCATGCTTTGGCGGTCGCCTCAATGGATTCGGCAGTATCTCCCATGACAACATCGGCGATCGGAGCGTCAGAACCGAGTAGCCCGGAAACGCTGACGTTTTGAGTAAAGAGTCCGGACGTTTTATTTTCCGTCCATCCGGATGCCGACGCAGATGCAGAGAACAAAAAAACATGTGTCGGATTTATCAAGTTCCACGCCGTCCCGTCATATTGGAAGATGGCAGGATAATTCGCCGGGACAATGCCGGACAGCAGCGTTTCACTGCCAGCGTAGCGAACCGGAGTCGGGCCATACGTCGCAGCAGCGCCGATGACCGTCAGTTTTGCGGCGGCCGTCGTCCACGCGTTCGTGAATGTGACGCAGACGCGCGAGCCGACCATGAGCGTAAAACCGGATATGGTAACTTCCTTTTCTGTCGTCGCCCCGTCCGTCGTACACGTCACAAAGTTGTTCACGCCTCGGATGGCATCGCTCATCGCCTGGAGCTCGCTCGCGCTGATCGGTGGGGCGTTATCTTCGACCCACTGCGCCGGGACGTACTGGTTATTCGTCAGCGGCATCTTCTGTCACCTCCGGGAACAGATCATCCCAAGCAGCTTGAATGTTTTCGGATTCGTCGATTTCAACCTCTCGGACATTAGGGTTCAGTTTCCGATAGCTTTTTTTGCCCTCGCAATAATAAAATTTCCCGTCTTCCTTGAGGACGCGGATCGGCGCTTCGTCGCCGGAAACCTCAACGAATTTGCCGGTCTTAGCCTTTTTTGCGGACATTGCGGTCACACTCCCTTCTGCTCCGCGTATTTGCGTCGATGCGCAAAAAAGCGGCACGTTTCCCACACTCAAAAGCAGTTGCCTTCGAGCACGGAAACGTGCCGCAAAAGTACGATATTCTCTTTATAGTCTAGCATGGTTGTTCGCAAAGGTCAAACATTTGTTTGTTTTGATCAGCGAACCAATTCTGTTTTTATGTGCAGCCTATATTCCCTTTGCTCCCGACCTGTGATATAATTGAAAATCATACTTCAGAGGTTTTCGAATGGATATTTTTATTGACGAGTCCGGATCGTTGAACAATGCGCCCAGTAACTATAGCCAATTCTTTGTTGTTGCTATGGTGTGTGCCAAAAACAACAAAGCATTAAAGCGCGCGCATAAGCGGTTCGTTTCCTCAAATCTCCCAGATTTGCGACGTGCCGATAGTGCAAAGAAGCCACACGGTTCACGCAAAGCTTGCGTTTGTGGCCAGATGTTTAATAACAACAAATTCCAAGAGTTGAAAGGTAACGTGTTCTCTCCGGAATTAAAGCGCCGTTTTCTTGCACACTTCAACCGTCCAGATGATATTGAGGTTTACTTTGTCAAAATATCGAACAAGCGTTTGACGGATGGATTTTGTCGGAACAAAGCCAGAGCGTTTAATTATACGCTTCGGCTGGCGATTCAGTATTACATAAAAAACGGGTCATTGCCCAACCATCCATATAATTTGCATCTTGATGAGCGAAACGAAAAGACCGAAAGCCGACACTTTTTGTGCGACTATTTGAATACAGAACTGGTTCTCGGTGGACACTGTAGCGGGCCGTTCACTGTCCAATACTGTGATTCATCCAACGTGCCGCAAATTCAGATCGCAGATGTGTTTGCAAACATTTACTATTCCTACCTTCATAGTCGCGCATACACCGACGAACTGAAAGAATTATATGCTAGTGGTGTAATTAAAGGGATATTTGAATTTCCGTTGTGATTTTTTTCTTGTGGCTATTGACGAACCATACCGCATATGATATAGTGGAGTTGCCAAAAGTAAGTCCCAATAATGCGCCATATTCAAGGTAAGCGTCATGTATTGGCGTCGCACTTGGGCAATTGGCAACTTCTGAAATGACAGACTCGTCTAAGCGACGAGTCTGTTTTTTTAATTCTCTGCCAAGTATTCCTTAACAAAAAAATCGCGCATTTTGTCCAGTGGGATTTCCTCCCCGCGAGTAGTTTCTCTCCACGGTGCCTCGCCGCACATCATGTCATAGAGTTTCCAAGTCGAGTATTGCCCGAACACTTCAAAGACTTCTTGGAGTAGATCCTTTTCCTCCTGTGAAAAATCAGAAAAGGTCCACGCATCCGCCAGCAGGTCGTTAATATCGCCATGAGCCATCACTTTATCGTACACTTCTTTGACAACTGGGCCGCGCGTCCACTTCTCGATTGAATCATCAAACAGGGGCTCACCTGTAACAGCAAGGAAACTTCCCTGTGCGTAATTCAACAGCTTCTGCAGTTTGAAGTGTGTCAGCGTATCGGCGCCAGCCTGATACTCGAGCATCAAATTATATTGGATGAACCATTCGGCAACACGAAGGGCTGGATGCTTCGCCATGAAATTTCATTCCTTTCGAAAAAATGCTTGACATTTATGTGCGCACAAAATATAATAAATGTGCGCACAGATATAGGAGGGATGATATGACACCATCGTGCGGGAGACCCAAAGCCGACAATCCCAAAACAGACCGTCTTTTTATTCGCGTTACCCCCGAAGAAAAGCAAGAGATTTATGCTTTTTCAAAAGAAAGCGGGTTCTCGTTGCTCGAATTGATTCGGAAAGGGATCGAATCGGCAAAAAAATAAGGGCTCGGCTACCCCGTCGAAAAGAGAAGCCGAACCCTTGCGATGGATTGTGCCTTTCGGTAAATCCGCTTCTATTGTAAGGCACGTCCTCAGAAAAAGCAAGGAGGACTTTTACATTGAACCAGTTGGCATTAGACGTCAAGACAGTCCCTTTTATGGGAGATACGCTGATGGCCGCCCGGGACAAAGAAGGGACAATTTACGCAGGAATCAGTTTTATGTGCTCGGGCATGGGAATGAGCAAGAGTCAGAAGGACGCGCAGATTCAGAACATCCAAAAAGACGAAGTTCTGCAACAAGGGTGCTTGAAATTTCAAGCAGGGGTCTTCGATCCGAATAATACGACTCTTGCTCTGAAACTGGACTACGTTCCGTTGTGGCTCGCAAAAATCAGCATCACTCCGGCGATGAGAGCTAAACACCCGGAATTGGTCGAAAAGCTCGTAAACTATCAGTTGAAGGCGAAAGACGTTTTGGCGGCAGCATTCGTTCAACAACAACCAGTGCTTGCCCTCCCACAGGACTACCCGTCGGCGCTCCGTGCTCTGGCCGATTCCGAGGAGCAGCGACTCGCGCTCGCAGCCAAGGTCGAGGCCGACGCGCCGAAGCTCGAAACCTACGAGCGTTTGGCCGCGAGGGACGGCCTCACGAATATCAGAGACACCGCGAAGCTGCTCATTGCCTAAGATAATTTCCTATAAGTTTTCTCTTGACTTATGTATCCACAAATGTTATATTACTTTTGTGGATACGAAAGGCAGGTGTTTTCATGTCTCCACAAATCGGTCGGCCAACCGATGACCCTAAAACCCTGAGTACCCGAATCCGACTTTCGCAGGATGACATAGATATGCTCAACTACTGTGTGGAAATCACAGGGAAAACAAAATCTGAAATTATCCGTCAGGGAATTAAGGTTATCTACCAAGGGCTGAAAAAGTAAAAGCAACTCCCCCACCGCCAGTCTCGCAAACAGAACGGTGAGGGAGTTGGCCACGCCTTGCGGAGCGGTGTAAATATTTTAATACACCCACCTCCAAAGGTCAAGCCTGTTATGGAGGAATACGATAAATGCAAGATTTAATTCAAGTCAACCAATCCGGGCAACCTGTTGTCAGCAGCCGGAGCGTTGCTGACCACTTTGGGAAAGAACATAAGAACGTCCTGCAAAGCATCGAAAAACTCACAGCTGAAAATTCAGCTCTGACCAAAATGTTTTTCAGCGCTACTTATACGGCAGGGACCGGGAAAGAGTACCCTATGTACCTGATGAACCGGGACGGATTTACCATCCTCGCAATGGGTTTTACGGGAAAGAATGCCCTCGAATGGAAGTTGAAGTACATTGAAGCGTTCAATGCAATGGAAAAAGAACTGCGAGACAGACAACCGGCACACGCCCTCCCGCAGGACTACCCATCTGCTCTCCGCGCTCTGGCCGATGCCGAGGAGCAGCGACTCGCGCTCGCGGCCAAGGTCGAGGCCGACGCGCCGAAACTCGAAACCTACGAACGCTTGGCCGCCCGCGACGGTCTCACGAACATCAGAGACACCGCGAAGCTGCTCGGTATCCCTCAGAAGCGGTTCGTGAACTTCCTGATTGGGAACGGCTACTGCTACCGCGACAAGCACGGGCGAATCCGCCCCTACGCCGGGAAAGGCGACGGCCTTTTCGTCGTCAAAGAATACGCGAACGACGCAACCGGCGCGCATGGCGTTCAGACACTTGTCACATTCGAGGGGCGCGAGTTGTTCGCCCGTAAACTTGCCGCTTAATGGAGGATTTGAAAATGGAAAAGACTGTTGAATATATTAACGCACTTGATGATGCCAGCAACGCCCTGAGTGAGTGTCTGCACACGATGGAGCTTTTTCTTGACGCCGCTGAGCAGGAATCCTCGCTGCTGGATTCCATGAAAGAGTTCGACAACTCCGGTGTCACGGATGTCGTTCAGCAGCGGCTTAGCGAATATCTCCCGGTTCTTCGGCTTGTCACGTCGAGACTGCAAACAGCCAGCGCGAGCGCTGAGGAAGCACTTAAAACCGATCAATAACCAACAGCAATATGCAATGGGCGGGAGACCGAAAATTCGGCTTCCCGCCCATGTTTTTTAAGACAGCGTCGCCACAACGAAATCGTTCACGCTCGTTGCGTTGATCGTCATTTCTCCCGTCTGCCCGATCGGGAGCGAATACCCTGTAATAAGATGGCGTTCAACCGGAGAGCCCGGCTTGTCCGTTCTCCGGATTGTAACAAGTGCGTTTTCCTCGAGGTGGAACATCTGCGTTGAGCGGATCGTGACGCTCTTTTGGAGCACGGTATATCGCTTAAGATACCACCTGGCAAGCTCCTGACACTGCGCATCTGCATAATATCCGGTCGCGCTCATGCGCTTTGTGCGCTTTCCGAGTGTGCCGTAAATATTCGTATCACTTCGAGGGTCGGTATTCGTCGCGCGTCCTTTTGGCTGCGGCGCATTGGTCAAAGACTCGCCCTCGATAATAATATCGTTGTAAACCTCAGTGTTTTTGACCTGATAGGTAGCGCCGAGAAAATGTTTCTCATCCGGCGTAAAATCCCAAAGCACGGGTTTATCCGTGTCAAGGATGTCCTCGTCCGACGCATCGAGCCGAAGCCGCCCGGTTCGGTCGTAGCCGATCCATCCGGCGAGCATTGTGTTCATTTCGAGCACAATGTCGGCATACGAGCCATCTTCGCCGTCGCATCGGTATGTGTACGGTGTATTTGTGACCGGAACCGTCGAGCCATCCGTTAACGTAACGGTCTTCCCGTTGTAATACTCCGTAAAAATCGGCGCAACTGGATCGACCTGATAGCCATTTCCGCGGTCGAGCTGCAAGATCGACTCGATTGCCCGGAAAACATTTTCGTTCAGCGCGACCTCGTATACCGAGTCAAGATTTCCGAAAAGCGTCCCGTCAAGATAAGCCCATTTGTCCACAAGCTCATAAGTCGCTGTCTTTGTCCCCGGCTCGTGAATTTCTTGCGGGTTTGAGACATAAAAGACGCCCTGCGGGAAATAGTATTCCTCTCCGTTCGGAAGGAGCACACCCATCATGAGCCGGATCTGCTGGCCGAACCACACGCTGTTTATGTTAAAATCGTAAGCGCCGTCCAGATTGGACAGCGTCACGCTGACCTTGCGGCGCTGGCCGTTTTGAAGATTGACCGAGAGAGTCCCATCCTGAATAAACGCGCCGCTTCTTTTATTCCCTGCATTGTTGTCGATTGCAAACGCAACGGTGCCGTCCGGCTGCAAGAACTCGAGTTTTGCGAGCTTGACAAAGTCGCCGCCAAGGACGTCAAGATACTGCGCCCACTTCTGGTAGGCGGTGAGGCGGTTGTCAACCGTCGTGATCGTTGCAATGTTGGAGACGGCGCTCGCAGAATCGGTCGAAAGCGTGTTTTTCGCGATAACTCGGTAATACAGGACGCCTGGCGCGTAAGTCGGCGGCCGGTATGTCGCTGCCGTCCCGTGAAAAACGTCCGAAAAATTAACGCCGTCGCTCGATTTTTGCCATTGATATGTGACGGTTCCGCCGTCAAGAACGGTCGCGGTGCCATCGAGCGCATTTGCAAGGCTGCTATACAGATAGGTTGCAGAGACGAGCGGTGCATTAAAAACGGGCGTCTGCGCCGTTGAAACAATGATCTGCGCGACATTAGTTGATGCCTTCCCGTATGTGTACATGCGCGGAAAGAGCGCCTGACTCGGGAACAGCGTCTGGCTTGGATAGAGCGCTCCTTCTTGATGCGTTAACGCTTCTCCACGGTAATACGTGCTGCCGCTCTCGTCCGTCGGCGGGCTGTAGGTGCTTTCTTCGGCGCCGCGGATCGGGAGCCAGCTTATTGCATCGGCCGAACTGAACCACCGATAAAAAAGTTCAAGCCCATTCGGCGCGTAAGCCTCGATCGTAAACGGGATCGGCTGCTGCCCTTTCACATAGCTCGCCGAGCGGAGCTCATTTGTAATTACTGGGTTTATGACCGCCATGTGATGAGCGCCCCTTTCTCGTTAGGTTTGTTAGGCTTGGATATAAGCATAATAGCGACCGCCGTAGGACATAATGGTGTAGGTCTGGCCGTCGAAAACGTGATTTTCAACAAACGTATATCCGTTCTTTGCGTCCGGCTTCTCGTCTTTCTTTGCGCGGACATCGCCGATGTAATCGCCTTTTGTATAAATTGTATAATAATTTGTTCGTTGTTCTACGCCCTGTGTATATATGTCGTAGTCCCATCCGGCAACGCTGTGAATAGTAAGTTGAGAGCCGCCGCCTCCATAAATTGTTCCGCCAGACCCAACCGGTATGGACACGCTTCCCGAAACAGAGTATGTTCCTGTATTCTGGTTAAAACTATACGATGATGCGCCCGAGAGCGTAGAATCTCGTGAATAGTTGGCAACGTGTGTTGCAGCCCCTTCGGTATAATATGTGTAAGATCCCGTGCTTGCAGTGCAGTTGTACTTCTTCCACCTCACGCCGCCGGGCTGCAAAAGGCAAAAACGTCTGCTTTGCCGCATGTCCGTCCCCTCCTTTTTTAGCCGACGTTCCCCTGAACCGACCAGATATTCAGGGCGATCATCTTCAGGCAAATGGAGCTGTACTGCTCTGCGACTCCGTAGGTTGTCGTCGTCGCAAGCAGCGTAACACCGGACGACGCCGCGAGCGTCACCGCGCCGGCCGCGCCGCGGAAAATCTCGATCTCCGTTCCAATCGGAAGCGCAACCGTCGTGCTGGCCGGCACTGTCAACGTGATGGCTTCGGCGGCGTTCTGGCAATAAAGGAAGCACCCGGCATCCGTCAGCGCAAGGCTGCGAGAAGCCGAGACAACAACAATGCCGGCGCTTGCCTGCTCAGCCACGACCTTTTTGCTTGTGTTGAGATCCGCCTTCTTCGGGACAATGACACTGTCGAGATTTTCGACCGTGTCGCAGAGATCCTGAAGCGCAGCCGCATCAAGGTCAGGTGGAGAATTGTTTACCCATGTAGGGGCGATGTAGCTCATTTTCTTTTCCTCCTGTTCAGCTTTTTAGAAGAAGACGCCTCGCGCGTCCGGGTATGTGACGTCGACGTCAACCGGAGTATAAGCCTCGCCTTGCGACGCCGTGTAATTGCCGTTTTTATCGACTGTGAGCGCCTTGATCCGGACGTTATACATCATGTCGGCGTTCGGGTCTCCGCGCTTCTGATCACGCATCTGGCCTCCTCCGGATTCCCAGAACGCGTCTCCCGGAATTGACACGACCGAAGCGGTTGACGCGTCGCCGATTTCCACCCAGTCAATCGCGCCCGTGTATGCCTGACATGCCCACGCGTCGTTAACCGTCATCGTAACAGGCGCGCCCGTTTCGATCTTCCAGAGGTCTCCCTTGCGGTTCTTTAGGAACTTATGCTTCGTGCTCGTAGACAGGGCAAGGATTTCGTCGGCAAGCTCAGTGCTGTCGTAGTAGCCATAGACGCCGTTCAAAAATCCGACATACCCGATAAGCCCTTCCAGTTTTCCGCTCTTGTAGTTGACGGAGCTTCCCTGTCTGGTTGGATACCGGGTAAAGTTCGTGAGGAGGTTCGGCAAATTGTTGTTGCTGATGGATGAAGTCGAAACGTTGTTTGAAAAAGCATATTCCGCCACGACGTGATAGACATCGTCGTTTTCGGCGTCTTGGTCGCACTCGAGAACCACCCAGTCCCAGAACAGCGGCTTGATCGTGTCAGACACGAGTGGCTGTGAGATGTACGTATTCTCACCGAGCGGGAACACATAGTATTTCGCGTCCTTCTGCGACAACGCGCCAAAATCCCGAATGGACGAATCATTTAAGCCAATATCGCAAAGATGGCGGAGCTGCGAGTTTTCGCCGTCCTGCCGGTATATCGCCAAGCCGATAATATTATCCGTATATGTAACAAGGCTTCCGGCGTTCAGGCCATTTTCAAAATTAGCCAGCATATACGTGTTATCGGTTCTGGACGGAGTAAAATCAGCGGAGCCCATGATTTGGCTGATTGTGTCGTCCTCAATCGTTCCGCCCTCGATCCAGAGATAGTCGCAAATCTGCTCTCCGCTGAGCGCAACCGACGTGATGGAAAATTGCGGATATGTGCAGTCTCCGTCATAATTCTGTACGACGCGGGCGTTGGACGATTTCGGCCGAAGTCCCTTTCTCGGATAGAGCCCAACGTGCGGATAGAGGCCGCCGGCCTTCTGCTCCTGCCGGATATAGATGTGTGACGGTGTCAGAACCACCGCAAAGAAATCGCCAGGAAAGAGTGAAATCTTCTGCGAGTAGACGGTCGCGCCGTTGTAGATGAGCGACAGCGCCGTCGTCGTGACGAGCACACTGAGCGTATCATTCATGCCATATATGGCAAATGCAACGCCTCCTGTAGGCGACAGGCCTCCGCGCCACGCGATGCTCCATGGCGCCCGGAATACCATCGGCTGTCCGGTTACGCTGTCCCATGTGACGGAGGCATCATCCGACAAAATCAGTTGATTATTGCGGAGTGTATAATTCCCGTTTGCGGTTCCGTTGATATAGTTGATGAGAGGCCACGAGACGAGAACATTGTTCGTCCCGCGCTGACGGCACGCCTGCACATAACCGACGAGAGATTCCGTGTCGTATTGAACCGTAAAACTGATCCAGCCGGAGTCTGCCTGCACGCCGCTGGATGTCTGGACGACGCAGCGCACGGCATACTCCGTGTCGGAGAAAAAGCCGTCGTATTGGCACCTGATGTCCTCGGTTCCGTAGATGTTTCCGGAGTCAAACAGCGGATTCGCGATGTCGTCCGTCTGCGAAATATACCAGCGGAAAAAGTCGAGCGTTTCGTCGTTGGCCTGCGAGTACTTTGCTGTAAACGTAGCGCTTCTATAGAGCAGCGGATTTGCAACATTGTCGATCGTCACAACCGGGGTTGCCCGCGTTTCGAAGAACGACGCCTGCGTCTGCGAGACACTTCCACCGTTCCAGAACTGCGTTATGAGCAGCTTGTAGCCGTTCGCATAGCCGTTTACAATGCCGGCGTTTGATAGTGTCTCCGCTGTGATTTTCCGCGCCTCAAATAGTATCTGCTCGCCGTTGTAATCGGTTCCAAAAGCCGGCGTTTCCAGTTCTACTTTCCCGGTCGAGTACTTTAAGGTCGATTCCGTGTCGTTCTGGTAAATGTCGATCTGGTAAGCCGTCATAGCCGAGCTGCCGTTGATCTGCCACGAGACGGAAAGGCCGTCTGTAACATCAACAGTTCCGGCGCCGACACCCGCAAAGGAGGATGGGACTATATTTGTCGGCTGATAAATCACGGGTTAATTCCCCCTTTCCGTGTGGAGCGACAGCGTGCTGAGCACTTCGCTGAGCGGTCGCTGCATCATATCGCTTCCGATTTTTACGCCGTTTATATACGTCACATTGGAATTATTGCTGTTGACAAGGCTGCTCGTCTGATTCGTATTAAAAATACGCTGCTCAGACGCAGCCCTGCTGACGCCGAACATGACACCAAGCGATTTCGCAAAGTCTGAGAACTGCGCGTTGCTGCTCGGCTTCAGAATCGCCTGCGTGAGCTCTGGACCGAGGACGGCTTCGTCACGGTCTGTCGCTTTGATCCCGCCCATGCCCCGAAGAATGCCGCCTCTGTCATACTTGCTGATAAAACCGGTTTCTTTCGCAAGGTCTGCGTTGGAGCGAATGCCCCTCTTGGCCGGGTCAATCCCCTGCGCCTCCATCTTCTTTGTGCGCTCGGCCGCCCACATATCGAACTCTTCCTGAGTTTTCGAGTTGAGCATGAGCAGCGAGTAATCGGTTTTATCTGTAGAGTAGTTCTGCGAGTTTCCTGTGCCGGAATAGCTCCATCCTGTAGCGCTTCCGGTTGCCATGGCAATGTAATTGCTGAGACTTGCAAGACACGCGTTGACATTTTCGATCTGCGCCTTCATCTCCGGCGTGCCGTTCTTTGCGATGTCGTCGAGAATTTTTGCAATCTCGCGCGTCGGCTCCTGCACAGAGTCAAGGATTGTCTCCCAGTTGGATTCGATTGCGTCGTAGGCGTCGTTGATTGCCTGCTTTCGGCGCTCAATCTCGTCCATTTTAGCTTCATACTCAAGGTCGGCTTTGGTATCCTCGAGATCCTTTACAGCGCTGTCATAGGTTTCCTGCGCACTCTTGATTGCCGACTCGTCGACGACCCATTCCCATGTTCCGTTCTGAAGTCTGCGGATTGTTCGCTCGTTCTGCGCCTTTTGCAGGTCGGCCAACGCTTCCTGAACCTTAAGTTCTTTCTCCGCAAGGTCGGTCTTGTCCTTCTGTGCGTCGCGAGCGTCCTGAAGCTTCTGCTTTTCGTCGTCGAGTGCGTCGAGCTCTTCCTGACGCGCGTTTTTAGCTTTCTCGCGCTCTTTGTTTACGGCCGCCTCGAGTTCGTCCCACAAACTGTTCTGAAGCTCAAGTATTTGTTTTTCAAGCGACAGCTGCTCGGATTTGAGTGCATTGATGTCGGCTTGCGATTTACCCGCAGCCTCCATGTAACGCTGCTGATTTTTCAGCGCACTTTCAATTTCGCGGATTTTCGCAATCTGATCCGAAATCGGCGCGTCCTGATCTTCAAGCAGTTGCAGTTCACTCTTGCGCAGCTCGACGATCTCTTTCAGACGTTCGAGTTCCTTGTCCTCTTTGTTGGAAGATGATTTGCTCTTGGACTTTCCGGGATCCCAGTCAATGCCGTAACTCGTGACAGAGCTAACCGCATCTCCGACCATGCTGTTCCATACAGCCTGTGCTATCTGATCCTGATCCGTAATGCCGTATTGCTGCGCGATCTGTGCAATTTTGTTGTAATTCTGCGCAAACTCGAGCGCACTTCCTGCAACTCCTGCCGCGACTGCGAGCTTCTGCAATTCTGTGATTTTTTGGCTGGCATCAAGCTCGGAATTGTTAAAAATGGATTCCTGCGCAACGAGATTGGCAAGCTCGATCTTTGTCAGCCCGCACTGCTTGGCCTCGGCGTCAAGCCCCTCGATAAATGTATCAAGCGCCGCCGACCCATCATCCGAAGCAAGCGCGAGTTTGAGCTTCGCAGCCGTGATAAGCTGCATCGCAACCGCATCCGAGTTGGCAACGCCGGCCTCTTTCAGGAGACGGGAAACAACGTCTGCACTTGCACCTGCAAGGTCTTCGTCCGTATAAGATAGTTTGATCTTTTCGGTAACAAGAGCTGCGAGTTTGTCCTTCAGTTCGTCCGCGGTCTGACTGGTATCTGCAAGGCCGTCAATATAATCGTCAATGCCGTCGACGTCAGCAAACGCTTCCTTGATCGCTCGGAGCGTTTCGTTGGAGACCGCTCCGTCTTCGTTGAACTCATTGAAAGCATCCTGTGCGTTTGAGATGTTCTCGGCAAGTTCTTTTGCTGAATCAGCTAACAGCGCGTTTGCGCTGGCTAATCGTTGACTTTCTTCGAGATTGTCGTTGAGGTCTTCTGTCGCCTCGGAGGCCGCTATCTCTGCCTTTTCCAGCGCAGCTATTCTCGCGTTATACTCTGCGAGAATATCCTGAACGTCCCACGCAGTTTTTCCTTGCGCGAACGTGTCCTGTAAAAAGCGGTCTCTTGCCGCTTTTGCTTCATCGGAAGAGTCAAACGTAATTTCAGGGAGTTGCCCCTTCGCATACGTCGCAAACATATTCCCGGTGTACTCATTGCCTCCGGCTTGCCCACGCATCGCATCCATGAATGCGTACATTTCCTCAATCGTCTTGGGCATTCCGTTAGTAAGGAGCGTCTGCTGATACGCCGCCTGAGCTGTTGCATCTGCATACGACTCCATAAATTCGCTTCCGGACTCGATTGCAGCGTTGACGTTTTTGTAGAGGAGCGTGTCGTAGATGGCTTCGTTATCGAGCGCTAAATCCTTCAATTTGGTTTGAAGATCAAGCAAAGCCTCGTAGTATTCAAGCGATCCCTCGGCGCTATCATCTTGTCTGAGTTCGCCAGCGCGAACCGCAAGCGCCACGATGTCATCGTCGAACCCTTGCCACTCCACGCTCTTTGCGGTCGGATCAAACGTATTAAAAGCACTGAATATATCAATCGGCCCGTGCCGCTTTTCTTCAACAACCTTTCCCGCGTCAGACGCCGCCGCTGCTGCTTCGGCAACAGCTTTGCGCTCTAACTCGTCTGCAACTCCTCGGATCGCAGCCTCTAGGCTTCCGTATTTTTGGATGAGGTCTCCAACCGTCTCCCCCGTATCGTTCAGTGTGGAGATTTGCTGCTCGAACGCCTCACGGAGGTCTCCGCCGGAGCGCTTGACCTCGTCCATACTGTCGCGGAGTTCGCGCATTCCGTCCGCTGCCTCGATGGCTTTTTCGGCTGATTCTTTCGACGCAGCCGCCGTCTCCTGCAAACGCTGCTCATACTGCTTGTGGATCATCATGCCGATTGAGATTGCCGCCGTGACTGCCGCAGCAGCCGTCGCCCATGATGTCAGAGCAACAGACGCATTGCGGCCGGCCGTGGCAAAGTCAAGGAATGCAGTTTTCCCGTTTTTGATGATCGCAAAAAAAGACAATCCGAACGTAGCAGCAAGCGCGAGGTTGTCTGAAAAATCAACCACCGCTGTTGCCATATCAAGGATACCCTTGATTGCCTCAGAGTCTATCGTATTGGCAATAAACTCCGTCCACTCGTTCTTCAGGATGTTTGTCTTGCGAGTCCAAGAATCAAGGGCGTTTTCTACTTCCTTGTCAGCGCTTCCGACGGAATTTGCATAGTCGTTAAGCATGGACTGGTACATATCCCAGTTCTCAATGAGCGCGAGGAGCTGCGATGTGCGAAGTTTTCCGCCAATGTCGCTGACCATGGACATGAGCTGCTGCTCGGTCAGCACGCCGTCCTTCATGCTCTGAGCAAGGCCGGCGATTGCCTCCATGGGGTTAATAATGCTTCCGGTTGCTTCGGCAGCCTCATAGGCTTCGGATGCGTAGGTTTTGATGACGTCACGGAGGCCTTCGATTTCCCCGGCCGTCCACGTCGCACCATCTTCGATTTCTGTTTTGGTATCTCCGATGATATTCAAAAACAGGGCGCGAAGAGCGGTTGCCGCTTCGGTTCCGCTTCTCTGCGTAACTGCGGTAACTGTGCCGATGGCGGCAGAAAGCTCGTCAACGCCGACATGGGCCTGCGAGGCGATCGGCGCGACCTTGCCGAGTCCTTCAGCAATTTTTTCGATGGACGTTGCGTATTTATTGTCTATTTCGTTGGCGCCATCAAGGACTTTGGAAAGCTGCTCAATGTTGCCCTGGTATTTATAGGCTGCGTCAACGGACAGAAGAAACTGCTGTGCTATTTCCTCGGTTGTGTCGCCTACAATTTTCGTCTGTGTAGCAAGCTCTGCAAGCTCGGTTGCCTGTTCTCCGTAGCCGGCGCGTGTAAAGGACGAGACCGCGTTCAGATATTCGCTTGCCGTCTCTCCATATGCAGATGCAACTGCGTATGCCTTTTTTTTGATTTGCTCAAGCTCTTCCGCCGTTGCTCCCGTGACTTTTCGAACCGTGACGAGCTCGTCGTCGACGTTCTTCATTTCTTGCAGGGCGGATTTAAGCGCCGCGGTCAGTTTGTGGATGGCTTGGGATGCAAGGTTCTTCAGGACTGTGTTCGCAAGTTTGGCACTGTTGCTGAGCCTGTCAGTATTTTCTGAGAACTCTTTCGTTTCTTTCGAGGCTTTCGGCACATCGGCCTGAAGTTCTTTGAATCGCGTCTGCAAATTTGCAAGCTCAGTCCGGAGCCGCTGCTCTTCGCTGATATACTGCTGCTGCGAGATTTTCCCGCTCTCATATGCCGCGTTCAGTTGCGAAAGCTGTGTACGCGCTGTCGAAACATCGTTGGAAAGCTGCGTAAAAGTTCCTTCCGGGAACAAGGAAACTTTGCTGGAAATGGACGATTGCAGCGCCGCAAAAGACCCCTTTAGTGTCGTAACGCCCTGCGTTGCCTTCTCAAATTGCTGCTGAAGCTTCTGCGCGGCTGCCTCTGCCGCTGTCTTCTGCTCTTTGTAATTTGTCGTGATCCTGCGCGACGTTTCCTCAAGCAAACCGCTCTCCTTGTCGAGCGTCCGAGTGATTTGAACGGTTTTACCAAGGCCTTGATTATATGTCTCGACGCGGCGCGTAATATCGCCGCTCGGCATCATTGTAGTCTGAACCTTCTCAAGACTGTTCGTTAACTTCTGCGCCTGCGAAGTCGTGCTTTGGAGGTTCGAGGCAGCACTGTTGTCGACCTTGATCTCGATTTTTTTATTGCCAAGGTCTGCCAGCTTTTTATCTACAGCTTCAATCGCCTGTTCGGCTTGCGTCTTATCCGCTGTGATTATGAGTTGAATTTTTGCCACAAGGCCGCCTCCTTACCAGTTGTGCACATCTTCAGGATCCTGCACAATTTCAGTCGAATCCAGCTCGATTGTTATCCCAATTTGAGCCATTGCTTCAACAAACGCAGCATACGCGGGAGATCCAGCGCCGGTAATCTCATTTGAGAACGCATTCCAAAACGGGCGGGCATTGGCGTAGTCCCAATCATACCCTTGTCCTGTTTCTATTCGCTCAATAAGTTTGTCGCCGTGAACAGGGTAGGGCTTGATTGGAGCGTCCGCTTCTGTCCATTTTTTAGGGTTCTTTCCGATTGTGTCCCGCATTTTGCCGCTGTGTTCGCCGTGCGGGCTGTACTGGAAAACAAAACCGTCGTCCGTAACCGATATTTCGACGTTCGTGTCCATATCGATCAGCGATGGGCCAAACTCCGGATAATCTCTACGTCTTGGGTAGTCCTTCGGCTCATATTTGTCGTATACGTTTGTTTCAATGCTCCGAGCGAGCGCCTGCTTCATCGCTTCTGCCATCGGCATAATCGAAGCGCGAACGCCTGTCTCCACAGCGCCCTGAAACGTGATTAAATCGTTCATGAGTCCGCTGATTCCGGGCTGCATATTCAGGCTTTTCCCGCCCGGCGCGCTCTCTCCGTTATCCAGAACAACATCCTGTAAGGAGCTGCCAAGTCGTTTGAGTTCAATACCAAAATTGACGGTTCCCATCCCTTGTTCAGCCTCCTTTTTTTGTCTGTGTGCCGTCCGGTTAACACGCCAGCAGGCGAGCATTGGCTCGCATGTTCGCGTGCGCCCCGGCGCGATTTTGCACGCGCCGGGGCTTGATTATCACGCTGTTCAGGCAGTGACCGAGACGTCGACCTTTGCGGTCAGCGCCGGTTCTGTGCATGTGATTGTGATCTCGGTGTCTCCGGCAGTCTTGCCCTCGACGACGCCCGCAGTCGAAACAGACGCGGTCGCATCTGCCGCGGACTGATAGGTCAGCGCCGTAAGATCCGGCTGGCTCATCGAGCCGTCCTTCATGACGAACTTGACCGGGATAACCGCGGTCTGTCCCACCTTGAGATCCATCTGGCCGCCGCCGAGAACGATCATGTCCTCGACGCCCTCGGTCGGGTCAATCGGCTCGTAAACCATGTAGACGAGGCTCGGAGTGCCGGAGTCGCAGGCGTTGCCGTTCGGATCGTCGTAGGCCAGCGCCTGACCGGAAAGAGACGAGGTAGCCGCCGTCGTCTGGTTCGTGTTCAGGCCGGCGTTGCCGCCAAACTGGAAGTTGGGCGCGATAACATGCCAATAGCCGACGAGAGAGCCGTACTTTGCGGTCGACTTGTCAGCCGACGCAAAAACAGGCATTTTGATTTCTGCCGTACCAATGTGCGGCGAGAACAGGGATTTGATGTCGAGCACTTCACTCGTCGGCTTGGAGACGTAGTAGCGCACCGAATAGGTCTGACCGGCCGTCGCAACAAAGTCCTTGACCTTCTTTGTCGTCGGGTCGATCTGATACGGCGTTCCATCGCCGTTGACGTAGCACGCATAGATGTCAGCGCCATACGGAATAGCCGGAGTCGCCGAAACGGTGAGCTCGGTTCCCGTCGCGTTGATGATCTCGCAGGTGTCCGTAATGCCGTTGTAGCCGAGTGTTCCGCCCGTCTGAAGCATGCGGGAGCGAAGATCGACGTCAGCCGCCGTGTATGTGATGTTGAACTTTGCGCTGTCCGGAAGCAGGATAACCGGCACGTTGCCGATTCCGGCAGTGATTTCGCCCATGTTGACAGACGTTTCAATGTTTCCGTCCGTCAGTTTGTTGTCGTAGTACAGAAGCTCTCGGGTATGCGAGAAAAACTTGAACTCGTATACGCCCTTGAGATACTTGTACTTCCGGTTGAAGCTTTCAGCCATAGTGGTTCCTTCCTTTCGTTTTTATAAAATATGCCGCGCCGGCAGTGCGCCCTTATCGGACGTCGCCAGCTTGCGAGTATTTCGAGATGGCCGCGCTCTCTGATACGAACAGGCTTCCCGCGTCCTCTTCGCGGTCGAAGCACCAGCTGGGGTACGGATTGCCGTTTTTCCACGACACCATGCCGGACATTTCACCCGTTCCGTACACCATGTACTTCTTGTCCCTGTCGATTGCGCGGCGGCGCATCTCAAATTCGTAAACGCTCCAATCCAAAAGGTCTTTAACGCGGATATGCGATGCATAAGCGACCGAGGCGAGAAGATCGCCGTACTGGATGTTTAACTGCGGAGCGTTTTGCTGCGCCTTCTCGGCAAGCGCCCGGAGAAGTTCAGGGTTTTCCGATTCGTCCGGGATCTGCTCGCCGTTCATGTTAAGCAGCGCTTTTCGGATTTGACTGAAATCATTGGGTTTGAGAATTGCGATTGGGTTTTCTGAGACGGCCGTATATGAAACGTCGATCACAAATCCAGTCCATGCAGAAAACCCAAGAATTTCTGCATCTTCCCCAATTTTGAATGTTTCCCCCTCGATCTGACATGTCGGCAGCTCTCCGTCTTTCACGGAGACCGGCTCTCCGAATCTGCTTATATCAAGCCGAACCGATTTGTCATTCGAGGCCATTGCTTGTGATTGAACCTCCTGCAAGCCATAAACGGAAATGGTGCGGAGCTTTCGCGGGTCGTCCGGATCCGTCGCAAATCTGACGCATTTTGACGCGTTATCTGCCCCGAGCCGCAACGCCAGGCAGAGAACGCGGATAAACTTCACTAGAATGCCGACCGGCTGCCCATCAAGAAGCCCCTGCATTTCCATTGCAAACAGCGCGCTGATATACGGCATCGCAGCCCAAACAGCAGGAAGCGTTGACTGCCGCAACAGCAGCGCGTCCTTGCATTCGAGCCAAGCACCATAATCGCGCATTTTGAGTGGGTACAGCGTCAAGCCCTTTACTGACCAAGGTTTTTCTTCTGCAAGGGCTGTCTGCTCCCTTATATCTGTAAACTGACCGCTCGTCATATTTTTTCTCCTCTCGCGGTAGTTGTTGTTGTTTGGTGGACTATTTAAGTTTGAGATTGCTCCGGAGTTTACATTCCCATGTAGGCGTCCGGCTGTGTCGCGTCCCAGTCTCCGCCTCGCGTCTCATATGCCAGCCGCAAAAGCCGGAACACATTTCCGCGCTGGTCGTTTGCTTCGCTGGATCCCGTGTCGCCGCTCCACCCCGTCGCATACGCAAAGCTTCCGACGCCCTGCATATTGACGCCGTTGAGCGCTTCTACAATCGCGCATTCCATCGCCCACGTCCGGGATAGCACGTCGGTTTTTGTGTTGGCCTCGTAAGCAAACGAGCTTCCAATCAGAAAATTCACACTGACCTGCGTAGAGAACGAATCCTTCGGGATAACGCGGCCGATGTAAATATTGAGCGTCGACTGCCCGACTAATTGCGCTTCCGCGACACGACTCTGCGTGAATATTCGGTATCCAAGTGCAGTGGGCGGATTGTCCGGCCGCTCCGGATCAAATACAACAGCCCGACGGTCTTGAATAGACGGAAGCGGTGCGTCAAGGGGATTTGGCGTGTCAATCAGCAGGTATTTCATAAGCCGGACGCGAGGATTCCGATTGTCGTCCGCAATCTCACCGCCCGGATATGGCATGCACATGAGGTAGTCGCGGATCTGCAAAAGCGATGTATCAGCGCCTGCCGCATCGTAGTAGTTGTAGATTTTTTTGTACGGTGCGAAAAAGCTCTGGTTTTCATCCATGTTGAAATTCACCTGCCGCTCTCTAAAATCGCCGTGCGTTCAATCCCGATCCCTTCAAGATTCCCCGCGCTGCTTCATGTATGTCTCAAGGTCGTTTTTCGCCTTGTCCAGCTCCCCGAGAAGTGCCTGAAACTGTTCCGGAGTCGTGCTCTGCGTCATGCCGACCAAAAGGCGGCTTGCCGTATCATTCCGGCTCGAAATCTCGGAATAAATTGCCGTGTTGACCATCGCCACAAGCGCCCGGTAGTCAGACAGAATGTCAAAAATCTTGTCCCGGAGCTTGGAATCAGACTTGAGCCGGTCGAGTTGGCCGAAAATATGGCTGGCGCCGTATTTGTCCACGATGTTCATGTCGAGTTCTTCATCCGATCCCTCAACGCCCAGATAGGCACACAGCATTGCGCTCATGAGGCATTGCTGTTTGTGCGCCGTATTTTCTCTGGCTCTGTCCGGGAGCGGCATCGAGAAATCTCCGTCTGTGTAAGTAAGGTGTTCTGTGTCGATGCATCGGGCGGCGATTTTTTCCGCCAGCTCCTGCTTTTGCATCACAGGAATGTAAGAGTTTGCCTTTTCTATGACCTCGGCGGTGAGTGTATATTTGTCCATCTTGTTTATCTCCTTTTTTGTTTATGGATGGATTTTCCGTGTTTCTTCTCTTTCTGATGCAGAGAATTTTCAGCCACTTCGGGCAACAGTATCATTCAGGATCCTGTGCTTGCAGTCTCTGGCACCGTCCGAGTTTTCCCAAAGGCCGGACGCCTTGCAGAAATACTGAAAACCGCAGTAGTCCTTATCTCCCGCGCTCTCGGTCAGAGCTTTGCAGAATAACCCGCTTTTCCCCGGTTTCCGATAGGAAAAAACGCATCGTGCTGCCGCCATCAATAGCCCTCCAATCTGATTTGCGCCGTCGCCGATTCATATCCTTCTGCGCTGGCGCGAACAGTAAGCGGCGCATCGGACGGCGAGAAGCAGGTGATGTCCAACGATCCAGAGCCGTCAATTCCAGCTGTTGCAGAAAAACTCTTCGGATTTGCGCCAAAAGCTTCGATCGTTACTTGCTCCGAGCCCTTTTTTCCGGACGCATCAAACGTAGCCGCTTCAATGTGCAATTTTTCGTATTGAACGATGGATTCCGGGAGCGGCGTCAGAAAGCGAACCGCCTTCAGCGACGAGGCCGCTTCAACGCTGACTTCAACGCGCTCAAAAATCTTCTCGTTCTGCTCAAGCCTGCATGTGATAACAGCATCGCCGGCCGAAACGCCCGTTATAACGCCGGAATTATCTACGGTTGCTATTTCCGTGTCCGCACTTTCCCACAGATAACCGACCGGGTGCTGCTGCGTGCTCTCAGTCAACAAGCCGTTCCGAACAGATCGAACCGCAATTCCCGCGCTCTGGCCGACCAGAATTTTCTCCGGCGCGCCGAGGTCGATCTTCCACGAAAATGCGTCGTAACCGGCGACGCTCAGCTCTATGTTGTCGTTTTCCGTCGGCTCTGCCGCCGCAAGGTCGAAATACTGAATCCTGACGCTTTCCTTGTCTCCGGAGAACTCCTGCAAGAAATTCACAAGTCCTCGCACGGAAAACGCCTGATCTGCCAGCATGATTCTTGTGTTGTTGTGAAGCTCCCTCGTCTGCGCGTTGCGCTGCATCGTGGAGTGGTTATAGCCGCTCAGAAGCGTCTGGTAATCCGTGTAGGAAAACGAGCTCGCCAGCTCCTGATTCGTCTGCCACGCAAACGGCTCATGCTGAATGTTCCCGTAAAAATCAAGGAAACTCCACGTTGCATTGCAGCGTCTGACGATGCAGTTTGCGCCGTTCACGCTGCTTGCAGACGGGTTGACGACGAGATATACCTGTTCAAAATTCCCTTCGTTCAGGATGATTTTGGCGCCAAGGCCGATATACTTGATTGTCTGATCCTTGAAATAGACCAGCTTGTAATCTTCCAGCCCTCTTGCAGTCGGCGTCTGCGAGACAATGTCCATCAGTCTGATGGTGCATGTCTCGAACTGGAACCAGTCGTCCGGATTTATGCTTTGCACTTTCGCCTCGTAGACGTCGCTCGCATAGTCGAACATGCTTTCCACGAACGCAGACGTCTCGTCGCCGAACCACTGCTTTTTTCTCGATGCGAACGCTTCCGGAACGTTGGATGGATACGGAGCAAGGGAAGAACTCATCAGCCCGGCGTTCTTTAGATTTTTGGTTAAGCTCATTCCCGCGCCTCCTTTCCGGATTGATTCGCTTCACTGGGTTCCTTTTTCTCGATAACCAGTGCGTGCAGCCGGCCTCCCGCCCCATGGCCTGCTTCCCTTCCGGGATGCTTTGCTGCTTTCACCCACTTGTGACCTTTGAAAATCTGTTGAATAGCGTTTTTGCTTTAATCCAACGGGATCTTGTACTGATCGGATCGGCTGACGCTCTGACGGTAGGCAAGCGCCTGTTCAAACCTCCGGAGTTCCCCGTCAAGCTGCCGCTGCAAGAAGTTCATGCGCTCCGTGTTGGCGCGAATTTCATTCGCTTCTGTCCCCTTTGTTCCGAAACTCTTGTCGTTGATCTTCGGCGTTCTCGTGAGCCAGTCCCCGGAGAATCGTCCTTCCCACACGAATTGAATGCAAAGCCCCAGTATTTGAAGCATTTCGTCCGGGAGTTTATTGTCGAATGAGCCGTCCGAATAAAAATCAAATTCCACTGTCTGCCCGGCTTTCAGTCCGGAAGGCAGCGTAACGGCTCCCGTTTCGGCGTTATACTGTGCGTCCGGAATCGGCGTGTAGAACGGGTCGCGGCCTATCACGCCCGAAAGCCCCGCTGAGCAAAGCTCGAAGCCGGTCTTCCCGGTTTCAATCACGGCCGGCGCGTCTTGATCCTCCGGGCTCGTGTACGAAAAGTCGTCATAATTCGCCTCGGAGTAGCGCAGCCATTCCTTCGCCTCCGGCGGCTTATTAAAGCGGGGAACTGCGGTTTTCAGCCAAATGCTCATCTTCCGCAGGAACTTCGCCGGATTCTCCTGCAGCTCTGCCGTAAGCCGCAGGTCATTGATTGCGACCATCCCATAGTTCAAAATGACGTCAGAAAACGGCGTTCCCATGGTGTTCTCCCTCCCTGTGCCGGGCTCTGAAAATGAGCACAAAAAAAGCGGCACGTTTCCCTCTCAAAAGCTCATAGCTTCTGAGCACGGAAACGTGCCGCAAAAGAATCTTTAGTTTTCTCTTTTTAGCTTATCACCGTTATTCGCGCATGTCAAACATTTGTTTCCATACGAGCGAGTGAAAAAACTCCCCGGCCTGCATTTTTCGCTTGGCCGGGGAGTTCAGGTGTCTATGTCATTGTTGCGGCTCTTCCAGCGCATCCTCAGCGGTCTCGTTTGCCGCTGTCAGATGCCGCTCGATCATCCGGAGCGACGGGACGTATGTATCTCGGACGCGATTCATCATCGCCGCCGCGTAGACCATTTTCGCGTTCCCGTCCATCATTGCCGTCTCCGAGTCCTCTCTCTCAATATCCTCAAGGATCAGCGAAAGCACGCTGAGCGCCTCGTCGACGGACGTTTGCAGATCATCGAGTCTGTCCATATACATAGCCATGTTCTTTTTCGTTTCCATTTTCTATATCCTCCCCATTAACCGGCAATACAAAGTGCTGCTTCGCGCCGAAGAATGCCCTCAAAGATTGCGCGGAGCTTCGCGTCTGCGGCAATGATCGCCAGTTTGGAAACCGCGATCACATCGGCATACTTCGCGCCGCCGTTCCGCATCCGGCTCTGCATCCGCTTCTTCCGCATCTCAAGATTGCAGTTCGCCGCTCGCTCTAATTCTTCGTAGAGCTTGTGTCTGTATTGTTGGTGGTTCAGATGATTCACCTCAACAATTCGGTTGATGATCTGGTTCGCCTGCTCCTGCCAGTGATCCTTTGTGAAAACCGGAACAGAAAACGCGCTCACAACATCCGTGATCCGCGCGGACGTTTTCTGCGTCTGCTCCTCGAGCGCTGTAATTCGGCGCTCCTGCTCCACGAGGACGCTAGCTTGTTGCAGAAGCTGCTCAGCCGGGGACAACGGCTTCGGAGCCGCAAGCGTTTCGCGCATCTTCTCGAACGCCGTAACGTAGGCGGCCGTGAACAACACGCCCTTTTCACCGGTCATCTTGTTTGCGACCATGTCGCAGCCCTTCTTCGTCAGCAAATAGCAGGGGCGAGTCTCGCCTTTCCCGTCTTTGTAGGTGCTCGGAATGAAGAAATCAACGAGGGAAAAATCTCCCGCGTTAAGGACATCGCAATAGTTGCGAATGGACTTCATCAAATCGTTATGCGGCTTGTCGATTGCTGCTGCGACTTGCCTGCTTTCAACAACGATCATTCCGTTATAACTGACTGCTTTTAATTGTTGCATAAAAATCCTCCATTGCTTTTTGGACGGAGGAGTGGTACACTGTAGATACACCACCCCTCGGGGTTAGGTAGAGGAGCGTCTGCGAAGCTGTCCAGGCATTTAGGCAGGCGCTCTTCTTATTTTTTGTTCACGGTTTCCTTGTAAAGGCGGTTTACCATTTCTTCAAGCAAATCAGTCTGTGTTTTTCCTGTTGCCACAGCGCATTCTTGCAATTTCCGCTGCGTCTCCGCTGTTGCACGCAAGGCGATTCGGCGATCCTTTGGCAAATCCCCCACAAGTGGCCGCCCTGTCTTAGGGCTCATACTTTGCACCTCTCCTTCTTGGCTAGCCATATGTTATCATGCGGCTAGCCGTATGTCAACCCCTATTTCAAAAAAACCCGCACCTATGCGTACAGGTGCGGTGAGACCGTCGCGGGCGGCAAGACGTTCGTAGGTTTCGAGCTTCGGCGCGTCGGCCTCGACCTTGGCCGCGAGCGCGAGCAGCTGCTCGGCGGGCGAAAGCGCGATTGCGCTGTAACTTCCGGTTCTTCGGATGGCCGGGATGATCTCGTCTGCGACCTTCGCCTGAAAGGCTTCGGCAGCCGGATTCTTCGCTTTCATTGCAAGGCGATAGAACACATTTTCCGGGATAAAAGTATCTTTCGCAACTTCCTGCGAAAAACCAATATCAGACAAATAAGAGCGAACCGTACTCCACCGAATGTATTCTGTGCCTTTGCTGGAATCTGTAAAGCCGAGCCCTCTAGCAACGGTTTCCAAACGCAAGTACACGGTGCCGTCTAACTCGTAGCAATCAATTCCTTGAATGCACATAACTTTTAGGTTGTCCATAAAAATAGCCTCCTGAAGATTTCCCGCTTGCAAGAGGCTTAAAATGGTTGTATAATGAGATTTACAACCACGAGCATCTTGCTTTTGGGGTTGACTAGGCCGTTCTGTTCGTCTTGGTAGGGGGAGCAGAACGGTCATTTTTTCATGTCCGAAAATAGTTTTTCAATCCCTCGACGCAAAGTCTGCGCCCTCGTTTCTCCGTTGCTTTTGGCGCACGCGTCCAGTTTTCGCAACGTCGCGTCGTCAAGCCTAACGCTGATTTGCGTTCCTTTTGGATTGTCAATTTTCGGTCTTCCCATATGGGACAAACTCGTCACCTCACTTTCTGACTGTCATTATATATTGTGACAGTCAATAAATCAACCCCCAATTTTCAATTTATCAAAAAGCCGCCCTGTCACTTGACAAGGCGGCCGGCGCAGTGATATATTGACGATAGGAAAAGGGCGCTGCCGATAGACGGTTGACCCGAAAGTTAATTACTCATAAAGAAGTAACCGCTTCATTTGGTCGTGAGGGCGGTTACTTCTTTTTTATAGGCCGCTAAAAAAAGGCCGATAATGCCAACGACTAAAAGTCCCGTCTGTATCAAGTCGGAATATGTAACCATTGGACAGCCCCCCTTTCCGTAGATCAGAGAGCAGAAGCAGCCCCCTGTCAGGGAGCCAACCGCCTACCGTTTCTGGCAGCGCCGCGATTATTCTATCAATCGCGATGTTTTTTGTCAATTTTCAAACTGGCTTTGTGTGCCGCATATTATTTCTGGACAAAAAGCCGCGCGCTGCGATCATGCAGCGCGCGGCTCTTGTATTTTGCCTATTTCGCTTTGATATAGGCCGCAGCTCCGTCAAAAGTGATGGTTGGAAGCGTTGCTTGCACGTAGTACAAAATGGGGTCTCCACTACTATTCACGCTCAAGCGCAGATACAAAATGCCAGTCAAATACTCAAAATAAGCGGTTGTGCCATACGGCGTGGAAATATTTGCAATCGGGTTAATCTGCTCAAATCCGACGTCTGTGTCGTTGAGCATCCATATTTTTGTACCAGATTGCCAGTTTTGGTAATATGAAATATCAAGAACCAGAATGATACCATTAGCGGCAACTACGCGACTTACATGGTCAATCGAAATTGTATATTCTTTTGCCGTGCCGCCGAGCGTCTTTGTGTAATAGGCTATCGCTTGCGTATTTGGGGCAGAGACGAACACATATTCGTCTTTAATTTTTGTAACAAGTGAAATATTTGTTGTTGGCGGCGTAAACTCAGTCCACGCATCCCAGTCCAGCGTGTTTTTGCTCATGTAACTATACGTTGAACTAGTCGAAGCGATAACGCAATCACCGGCGTCCCTGAATCCCATTCCGCTCGTTCCGGATAACGAAAACGTATGCTTAGATTCAATCTGGTTTGCTTGCTGATCTAGCACGTAGATTGATACGCTATAGCTATTATTTCCTCCGGTTCCGTATGCGAAGAAGTACTTTCCTTGCACCTCATTGTAAAACCACCGATCCGATCCGGAAGAATACGCCGAATCATACATTCCTCCCGTTGAGAGCGAAATCGTTTGCGCCACTGTAAAGCCGCTCGATATGCTGTCCGCTGACATCTTCCACAGTTTCAAGGTCGCTGTATATCCGGAAACATTACACGAAGTCCCATATAGTGAATTGCCGACTTGAACGATTCCGGCATTAACTGTCAAATTGCCATACGGCGCAGGAACTGTTCCAGTAAACCAGCTTTTGAAATCTTCACTGTACACCGCATATGTCGCCGTGCTGCTGTTTCTGGTTAGCACATAGTACTTTCCGATATAGTAAATCTCTGTAAGGTCGGAGGAACTTGTAACATTACCCGTGGTTTCCCAAGCGTCTTCCCAGTTTTTCTTGTAAGCGATTCTCACATAGCTCCCGGTCGAGTACGGCCACAGATAATATCCATTGAGAAATTTAAGGTTTCCAAAGGAATAACCGTAGTTTGCGCTCAATGGTGTTGTTGACTTCCATGTGGCCGCAAGTGCGGAATCGAGTCGTTCACTAGCGTACTCATTCAATAGCGGGTAAGCGTTGGTGTCAATCGCGCTTCCGTCACACGCCAGCCATTCGTCCCCGAGATCGTCCCTCGTCGTCACTCGAATATCGCCGACTTGGTAGCTTCCGCTACCCCCCCCCCGATTTCCAATATTAGGGTTTAGAATCATGAGTTTTTCCTCCTTGGTTTAGCCGCCTCTGGCTTCTATTGCAGTTTGAATAGCATCCCATACGAGACGTGATTACTGTAGTAATTATACGCAGAGAAGTTGAAGTACAGCTTTCCATTATAAAATCCGTAAGCTGCCTGTTTTGTTCCCGACGAAGAATATGTATACGGCCAGTCCGAAAGCGCTGAATACGATGTCCCGCCCGGTTGCTGATAATATCCTCTTTGAGTATGTCCGTCCACAAATGTTAAGTTCTGCCCTTTAATGCTAAACCTGATTACCCAAGTATTCATGGAAAAATAGCTTGACGAGCTACCGTAATAATTATTATACGTGAGCATCAAAAGGAAGTCGCCATCCTCATAATTGAAGTACAGGCTGCTCATGGTAGACTGCGCTTCCTTGTGGTCGTAGAGGGTTAAATTACCCCCCCCATTTTTCCTGTAAATGGTATTGTAAATCATATTAGCACCTCAAACTAAAATATTTCCAGACGCATCTATCTTTGTATCAGATGGAACAATGAAACAGGGGCGAACATATAGAGAATCACTTGCATCTCTATTGGTAATACTTCCATCAATAGCTATACAATATTGATAACTATATCTGTAATTATCTGTTCTCGTCCAATAGGTATCAGCATTAGAAGTTCCGCTCACATAAGCAATACGCTTAGTCTTACTTTGTGTTTCATCCGTATATTCATATACAAAATAATCCAGTTTCTTTCCTTCTGTTGCACCATACTGATTTTGTACACCCATTTCTGTAACCGATAGTGGGAATATTGGAGAAAGAATTTGAGTTGTGGCATTTTGGTAATTCCCATTATAACAAGGAACCTTCGCCTCTTTTATAATGCTTGTAACATCCAGTTTTGGACGAAGCGTATTGTTTAAGTATTTCCACAAGTCTATTCTTGCTTCATATGTGTAGTTTCTGTCATAAAAAATGGATTTATCACTTAAATCCTTTGCCAACAGCCATATACCATCACAGCTAGAATCATAGATACTTGTATCTGGATTTCCTTTTTGCACAATCAAAAATTCAGTGCGTACCCCATCAACTTTACAATAGACAGATGAGCCAACCTCAGCGTCAGAAATTGGTGTCGCCTTTTTTCTCGGGTGAATGACGTTGTAAATCATGCCGTCCACCTCGAATCTAGGTTATATATATATATTGTTGCGTGCCATAATATTAACCTACTTTCGTTGCATTAGTCTGAAGCCACGTAAGCAAGTCGCCTGTCGGCGCCTCTTCAAAAGCAATGGTTTGATACGCCTCACTCGACCAAGTGTCCTGGATTACCGCTAACGTCACCCTATTGATCGTTCTTGTATAAACGGTTGTAGTTGAGCCACTGTCATCGTTTGGAACATAGTCTATGTTCACGATAGTCACTGGCGGATTTGCGAGTGTCCTTCCTCGCAAGGCGAGCCCTTTATATTGGATTCCATTTGATGTAAAGTAAACATCCCACCCAGTTAATGCAGCGTCAGTTGGTATATTCGGAGAATCGTTTATAATCCAGATGTTATCTGGATTCTTGGAGATTTTCTTCCTCGGTTCGTTCCAAATCATACTGACCACCTCTTATAAATCATATTTATTCTCCTTTTTCGTTGGGAGATAGGCGATTTTTAACCGCCTATCTCCCAACCATCATTAACTAATTACCGTCTGATAAGTCACATACACACTGATAGCCGCAGTAGGCACGGTAGTAGCAGTAAATGTCAACCTGTTGGCCGCTTGACCAGTGCATTGAATACCAGCATCATTATATGCGGTCATAGATGCAACTGCGGGCATCGGGATAATGAGCTGCTTGGATTCATCTGCTAGAATACCAGATACTGTGACAGTCTGCGTCTTAGAAGTGGAGTTCCATCCAGCAACAGTAAGGGTAACGAGAGTGGCGTGAGGGGCGTATTGGTCAACATAGGACTTTGGGGTTGCCTCATTGTCTAGTGTTGGCGCTCTTAAATCCCGAATTGAAACATTGCCATTTGGATTTGAAATTATAAACGTTTTATCTTGTGTAAACAAGCTTGCTGTTGTAGTTTCATCTAGATTTTTAATATTTATTGCACCAGAACTACCAACAATAGTAGTAAGACCATCTCCAAAACTAACATTTCCAGTTACATTGCCACCCGTTAATGGTAGATAATTAGCGACTTTTGTGTCAACATAGTTTTTATTTACAGCATCAGTATTAGCAGTTGGGTCAGCAAGATTAGATATATGAACGCCTTTTGTTTGTCTAGAAGTTACATAAGTTGTGTTATTGTCGCATTTGAACGCTTCGTTATCAGAAACTCCAATTTTTATAATGCCATTTTGATCAGCCGTAATATAGCTTCCAAGTTCCATTCCTTGTAATGCAAATCCTTCATTCAAATCAAAGCTAATAATATCATATCCGCTAACTTGAACATCGCCCGAACCGCTCAGCTTCAGATACCGTGCATCTGCTTCTGTCTGCGTCATTCCGCCGGCAGCCGGCGTTCCGGCCTCCCACGCGCCGGTCGTTTCGTTATATGTCAGAACCTGACCGTTTTCCTTTGTGGTCGGGTCTGTGATTTTCTCGTCAAGGTCGGCCTTGCGGACTGCGTCATCGTCTGCCGTCGGCGCGCCGACGTTTGTGATGCGCTGGCTCCCCATATCGAGCGCGCCCGTCATCGTTTTCGATCCGTCAAGGCGCAGGAATTTGTTCGCCGCCTCGTTTGCCGCCGCGACGAAACCATCCGGATAGCTCAGCGCTTCCTCTGTCTCGCTCACATTGCGGATGGCGTTTGCAACCTTGGTCAGATCAATGTCATTTGTCATATATTCAGCCATAATTAGAAGCTCACCCCATTCGCAGAAGGTACGGTCTGCCATTCGGCATTCCCGTTCGAGTTGACGCGGAGAAATTTCCCTGCGTCAGATTTTGTAGGTGTCGTAATTTCGATTGTTCCAACGTCGGAAGCGGTGAGCGCGTCGATTGCCGCCCATACACCGCCGGACGTGACCGGGTTTCCGCTGTTTTTTGTCGGCGTGGAATCAAACGTGAGTTTGTTCTGCTTCGCGTCCACGTCTTTTTTTCGCGGCACAGACAGGTCATTTGTATACCGTCCAAGGTTCTTCGGCACGACGGTCTCCTCCTCTCGTAGTTAGGCAGAATCCCCCCGCCCCCCTGTGGCGGGCGGACGAGGGATCTCGTGAAATCTTCTGGCTATCTCAGCCAAGGACAACGGCGCGGTAAGTTCCGGCCGCGAGCGTGCCGGCAGAAGCCGTGTCATTGATGACGATAGTGATGTCGTGCGAGGTCGGATTGACCGTGACGTCGGCAATGACCATCTCGCCGGAAGCCGCCTCGAAGAGCTGGACGATGATGCCGTCAGCAGAGACGCCGTGCGTGTTGGCCGGGATCGACCATGTGAACGCGCCGCCGGCAGCAGTCAGCGAGCTGTTCGTCGCGGAGTACTTCTTCGCGATGTACGGAACGTCCTGCCACTTCGGAGCCGTGCCGGCGCCGCCGGAAACGAGCATCTGGTCGGCAGTGCCGGCCTCAGTCGGGGCGAAGAACGCCGGGGTCTTCGTCGCGGTGCCGTTCAGCGTGATGGTGTCCTTCGTTGCGCCCTCGTCGATTCCGGCAAGCTTCGTCTGCTCGGTCTTGGAGTACTGCGTGTAGGTCTCGCCGGCGCCGATGTCGTCCTGAGTGAGAACGACAACGCCCTTCTTGCCGTTGACGCTGTTGACGTCAGACGGGTTGCAGAGAACGTAGGTCGTGCCGGACCAGCGGTACTGCTGGTTCAGGTGCGCATCGCCTTCCGGACCGACAATGACGTAAATCTTGTCAGTTTCCGGAGTAAGCGCGTCGCCGCCGGCAGTCTTGGACAGCCAGCCGGCCGCCAGAGCCGTGTCGCCGACAACATACGCATCGACAACGTCGTCAACGTAGCTCGGGAGCTGGGAAGACGGGATGAGGCCCTTGTCATCGAGGGTCGCAACGCCGTTCGCCTTGCCCTTCTCAGAGGCCGGGATCTTCGCGTCGATCTGCGCCTGAGCATCGCTGGTGAGGCCGGTGATGTACTGAGCGCCGACGATCTCGACAGACTCCGCAGCGGTAATATGGCCGGCAGCGTCAACCGTGATCTTGGAAACGTGCGTCGCATCGCCGTAAGAACCGGCCGCAGCGCCGGAGAACTTATGGCCGACCGTGATCGTCTTGGACGCCTTGTCGCCCTTGACCTGCGTCCACTTGTCGCCGGAGGCGATAGCAAACGTGTCGGTCTTGGCAGTGGCCGCGATCTCAACAGCCTCGGCGTTGCCCTCGACCTCGGTCGTGTCATTGGCGCTCTGCTTCGCGGTGTTGATGTTCGAGAACGCGAACTGGTTGACCTCGCCGCCCTCCTGCGCGGCCTTAACAGCCGTATCAAGAGCCGTGATAGCCTGCTCGAGCGTCATGCCGGCAGTGACGGTGCCGCCCTCAACCTCGGTGTAGCCCGTCAGCGTGAGCGCAACAACGTTCGTGGTGGTGACGTTGCCGGCCTCGTCAAGGCCGGTAATAACGGCACCGGCAGTGCTGTCCTTCTTGTACAGGACGCCGACCGGCTGCCAGCTGAAACCAGTCTGGCCTGTGCGCTTGGCATACTGGTAGACGACGCCGTCGGCAGAGTTGGTGTAGACCTGCCAACTCTTCGGATTCGCCGGAGCCGTCGCAAGCGGGTGCAGAATCGCATTCTGCAGCTCATTCATGTTCAGGTTCAGGTTCGTGAGAAATTTGGACATATTGTTTCCTCCTCCGATTGTTTTGGACTTGTATTTGACTCCGGCTGCTGCCGGTTGTCATCTAAAATCTACAGATTTAGTTCAGGTATGCGCTCCCGCTGAAATCTGCCGTAAATGTAATGACAACATTGTTCTTGTCCGGGTAGTTTATTTCCCCGACAACTGCTGTTCCGGCAGAATCGACAACCGTCACAGACGGGTATTTGTTGAGGTTGTGGTTGATCCTCCACACGTTGCTCGCAGTCGCCTGATTGAACACATAAGTTCCGGCTCCGAGCTTGTTGTCGACATATTCCGCGTCAACCGCGCCGATGTTTTCCCGCGCGATTTTCTTCTGCTCATCACTCAGGATCTGCGGGACAACCAAAACTGCATCTGCAATGCTGATGCCGCCGCTTCCGCTTCCGCTTGTCGCTGTCATCGCTCCGCTGACCGCACCCCATTCACACTGGAAAGCCGTCAGCGTTGTGTCTTCTTCAAACGTGATTTCCCCGATCGGGCCGTTGTAGTCGACAATATAGCGCTCTCCGAACTGGGTTGCGTCCATTTTGGTTTCGTCATTGAATGTCACGGTGAACGGCGACGAGGAAATCATGAATGCCGTAAAAACAAGCGGATAGTCAAAGCCCTCGATCTCCTGCGAAAATTGCGATGCAATATTAGCCCGAACCATTGGCAGAGAGTCTGTGCCGCCGGGGAACGTGGACTCAACAGGAATATTGCAGATTGCGTTTCGCTCCATCCTTCTTCCTCCTTTTTTCAAATTCAAAAAAGATATGTGAAAAAGTCGGAGCTTGCGTTTCGTCTGTTATTTCCTTGCTCCGCCCTGTTTTCCGGCGCTTGATACCCGGCGCTTATTACCGGGCGTCTGCTGCGTTCATTGCCTCAATAATTCCAATGAAATCTCCGCGCTCACTGCAAAGCCGCTTGCTGAGATTGTTCAGCGCAACCACGCGCTCGCGCGTCACATAAGGCGATCCCTTGTCGTAAGCCTCTGCAAATCTGCGGGCGACCATCTCCCTGTGTCCCGCACACAGGCGCGGGTAAATCGCAAGAATCTCATCGCCGATCTCTGTCATTTTTGCAAACGCGCGCTTGTCGAGAAGCTCGCCCTCTTTATAGTTGCAGTTAAGCGCTTCCCTTTCTTCGTCCGTCAGCCCGTCGATTACAATCAGCCAACGGTTATCAATCAGCCATCTCGTTCTCTCGTCCAGAATACGGCTGAGGTCGTTTTTCGGAATGTAGAAGCTCCCGCTCTTTCCGACGATGCGGCCATACATGCCCTGCTCCCCGAAAAGCTGGACGTTATCGTCCGAAACCTCTGCCTGCCAGAGAAAATGCACCTTGTCCGAATCGGTCGAAACCTGATAAATCTGCGGGCGCCCAAGCTGATTGATCTGCTCCTGAAGCGCGCGCATCTGCGCCATAAGGCTTGCGTTCTGCTCGCGCAGAGCGTCCAGTTCAGCGTCGCTTTGTTTCTTGACGTCTGCTTCAGCCGAAACAGCGTCCGCAGAAATAACCGCCGTCTCGCCCTTGAGGCTTTCGTTGAGGTCTGTCAGCGGAACAATTTTCTCGTCCTTATCGTCCTTTTTTACGCCGAAAATATCGGAAACTTCGACTTCGTAGGCATCCTTCATTTTCTCTTCGTTAAGGCGGTCAACATTTGCAATGATTTCCTCTACTCTCTTTTGTGCCGCTGCTTCTTCCGCCTTTTTGGCCTCTTTGGCCGCGCGCATTTTGGCCGCGCGGGCAGCCTTTTCCTCGTCAGTCATTGGTTTGCGTGCCATATCGGTTCCCATCCTTTCATTCTTTTCCCGATGTGTTGCATGTGCTCAGATTGTTCAGTTGTTACGCCCGGCCACCGGAGCTGCACCGGTGCTTTCCTGTCTCAGGCCGGGATGTAGGGGCGCTCGCAAGCGCCCCTATTGAGCCAGTGACTTTCTTGCTTTAATCAGATCGGCGAGAATGTTGCAACGCGGCTGGCAAAAATTGCCACAATATCAAGCGCGATCGTGAGATTGATGCCAATCTCGAAGTTCGCCGTGCGCGTCGGGTCAATCTCGATAGAGATCGGCGTGTCGCGGTTGTAGCAAACCGTCATGGGCTTGTAGCCGCGGCCGGCCATCATCCAGACGCGGTCGCTCGGGAGCAGCGTCGCGGGAGCGGTGTTCTGCGTGCCCGGAACAATCGCGTCACGCAGCGGCATAAGGCGGACGCCAAGGAACTCGCCCAGCAGGCCGGAGCGATTGTACTCGGAGCCGAGGAGCATCGCGAGCGCGGCGTCCATGTTGACATTGCTCGAGCCGGTCGCCTGCGTCGGGAGGACGCGGGACAGCGGAACCATGGAGCCTGTGGCGAAAATATCGCCAATCGTGGTGTTGTTGAGCGTCGCAAGCTTGTTCGCCGCAGTCATCCAGTTCGTGTTGTTGAACGTGTACTGCATGTTGGTCGGAATCAGCTGCGCGTTGGTAGACGCCTTGATGATCGACTCCGTCCACATCGCCATGGTCTTCGAGTACATGCCGGCGGCAATGTTCGCGAAGAACGCGCCGAAGTCCATTCCGTTTCCGACAAGCTGCGTCCACTTGGCAACAATCTGCGCCGACTTCGGCTGCGGATTGAGCGTAATGGTGTCGGAATAAAGGCGGTTGCTCGGAACGCTGAGCGTAGCGCCCCAGGACGAATCCTGGAAGACAGGAATGTCGTTGGACTGGATGTTCTTGACGTAGGTCTCACCAAAGCCAACCTCGACGGTCTCGGCAAATGCGCCGACAGCCTCGGAATACGTTGCCGGAAGAATCGGCTGGACAACCTCTTCATAGATGCCCTGAAGGACAGCATAGAAACTCGAGTTGCCGAAGAAACGCTGGCCCTGCCGCTTGAACTCGTCGAAGTTTTCCGGAGCGCGGGCGCCGGAGAACTCGCAGCACTTCTTTGCGGCATACAGCAGGTGTTCCTGCTGGAACTGCTCGTTGAGCTGATTGTACTGAGAGTTCGTCATGATGCTCTGATAGCCGGACTTGCTGCCGTTCAGAGCCAGCGACATTGCGTCTTTGCCGCGGCCTGCGTGCTCGTAGGCGAGCATTCTGCCCTTGGCAACAAAAGCGGCGCGGGACTTGTTGTTGTCCTGAACTTCGTTCGCGTTCACGCGAAACGCGCTCTGGGACACGCTGTTGAGGGTAATACGATTAGCCATGTGTGTTTTCCACTCCTTCCTTTGTTGCTGCTCAGGCCACAACGTGCTTGGCAATCACATCGACATAGCCAAAGCTCGAGCGCGTGCCCTGCGTGAAGTTCCCCTGTCCATCCAGTTCAAAGTAAATCGAGCCGTTGGCGGCAGGAATCTCGCTTGCGGGGACGAGCATGCCGTCCGCGATGGTCATGTACTTGTTCGTTCCGATGGTTCCCTCGACGTTGCCGATGCCGAAGCGGTATCTGCGGTCGCCGGTGAAGTCGATCTTCGTGAATGTGCCGTCGCGGCCGGCCGGAACAGGAAGGCCAAGCGTGTTGGCGCCCACAGCGTACTCGGCGCCGGTCACGGGATCGACAATCAGATTCCAGTCATACGTGTTGCAGGCGTAGATGACGGTCGAAATCTTGGCGTCGGCCGTCGCCTTTTCCATGTACCACGCGTTCTCATTTTTGAGATTCTGAGCGCTGTAGCCCTCGCAAGGCAGATTCTCTCCGCGCACGCACAGGAAGCCCGCCGAGCAAACATCATCGGCGCCGTCGGTCTGGAAGCGTCCGGTCACGTTGGCAAGGTCATTGCGCTTATCGTTGGAAACACGGGACTCAAACGCAGTGTTTTTGATATATGCCATTGATTTTCACTCCTTTGTTATTATTCGATGCCCCACGTCGCGAGCAGTCCTTCGACAGTTCCGTCGTCCGGGTTCTGCTGCTTGTGAAGCGCGTTGTACGCAAGCGTCGTTTTCTTCTCCGCGGCAGCCTTTTTGTCAAGCTCCATGACAGCGGCCGCGCATTTGGCGAGAACCGCATCGCGGACTTTTTCTCCGCCGATCCACTTGCCCTCACCGTCGAGGGAGTTTGTGTAAACCCCATTCTCAATGTCGGCCTGAATGCCGGAAATCTCCGAATCCTCGATCTTGTCGTCGCGGTTTGCGTTGAATGCAGCCAGAGTCTCTTTTGCGATCTTCCCGGCCTCTTTTACGCGGCGGGCACACTCAGCATTGGTCATTGCGGTGATCGTGCTGTTGGCGTTTTCAAGATCCTGCTTTGCCTTGGCGAGCTCGGCATTGACCGTGATAAGCTCGGAGTTTATCTTTCCGGTGAACTCGTCCATGTCGAACTCGATGTTGCAATCGTCCGTGAGTGTGATGACCGCGTTCGCGCAAATAGCCTCCATCTTTTCCGGGACGACCGTCACGTCGCCGGAATTAAATGTATAGCGGAACATCTTACCTTCCGCATTCATGAGGCAAACGCGAGTGCAGTCTTCAAACTCCGCGCCGCCGAGAACTGTGTAGCCGTTAAAACGCTTCTGTGTCTCGGCGATCATCGACTTGTTGAATGCCTTCAATTTGCTTTTCACTCCTTTTGATTTCTTTTCGAGTTGCGGCTCGTTTTTGGGGGTGCTGTTTTGCGCCAGATAAGCAGCCGCCTTGAGCTTGGCATTTTTATATTCATCGCTCAGCGCTGCAAGCGCTTTGATATTCGCTCCGGGAATAGCAGGCGCAACGCCATCCCCAAGCACTGTCACACCAAGGCCGTTCCAGGCGGTAAAAACATCAATCTCCCCGTCTTTGTGTTCCTCGGTTACATCCGTTTCCGCCGAAACCTCCATTGTTCCGGCTCTTACGATCTTATTCACGAGCTCCGGTGCGTAAAACTCCCAGAGCTTTCCTTTGGCAACCAGCCACTTTTCGCCATTTTCTTCAGTAATTTTGAAGTCGGCCTTATCGTCAGAAAGCGAGCCGACAATTCGTTCGGCTGTTCCGCCCATAAAAGAGTATCTCGTTTTCCCTGTCGCGGGATCTCTGACCTCTTCCATGTTGTGCCCGTCTCCGACTCTGTTCCCTACATATGCGCAAAGAATCGGCTGCCCGACAAATGAGAGATAATTTGCTTCTAAATTGCGATAGTCCCATCCGTTCCGGTTAAGCCCCTCCCGCATGACGCGGAGCTCAACGCCGAACTCGTACTCGTTCAGCCTTTGCAGGACTTTCAGTGTGCCGTTCAGTTTGACCTCGCCCGCTTCTTTCGTCTTCAGCTGCATTGGCATTGTCAAACTCTCCCTTCCATCTGGTGCGCAACCCAGTTGTCAAAGCTGGATTCGCTTACGCGCATATCCCACATCGACCATTGCTCGGCAATCGCTGTGTAGCTTTGGCTGTTCTTGAGCATCAATTCCTCTACAAGCAGCTGCATCGGGCGCAGCTCAGCGTTGTCTGCTGCCGAATGAAACGCCTCAAGCGCTGCCGAAATCCGCTCCAAAACGTCGATGATGATCTCATACGCTTCGTCCATGTCCTCAATCGGCTCTGTGAGCTCCGGTGTCGCCGGATACATTACTTCCAGATGCCGTTCGTGGAGCATATCGCCGAACTTATCAAACAGCCCCGGCATTTCATGCGCCATTTTGTGAATGGAATCGCTTGTGTGTACCATGCCGGTGTGGATGTAAACCCACTCTTTTACTGTGTCGAGAAAACGTGCCGCATTTTGGTACGCTTCAACAACATCACGAGCGCGGCCTTTGATAACCGCAAATTCCGGGCGATCCCAGTTGAAGAACTCCCTTGCTTTCACGCTTTCACCCTCCTTCCTTTCGTTGAAAAGTCGTAGAAAGGGCTTTACTTGCCCTGATCGAGATCCTGTTCCTGCCCTTCGGACGTAATTCCCTCGCTGCGCGGCCGACCCGGCTGCGGCGGCAGCCCGGATTCGCCCTGTTTGGCCGAATACGACGACACAAGCGGGATTCTCTTGTCCAGAACGCCGCTTTCCATAATTGCTGCCGATGCGCTTAAATCGTCAAAAATGGAACGGCCGCGCAGAGCGTTGTACATCATCGCGTCCGGCAGTATCCCGAGCGTCATGCTTTCGCGCATTTCTTTCCGCATTTGCTCATCTTCGGCCAGCGATCCGAACATTTTGAACTCAAAGTCATATCTGAGGCCGATTGACCGGATCAGGCTATTCATCATGCGCTCCGTGCAGTCATAAATCCGCTTGGCGAACTGGCTTTCAATCATGAAACTCACCGTTGCCATTGCCGCACGAGCCTCGCTGTCAGTCGGAAGAATTGCGCTCAATCCGGCCTTCGCAATCGCGAAACTGTATCCGTCTGCCGCGATGGACGTCGCGTTTGGTGCTTCGGATAGCTGCTGTAGTTTGATGTTTTCAAACGGTGCGGCGTAAATTCCGATTCCGGTCGTGTCCGTTGCCGCAAGCATTTGATAAAACAGGTTCTCGAAAAACTTTCTTCCGGCCGGGGATAGCTTGTAGCTGTCCTCGTTTGTTGCTCCGTTGTCGTCCCTGTATGGAATTTCGCCCGTAACCATAGAGACAAGCGGGTTCTGCGTCAGATTGATCTGAATGTCTTCGTACTGTGCAACGTCTGCCATCGAAAGCATCAGACCGGTAAACGGAGACGCCACAACGCGGTCTACATCGTCAATTTCGAAGCACCAGACGCGTTCCGGAGGCAGCGACACCCAGTAAAACCAGCGTCCGTTTTGCTCGAATACATCCGGATTTCCTGCTGCATTTTCGCGAACCGAGCCGAATACGACCCTCCCGCGCCCTTGCGGTCTTGCCGAATCCACGAAGTCGGAAACATATGGCGCAAACAAGTCTCCATACTGTCTCCAATCCGTTCCGGGCTGCATGAAATACATCATGTCGAAGCTGACCGTGTACTTTGACTTGTTGTTGAAGCCGATAATTTTGCACCAGTCCTGCGGCAGCTGCTGCGCAAACGCGTAGCTGACTGCACTGTGCGTTTTATCGACCGATTTCTGCACGGTGTAGAAGACCTTTCCCTCTCGCCCTGCCTGCCCGGCTGCCATATGCGCCAGTTCTGCCGGTCTGATCTCCTCTGCGAGCTTGTATGCAATCCGCCAGTCGCGCCAGAAGTCGTCTTTTTTCTCGTCTCCATCTGCCAGATACTTCGGCTGAATATACCAGTGATATGTGAGAAGGTCTTGATACTCTTTTGTGATTTTCCGGAACGGATAAGCCGTCCAGACCAACGCCTCGGCCACCTCACGAAGCGGCTTTTCGTTTCCGCCCGCATCCCTGAGCATATCTGCGACCTCAGACCGGTTGTAATCAACCGGATAAGACGAAATATGCTTGACGCGGTTGTTTTGAATCATCGGCATATTGGCATACGCCTTTGAATATGCGCCATAAAGAGAGTCCATCGGAAGATCAGCATACTGTGTCGCTACGCTTCGGAACTGCGAGAAAAATTCAGAATAGCTTTGGCAGGAAATCGCGTTTTTGATGCTTTCTGTTGCCATGCGTTATCCCGCCTCCCTTTTGATTCTCTCTCGTTCTGCTTCGAGTTCCTTCTGAAACTCTGTCAGGAATCTTCCTGCCGTTTCCGCTACTTCCGGTTCATTTTCTTTCAGCCACTCGGCCGTTATCCTGTCTCCGCAGTCAAGCAGCCATTCCAGTTCCGGCCTGTTCAGCCGCTTCATTTCCTCACCGGAAATCGCCGGCGCATTTGGTATCCCGTCTTGGGTGTAAACAAGAATGTATTTTCCGGGTCGTATGTAATGAAAACGCTGTTTTTCTGCCGACTTTCGGGTTTCGGTGTTGTCCGGCATCGCAAACAAGCGATATTTTTGCTGGATCATCGATGGTTTCCTCCTCTGCGTCCTACCATCGTTCTGGGAGCCGGATGATACGCAGCCGCAGTGTCTTCCTCGATTCCTTCTCCATCGAAAACCTTTTTCCACTCAGAGTCGCTTCGCTGACTATTGATAAGCTCTTCATGTTCAAGGTAATCTGCAACACGCAGCGCATATTTGGTGGCCGACCACTTATCGCGCTGGATTCTGTTCGAGATTCGCACCTCTTTAATTCCATATCCTGCCGCTTTGGTCTTCAGATTTGAAACCTGACCGCAAAAATCTCGCGTATGCAGATATGGAACGGCGATCTGGCCGTCTATTGAGTCATCTTTGATGCGGTGCAGTGCTTTGTAAGCCTTGACCCCATCGAAGATGTTGTTAATAAGCAAACTGACATTGCCCTGCTCCCATTCACGCTGCGCGTACTGAATCATCTGCGTGTCAGAATCATGCGTTCCGCCAAGGCCGCCGGTCGCGCGAATTGGATAGATGCACGGAATCGCGCCCCGAAGCTCGATTTCCGCCTTGTCGTGGTTGATGCAGCACAGCGGCGGCATTCCATCGCCAAGATCCTTGTGCAGCTCCTCGACAACCGCTGTTCCGTACTGGTTTGCGTCTATTGCGAGGTAAGTTACATGCTCGCTGTCTGCAAGGCAGAACCGGCGCCAGCGATCCTTTAGCCGTTTTGCCTGTGTGAGCGCGTCCTTGGGCGGAGGCTCGTCGATCATGTAGACAAATGACTTCATATATTTGTTTGCCTGATATGCATCCGATTTCTTTTCGAGTTTTAATACGGACGTTGCGCACTTGGCATTTGCCGATCCGTCCACATAGCTGACGTCGTAGCCGATGACGTAAATAACGTCCGGATTTCCGCAGTGCCGGTTCTCCATGCACGTCAGATTCTTGCTTTCCGTCAGCAAACTGTCTCGGATAACCGGGTTTTCACTTGTCCCTGTCCATACGCCGCAGCACTCTCGGAGGAACGCCTCTGCTGTGTTCTGCACGCGAAGATCCTCGTAATACTTGGCGTCGCGGATTCCGGAAAGAACCGCGACCTCCCACGGAACGTCGATGGCGAACGAGTTTTTTCCGTCAACCATTCGGTTGAACGCTTCCTTGCGATATTCGAACGCCTGATTCTGCTGGGTCCCTGCGCTTGTGATATATATCTTCTGGTACAGCGGGAACGTCTTATCCAGCGTCGTACCAACCTTGCGCTTCAGTCGAACCGTCGCGCTGACGGCCTGCGCGAATTTTTCGTGGTCAAACGCCTCGCCGCTTTCGGACTGCGCGCACTCCTCGGCGATAACCGAGTGCTTGTTTGAACCGCGGCGAACCGTGACTGAAAACTCGCTTCCATAGTCCGTATAAATTCGGAAACTGCCCTTGGCCTCGCTTCCGACGTGCCACATTTGCGCCAAAAGCGGATACCGCTCTTTGATTGCGTTGAATGCGTCCGCCGCAAGCTCAGCCGCCTGCTCCATTGTCGGAGCAAAATAACTTCGCTTCGTTCCCGGCCAGAGCGTGCCGGTCAGCATGGAACCGAGAACGGTTGAGAACGTCTTGGTCAAGCCGCGCGGACCTGTGATAAAGCACGTCTCGTTTCGGACTTCTCCTCGAAGCATGACACGCTGGATCAGCTCCAACTCAAATTGCTTCTGGCCTTGCGTCCCTTCATCCAAGATGTCGAGAAAAATGTCCGGGAACATTCGGAAAAAGCCAATGAGAAGCGCCCACGCGCCCATGTTGTATTCGGAAAAGTCAACCGGGCGAAACTCTTCAACGCTCTCCCATTTTTTCGTTTTTTTACTGTAGCGTTTTCCGCCCGGCATCTTTTCTCACCCTCTCGAGCGCCGCCTTTTTGTGCTCATGCGCTGTCTGGCGCATAAGGCTAGTCTTCTTTCATTGGTGGGATTGCGCCGATTGCTTCCATCGTGTCACGCTCTTCCTTTGTTGATGCCTCGCGGAGCTGGCCGCCCGCATTGGTCAGCTGCGCCGATTTTGGCAGCCTTGTGAACTCTGGCGCGGAATTGTTGTTGCTCATAGTGTTAATAATTGAGAAAATCATGGCATCTACAACATCGCAGCTGACATCGTATTTGCGCATGATGGCCTTTGCAATCAGCGGCATCAGCTTCTCGCTCGCCATCGCATCGCCGTATTGATCGACCATCCCGAGCTTTTCCAGCCCGACAATAATCGAATCAATCTGCGGTGTTTCGACCGGCTTCCCGTCTCCGGCGCGCATTCCCTCGCGCTCCATAATGACTTTGATGGAGTCGGCATATCTTTTGGCACCGGCGCTGTCTCCGGCGCTGATGCTCTTTTTCCACTCAAGCCGGTTGATTGCGATCTCTTGGAGCGCCATGTCAATACGAGGGCTGATTGCGCCCTTGAACTCCGCCGCCTGCCTGCGGTAACTGTTTTCAAGCTCGTGCAGCTCAGAATCGGAGTATTCTGTGCTCTCTCCGTTTTCGTCGATCTTAGAGCCCCATTTCAGGCGAAGCCCCTTGACGTCTTCCAGAACAGCTGCGCTGCACTCCTGACCACAGCACGGGCAGATGATTGTGTCGTTTGCCATGCTTCCCCTCCAAAAGCGCATAAAAAAGCGGCACGTTTCCCAACTCAAAAGCAATTTGCTCTCGAGCACGGAAACGTGCCGCTTAAAGCGATTCCGCCAATTTATGGCGGTATGTATTTACTTTTCTCTTCTTAGCTTATCACCGTTTTTTTGTATTGTCAAACATTTGTTTATCCTCGTTATTTGGAGCCGGAACCCGATGCAGTGTTACCGGGATTTCGTCTTCCTGTGCGGCGTTGACAAACGTTGGTGCTACCCATTTCAGCACCAGTTTTCGTTCCTCGCTGCCGTCCTTTTTCCCAGTCCAGAAATTGTGCCAGTGCCCACGTCGCATATGCGGCCGCGGAGACGCATGGCCGGCCGATGCGTCACTTTCGTTTGCTTTCGCCCACCTGTCTGTGCTGCTGCGGTATGCTCGCACAGCGTTTCCAATCCGCACGCCAACATCCCATTTCCGGATTTCGGCATACCGATCTTTTACAGAAACCGACCGTCTCGTATGTGTCACTTGCTCGGGATTCGGCGTGATCTCCGCGTTTTGGGCGCACAGATACAGCACAATTTGCAGCGTCTGCTTGTAAAAGCGCGCCGAATCTGATCGGCGTTCTGATTCCTTGTCTAACACCCGCCGCAATTCCCTGTACCCTTCCGGCAGGTTGTCATGTGCCCTCGCGCACGTCTCTTCAATGCTTTCTTCCAGTGTCCCTGCATCAATATAAACAGGAACACCCATCGTCTGCCCCTTCTCGGAAAGATACAGCAAGCGCAGCTCTCGTCCGCCCGTGTTGGTATCATACTCAAGATGAACAAACAGCCCGTGGTATACAGTGCCGCGAAGCGCAGTATCCGGTGCAAACTGGATATAAAAGCACGGATACGGAAGATTCAGGAGCGTTTCAGGCTCGAGCTTCAGATCGTCCGCCTGTTCAAAGAGCAATTCCTGCATTCCTTCGTCTATGACAAAAGCTTCTTTGCTGTGCCTCCACGGAGCCAGCGCCGCAACAATCTGTGCATCCTGAATTGAATCGAGGCGATTGTCAATCGTATCAGGTCGGCTGCCCATGGTTACAGACAGTGCCGCCCCGATTGGCGCATAGCACCAATCCGGCCACATTGGAAGCCCTGCCTGCCCCTTCTGTTCATGAAAACGCCCCATTTGTTCCCACGCCTTTGGGTATTTCGCCGACTCCCGCTTCAGAAGCGCCAGCGGCGGATATACGTCCGTGCTTTTGTTTGACTTCTTTGCCATTGTTCCACCACCTGTTTTTTTCTTTCGTCCCTATTCGTACATTCCATCCTTGTGACGTAAGCAGCCAAGCCCCGTTCCATACAGGGCTTGGCTGCCGCTATTTTTAACTTTCGAGTGCTTTTTGTGCTCTATCGCTTGCCGCATTCAGATGCGCCTCGATCACGCGGAGTGCCGGAAGATAGGACTCCTTCATCCGCTGCTGCTGCATCATGTCCGCGATTTCCGGGCTGGCCTGATCCGTTCCGTCGCCCTCGATTGTATCCAGAAGCATTGAAAGCACGCTGAGCGCCTCGTCGACAGATACTTGCAGGTCAAAGCACGCATTCTCATACCGTTTTTCCATCAGTAAACCCTCCCTGCGGCAAAAACGCCGCCCTCAATTCTCTGTTTGTCTGCACGGTTCTCGCCCAGAAATTTCCTGACGAAGAATGCACAGCCCTTTCCTGTGACCTTTGGCGTCTTACTGACAGTAACGTGCCCGTCTGCGTGCGTGATGGCTGTCTCTTTGATCTCGAACAGGCCGAGTTCCATCGCGTACTGCGTCGGCATATTGTAGTCCGAGCCGCGCCGTTTGATGAGGTATCCGTTGTCTCGCATCCACTGGAACAGCCGTTGTTGCCCGATGTCTACGCCGTTCTGCTTGAGAATCTTTGCAAGTTCGCCGATGAGGATTGATGTTGATGACGCGCTGACCGCGTCCGCAAAGAGAACTTTCGGCGCGTCATTTTCAATTTTGGCAGTCAGTTGTTGAACAGTCTGCTCCGCAATCTTCAAAGCCCGAGCCATAACTTTCTCCGGACTATTCCAGTCCTTCTCAAGCTGGATGAAATACTGGCGCGCCATCTTGCCCTTTTCGTTGCGTTGAAGCATGCAGATTTCCTTCGCCATCTCGATTGTGAGCTGTGCGTCATGCGCGCGCCGGCCGCCCGTACTTTTACTCGAAAATGAGTAAAAGTCGATTCCTTCATCGAATCCGTATTCGCACATGCGTGGGAACCAATCGTTAAATCTCGTATCTACGCTTAAAAACGTGTGAAGATCCCGAGCCGAAACGGTGATTCGGTCGTTGATGCTTTGCTGGACAGGGAGCAATGTCGCGATGCTATCCATAATTATCCTCCTAAAAAATCGGTTGACGAACCAAGGAGGATTCGGCTATAATATATTTGCCAAATCTCTTGGCCATGCCGGGGTTTCCGGCTAATTCAAGGGACTTTGGGGAATAGGACAATCGGGGGTCGTCGCCAAACTATCACCCGGTTGTTCTATTTTTTATTGCCCGATTGACTTCTTCAATCCCTCGGCGCAACGATTCCGTTCGCGTTTCATTGAAGAACAAAGCGTTCTCGTCAAGCATTTTAAGCTCTTCTTCGTTAAGACGAACACCAAGTTGCGTCCTTTTGGGATTTTCAATCTTTGGACGTCCCATCTTTGTTGTCACAATTACACCTCACTTTCTGCTTACCATTATATATTTTGGTTAGCAAAAAGTCAACCCTATTTCGAAAAAAGATGGCGCGGATCGAAAATTCGTCCGCGCCATCTTTTTTTAAGAGTTCTTCTCGTCCTTCCGGCTCCCAACACACGTTCCTTTTACCCAGACGTAGCACTCAAACGCCTCGCACCACGCGAACTGACCTCCTTCATATCTGTCGACATGCAGGTCGTCCGTGTTCAGCCTTGTGCAGTTCGCGCAGCGATGAAGTATCTGTTTTTCATTTTGCATGGAATGCCTCCCATATGTCGTCAAAGCACACCGGCACGGCCTCACGCAGCTTGTCCAGCAGCATCAAGGCCACCTCCCGCATCTGCGGATGCGCCGCCTTGTCGCACCGCAGCCTTAAAAAATGCCGCCATTCGCGGATGTTGGCCGTCATCACAAGTTCGGTCATCAGGCTGTTCGGCAGGACGGAGCGGGCTTCCTGCGGTGTCCTGCCGCTGTAAAGCAAACTAAAATACGCCTCTTCAGCCTCGAGGCACGCGTTCTCCCAGATCGCCCACCCGTCCGTTCCGCGCTCCAAAAACAGCGGCTCAATCACCGTGATCTCGCTGCCGAATTTCTCATTGCTGTAATTACAATATCTGGTGCTGGACTGACAGTTATGGACAACCACGCCATTTGCCACAAAGTTATGGTTTGGAGCTTCCATTGATATGTCATACACAGCTTCCACGCCAACCGGTTCAATGCTTAATATTTTATCCCGGAATACGCCAATTGTACCCGGCTTATGCCACAGGTTGTGACATTTGGGGCACAATACTTTCACGTTTTCAGGCACATTGTTTCTCGGGTTCTTATCAATGTGGTGGATTTCCAGATTCTCTTTCGTCCCACAGTTTTCGCATCGTTCTTTTGTGAATATACGATTTGCTTCTTGATATGCCCCGCTAACCGTCAGCGAGGAGCGATCTTTCTTGTACTGGCTGTTTTTGCTTCCAATCTTGGACTCTCTAAGTTTTTGCTTGACTTCTTCAGAAAACATTCCTTTGTATCCGTGACCAGGTCGGCGATTTGGGCGGGCAGGCCAAGGCTTTTTAATTCCATATTTCTTAAACGCCTTATACAACGTCGCCTCGCAGCAACCAATCGTCTCTGCAGTTTCTTTTCGCGTGTGGTTTTCCTCAATATAATACCATCTAATCCAGTCTGGATTTTCCAGTAATTCAAACCCATTGGCCAAGACCTCCACGCCTACCGACAACTCGAGTAGTGGAGTATACCCGCCAGGGGTTGCAATCCGATGATCTCCTGTACACTTTAGCGTTCTGCCACTCTCTGTCCTCAACATAAACACAGGCTTTTCGCCCATGAAATGGATAGCTGTAATCTTGTTCTCAACAATTATTCTTGTTTCGGAATCCATGCTTCTCGCTTGGATGAGTTGCAAGCGCCCCTTTCTCTTTTTGTCGGTCTGCCAATCGAACAGTTCTTTGACGGTCCAACTTTTCTGTCCCATTCCCCGGATTACAGTGTCCCCTGTTACACAGTAACTCGCCATACGATGCCGCACGATCTCGTGCGACACCCCGCGGTCACACGTAAATTTGACCGTGACCGACGCGTGCTCCAAAACAGCTTCGTGTCCGCGCTTTATGATCCCAGCGATAAACTTTTCAGCCGTCCCGTCCGCGATTTTGTCCTCGGACTTGTAGCAGACGCGCCCGCATCGCTCCAAGTGCTGTAAAATCCCGTCCGTCGGCGTCATGATCTCAACGTTTGGCGTTACGATTCTCATCCGATTTGTCCTCTCAATTTGTATTTTTCGTTGCTCAGCAACAGCGAACTAAAGCAGATAGCAAAGAGCCGCCCGCAGGCAAATCGCCATGCCGTGGGCGGCTCCTTTTCCGGCCGGCCGGGGAAGTCAGCGGCCGTGGCAGCGCCAGCTGGAATCGAACCAACGATATGGGAGTCAAAGTCCCATGCCTTACCATTTGGCGATGGCGCTATGTGGTGGATCTTCTCGGGCTCGAACCGAGGGCCGGGCGGTTATGAGCCGCCTGCTCTGACCAACTGAGCTAAAGATCCCTATGGAGCTGATGACAGGATTCGAACCTGCGACCCGCTGCTTACAAGGCAGCCGCTCTACCAACTGAGCTACATCAGCACGCGTCCCCGTCTTTTCCGGGGTGCCAGCACCGTGTACTTTGGTGCGCGTCCCTTTCATCGCCGGCGCATTCCCCGCAATCTTTAGCAGGGCGCTTTCGCTGAGACGCAGTTGCTGATGGCTGGACTCGAACCAGCGACACACCATTGCGGCAACGCTCTAGCCCACTGAGCTACATCAGCATTTGTATCCGGCTTAACGGACCGGATGTGAGGGGCACCTACGAGCGCACCAACACCGCTCGTTCATGATACCAATCTTCATCCAACGAGTGTCGCTTTCCTAGTGATTGGCTCAAGCGACCGATTGGCGCCGGCGTCCGGGACTTGCACCCAGAATTTCCATGCGGCAAACATGGTGTTCTGCTCTTTGAACTACGTCGGCATATTGCCCGTCTTTCCGGGCTGTCATGTGTTTTCCGGCTTTGCGCCTGCCTTCAACAAGACTTTAGGCTCAATCTTGCGGAACCCTCGTTGACTTGCTTTTTCTGCGACGAGCGTCGCAGTTGCCGGACATTTCAAGCAACGATGAACGAACCATACCGGATGGCGGCGGGCGTAGGATTCGAACCCACGAGAGCTTTCGCCCACAAACGCTTTCAAGGCGCCGTCCTTATGACCGCTTGGATAGCCCGCCGGATCGCCACACTGTCGCAGTGGCCGCGGCCTTGTTTCGCGTTTTGGAGACCTATCAAAACAAGAACAAAAAGAACCAGGTCTTTGGAGCGCGCGAGGAGAATCGAACTCCCGCCATCAGATTGGAAGTCTGAGGTTCTGCCCCTGAACTACGCGCGCATAAAAATCAGCGCTGCGGTGCTGCCCCGCTTTTGCCCTTCGGCGAATTTCCGCCGTGCTCGGTCTGGCCTCCCCGTTTCGGGGCGCCTGCGCTGTTATTTCTCTTCTTTCACGGATCATCCGTGTCTTCGAACTCTTTCGTCACTTTGTCGTAGCCTCGGTTGCTCGTAAGCCCCGTCAGGTTTGCAAATGCAGCATCGAAGTTCTGCTTGTTTGCCCGGTGCGCCGGCCGCCGTTCCGCCCGATATTCCGCCCGGTTCTTCTTCCTGATTTCGAGCGCTTCGCGAATTGTCATTTGCGGCTGTTTCGAACTCTCGAACAGAGGCTTCTCTTTGTGCTCCTCGACCCACGAAATGCCTGTTCCCGGAATTGAGTAAGTCGTCCGAACCGTTCCGCGTGCCGTGTGTGTGACACGGAATCCCGGCCAGCCCCAGCTCCAGCCAACGCCGGAATTGCTGAAATTGAACCGGATTCCGCCGATTTTGACGCTCTTTCTGAATCTCAAGCCCATTGCATTCAACTCCCTTCAAACTCATATCTCATATTAAGATTATAAGATTCTTGTCAAACGAATCTCGGATCTGCCTGCCAGTCCACATGCCTTCCCTCGTCTGTCGGCGGGTACAATATGCGGCCTGTCCCTTCGCACCAAGCTACGTATGTTTGCAGTTTCATTCTGTTTTTATGTGCAAGATCGGCAATCTGCGCGTCTGTCATTCCAGAAAAAACGCCCGATTTTCGTTTCTTTGGCCTTGTGTCTTCCTTTTTTGCTGGCCTGTAAGCTCTTCTTGCAGCCTGATATTCTCGCTGCTTCTTTTTTTTCTCGATTTGCAGGCATTCATCGCACCATATCCGGTAGCGAGCGCCGTTTGTGTTCGGCATTTCCTTCCCGCAGCCTCTGCAAATGAAGAACTCGGCCACATTATCCCTTTGGCATCCGCAGGAAACACGCTTTGCTGTCAGTCTGTAGGAAGGCAGAACAACCTCTTTCCCGCAATCACATACACATCGCCACATGTGGTAATCTTTGCTCTTTCCGGCGTACTCAAGAACTCGAACATGATCGATTTTCTGGTTCGTATAATCTTTTTTGTCCAAGTCCTAATTCTCCTTTGCCGATTTCTTCCTCGGGAGGCGCTTGACGCAGATCACGCAGCCGCACTTATCGCATGTTATTTCCGCCGGAGCTGTGCAGCGGACTGTCCTCCCACGGTGCCGGATCATAAGGCGGTTTCCCTCCGCCTCTCCGATCTTTCTCCCGCAGCGCCCGCACAGGATGTCGCAGCTTTCCCACGACACACGCGTTGCCGTTTTTTGAGTCTCCACTACGAATCCTCCTTAAATACGACCACGTTCTGAAATTCCGTCATGCGACTTGGCGTCTGTCGTCAGCCGCTTCAGATTGCCCGGTTATGTCCAGACGCTCAAAGTGGTATTTCATAAGCCATCGCACATCTCCTGCCCACCTTGTCGAGCCCGGACAATAAATTCCGGCAATTTGGTCAATCGTCTTTCCGGAATAAATTTTTCCGGAAATCAGCTCTCCAAAGTATGAAATTCCGTCTTCCTTGGTGGAAAACTTCATCCAGCGCCCACTGGAACCCATGAACCCGAAGAAATTGTTCGTGTTTGCACACGCTTTGCCGAGTCCGCTTTCAAGGTTTGCTACGGATAACGCGAACAGACCGTTGACTCCGTATTCTTCCTCAATCTCCGCAAACGCGGCTCCGCATCCATCAAGGCCAGACCCTTCTAGCAACGTGTTGAACTGCTCTTCTGTAAGCTCCGACACGATAAACGCGTCATATGTAAGATTGGGATTTGCCGCTTTTTTTGTTTCTGTCTGTCTCACAATCGTCCCTCCGGCCTGAGAAACGCTGACCATCGCAACAAGCGCGAGACTGATGATTCGTTCGATCAAAACACTTTCCTCCGTTTTTTCTCTTTTTTAGCCCGGCTGCGCAGCGGAAGGTGGAACGCTGCCGGTCTGTGTATTGTATCAGGTCAGATGTCCGATACTCCGTACTCTGGCCGGATCCTGCGTGCATACTCTGCCATCAGAAGAGATTCTGCCATGCCGTCGCTCGGCTTCGTGCACTTCGGTGTCCGAAGCAGATTGACATCCGGAAACAACCGTTTGCACACCTCGATAGAATTGTTCTTATCTCCGGTGATTGAAAACGCACGCTTCCATTTTTGCGGGCGTACAAGCTCATACGGGATCTGAAACGCCGTCAGAACGCCGAGAATAAAGCCGAAGCTTTGGCCGAACGAGAACATGCTCGTAACGCCCTGTCCGGGCATTGCGCCAACGTGTTCAACAACCGCGAAGCAGTTTCGCTCGCTGATCTCGTCCATCTTCCGGGCAAACGCTTCATCGTCCCATTCGTGCGTTTCAGCGCCCGCCCCGATAATGGAGTACGCGCCTTTTTTTCCGGGATCAATCCCAATATAAACCACGGTTTTGCACCCCTTTAAGCAATCAATTCTCAGCCTTTACATGGTTTATTATTGCACGTTTTCAGCGAAACAGGAACATATGTTTTGCCCGTCAGCCGTCAGTACGGAAAAACCTCAACTGCCACCACATCTCCGCTTGCCCCCGGACTTCGCTCAACTTCGCAGTATCTTCTTGACAGCACAGCCTCTACGCTCGCGCCGGAGCAGTTCCTCACAACGCCGATTGGCCGCCCTTCCAGAAGCAGCGGAGCTCCGCTGGATCCACTGGCTGAATCATCGTGTTTTTCTAGCCCGAGAAGCTCGTCGAGGCTTTTAAGCCCTATGGCATTCATGATCCGCAGAAGCGTATCAAGCCGTGGTGTTTTGTCCGACCCCCACATTTGATATATTGTCATTTCCGAGATTTCCGCTCTTTCCGCAACGACTCGAATCGGCATTTTGCTTCGCTTGATTGCTGACCGAATCGCTTCACCATAGCGATTCATGAGTCGTCACCTCGCAGCTGCTTGTCTTTCTCGCTCCAATCCATGATTAGATTCAGGATTGAAAGCGGCACTCCACCATGGTGTAAGAGCAGACTGAACGCATCATGAATGCACGTGTCGGCGGCTGAGAATCGCGCGTCCATTTTCAGGAGTTTCCCGTTCAGCCGCTTGATTTCCTCTGCCGGCTCCGGAAGAGTTGTTTCCCGGCGCCTGTAATCGTAACGCCGCAGACTTCATTGTTCTTCATTTTCCGCTGAATCAGAACGCCTTTCTCAACGTCCTCGCAGTAGGCCGGCTCGTCATCGTCCGCCCATCGGATGTAGAGCACATCGAATTGCGTGTCATAATTGACTTTCATATTTTCATTTCCTCCGCGTTGAGCCAGTCGCAGTACTTCTGGCAGTCTTCCTTTTCTACGAAAACGCTTCTCCATTGGTTGATTGCAGAGCAGTCGAAATCCCCCCGAATTATGTTTTCGGCGAAGATTTTATCCATATCATCGGTGTATTCACTGTCCGACTCGACGTAGACCCTGTCGAACGCTTCTTCTGCATTGTATTTTCGGATCCTGAAGCTCACAAGTTTAACACGCTTCGGGCTGTACACGGTCTGTCTTTTTGCGCACCGGCAGCTTTAGTGTAAAATACGGTTTTACCTACATCGTCATAGTTGATTAAATAGAGCGCGCCGTAGCTGCTGTATGCCTTAAGTCTGAGTGCTTTCCATCCACCCCCGCGATACAAGAACCTGTCGTTGTCCCGAACATAGATACTACGCACCACGAGCGGAGGCTCTGTGCCGTGACCCTCGGTGACGATATAGAACCAACTTTTGTTAAACGCAAAATCCAGCCAGTCTGTATTCAGGGCTTCATCGCGTTCGGTCTCATTTTCCGGCTTATTTTTAGGCATCTCCGCCCACGCAAGGACGTCGTCCCAGCTGCCTCCGTCCAGGAAATAGAAGAGACTGCCCACGCCGCCCTCGATGGTGCAGACACCTGCTCTCACACCATCTTTTGTCGCGACGAGGATTTCTTCTTGCTCCCAATTTGGCATTTTGCAAGCAAACGTGTGTGAAGGGATGACGCTATCCCTACGTCCAAGCTTTACATAGTGTGCTCTTTCCTTGTCGTTGAGGGGCCGGGTCTTAACCGGATGCCACACGATCCGTTCAGTATAGCTGTCCATATCTTTCCTCCTTTTTCATAAATCCTCCACATAGAACCAACTCTGCGGTGCGCGCCTCATCCAAAGTCCCGCATTCCCACATCGCTCCGAATTTTCGTTGTGCATCGCACATGACTCGCAATATAAATCGTTCACGCAGGGCTTCCGGAAGTCTGTTACCTGCCGCGGGTCTTGGTAGATCATCAGATTTGAGATGTGCCACCCGTAGCCAGACCGTCCAGCGAGATAAGCCTCCACTTCCTGCTCCGAGAGGCAGGTTGCTTCAAACAGTCCGTCTGCCTCCGCAATCTCACAGTTGTCGGTCACAATGCGGTACCGCGGCGCTTCCCCGCTTCCCATGAAGCCGATCTGCACGAGTGAATCGATCCGATCGCAGATGAACTCGCCGACAACCTGCCCTCTGCCTCTGAAAGTCATGTGTCCGTCTTCGTCCACCCACGGAGTGTCCGTCGGACCTTGCGTCTCGTAGATGTAGCACTTGAATGGCGTTTTCAGTCTAGGCCGGGTCTTTCGCATCTCGACGGTTTTCTCCCCGATCGCAATTTTCTCGCACCACTTCGGGCGGATGCTCAGCATAACAGCCTTACTCATCTTTCATCTCCTCCAACGCCGATTCGGCTTCTTCGCGGGTCGAAAACCAGCTTACTCCATACTGGTCAAGCAACAGCCCAATATCTATATACCTCCCACGGACAATGATGTTTCCCATAATGGCCGTGACCTTGTGTGGCTGAATGCCAAGGTCTATCGTCCCGTTGCAATCGTAGGTTCTGAAATACACCGTATCTCCCACCTTGCACGGAATCACCACCAGCCGACCGTCCTTGTCTGCCTCGGCCAGCTCGCTCAGTCTGTCGTATCTTCCAATGCTGTTAAAAACAGACATCATCGCGTACCACTCGCCACACATATTGTGAACCTCAACCGGTGTCAGCCCCGTGTCCTCGTAGTCAGCAAGACGATGTGCAGCAGTAACATAGTCGTGGTCTTTTACCCACACATCATCTTCGCCCCAACGCTCAGTCAGTCGTTCCATCACTCAACCTCCTGTCTTGCAAACGGGTCGTACTCACTTTGGTCTGCCTTGTTGGCCCATTCAACCCATTTAACAACCTTTTCTTTTAGTTCGTCGTCGAGTAAAAATGGCTCTTTCACCAAAATAAGTTGCGAGTTCTTCTTCATGATGTTCGCGTTGTCTACGATTTCTTCATAATCCACAGGGTATAGAAGCATCTTAGAATACACGCGGTCGCCTTTACTTGTAATACGGCGTGTAAATGTCGCCTCTCGAAACTTGAATTTTTCAGTAAGATGCGGGTTCATTTCGAGGTCATACATCATGATATAGCCAATTTTCATTGCCATTTTACTCCACCTCCTGCGTCCAGAACTCACGGCGGCAATCGGCACATCCTTTGTCTTTGCAGTAACAAAAACACGCCGTATTCACGATTCTGGGGCAGAAAAGCACACCATCCTCACTCACGGATGCATTCGGCCACTGCTTCAAAAATTCACTCTGCCGCGTCTTTCGCGGGTGCTCTTTTGCCCATTGTTCTACGACCTCTACCAGCGACTCATAGTCGCAGTCTGGCTTGTAAATATCGCACTGCTCTCCGTAGGCAGGGCAGTTTTTGCACTCAGCCCCGCACATCCGCGCGCGCTCCTCTAAAAACTTCACAGCGTCCATCATATTTCCCTCCATCTGCACCCGTCACAGGCGCCCTCGTGTGCTTGTTTGTACTTCCCGCAGTATTGGCA